>Ga0209507_1000570_pt1 | contig 38713 bp, 32 predicted proteins | sample AD_UKC028_MetaG_FD_184414 | JGI IMG/M metagenome (GOLD analysis project Ga0209507, IMG submission 184414) | Active sludge microbial communities of municipal wastewater-treating anaerobic digesters from USA - AD_UKC028_MetaG (SPAdes) (version 2) | ecosystem: Engineered > Bioreactor > Anaerobic >...
ACGCCGAAGAAAACGGATAAAGAAGAGAACAAGAGATGTTTCGATCGAATGGCCAAGAAGATCCAGTACTAAGAAAACCGCATTTTCAACTCGCCGCTTTCAATCCGTTTTCAGACCGCCGCTGGCACGTGTCCCACGCCACTGGAGATGGTCGAGCTGTGGCGTGAGCTGATCGACCTCCACGACCGCGTCAAGGCCGCCCTCGGCGGATCCCCAACCGACGCGGAGATCTACGCCGCCATAATGGCAGAGGTTCGCCCCGTCAAGTCCGCCGGATCCGCAAAGCGATTAGCGAATCGCTCAAGGTCGGCGTCCCAGACCGAGCCGCAGAGAAGGAGGAAGCCGTCGAAGCATGGAAAACCGGATCAGCGACTGTCGTTGGTTCCAGCGTCCATCGCTTCATTCGGCGCCACGAGACGTGTGAATTTCTCGAACAGGCACTCCAAATCCCCTGCTCGCGCCATCGCTGTGCGCCACGGCGCTGGCACGCTCGCCAGACTGTAATAGACGCCTGCCAATCCCCCCGCTGCGACGCCGGTCGTGTCGGTGTCGCCACCGAGATTCACGGCCTTGAGCACGGTTTCGGTGTAGCCCCTCGACGTGAGCAAGCACCACAGACTCGCGGTCAGCGTGTCAACGACATGGCCGCCGGAAGCGATGTCGTTCTCGGGCCGCGTTGCCAGGTCGGAAGCCAGGGCGGCGGCGAAGTAGTGCTTCTCACCGGCCAGAGGCTTTGTTTCAAGCAGCGGGCTGACGGTTTGGGCGGCCGACTGGTGGGCGGCGGCGGGCGTCTGCCCCCGTAGCAATGCAGCCGCAATCAAGCAATAGAATCCGCAGGCGATCTGGGAGCGGGGATGCCGGTGAGTGATGGCCGAAGCGCGATAGGCAAGCTCGAGCATCCGCTCCGCCGGCTCATTGCCGAACCGCAGCGCAATCGGCAGGATGCGCATCAGCGAGCCGTTGCCGTTGCTGTTCTCGTCGGCGCCGCCCGCTTGCTTGGCGGGGACGCCTTCCTGGATTCGTCTCAGGGCGCGGCTCGTGGCGCCGCCGATGTCAAAGACGCTGCCCCAGGGTGTCCAGAGCCGGCCTTGGGACCACTGGACAAAGCGCTGCCCCATGTCCGTCGTATCGAATTCGTGAAGCAGCAGGCTGTCCACTGTGCAGAGCAGGAGCGAGGAGTCGTCCGACCAGGTGCCTTCGGGCTGGTCGTAGGTGCCATGTCCCCGGAAGTCGGCCACCGGATTCCGTTGAACTTCGGCGCGGCTGTGGAACTCGACCGGCACGCCCAGGGCGTCGCCGACCACCGCGCCCCATAAACCGCCCAGAACCCGACTCTTCAAACTATATTTTCCCATGGTTCGTTCATCGCTCCCGCACGCCGTTGGGATCAGCGCGACATATTGCACTCATAAGGACAGGTTGGATTCGTGCATTGTGCATATATGAATCTCTGACCCCTCACACGCGATTGCGCATCGTCTCCATTGCCTTTCGGCATTCAGCTCTTCACTGACGCCGCAAACCAGCTGGACATCAGCTTCAGCATGCTCGTGGTCTCCATTGCCTTTCGGCATTCAGCTCTTCACTGACAAACCACCGTTTGACAAGAACATCACGGCGACTTTTTCGTCTCCATTGCCTTTCGGCATTCAGCTCTTCACTGACGGAGACGGCTTTGTGGAGTTCTCCAGGCGCAATAATCTGTCTCCATTGCCTTTCGGCATTCAGCTCTTCACTGACAATAACGATATGACAACAACCATGACGATGACGACAATGGTCTCCATTGCCTTTCGGCATTCAGCTCTTCACTGACACATTGACCTGCTGGCGATGTACCGGGACGGGTTCAGCAGTCTCCATTGCCTTTCGGCATTCAGCTCTTCACTGACGCCGCGGGACCGGCCGCGGAGCCCGGAAGTGTACATCCGTCTCCATTGCCTTTCGGCATTCAGCTCTTCACTGACAGGGCTTGATTATCTTGGCTATCAAAAGGCCGGAATACGGTGTCTCCATTGCCTTTCGGCATTCAGCTCTTCACTGACGAATTGAGGGGTAAACCATGGTTCAAATTCTGGTCGGGTCTCCATTGCCTTTCGGCATTCAGCTCTTCACTGACATCGAGTCCGGCATCATCACCCTAAACACACAACCGAACGTCTCCATTGCCTTTCGGCATTCAGCTCTTCACTGACGACGGTTGCGGAGCTGCTTGCTCCGCACTATGGCCACGTCTCCATTGCCTTTCGGCATTCAGCTCTTCACTGACGAATAACCTGTCGGTCGAGCAGACCGACAAACTTTACCGTCTCCATTGCCTTTCGGCATTCAGCTCTTCACTGACACCAGAACGTCCAGCAGATCGAGCGCAAGGCCCTCTGGGTCTCCATTGCCTTTCGGCATTCAGCTCTTCACTGACCGCCGATCCGGGTCAGCACGAGTCAAGGGCCACGCTTGTGTCTCCATTGCCTTTCGGCATTCAGCTCTTCACTGACGCTTGCGCCGAGGCGCGGTGGTTTTTGAGATACTTGCGTCTCCATTGCCTTTCGGCATTCAGCTCTTCACTGACCACGGTTGACAGGCTTCCTAAAGATGCAAAGCGGATGACGTCTCCATTGCCTTTCGGCATTCAGCTCTTCACTGACTTCTTTGAATACGGCAAGCTGAGGGCGAGAACACCAGGTCTCCATTGCCTTTCGGCATTCAGCTCTTCACTGACGGACGGCGGACGCATAATGTGCGTCACGTATTCGGGCGTCTCCATTGCCTTTCGGCATTCAGCTCTTCACTGACGTTTGCTCCCAGACAACGGTTGAAAAGACCGTTGTCCGGTCTCCATTGCCTTTCGGCATTCAGCTCTTCACTGACACAATGAGGTGTCCTAAGTGCGGCAACGTGCTGGGTCTCCATTGCCTTTCGGCATTCAGCTCTTCACTGACGCGGCGGATTAGTGGCGAGCTGCGTCGGCTCGGGTATGTCTCCATTGCCTTTCGGCATTCAGCTCTTCACTGACGTCGGTTGAACTTGAAAAGGCAGTGTAGTTAATGGAGGTGTCTCCATTGCCTTTCGGCATTCAGCTCTTCACTGACCTCCCTTCCCGCATGGGAGGGTGAGAAGGTGTACGTGGAGTCTCCATTGCCTTTCGGCATTCAGCTCTTCACTGACGTAGCAATGGAGGATATGAGCATGACAACAACGACAACGTCTCCATTGCCTTTCGGCATTCAGCTCTTCACTGACTCAATGTGGTGCATGGCGGCTGCGGGCGCTGTCGCAGAGTCTCCATTGCCTTTCGGCATTCAGCTCTTCACTGACCAAGCAAGCTGCAATCGAAGCGGTTGCGGTTGCGCACAAGTCTCCATTGCCTTTCGGCATTCAACTCTTCACTGACCTTCGGGTCGTCCAGGGGACGGTGGTCCCTTGGCAAGGAGGTCTCCATTGCCTTTCGGCATTCAACTCTTCACTGACATCCGGACCAAGGAGGAGGTGAACAAGGAATCGATCCTGGTCTCCATTGCCTTTCGGCATTCAACTCTTCACTGACGAATTCAAGGGCGTTGAGTACGCCCTTACGGCGGTGCCGTCTCCATTGCCTTTCGGCATTCAACTCTTCACTGACCGTTCGGCTGCCCAAAACTTATGCCGCGAACTTCGCGGTCTCCATTGCCTTTCGGCATTCAACTCTTCACTGACGTCGCACAGTGAATGTGACCGAGTCAAACGGCGGGGCGTCTCCATTGCCTTTCGGCATTCAACTCTTCACTGACATTACGTAATCGATGGGATATGGACGTTCACCAAAACGTCTCCATTGCCTTTCGGCATTCAACTCTTCACTGACTCGGGGCATTGACGCCCTGGTCGTTCCCCAGTATCTGGGGTCTCCATTGCCTTTCGGCATTCAACTCTTCACTGACGTCACGCTGGCTTCCCCTTGGGAGATCAAAGACGGCGTCTCCATTGCCTTTCGGCATTCAACTCTTCACTGACACGGGGTATGGACGTTCACCAAAACCGGGAGGTCAATGTCTCCATTGCCTTTCGGCATTCAACTCTTCACTGACGCTTTTGCGGATCATCAAGGGGACGGTAGTTCCTTGGGTCTCCATTGCCTTTCGGCATTCAACTCTTCACTGACCCGGGGTTACGGCCTTCGGACCGTAACCCTTAGCGGCAAGTCTCCATTGCCTTTCGGCATTCAACTCTTCACTGACGCAGGTCCCGTTGGCATCTCCTTGGGAGATCAAGGACGGGTCTCCATTGCCTTTCGGCATTCAACTCTTCACTGACACTACGTCGTTGACGGGGTGTGGACATTCACCAAGACGTCTCCATTGCCTTTCGGCATTCAACTCTTCACTGACAGGGCGCGGGAAAGACCGCGCTCACGCTCGCCGTAATGTCTCCATTGCCTTTCGGCATTCAACTCTTCACTGACGGAAGCAAGTCCCGCTGGCGGCACCTTGGCCAATCACGTCTCCATTGCCTTTCGGCATTCAACTCTTCACTGACACCCATGAAAACGACGACAATGCGGTTGGCCTATGGGGTCTCCATTGCCTTTCGGCATTCAACTCTTCACTGACGCCGTCGGGGTCTGGATGCCCTGATCGTTCCCCAGGTCTCCATTGCCTTTCGGCATTCAACTCTTCACTGACCGGCGGAGCTGGCAGGTGTGCAGTGGCGCCGCGGGCCGGGTCTCCATTGCCTTTCGGCATTCAACTCTTCACTGACAAAAACAAAAGACGGGCGCGGCAAAGACCGCGCTCGCGCTGTCTCCATTGCCTTTCGGCATTCAACTCTTCACTGACAAATGACAATGACGACGACAACTACGACAATGCGGCTGCCGTCTCCATTGCCTTTCGGCATTCAACTCTTCACTGACGTTGTTCCAGCTTTGTACGAGACAGAAATGGGGGTGATGTCTCCATTGCCTTTCGGCATTCAACTCTTCACTGACAACGGGAAGCAAGTCCCGCTGGCGGCACCTTGGCCAAGTCTCCATTGCCTTTCGGCATTCAACTCTTCACTGACGTGTGAGCTGGACAGTAATAAGCTCAACCGCCATGAGGTCTCCATTGCCTTTCGGCATTCAACTCTTCACTGACGAAAACCATGAAGACAACTACAACGATGCGGTTGGCCTGTCTCCATTGCCTTTCGGCATTCAACTCTTCACTGACTCCCGCTGGCGGCACCTTGGCCAATCAAGGACGGGCGGGTCTCCATTGCCTTTCGGCATTCAACTCTTCACTGACGCCGCCGGGGCCTTGATGCGGTGATCGTTCCCCAATGTCTCCATTGCCTTTCGGCATTCAACTCTTCACTGACGATCATCGGGGGGACCGTGATCCCCTGGCAGGGGGAGGTCTCCATTGCCTTTCGGCATTCAACTCTTCACTGACTTCCCCAATATCTGGGGAACCGGATCGAGCTCGCAAGGTCTCCATTGCCTTTCGGCATTCAACTCTTCACTGACTTAAGTCATGAAAACCATGAAGACAACTACAACGATGTCTCCATTGCCTTTCGGCATTCAACTCTTCACTGACCCATGAAGACAACTACAACGATGCGGCTGCCGTACGGGGTCTCCATTGCCTTTCGGCATTCAACTCTTCACTGACAGTGGACGGGGTGTGGACATTCACCAAGACCGGGAAGTGTCTCCATTGCCTTTCGGCATTCAACTCTTCACTGACGGCAAAGACCGCGCTCGCGCTCGCTTTAATCGGCGGGGTCTCCATTGCCTTTCGGCATTCAACTCTTCACTGACCCCGCCCAACGGGCGAGACCGCCCTGGTGTGGCGGGAGTCTCCATTGCCTTTCGGCATTCAACTCTTCACTGACACGAGCGTGGGCGGTTAACTCTGAAAGGAAAATGCCAATGTCTCCATTGCCTTTCGGCATTCAACTCTTCACTGACCGCAAACGACGCCAGCGGGAAGCAAGTCCCGCTGGAGTCTCCATTGCCTTTCGGCATTCAACTCTTCACTGACCGAACGTGGGCGTTTGACGCTGAAATGACAATGACGACGTCTCCATTGCCTTTCGGCATTCAACTCTTCACTGACGCCGATTACGTTATCGATGGTGTCTGGACATTCACCAAGTCTCCATTGCCTTTCGGCATTCAACTCTTCACTGACGTGGATGCCCTGATCGTTCCCCAATATTTGGGGACCAAGGTCTCCATTGCCTTTCGGCATTCAACTCTTCACTGACCGCGCCATCCTAAGTCGTTGGGATGGAAGGATGCAAGAAGCAACTAGGTAGGGAGGGGCCAAATCTGCTGGCACGAATCGTGCTTCGAGGGGCGAATCCCCAAGGTTGATTTGGCGTAAGCCATTATGTGACAAAAGATTATCGAACAGGCAGGGACCCCGGCTGTTTGTGGGGTTCAAGGGTCGCGACCTGAAAGCGTGTCCGGTTTGCCGAATCGGTCTGGCTAGATGAGGTAACATACCGTTTTCTCGGTGCAGACCATCGTGCCGGCGGTCATGGTCTCCTTCGCGCTTCGGGCGTCAATCTTGTATGCCACCAAGCGGTCTTCGTCTTCGTCGATCTCCATGAGCAGCTTCAGCCAAAACTCCTCGAACTCGCTGTTCTCGAGGTGGCATTCGAAGACGCTGTATTGAACACGCACGCCATAATCCTCGCACACCTGGGCCACGCGGGCCAGCCGCTTGTGATCCGCGATGTCGTAGGCGACGAGGGTCAGCATTTCGTCCTCACCGGGTGGCGATCTCTGATAGGGAACCTGAGCGAAGGCCTGATACCACCAATCATTCATGACTCCATCAGTTGATGAGGAATGGCTCGAACTTGGCGGGGTCCTCGAGGGCGGACTTGAACATGACGGCCTGGTTCTCGAGCTGCTGGCGGAGCGTTGTGCGATGGTCCACCGATTCGGACATGAACTGACGTTCCATCCGGCGTTCGTACTGGAGGAAGAATTTCCGGCGGCCTTCCTCGTTGAGGTAAATGCCGCCGTTCTTGGGCTCGAAGTGGGTTTGGTTCAGCACCTGGTGGGAAAACAGGTCGAGCGCCAGGGCCTCGACCAGCACGGGCCGGAAGCTCTCGATCAGGTCCAGCGCCAGCGACCAACGCCCATCCTCGGTGGCATGGAGCAAGCCGAGGGCAGGATCGAGCCCGTGGGCATGCGCGAACGCCACCGCCTCGTTGTAAACGATCGTCGAGCCAAAGGAGATGCAGGCGTTGACGGGATTCAAGGGGGGCCGGGTGGAGCGGCGTTCGAACGGGAACTCATCGGGCAGGAAAGATGCCCACGCCTCGAAGTATCGGGCGGTCGCGGCCCCTTCGTAGCCGCGCAGTTCGTCGATCGTGCGGCTGGTCCGGATGGAGGCAAATAGGCCGTCGAGCCAGACGATGGTTTCTTTGACGGTGTCGAGTCGAGAGGCATTAACCGAAGGCTCGCCGCTGACGCCGTCTTCTTCGGTCCGGCCTGCGTGGAGTCGCTGGAGCACCCGACGCTGATTGTACAGCTTGGCGGTCACAATCCTTCCGGACATGGTCAGGCCGAAGTCCGGATCGAGGGTGCGCTGGTATTGCCGGATCCGGGACAGTCCGTGATGGTTCTGGGCGGGCAGGAAATTCCCCATGAACTGGCCGTTCCAGGCGAAGACCTGGATGGGGATGGCCTGGCGCAGGAGAGCGATCATGGCCGGCTGGCTGACGTGAACGGACTCGCCCATAATGACGCGGTCCACGTCGCGCAAGGGGATCTGGCGCAGCACTTCCTCCCGGTCGGTATCCCGGTTTCGGCCGAACACCTCGAGCCGGTCGCCTTTGAGCTGGATGCGGCAGTCGGGTTGGTTGATGCAGACGGTAGGCATGGCGGGTTCAGAGATCGGTGCGGTTGCCCTTCTTCAAATTGCACATTGTGCACAGCGGCTGGAGGTTTTCCGGAACCGTCAGGCCGCCCTTCGAGAACGGATGAATGTGGTCGATGTGCGCGCAGCCGACGGTCAGGTCGCCGCCGCACATTGCGCAATGGTAGCCGCAGCGGGCCAGGATGGGCTCTCGCCATTCCGGGGGAACGGCATGCGCCAGCTCGACTCGCTTTTGCGGCGGCCGATCGCGGCGGGCCTGATCGAGAGCCGCCGGATTCTCCAAGAACTCGCCGCGCTCTCTCGAATGCCGGGCCAGGGCATAGGCATCGACCAGGTCCACGATCAGGGGATGGACCGCCGCCACCAGATCCTGCAGCCGCCGTGACAGTAGATCGGTCCATTCCCGCTCGTTCGTTGTCAGGTCGAAGACGGTCTTGACCTCGACGATCCCTTTGCGCAGCCCCAGGTCCTCGTGAAATCGAAAGTCCGAGATCCGTGTTGGGCGCAGTCGCGAAACCAGCCATCGGTGCGCCTCGATCCGATTCTGGTAAATCCGCTGCGTGTTGGCCCAGAAATGAAGATACCCGTTAGTCTTCTTCGCGTGCGGCGATGACACATGGCCGAAACAGTAACAGAAATGATCGTGGTGCAGCAGGCCGTTCTGGCGGATATCCCAGACATTGAACAAGAGGTAGCCTTGACGGCCGCCGTGTTTTCGGACTGCCTGGCTGGCGGTCAACCTCCGGGCCACCGTGCGGGGCAGGCCGGCCTGGACCTTCTTGAAGATGCCCTGGCAGATCGGCGTCAGCTCGTGTCGGTCGTAATATCGTTGGATCATGCCCCGAGAATATTTTGAAGCCGCGATGGATGCCAGGGATCGGACGTTCGCGGACGTCGGAGATATTTCAGACTTCGCTGGCGGAACGGCTCGGGCTCACCCCGTTCCTGCGGCAGGCGAAGGGAACCAGTTCGAACAAGGCTTCAGACCCGCCAGGCTGCGAAAATCACACGGGGATGCTTGTCCGGCTTGGTATGCCTGGCCGGTTTGAAGCCTCGCTTGATTACTCCTTGATATGGATCAAGGGGCCGGGGATTTCGAGGGAGAACCGGCCTTTCTCGGGGAGGCAGGGGGCGAGGCGATACGCGTTGCCGCCGGCCCTGCGGAGCTTGTCGCGCAGGCTCGAGATGGCGCGGCGTAAGTCCTGTTCGTCGAACGCCGACTTCAGAGCGTCCCCGCGGCGCCAGTCGCCCACCGTGGCTGTCGGGATGGACTGACGAAGAAGCGTCTGAAACTCGTTGATGCGGTCCTCGGCGTCCTTGTAGCTGCTCAGCACCGGCTCGCCGCGTTTGACGCGGCTCGCCAAGAACAGCAGAACCACCTGCTCTCGCGGCGCGAGCCGGACATCGGTGCCATTGACGCTGATTGCCGGACGCGATTGCTCGACGATGAGGCTCACATCCTGGCCGCTCTGGCGGCGGACTTGTTCGCGGCACTCCTCGACGAGGCGGAGAAACCCGCCTGCGGCGCGGCCCAGCTCGCGCCGAAACAGGTTCCGCAAAGGGACAAACGGCACATCGGCGAGCTCGACTTGAGCGGCGGCTGGATCGTGCGGACGGCCTTCGCGGTCGGTCAGGGGCTCGCCCGGCTGGCTTGGAAAGAAAAAGCCGCGGACCGTGTCGAAAGGATCGTTGACCAGCACGTGGGTGAGCCTGTCGGTCTCCCGGCCGACCAGAGTCATGCACGCGTACAAGAGCGCGCCCATGGTTTTCCGCCCCCCTGCCAACGAGGCCACCAGCTGAATGTCCGGATTCTCGACTACGGCGCGCACCTGTTCGAGGAGGAAGTCGGCGGCGGCGGCATTGTCCTGCTGAGTTCGGATATCGGCCAGCTCGCGGCTGCGGCCCGTGGCCGAGTCGTTCATGACCATGACGCGGATGTCCTGGCCTGTGCTGCCGAAACGGAGGCGGCCGCTCAGATCGTGGCCGTCGCGCTCGAGGCTGGCGCGGAGGGCATCCCAGGCGGACGGGCCGCCGAGGCGGCTGTCGGGCTCGAACAGCTGGCGCTCAATCTCGGATTTCCCGAGGCTGGTGGTCAGGACCACCACCTGCCGGGGAATCACCGGCGGATTCTCCCTCGCCAATGCCCAAATCGTTTCGGTCAGGACCGCCGGCGACATGCCCGTCACAGCCAGAAGAATGGTGTCGGGGCCGGGGGCGCCGGAAGGGCTGGCCCCCTCCGGGGCCGGCTGTTCTTTCCTCGCGGATGGACGCTGCGCCGAGCGGGACGCCGGCGCGACTCGGCGCACGCGTTTTGGATTCCTGGTAGACATGGATATCGGATGGTTATGGATTCTCTGTTTGTTTTGCAAGGCTCGTCGGGCCTTTCCGCTCTCTTGTAAGCGATTTTCCCGCACGCCCGCCACCTCCCGAACGTCCCCGGACGTCCGAGAATCCAACTGGCAGGGGATGGGCCTACAGCACTGTAGGCCGCGTGCCCCTACGCGGCGACATTCCGTCGGCTGGGCTGGGTTGATGAAACGGTTTTTACAGCGACACAAATCGCGCAGCGCCCGGTTGGGGGACCGGGCCTGCAGCACGGCAGACCGCGTGCTCCCACACGGCGACATTCGATCGTCGTGTTCACCTGCCCGGCCGAACGCGGGAAAAGACCTCAAGACTCTGCAGATCGCGGGGCTCGATGATCTGGATCCCATCCAGTTCCTTGGCACGTTTTCGCAAGGCAGCGGCATTCGCGCCGACCGGCGGATGACATACTGCTAAAAACCGGCGTGTAAAACGCCCGCCAATGTGCCGTGCGCGGTTATCCAGTTCGTCCAAGAGGGGCACCAAACGGGACTTCATCCCCCCCCTCTTGCAGCAAAAGTACGCAATTTGTACCCCATCGACGCCCACGATATCTTCCTCGACCTGGAAGCTGCCTGGCATCCCGCTTCGATTGACAGACCAGCGCAAGTCCCGGAACTGCCCGCTCCGATCCGCGGCGTCGACCACAGCAACCTCCCACCAAGCGCCTGAAAAAAAAGCCAGCGCGATCTGCAGAGGACGCACCGCTCCGAAATAATCCTGAGGCGAAGGAGAATGTGTTTCGGCCAACCGCTCCAATGGAGTTCGTGTTTCATCCGGCAAACAAATGGTGTCGCCTTCCACGCGAACAAGGTCGGTCGTTACAGCGATTTCAGCCACGCTCTGCGGGAGACGCAATGGCTGATCCATTAGGATGAGCCAATCGCGTGCGTGGCGAGGCTCGCGCCCTCGCGGGCAGATCCCTGAGTCCCCATACGTTGCAGCCCAGGTTGCCTCTTCATCACTCGGGTTATTGAGCAGATGAAGAGCCACATCCAGATAGGGTCTCCATGCTCTTCCAGAAGTAATCGGCCGTTGTCCATTTGCGACAGCAATGGCATCGATTGTTACGACCTTGTGCAACGGAGTGAAACTGAAGTCATCTCCAAGAACGGAATGGAGTTTCTGGCCAGTATGACCATCCAGGAATTGCTGATGATCCGTATCGACGTATAGAGAAACTACTTGCTCGCGCATGCAAGCCTCATAAGCGCCTATCGACATGAGCTTGGTGCCTCCGGTGAAATTGACCACCGGAACCATCTCCCGGCGCCTGGCTTCCTGTACAGAGCGCACAACGGCTCGGGATACTTCCGCAATGGATAGCATCTCCGTCAAACGAATGTTCTCAAGATCCACTGCGACATGCGCGTGCTGTGCTGCAGCGATGATATTGGCAGATTTGGATGCGGTTTTCGGCGTAGCCAAGTGAATGGCCACGGCGGGTTTGAGCGCCAGAACCGGCAGCAAATTCTGCATCGTCTGCTCGGAAACGAGCTGGATCAGGGCGAGGGGCTGTGAAACAGGGGTCTTCGCTTCGGTTGACATATTGACACATTATCTGGACGGAGTTTCTTCACAAGCCCAACAAAGCGCCGACATCGTCAAGGTAGGGCGCGCGCTCCGTCGCGCGCCGGGCGGTCGGCTTACAGCCATCGGTGCGGCGTCCACGGAGTGGCCGCCCTACCTTTCAGCTTTCGGCTGGCAAGGTAGGGCGCGCGCTCCGTCGCGCGCCGAGCGGTCGGCTTGCAGCCATCGGTGCGGCGTCCACGGAGTGGCCGCCCTACCTTTCAGCTTTCGGCTGGCAAGGTAGGGCGCGCGCTCCGTCGCGCGCCGGGCGGTCGGCTTACAGCCATCGGCGCGGCGTCCACGGAGTGGCCGCCCTACCTTTCGGCTTGCGGCTGGCAAGGCAGGGCACGCGGCCTGCATCGCGTCATTTTCTGAAGTGCGCCTTCAGGCTGGCGATATCGCCGCTATCGGCGGGACGTTCCGGAAACAGCAGATCGCGAAGCCCGCTCACCATTTCTGACTTCCGGACCACCTGAATTTGATTTTGCCGGGCGTATTCCTGGACCTCTTCGGGCAGTTCGGCTTTCCAGACACAAACGACGTTCCCGAGCAATCCACCCGCTTCGCGGCTGGCGAGCAGGTCTTCTTTCATGGCCTTGGTTTCCCCGATCGAGAGCTCCTCCTGGATGCGCCCAAGGAGTTTCTCGGCTTCAGGAAGGATCGAGTGAGGCAGGCACCGGCGAAGCGCCAAAGCGAGTTCTTCCTTCGGTTTCCGGTCCTTGCAGTCCACGAGCCAGAGCCGTCCGCCCCAAGCGAACAGGAGGTCGATCTCTGCATGCGGCAAACGCGTTCCAGTCGACGACGAGGATTTCACCTTCAAGCGCAGGCTGCGTTGCACCCGATACACGCCGAGTTTGAGCAGGACTGCGGCAGTTGAGAACTCGAGCGAGTCGCCTTCCTTGGATTCACGATCCGCCTCCCCGACAAGCCGGAGCCAGGTGCGTGCATCCTGTCCGTTTCCGATTCGCCGGAAGAAGTCCGAATCCGAGATTTTACGGCCGGCCTCGCTCAGCGTCAGGACTTGCCCGGACCGCTGCACTTCCGAGGCGTCCACCTGGCATCGCAGTAGGGCCACCGGGTCCAAACGATCGGTCAGATGCCCGTCCAGCGTCTCGGCATGAGTATGCATCTCGCCATCGCGCGGCTCGAACCATGTGAGCTGGTAATGCCGGTCGAGGTAGAAAGCCTTGACGCCGCGTTTGGCGGCCCAACGGAAGGCGGCGGTCGCCATCAGCTTGTTGCCGCCGGTGAAATGGACGGCGCATTCGGCAAGCGGCCATTGGCGGCCGGATTGCAGTTCGTCGAGCTGGCGCTCGATGGCGGCAAAGTCGTCGTCCGGTATCTGCTCCAATCGGGTGGCGCCCTTGGCGGCCAGCCCCGATTCGTCGAAAAACCGTTTCAGCCGCTGGGCTGGGTTCTTGGACTCGTCCGGGTCGCCGCTGTGGAGCAGGACAACCCGCTCAGGCTTGAGCTGCGCCACCGCCAGCACCTGGGGCCAGATCTGTTTCGAGGCGAGAGAAAGGAGGATCATAAGAAATTCCCCAGTCTGGAGTCGTGCTTCATTGCTTCGTAAAGCTCAAGCGAGACTTTTCGCGGCTGACCGTTAACATAAACTTCTTTGCCAGTCGGCCATTGGTGTGCATCCACAAAGATGACCAGTGCATGCCATTGATTTTGTTCGTCGCGGTATGGCCGGAGAATTACTGGGGAAGCGAAACGGCCTATTCCTTTTTTCTCTCCACGATTCCAGTTCCAATCCCAGTTGTTGGTCGCATTTCTTATGCGCTGGATGATCGGCAAACCCAATGCAGGTCGGAAAGCCGAAGCATTGCGTGCTGACGGTGTCTGGTAGCCAATATCATGGTCGTTCTCTGCGAACCTGAAGTAAGGTCCTTGCTTTTCCAAATCGTTTTGGCCTGATCGGCCATGGGAGCGACAGGACTTGAGCCATGATCCCAATACGTTGATAGCATCTTGAGAGGACTTTGCGTCCAGCTTCTTTATCAAAATGGCATTCGGAGAGGAAAAGTGAGATAGAGCATTCGGCAAATTGACCGGCGGTTGGCCATTAAATGCCAGCCCACCCATCGCTCGGCGTCCGCGGTACCCCAGCGAACCAATGTGCACAAAGACGCCAATCAACGCGTGGATATCGTGCCATAACGACAGGCTTCCTCTCCACGTAACGCATAACTGAAAGGAGCCAGAAATGACAACGCCCCTTCCATTGTATTGGGACTTGTGACCGTCTTTTTCTCTGGATTGAATCGGAAATGTGAGATAAGCGGGTCCTGAGAACATGGGGTATTCAAGTTCTTGGCTATCCCTCACTCCAGATACCGTTTGATTTGTCCGGACACGCACTGTCAATTTGCCAGCCCTTCCATTATCGCCGGCTGTGGAACCGAAAATGATAGCTTCCTGTTTAGATACTGGTCTTGGCGCAAGTGACTTGAATCCACCGAGCGTTCGGAACCACCACCGAAGTTGACCGCGGATGGAGGGCGCGCGGATTTCGGCGGTCTTTTTTGGTTGGGCTCCGCCGCAAAAACAAGGCGAAATAATGTCGAGATCAAAAGTCGCGGTTTTCATGGCATTTTACCTTCTTTGCCGGGGTAAAGCTGTTTTGAGATCAGGCGGATGACCTCGGCAACTTGTGCCGGTTTGCCGCCTCGTTGTGCCTTGGCTTTCAGGTCATCCCAGAATTGGCGGCGGGATCCCGGTTGGCCGGGAGGCAGTCGCAAGGCGCGGACGATCGCCTGCTGCTCGATCGGCTGGCGTTTGCTGAAGCTGTCCAATCGCCCACGGAACTGCTCGTTGGTCAGCTGGGCGATTTCGAAATCGCTTCGCTGCTCGGGCGTCATGCTGGCGGTGAGTGCCTTGAGCCTGGCAGCCTCCTCGGCCCGCTTTTGCTCGGCCTCCTGGCGGCGTTGGTCTTCGGCCGCTTGCTTTTCCTCCTCTTGTCGCCTCTGCTTGGCCTCATCGAGGGCGGCCCTGACTGCCTGCTGGAGTTCGTCTCCGCAATCGAACCAGCCATAGCCTGCATTGGTTTTCGCGCCCAGGCCGAAGAGCTCGAGACCGTTAGCCAACCATACTCGCGCAGACCGGAGATCCTCGTCCGAACAGTCCCTGAGCGGGCAGACGGCAAAGGCAAATACGTGGCCGGCTGCGACCGACGGGAAGACGACCGGATTCGGTTCTTCGTCATCGGTTGCCACCGTTCTCTCCCCTGCGTAATAGGCGGGGTGATGGCATGTGACAATATCCAGATCGAGCGTTCCGGGAGAGACAGAGCGTGGATTGAGATGGTCCTTTGAAATCTGGACCGGAAACGCTGGCAGAAAACTCACGCTGCCGCCGAAATTGGGCAGGTTTTTCCAGGGTTCATCCGCATGCTGGCGGTCCCGGATCTTCAGCAAATCGAGCAAGCGGTTCGCGACACGGAATCCGACGCGATCCCAGTTTTCGTTTCTTTTCGAGTCCGCATTCCCGTCGAGCGAATCATCAGCCATCGACCACCAGAAATCCGAGCGGGGCTCGCCGGTTCCACCCGCGACCTGGATCCGCCCCGGCTTCCAGTCGGTATCCGCCCATCCAAAAATCCATGCAATTCGGGCCAGCAAGTCCGCCTTTGCCTCATCTCCTTGGCACTCGATGCAGCGCTGAATCGCCATTCGGCGGGCGCAGCCTTTGACAGCGCTGCCCGGGATGTAGGGCATGCCGAATCGATCGAGACAAAGCCCGGCGTTCTCCATCACCCCGCCGGCCATGTTCACCATGAGCCGGGATTGAAGATGACCGTAGAGCAAGTGATCCTGCTTGACCCACGAACCGCTGCCGAGGAAGCGATTCCAGGACTCCATTTTCTCGGCTGAAGGCGCCTTGCCGAGGGCTCGGGTGAAGACCGCGACTCGGCCATCTTTTTCCGCGGTCGGATCACAAAACCGATCGAACAGCAGCGAACGGCTGTTGCATCCTGCGGCATTCACGCCCAAGGCAGCGCCGGTATCGTTAGGCATTAGTATGGACATGGCTCATCAGGGGATTAGCGGGCAGCCGCGGCGCTGGGGACGGGAACCTGTTGGAAGCTGACGCTGTGGACATCCACCCGCTGGCTGGCGTGTTCGAGGGTGATCGCCACCACCTGGCCTCGCGCGTCCACATCCAACGTGGTGTCTTGGTCCAGGTCCCGCGTTTCGGTCACCAGACGCTCGTTCAACGCAATCAGGAGCGTGTCGGTATCTGCAAAGTATTGGATTTTCATAAGGTCACATTACGATCAAAGAACGCGTTATGCACGGTTTCATCGTCGGGCAGCAGCACGACACGCAGGATACGTCCCTCGGCTTCCGGGATACGGCGCCAGCGGCGGCGCCGGCCATCGGACTGGACTTCGGCTTTTTCGGGTGCGGCGATCGTCCGCTCGATCCATTCATCGCGAATCCACGCCCGGTCTGGCCGCCGGCGAACCGTATGAAAATAGAGCGTGGTCTTCATGGGCGGAGTTCAGTCTGCCGGCGCATCCTGATCGCAGGCAGCAAAACGCTTCACGTATGCGATAAAGGCCAGGACCTCCGTTGTGGCGCGTTGCAGACGGACCGATGTCGCCTCCGGGCGATTCGGCCCGGCGAGCCCGCGGATTAACGAGTCCGAATCGATCGCGCCAGGCACAATGCCGACAAGAGCCAGATGGCGGGCCGCACCGTCGAACACCGCCTGCATCGCAGGGCGCTTGGCCTCTTGGCCGTCGTTCTTTCTTTCATTGGCAAATGCGATTGCGGCCAACAGACCATTGGTGATGATCATTGCCGGGATCTTGTTGACATCGGCTTTGGTTGTGTGTTGCGCCACCGGCAGGGCTGCCGCGGCGCGAATTTGTTCAAGGTTTTGCATAGGCAGTCTCCAGGTTCAGGCAAGCAAGACGGTGCAATAGCCCAGGCCTGTCGAGGCGTCGCCTCCAAATTGAAAGACATCGCCGGCGGCCTCGAGCTTTTTCGAAAACTCCGCCAGGGCGTCCTCCGAGGTTTTTTGCTTGAATGGATCGCCACGCCCCTGAAAAGCGTGGACGATGGTGTAGAACATGGTCTCGCTGGGAACATTTTCTTGATTAAAAAGGGCGCCCCCCGCTGCCGTCCCGGTATCGTCGTTGATCCGAACGTGCTGGGCAACCTCACAAGCATTTCGGGTGAAGAAGCTCATCATGCCGTTGCTGAGAATGACCAGCCGCGAGGCGATCTCCTTCCAGACCGGATCCTCTGGAAGGAGTTTGGCAAGCGCTCCTCCAATGGCCGATGCGGCATCGCTGTCGGTTCTTGTGAATGCGTATTCCTCTAGAACGACTTGCTTGGCCTGCTGACTCTGGATCGCGACGTCCAGATCGAGCTTGCCCAAATCGAAAATCGCATGGTCATCGGCCGGTTCCTCCAGTTTCTCGATCGAAGCAGCCCCTGCTGCATCAAAAACGCCATCTCGGGATGCCCGCGACAGGATGAGCGGGCATGTGATCCAGGCAAAACTGCCTTTGGCGGACCGGATGGGAAACGCCAGCAGTCGAGCCTCGGAGAATTGGATTGCGCCCGCCCAGGAATGGTTGGCGTCATCGGACCCAAACAGCCAGGCGGCTGTTGTGGCTTCGAACACGTTTTGATCGCCTTCGAGCTTGGCCAGCACGCGGACCCGCTCGCCTTTTCCATTTCGCGGCATGTCGCCGGTCAACCACTGATCTGCGAAGGTCCCTTTGACGCTTGATCCCGGAACGACGGGGAATCCCGTGTGGCGCTCGCGGACGACGGGCTGGTCGATGGCGCCGACGCTGGCGCCGGCGCCGACGTGCAGCGGAGTGCGGGTGAAGAGGTAGAGCAATCTTTGTTTCATACTAAGCATTGGATTTGAGTTGTGCCGAAAAAGCGAATCACCGGGCGTCAGCGGACGTCTCCCAGCGGGTCCAACTGCCGCAGACGCCGAGGCCGAATCCTTTCTCGCCCATCAGCGTGCTGCGGCGGTTCTTGATCTCCGAGCCGTCGGTGGATCCATGCCAATTCAAGGCATCGGCTAATGCGGTCGCTTGCGCGGCCGTGTCGGTCTCGAAATAGTAGATGGCGCCCGCGGGCACGGCCAAGTGGGTCGAATGGGCGCCGGCGGGCTCGCCAGGGGCGACGCCAAGGGACCAACCCGTCACCGTGATCGGCTTGGGAACAATCGCAGCCACGAGCCTTGCCTCGATGGGCTCGTCAGCCGCCGCGGTCCGCCGGGCCTTGGCGCCGGAGTAATCTCGTTTTACCGGACCGGTCCGGCGCCGGAGCATGACCGCCCCGGTCTCCGGATGGATCCAGTTGGGCAGCCAGCCGCCCGGATGAGGGTTCATCGGGCGCCCGTCCCTGCTTTGGGGGAGGATCTCAGGCCACACGGCTGGTGTCAGAAGGATCCACTTCACAAGGAACTTGCCTTCGTGAGACGCAAATCCCGATCGCAATCCGGCCGGTATGGGGATGGCTTCGAGTTGGATCCGGCTGGCGGTGCATACGCGCTGTTGTCCGCCCACGACGATCTTGCGGCTGGCCGTCAGCAACAGATCGATGAGATCCCGCCTCGAGTCGGTGGATCCGGCCGGCTTGTCCCACGCCGAGGCCATCACGCCCAGCTGCCACCCATCCCGCAGGCGAAGAAAATGGGCCGAGTAGATCATGCCGGCCGTTTCGCCCTGGCCGGTCGTGCCGGTCTGCGGATCAATGGCAATGCCGATCGACGATTCGGTGTCGCCGAATTCCGAATCGTTCGCCGCTTCCATCTCCTTCAGAAGCGGGTTCTCGCCCTTCACGTACCGGCGGTAAGCGCGCTTCGAGATCCAGGCCTTGGCCGCCGGGTCCTTGGTGGGCGGCAGCCGGCTGGCCACGGCATATCGAAGCACAGGCGGAAGGCTGCTCGGGGCTGAATCCGCTTGCTTTCGGGGCAGGAGCGCGGGCGAAAGCGTGCCGTCCTGGAGGTCCGCCGGCCGGGGAAAGAACCATTCTCCAGAAGGATTCACGGGGAAAGGACCCGCCGTCAGCAGCGCCCCGAACTTTCGGTCGCGCGGAGCGTCGGACTCGTAACAGCCTCGCGCCCCCCGGCGATGTTCATGGACGCCGTTCAATCCAGCGCGATGCAGCGCGGCATGGAAAGCCCCATTCACGACGTTGGGCAATGGCCAGGCAGCGCCGTGGCCGGCCAGGGAGCCCGCCATGGGCCGGCCATCCCGGAAAAAGAGGACGTCCGTGGGTTCTAGTAGAATGCAGTTCATGGCAAATCAGTCGGTTCGATGGATTCGGTTCGGGTCCGATGGGCGAAAGCCACGGTCCGGCAAAGGCCGATGAGGGCTCGGACTTTCGCTTCCGCGGTGGACAACTGAGAAATGTAACGCTTCAGGGATGGCAGGAGATCCTCGACAATCTCGGGCGCCCAATGCGGCCCTCGCTGCCGGTCGCAGGCGAAAAGAAACTCGCGTTCGATGACCGGATCCGCGACCGAATCGAAAGCGCCGGCGGAGGCGGATCTGTCCAGGCCGGTGGCTCGATCCAGATAAGGCTCGAGCAGCTCGACCGTCCGGTAGGGGAACTTGCTCGAGAGCTGGCCTTTTTCGAGCGCGCCGGCCAGGGCGTGATAGAGATCGAGGCCGCCGCTCTCCCATTTGAAATCCCATTCGTTCGTCTCGCCCGAGCGCTTGAACAGGGTCACGGCGACAGCCGACCGGTTCGATTTCTTGGGATTCTTGGCGCGCTTTTCCGCCAGGAGCGCCGCTCGGACGACGTCCTGCAACGGCGCTCTGTGGTGGGCGATCGCAATCCCGATGGAACAATCCGCCGCCGGCCCAGGGACGATAAATGGAACAGGCTGCGCATTGTGATCCGCCGGCAAATCGCCGCTGACGAGAAATCCCGGTGCGGGGCATTTCAAGAGGGATCCGTTCTGGGCCATTTGTTGGAAGAAATGCTGGCGCCCAACCGGCAATCGGCTCACCGCATCACGGAGGCGCGACTCCAAGCTCGGATCTCCCTGGAAGGCGGCCCGCAAGGCCCGGGCGCAGGCCAGTGCCGTATCGGCCGGCAGGAGGGCCACAACATCGTCGCCTCCGGCGTAGATGAGCCGGCCATCGAAAACCTCGACGATGGGCCGGGCGCAGAAGAGCGCAAAGTTGCTGAGCGCCTCGCTGAACTGGATATGGTAGCTGGGGGAGAGGGGGCGCCGGGCTTCGAGGAGATCCTGCTGCTTGTTATCCGGATTGGCATAATAGGCCTTCGAGCCCTGGCGCTGCGCCCCGCCGGCATCCGTGTAGTCAGCCAGCTGGGTAGCGAATCTCGGCGTTTTCTCCCCGCTGATCCATTTGCCGATCTCGTCGCCGTCGAAGGCCAGCACGGCGAAATATTTCTCCGAGGGAGAATCTTTCTCGCCGGTCTCGTCGTCGCCGCAGTCGGTCTCCGGCTCGTGGCTGGCGATTCCTCGAGTGTTCGGCATGGGGAAGGAGCGCCGGTCGGTCGGGAGATTCCAGGGGTCCCGATTCAAGTAAGCGATGTGCCAAAGCCGCTTGACGAGCGTGCTCGCCCCGAGCCAATCGTCTTTCTTGAACAGAGCGGCCCATGGCTGGCCCAGTTTGCTGCAGCGCTCCTGCCACACGCGACCGCCGGCGACCGCTTCCTCGCGGCCTGTCAGACTGTCCTTGTTGTTGAACGACCCGGTCTGCCATCCGCCCGCGCTCCAGGCGCCAAACGCCCGGGTCTGTCGCACCGAATCCAGCTGCCACGCGTTCATCGCCAGGATCACCGACCATCCCAGCCCGATGTTGTTCAGCCGGTTCTTCGAGTCATCCGTGTAATAACGGCGGTCCCGGTGCTCGACAGACATGGCCTCTTGCGCCAATTGAACGATTGTCTCAACCCGCCGGGCCGCTTCAGCGATAGGCATGGACTCACCAAAACCACTCGCCAATGCGATCGCCTCGCTCAATGAATCGGGCCAAGGCGTCGCCTGCCATGACAAAGAAAGAAACTTGGCGGTTTGTGATCGGAACCGCTGCTCGCGCATCGCTCGAGTGAAATGGGCGCCTTCGTCGGCCACAAGGGTTTCGTTCTCCGAAACGACCGCACTGTCGCACTCGTTCCAGACAGCATCGGCGATTCGGTTCCATTCGTCCTGGATAGCCTTCTCGACCAGCTCGCCCAGGCCGCCTGCGCGCTCGGCTGGCACAACCGCGAGAAACACATTGGGCAGATTGGGCGTCAGGAGGGAGCGATCGCCTGCCTGGTAGCCAAGGGACTGCCAAGCCGTTCGATCGCCGCATCGGATCCAATCCCAGAGGTCCTTCTTCCAATGCAAATCGAAAAGAGGCTGGTTCCGAAGGCTGGGGAATATGACTGAATCGGGACCGATCTCCGCTGTCAGCGCCTTCAGGCCGGCCGCCATGAGCCACGAGAGCAGATAGCTGCCGCTCCAGAGGTCCCGCGTGCTTCGCGCCGCGGCGATGAATTCCTGGACCGGCCCGAGCTGGAACCGCAGGAACGCGGGCCTCAAGATGGCATCCTTCCCGGCTCCAACTGCGCAAGAGTCGAGGGCGGAAACCACCTGCATGTGAGTCCAGACGGTGTGGTCCGGCAGCCGGGTGTCGGCTGGCAAAAGCGCGAATCGGTAATCCCGCTCGACTGCGTTTCGCTGCCACAGCCGCCAATGTGCGAAGAACCGGGCCCGCCATGCCTTGTCTTCGTCGATACCTTCGAGCTGATCCGCTGCAATCACAGGCTGGATCACTTGGTCGGTTTCGCGGGCGGCATCCGAGGAAAGGAAAGGACCCGAGAAAGGAAGCCGCAATGGCTCGTTGCTGCCTGTCCCGGGCCCCAGCGGATGCAGAAAGGCGTTTCGAACGCCGTCGAATGCGCATCGCAATCCGGAGGCCTGGCTGCCGGGGAAAGGCAGCCGGTCCGCGGCAGAGGCGGTCCAGTCCGATGGCTTGGCGAATAGCTGCCCGAACCGCTGGGCCTCTTCATCGCTGAATCCGGCCTGCCGGTAAAGCGTCTTTGCGTGATCTTCGTGGTCGGCGATGGATACCGCCTTGCTGGGCGGATCGTGGAGGTAGGCGAGGAGCTTGCGTTTCCAGATGTTCATAAAAAGTCAATCTCGTGGGACTTCATCCAGCCGGTGGACCGCGGCGTCCTCGGCCTTGATGAGGGACAGTTCAAATTCGAACACCTTGCTGATCCAGGGATCCTGGACGTCGCGGAGCACACGGTGGACCGTGTCGCCGGCTTCGGGAAACTGGCCCGTCCGCCGCAAAAGATCGACGAGCAACACGGGCTCGGCTTCGCCGCCGTCCACGACCTTGGCGCCTTTGTCCCAAGCCGCTCGGATCCGGTCGATCGCCTGGAGCCGGCACGTGTTCGCCACTTCGGCCAGTTGGGCGTCGTCGCACGCCCAGGCGGCATGCAGCGAAGCATGGGCGGCATCGGCCCATGCGCCCTCCGCCTCGGCAATCATGGCCCAGCAAAGGAACCGATTGGCCAGCTCCGGAAAATCCGGGTTCCTGAGCTGATCCCGATATGCCGGCTGTGCGATCAGATCCCGTGATCCTTGCATGGTCTTGCCGATATCGGAGGCGCAAAAGCCGCATTGCGAGCAGGTTTGCACCCAGTAGGGCATGGTCGAACGCTGCATTTCGGGCGGCCGCAGATCGAGGTCGGGCGAGCCGAAGGCATTCGTGCTCACGAGTTCGGTTTGCTCGCTGAGCGCCCCGCAGGCGCTGCACACGGATTGATTGGGAAGCATTGTTGTCATCGTCACTTATCTTCAAGGCCCGAGATCCGAACCTTGATCACGGCACAATCCTCGCTTCCGCCCACCACGATAGCAACCGACGGGACGTCTCAGGACGTTCGCCTCGGTTTTCGATATATCAGTCGTGAATTCGTTCAAATAGTATGCTCAAGCATTGCATTGACAAGCACTGAGTTCAATATTTGCAGTAGTAGTGGAGAGGCCCGATCCCAGCGGACACAGAGCTGACCTCAAAATGCCTTGCACGCCGACCGCGGCCGTGGCCTGGCAGCCAGCGAGGCTCCGAGGGCGAGGCCCCGAGGCCGGACAACCGGCAAGGCCCTGGAGCCGGGAGCGCCAACCCGCCCCCCGCCGAATCCCGCCAGAAAAGCGAAGCCGGAGGCTGGGAGGCCTCCCCGAGGTGCGCCGCCACCCTAGACACCCACCCCGAGTCCCAAGCTAGACGCTTGCAGTTGACAGCCCGTAGCCGGAAACTCCCAAATCCGTGTATGCCTATGCTTTTGCGGTTGCTTTTGGGACGATTGCCCAAAACCGAGCCGCGTCCGCCAAGGTGACGATTTCCCGATAATGCCTGAACAGCATGCCGGGGCTGGTCCCCAACTCAATTGCCACCCGGCCAACATCCTGGCATTTCGCCAACAACATGGAGGCCGCCGTATGCCTCAAGACGTCGTGAGCCCACCGCCCGATTCCGGATGCCGCCCGAATCTGCCATAACCTCCTCCGGAGATTGCTGGGGGGCATGGTTTCAGGAGGTCCGCTCCGCACCCAGGCCGCCGCGGCCGCTTCAAGGTGGACGATCCTGCGTTGCCGGACCTTCGATGCCGAGGCGTCGATCCGGACTATGCCATCAGCCTTGTCAATGTCCTCCCATGTCAACCGCTGGATTTCGCCTGGCCGGATTCCGCCGAAAAGTGCCAGGCCAAACCATGGCCCGAGCCCAGGATCGCATTTCTCAACCTCCCGCATCAGCTTTTCGACCTGGTCAACCGCGAGAATGCCAGGGACCCTTTGCTCGACCGTAACCCGCTCGACCTTCCGACATGGGTTGACATCGATCCAATCCCGCCGACAAGCGAAATCGAACAGAGCCGACAACCGGCCCATATTGCTCGCCCTGGTCGCCGGCGACTCGCCCCGGGATCCAAACCACCGCTCGATGTCGGCTCCCGCGATGCTTGAAACTGGATCGTTTTCCCTCCCGAGGGCGAACCGTCGAAGATATCGCTCCATCTCGACCACGTAGCGATGCCGCCGCCGGGCTTCGTGTTTTGCCGCGATCATGTCGGAAATCGCCCGATGCAGCGGGACAGCTGTGCGAGCTGACCCTCTGCATTTCTGCTGCCAATCCGCCCAGACCCTCGAGAGCGAAACGCCGGCCGACCGCATCTCAATGAGAATTTTGGCTGCTTCAACCTGTTCGCTGGGACGGATCGACGCCAGCGCATCGCCGACTGTGACCGCAGAGCTCTTGGCATCGCGAAGGGCCTTCTCAGCCTGACCCCGGCTATCGAAGAATTTCCGCCGCCTTTTCCCGTCAACAAGGCCAAAATCCAACACCCAACATGCCTTGCCATTCGCTTTGCCAGGCCGAATCTTCATTGTGGTGAGCAGTTATTGCCGGATCATTGCCAAATTATTGCCGTTTTATTGCCGCTTTTCGCGTCCTTTTGCGTCACCGCCTGTCACCTGCTGTCACCTACAGTCCGACGCGGCCGAAAAAGATGCAAGCGCATAATCCCCAATAAAATCAGGCTTTTTGATCGAAAACCACTGATGGAAAACCTCTTGAAGATTGGTGGAGCCGAGGGGATTCGAACCCCTGACCCCCACAATGCCATTGTGGTGCTCTACCAACTGAGCTACGACCCCAATCCAATATGGGGGGCAGTCTAGAAGCGGAAGGGAGATTGTCAAGCGCGCCGTATGGAGGGGCGTGACAACTTGAATTTCAAGGTGCTTGAGGGGGCCGGATGATGCCGAGGTAGCGGCCCATCCAGTAGGGGAGGAGGAATTCGTCGCCAGCCAGCTCCTGGCGGCCGCCGGAGCCGCCGTCGAGCACGAACGGATTTCCGTTCCAACGCATGATCCGGCGCTCGTCGGGGGGCAGCCACTGGGCGGATTGCTGTCCGCGAAAACTGGGCGCCAGCAGGTCGATGTCTGGCCGATCCGAGTTGGCGACAGCCCAGTCGATCAGCTCCAGCGGGTATTGCCGCAACGTCTCGAGGGCGTCTTCGAGGCCGAACTCGGCGGCCCCGGTGGAGGCATAGACGAAATTCCAGAGCGGGTTGCGCTCGATGCGCTCGATGTTCCAATGGTCGCGGATGGCGGCGGCGTAGCGGGCGCGGAGCTCGCCGGTGAAGGCGAACCGGTGGAGGACCCAGTAGGTGACAAAGGCCAGGAGATCGTCCGAGTGGTTCCATTCGTCGCCCATCACGATCCCGCGGAAGGTGACGGGGGTGAACTGGATCCCGCGCATCGGGAGGGAGATGTTGTCGAGGTAACCGTGGCGCTCGAAGAGCTCGAACGCTTTTTGCCGGTATTTCGGATCGCCGGTGAAATGCTCGGCGAGCTGGAGGCTGGCGATGATTTCGGAGCTGTTGAGCCGCCGGTCGAACACGGCGGGCGGGTAGTGGTTGACATACTCGGGGTTCCACCGCCCCCAGAGCGTGGGCTGTCCATCGACATCGACGAGGTAGAGATCGTGCCGGAGGATATGGTCGACGATGCGAGTGTAGAACCGGGCGATCCGCGCCTTTTCGGACGGGGTGCGGGCGGCGGTTTCGTAGAGGACGGCGCAGCCGAAGGTGTGGGCGGCGATCTCGTCGCTGCTGGTGTGGGATTTCCAGTCCCACTGGCCATCGCCGACGGGGTGCCAGCGCTCGGGATCGGCGGTGGCGAAGCCGGCGCGTTCGAAGCTGCGGGCGGGGAATCCTTCGAGGGTGTGGATGGACTCGAGGCGCTCGAGTGCGGCGAAGGCATCCCAGGCATGGCGGTGGGCGGACTCGTCGCCGGTGGCTCCGTAGCGGAAAGCCTGGCTGGCCAGGTAATATTGGGTCCAGGTGCCGTCGTTGTCGGTGTCGATCATCCGGGCGGACGCCGGATCGCCCGGGCGCTCGAGCCGCAGCTCGGCGCAGAAGCCGTATCGGACATGGCGCTGGCGGATCTTGTCCTGGTAATGGGCGGCCTTCTGCTCGAGCGTGAGCGGCCGGAATGCAATGGCCCCCAGGCCGGCGCCGGTCAGCACCATCACAGTCCCGTCCGGATGAAAGCCCAGATCGACCACCGAATCATCGGGAAGCCAGCGTCTCGACGCGTAATAATCGATTGCGCCATCGGGCCTCTGGCGGAACACGCCCCCGGTCGTGCCTGCCCAGAGGCCGTCTCTCCTGGGCGCCAGGCAAGTAATGTGCAGGACGGGCAGGCGGGTCTGGCGCGGAGCGAGCTGGCGTCCAGTGAGCGGATCGATCGCGTAATAGCCATGGCGGGTTCCGGCGAGGAGCGCGTTCGGGCTCGAGGCGATGGCCGTGAGATCCCGGCCGCTGTGAAAGGATGACAGGCTGCGGCCATCGGTCTGGAGGATCTCCGTGTCCGTGAGCACCCACCAGCCGGAGCCGCCCCGGATGACCTGCCGGACGGGCGCGGGCGCGCGCAGAAGGGCTGGCGAGCCGCCGTCCCCGGGGATGATGCCGAGATCGAGCTCGTTCCAGACTGCGCATCCATTCGAGGAGTGCCAGGCAGCGCGTTTCCACCGGGAAGCCGGCAGTCGGATGAGGTCAAGCCCGGCCCGGCCGTTGCTCAGGAACCTGTCTTCGAGCAGGTAAAACACCTCACCGTCATGGACGGCCAGGTCGAGCGTGGGGATCGATGAGAGAGGCCGGAAGCTGTGGTCCATGGCCAGCGTTTGGCCGAATAACCGCGCCACGCCGCGATCCGTGAGCACGTAGGCAATGCCGTCGCGGCTGATGGCGAGCCGAAGGTAGCGGGCGCCCGCCAGCTCGGAGGCATGCTCGAACCGGACGGCGGTTTCCTGGAGGAAAGGCTCCTCTGTCTGCCACTTGGCTCCGCGGTCTGCAGCAGAGAGGGTGACCGCAGGCTTCAAGAGAGGCGCGTTCAATGGGCTGGCGGCGGAGAGAGAGGCGGCCGCCAGGCTGGCGACAGCCAGAACCGCGCGCCACGGCCGGACGGGAATGCGGGAGCCGATCGCGCCGGGATCCGCGGCAGCGCCCGCAGGCCTGGCACGGCGCGTCGGGCTGGGGGCGTTTCGCAGGGAAGCAAGTCTCATACAAAGCGGTGGCGATACCGATAATACATGCGGCCCAATACTCGCATCTGGACGGTGAGTCCGTAGAGCAAGATGAAATTGAACAGGAGACCAGGCAGAAAAGGGACGGGGATTTGCGGGATGATCCATTCGCAGCCATAGCGGAGCCCATACATCGCAAGAAAAAAGAGGCTGGCGACCAGGTAAGGCCCGGGCACCCGGAAAATCCAGGAGACGATGGCGACTGGATTCAATCCAGCCAGGCTGTCCGTGAGCGCAACGGCCAGAAAGCCCATGGGCAGAAGAAACATGCCGATCCCGGCGACCGTCCAGCCGGCGATGGCATAATCGTGGCGGATGAGGACGACGCCGGGGCCGAGGAAGAGGATGTGGAGGACGAGGAACTGGAGGAACGGGCCGCCAAGGTCCCCCCAGAAATCGGTGATTTCGGGCCAGCCGGGCAGCGTGTCGTCCCCGTTGCTCGAGACGGCGATCACGCTTTTCATGTAAGCGAACAGGAAGCCGAAATTGAAGATGGCCAGGATCAACAGGGCCAGCAGCCCCAGCAGGGAGGCATAGGAGGCCAGATACCCGGCGGCGCCGATCACGCTCAGGAAGAGGGCCCCGCTGAACAGGAACACCGCACCCTGTTTCTGCAGCGGGTATGCAAAGGACCCGGCGACGTCCTGCCAGAAGGAGCCCTGGGCGGCGCCAGGCGGCAGTGCGGATGGCCGGGTGCGGCGGCAAATCGACTGGCAGCGGAGGCAGGTCGGATGAATCGAGCGGCCCGCCCGGGGAGGTTCGACGCACGCCCCGCACAGTTCGTATCCGCACTGGGGGCAGATCCAGTCCGCCATTTCACCGGGATGGAACTCGCACATGCCCGGTGCGGACGGCGCCGGATCGAGAGGCATGGCGATCGGCGGAGGCAGGGGGATCTGGGCGGGGGCCGGGGCCGGAGGCGCCGATTCATGCAGAAGGAACAGGCAGTCCACCGAGCCCAGCCGCAAGCGCTGTCCATGCTCGAGACGCGCGTCCCGGATCGGCAGACCATCGAGGAACGTCCCGTTGGACGAATCCAGGTCGCGCACCTTGCAGCCGGTGGGTTCGATCGTGATTTCGCAGTGATAGCGCGAGACGGAAGGATCGGCGATGGCCAGATCGTTGTCCGCATTTCGGCCGATGCGGCTGATGCCGGGCGCAAGGCAAATCTCGCGCGAGGCGGGAGATCCCGGCCCGATGACAAGCCGCGGATTCATGAGCGCCAATGGCGGCCAACCGTTTGGATCGAAAGGACCGACCGGCTCCTGGCCATGCGGATCCAGGCCATCTAGGCGATGACAGTCAAGCCCTTGCGCCGGAGGTATTCCTTGACCTCGCGGATGCGGAGCGTGCGGAAGTGGAACACGGACGCGGCGAGGAGGATCTGGGCTTTGCCCTCGGTGGCGGCCTGGTAGAAGTGCTCGAGCGTGCCTGCGCCGCCGGAGGCGACCACGGGCAGGCGAACGGCCTCCGCGATTGCGCGGGTGAAAGCGATGTCGTAGCCGGCCCGGGTGCCGTCGCCATCCATGCTGGTGGGCAGGAGCGTGCCGGCGCCGAGCTGCTCGCAGGCGCGCGCCCAGTCCACAGCGTCCTTACCGGCCGGCCGAGTCCCGCCGGCGACCACCACCTCGAAGCCGGAAGCCATGGCTGGATTGCGGCGCCCATCGATCGCCACCGTGATTCGATCGGGCCCGAAACGTTCGGCGGCTTCGCGGACCAGGTCGGGGCGCTGCACGGCGGCGCTGTTCATCGAGACCTTGCGCGCGCCCGCATCGAGAACGGCCTGGATATTCTCCAGCGATCCGATGCCGCCGCCGACGGTCAAGGGAATGCGGATGGCGGCGGCCACGTTGCGGACCCACTCGATCCGCGTCTTGCGGTTCTCGACCGTGGCGGCGATATCGAGCATCGCGAGCTCGTCGGCACCCTCCTCCTGATAGAACTTGGCGTGCTCGACGGGGTTGCCGGCCTGGCGGAGATCGGTGAAATGGATGCCTTTGACGACGCGGCCGTCCTTCATGTCGAGGCACGGCATGATTGCGATGGGTGTCATGGGTGCGATTGGTTGTGATCAGTCATGCTGATGCGGCTGAGCATCATACCGAATCGAACGGGCAGGGCAAGCGCGGCGAATTGAGATTTTCTTTGCGCCGTCTGCCGCGGGCCGTTACAGTCTTTGCGGCGTTGTCCGATGGTGTAATGGTAGCACACAGCCCTTTGGAGGCTATAGTCTTGGTTCGAATCCAAGTCGGACAGCCAATCGTGCTCGCGCCCGCCGATCCTGGCATGAGTCTCCCGGAGCTTAGCGAATCGTTCCTGGCCCAAGTCGCCGGGTGGGAAGCCATGAAACGGGCTCGCAGCCTGGCCGGGGCGGGCCGCGTCGAGGAGTCCCGATGGGATCCGCCGACGCTCGAAGGCCGCGTCCGCGACGGGCCCGCGGCTTATCGAGCCGGGCTCGTCATCCGCAGCAGCGTCGACATCGACAACCTCTGCCCTTGCCGCGACTCGAAGCGCTGGGGGAAGATCTGCGCACACTCGGTTGCGGTCGGGCTCCATTTTCTCGGCCGCGCCTCGGCGGGCGGGGCGCCGGCGGATGCCGCAACGCCTGGCGCGGCAACCCGATCGATCCCCTCGCCACCGCCCCGTTCCCCTGCTCCGCCATCCGGCCATCCGAACGGCCTGCCGGCCGCTGCCCCGCCCGGCCGCCGGCTGGCGCGCGCACCGGACCCCGCAGCGGGTGTGCCCCTTCAAATCCATGTGGTGTTGCCGCCCAACCTCGAGCCGGCCCTGGCGCGAGGACGAATCACGCTCGGCATCGAGGGGGAGAGCTCCGCCAGCCGGAAGCTGCTGGATGCGTGGGTTGGCTCCGCACCCTGCTCTCTGGCCGGTCCGGACATCATCCTGCTGGACGCCCTGGAGAAGCTGGCCGGAGGCACCACTCCCGGCCTTCTGCAGCTCGGCCTCGAACAGTTTGCCGCGCTGTTGCCCTCCTTGATCGATCACCCGCGCATCACCATCGCCCGCCGGACACCCGTCCGCGTTTTGGCCGAGCCCGCTCGACCGGGACTGGCGGCGCATTTGCGGCCGGACGGCGCCATCGACCTGAGCCTGCCTGCAGCCGCGAGATCCTTCATCCCGGGCGATCGTCCATGGCTGTTTTCCGAGGCTGCTTTCCAGCCGTTCGACGCGCCTTTGCCGGCCGCCCGCCCGCCGGACAGCGGCTGGCAGATCCCGCGCAGCGAGGTGCCCCGCTGGCTCGAGCATGAATGGCCACGATGGCTCGCCGGCGGCCGGGTGGCCGCCAATTTCACGCTCAACGATTTCGAGCTGATCGACGCCCCTCCGCGGTTCGAGCTGAGCGTGCGCGGGGGGCTGACGGAGCTCGATGCCGCGCTTTTCGTCCTGTATGGCACGCATCGACGAGCCGTCGGCGGCATGCCCAAGACCGAGGATGCCTGGCTGCCCGATCCGGACTCGCCCCTGCGCTACTTTGCCCGCGATCCGGGGTCCGAATCCGCCGCGCTCGGCCGCCTCCTTCGCGCCGGCTTCAGCCCGCCTGATGCCCACGGGCGCCTCGGCCTTGCCGGCCAGGATTCGGTGTTCGATTTTCTCGCCCGGGAATATCCGCGCCTCGAGCGCGAATGGGTGGTATCGATGGAGGAGCGGCTTGAACAATCGGTTCATCAGCAGTGCAAGCGGGTCGAGCCCCAAATCGAGTTTGCGGGCAGCGGGACGAACTGGCTGGACCTGCGGATCGAATTCAAAGGGGGCAGCGGCGGCCGCCTCGCCGCTTCGGAGGTTCAAAGCCTGCTGTTGTCCGGGCGCGGCCATCGGCGCCGGGCCGGATCGGACAAAGTCCTGCTGCTGGACACGGCCGCGCTCGAGGAATGGCACGAGTTTCTGCACGATGCAGCGCCGCAGCAGCAGTCGGGGGTTTACCGGCTTGATCGCCGCCAGGCCGGCTATCTCGACGCCACCCTCCAGCACCTGTTCCCCGGCCAATCGATCCCCTGCCCGCTCGCGCAATCGCCGGCCCCTGCGTCCTTGGTCTGGCCCGAGCCTCTCCAGAGCGCCCTGCGCCCCTATCAACGGCAGGGCATCGAGTGGCTGCTGCGCCTGTGGCGCAACGGCTTCAGCGGCCTGCTGGCGGACGAGATGGGTTTGGGAAAAACGGTGCAGGCCCTTGGCCTCATCGAGCTGATCCATCGCGCGCGCCCGCCGGAGGATCGCCGTCCATTCCTGGTGGTCTGCCCGTCGAGCCTGGTGGAGAACTGGCAGCGCGAGGCGGCCCGGTTCACCCCCAATCTCGATGTCCTCGCCATCGAGGGCGCCCGCCGTGCCGAGCGTCTCGATCGGGCGCCTGCCGCCGATCTCCTGGTCACCAGCTACGCCTTGCTCCGGCTCGACCAGCCGCTGTATTCGGGCCGCGAGTTCGCCGCCGTGATCCTCGACGAAGCCCAGCAGATCAAGAATCGCCAGACCCAGATTGCTCGGGCGGTCAAGTCGCTCCGCGCGCCGTATCGGCTCGTGCTGACCGGCACCCCGCTCGAGAACTCCGTCGCCGATCTATGGTCGATCTTCGATTTCCTCATGCCGGGCTACCTGGGATCCGCCCGCGAGTTCAAGGAGCGATACGAGAGCCCGATCCTTCAGCAGCGCGACGAGAAGGCCCAGGCGCGATTGTCGCGGCGGCTGCGCCCATTCGTCCTGCGCCGGACCAAACGGGCCGTCGCCCCCGAGCTTCCCCCCCGGATCGAGCAGGTGCTCACGTGCGCGCTGACGCCCGGCCAGGCCGGCATCTACCGGCAGTTGCTCGAGGCCGCACGCGGCGAGATCTTCGGAGCCGTCCGTGCCCGCGGCCTGGCTCGAAGCCGAGTCATCATGCTCAACGCCCTGCTCCGCCTGCGCCAGGCCTGCTGCGATCCCCGCCTGCTCAACCCGGAGACGCCCGAGCCCGAGGCGGAATCCGCCAAGCTCGACCTGTTCGCCCAGCGGCTCGAGGAATCGATCGACGGCGGCCACCGCGTCCTTGTGTTCAGCCAGTTTGTCCAGATGCTCGCCTTGATCCGCCAGCGGCTCGACGCGGACCGCATTCCGTTCTGCTACCTCGACGGTCAAACCCGGCATCGGCTCGACGAGGTGGACCGCTTCCAGAGCGATCCGGCGATCCCGGTGTTCCTCATCAGCCTCAAGGCCGGCGGCCTCGGGCTCAATCTCACCGGCGCCGACACGGTGATCCACTACGATCCCTGGTGGAACCCAGCGGTCGAGGACCAGGCCGCCGATCGCGCCCACCGTATCGGCCAGCAGCGCGTCGTCAATATCTACAAGCTCATCGTCCGCGACACGATCGAGGAAAAGGTCCTCGATCTCCAGCGGCGCAAGCGCCATGTCAGCCAGGCCATGCTGGGAGCCGAAACCGGCTTCGACGCAGCGCTCGACTGGGATGACATCCAGCAACTCCTCGCCTGATCCGGCCCTGATGAAACCCGATGCCTCCGCCGATGTCCTGGCGCTGCTGCGGCAGTTCGAATGCCGCACCGTCACCTTCGTCCCTCCCGAAGGACCCGCGCCCATCGTCTGGCGGCGGGCGCGCGGCTGCCGCATTTGGGATCTCGAGGGCCGCTCGTATCTGGACCTGACGGCGGCGTTTGGCGTGGCTGCAGCCGGCCATGCCAATCCGCGGGTTGTGGCCGCCGCTCATCGCCAGATGCGCATGCTGCTGCACGCGATGGGCGACGTCCACCCCCACGCGCTCAAGGCCAGCCTCGCGCGCGAGCTGAGCCGGATCACGTTCGAACGATGGTCCGCGCCCGAGCCGGACAGGCGGACCGGGCGCGATCGACAGCCTCCTGGCGTCGGCGGCTGCGGTAGATCGCTCCAGGGCAAGACCTTGTTCGGCAACTCGGGCTTCGAAGCCGTCGAAGCCGCCCTGAAGACGGCCATGATGGCCACGGGCCGGCGCGGCGTCCTCGCCTTTGCCGGCGGCTACCACGGCCTCGGCTATGGCACGTTGAATGTCACCCATCGCGACCTGTTCCGGAAACCTTTCCTGCCGCAGCTGGGCGGCTTCGGCGTCTTCCTGCCCTATCCGGAACGAGCGGAGGATCTTCAACGAATCGAGGCCCTCGCCCGCGGCGCGTTCCGCCGCCGCGACATCGGCGCCATTCTCGTCGAGCCCGTCCAGGGCCGCGGCGGCATCCGCGTCCCCCCCGTCGAGTTCCTTCCGCTCCTTCGCGAGCTGGCCACCCGCCACAGCGCGTTGTTGGTCCTGGACGAGGTTTACACCGGTTTCGGGCGGACGGGCCGATGGTTCGCGGCGGAGCATTCCGGGGTGATCCCCGACCTGGTTTGCCTGGGGAAGGCGATGACCGGCGGATTTCCGCTATCGGCCTGCGTGGGACGCGCCGATCTAATGGACGCCGCATGGCCGCCGTCCGAAGGCGAGGCCATTCATACGAGCACCTTTCTCGGCCACCCGGTGGGCTGCGCGATGGCCCTGGCCCAGATCCGCGAGATCCGCGACCGCGACCTGGTGTCGAAAAGCCGGCAGCAGGGCCGCTTCCTCCTCGATGCGCTCGAGCAGATCCCGGCGCCCGGACGCCTGCGGCTCGAGGCGCGCGGCCTCGGCCTCATGGCCGGCCTCGAGCTCGTCCATGCCGGCAGATCCCCCGCCACAGCCGAAACCCTCGCGTTGATCCAGCAAATGCTCGAATCGGGCTACATCCTCCTGCCCGAAGGAGCTGGCTCGAATGTGGTCAGCTGGACTCCTCCGCTCACCATCACGCGGGGCCAGCTTGCGGATTCCGTGGCCGCCCTGGCCGCAATCCTGCCACGGATTCATCGAACCCGGCGCTGACTTCACGCATTTTCCATGAGCCTCCCCCTCTCCCGGCCTTCGGCCACCCTCTCCCCCGCGCACCGCGGGGGAGAGGGCAGGGAGAGGAGGCTTTCCACGGTTCATGGGTGCAAGACCCGAACCTTGGCTCGGGAAGTCATTCTATGACCCTGGGAGAAATCAAACGGATCCTCCGGTCCACCCCGATCCCGCTCACGCGATCGCTCGGCCAGAACTTCCTCCACGACGGCAACCAGCTTCGGCGCATCGTGGCTGCCGCCGAGCTGTCTCCCAGCAACCGCGTGCTCGAGATCGGGCCCGGGCTCGGGCCGCTGACCGAGCTGCTGATCTCCGAGGCAGGGCATGTCTGGGCTCTCGAGAAGGACCTCCGTCTCCATCGCCTGCTGGCCGAGCGGTTCGCCGGCGCGCCCAATCTGGTCCTCCGCCATGTGGACGCCCTCGAATGGCTCAAGGAGAACCCTCGCGACTGGACGGGCTGGAAGATCGTTGCCAACCTGCCGTTCTCGGTCGCCTCGCCTTTGCTTGTCCAGTTCGCCCTGAGCCCCCAGCCCCCCGAGCGCCTCGTGGTCACGCTCCAGTGGGAGGTGCTCCAGCGCCTGCTCGCCGCCGCCGGCCAGCCCGATTACGGCCTGCTCACGCTCCTCCTCCAGATGCGCTTCCTGCCCGCCGCCTTCTTCAAAATTCCGGCCTCCTGCTTCTACCCGCCCCCGCGAGTCGACTCGGGCTGCGTCACCCTGCAGCTTCGGACCCCCCCTCTTGTTGCAGCGAATCTCATCCCGCTTTTTGTGCGGATCGTCCGGCGCGCCTTCTCCCAACGGCGAAAAACCGCCCTCAAGCTCCTCCGCGGCGATTGGCCCGAGGATCGCCTCACCGCTCTCTTCGGCCAGATGGGGCTCCATCCCCAGGTCCGCGCCGAGGAAATCTCCTTGCCGGAATTCGTCCGTCTAGCCGAAATGCTGGCCAGCCCATGAACGACGAGCTCTTCGACGTAGTCAACGACCGCAACGAGGTCATCGGATGCCTCCCGCGAGCCGAGGTCCACCGGCGCGGTCTCAAGCACCGGTCTGCCCATCTCCTCCTCTTCAATTCCCGGGGCGATCTGTTCCTCCAGCAACGTTCCTTCCGGAAGGACACCTACCCGGGGGCATGGGACTCCTCTGCGGCCGGCCATCTCAGCGCGGGCGAATCCTACGACGATGCCGTCCGCCGCGAGACCCACGAGGAGCTCGGCATCGTCCTGGGCTCGGCTCCCGAACCGCTGTTCACCCTCGAAGCCAGCCCCGAAACCGGCCACGAGTTCATCTGGGTCTACCGCGCCACCCACGACGGGCCCTTCCATCTCCATCCCCTCGAACTGACTGGCGGCGGATGGTTCCATCCGGACCATGTCGATCGCTGGACCGCCGATCGGCCCGAGGACTTCGCCCGCAGCTTTTGCCGGATCTGGCAAAAGTATCTCGCGCTGCCAAAACCTTGATCCGGCCAACGGCCGGCAACGGCCAGTTCCTTCTAATCAAGATCGATTGAAGCAATCAATAAAATGCTTGCTAAATCCGGGGGTGCGTCGATGATGCGCGCGCTGGTCATCTGCCAGCACCGATGGTCGTATCCATCAACAGGACTTCTGCATGATCTTTTCCAGGCTGTTTCGTTTTTTGTGGTCCACGATCGTGGCCGGCTGCATATTCTTCGGCGCTCGTGCCTTGGAAGCAGCCGAGCCGCCCGCCGCGATCGAGAACGCCACGCTGCCCGATCCGGGATTCGCCGGCTCGATCGCGATTGACAGCTTCCGGATCCAGGCCAGCCGCGATCTGGATCCGAACTCGGCCGCGAACCCGGCTGCCTACGGATTGCGCACCGCCGGTCCCAACAGCTCCTGGGATGACAGCGACGACATGGCCTGTGCCGTCGTGCCCGCACTCGTCGATGCTCGAACGGTCCAGTTGATCCTTCCCGTCAATCCTCTTCAGCCGGGCAAATGGCGGTTCGAAACGACGGCTGTCCTGGTCGACGATCTGGGCCGGACGATCCCCCCTTTCGCACGCGAGTTCGTCATCGTCGACCCGCCCGCCGGCCGGATCGAAAATACCGAAAACGATTCTCTGCCCGGCGCGACGGTCCTGCCATCGATCGAGACTCCAGCCGGCAACGGCTTCTTGACCGGCATGGGGCAAGGCAGCTTCGCGCTCGCAAGCGACATCGATTACTGGCGGTTCGACGCCGAGGCGGGCGGCCAGATCACCCTGTTTCTGGAGGCCGATTCCCCGGTGAATCCGCGCCTGAGCCTTCGCAATTCGAGCGGCCAGGAAATCGCCTCCGGCGAAGGCCCGTCCGGCGCATTCAATCAGGTCCAGGTTTTTCCCATCCCCGCTTCCGGGTTCTATTACGTGATGGTCCACGCCGAGGCTGCCCCCGCGCAGTACCGGCTGCGCCTGGACCGGTCCAAACAATGGCCGCTCGAGCGCGAGAACAACGATGCACAGTCGGCGCCCAACACTCTGAGCTGGTCCATTTTGCCCGGGGCTCTCCACGGACGGATTGCGGGCGCGCTGCCTGCCAACGATCCCTATGGAGATTGCTATCACCTGGGGATTCTCAACGCGGGCAATACGATTCGTGTCAACGCCCTCTTCCCGTCGCCCAGCACCGCGGACACCAACAGCCTCACAATGTCCATCGAGAGCGCCGCGGACGCCAGCCCGCTGGTCTCGCAGACGGGCGGGCAACTGAATCATGTCGCGGCCGCCGATGGCGTCTTCTTCCTGCGGGTCAGCACGCCCGCCCCGAACCTGAACCTTCGCGCCCAGTACCTGATCGAGATCGAGGTGGTCGATGGCATGCCGCCCCGGGTGATTTCGGTGAGCTTGCCTGAATCCCAAACCGTGTCGGCCAGCGTCGTGGATCGCTTCTCGATCGTCTGGAATGAAGCGATCGCCAGCGCGATCAATGCGCTGAACCAACCGCCCTGGACTTACGGCGGCCACGCATACAAAGTGACACCGGCCGGAATGACATGGCCCTCCGCCGAGTCTTACGCCGTTTCGCTCGGCGGCCATCTCATCACATTGAACGATCCAGCCGAAAACGAATGGGCACGCCGCGCATTCGGCCCATATGGCTCGGTGTGGATCGGGCTCAATGACTCAGCCCAGGAAGGAACATTCGCCTGGACCAGCGGCGACCCTCTGTCGTTTGCCCACTGGAATACCGGCGAGCCGACCAATTCAGACGAGGAGGATTCGGTCATCATGACGCCCTCCGGATTCTGGAGCGATGCCGCCGGCACGGAATCGCTGGTGGGAGTGATCGAGGTTCCCGGCGCCGATCAAGACCAGGATGGCTGGCCCAATCCAGTCGATCCTTTCCCCGCCGACCCGATGAATGCCGTCCAGCTCATCAGCATCGGTCCCGATCATACCCCCGAAACCGCCGACGATGCCCGGTATCGCCTGGTCCTTGATCCTTATTCGGGCGGGACTCAGCTCGATTTCCGCATCACCGATGGACCTCTGCAGCCGGGCGATTACCGATTCTCCATCAGCCAATCGGTCCAGGATCCCGCTGGCAACGCCATCGCCACCAATTTTGTCCGGTTTTTCTCGATCACCAATATTCCAAATTTTGTGCTCGAAAACCGGGATAACGATGTCCCCGAAGGCGCCACTCCTCTCGATGCTTTTCTGCAAGCCGAAGATCCGGCCGCCAGCGGGCTTCGGACGGGGATGGGCCGGGGCAACCTGAGCAGCACGGCCGATGTGGATTACTGGAGCTTTGCGGGGCAAGAGGGAGACCGTCTGAGCGTGGCCCTGTCCAACCAGGGCGGAGGTTACTCGGGTTACGGATGGTATTGGCAGATCATCGTCCGCGATCTCCAGGGGACCCAACTGGCCGGCTTCACCAGCGAGGGCTCGGGCCAGACCGCACCCGTTGTCCTGCCCGCAGCCGGCACTTACACCGTCGCGGTCAGCCACACGTTTGATCAGATCGGCGAATACCAGCTCCGCATCACCCTGGCCCGCCCGCCCCTCCAGCTCGAAACCGAGGACAATGCGCACCCCGGCATCGCCAACGACCTGCTCTGGACCTCGACCGCCGGACACCAACAGGCCAGAGCCGCCGGATTCCTCTGGGCCAGCGACACTGATTTCTACCGGCTGGGCAATCTGGCCGACCTGACCGCCATCACGCTGAGCCTGACTCAGCCCTCGACCAGCGATCTGCAGGCTCTGCTCATCCTCTATCGCTCGAATGAGCCGGTCGCCACCAACACGCCTCCCGACAACCGCCTCCACTACACGATCCCCGCCAGCGCCGGCGGCCCCTATTCGGTGGCCGTCACCGGCGTCAATGGCATGGGCGGCTTGTGGGCGCAATACCTGCTCGAGCTGGATTTCGCCGATCAAGCGCCCTTGGCGGTGGCCGATGTCAGCCTGCCCCTCGAGGGATCGACAGCTCTCCTGGATCGGCTGACCATCACTTTCACCAAGGATCTCCAAGCCGAGGGGGCCGCCGATCCCAATAGCTACGATCTGCGGAGCGCCGGTCCCGATGGCCAGTTCGACACCGCCGATGACAATCTCTATCCGATCCTGGCCGCCGGCTACAGCGGAGGCGTGACCGTCCATTCCATGATCCAAGGCGCTCCTCTGCAGCCCGGATCGTATCGGTTCCAGGTCAAGGCCAGCCTCAAGGATCAGTGGGGGACGCCGATGGCCGGCGATTTCGAACGTCGATTTAGCGTGGTCAACCTGGCCGGCTATGTGATGGAGAACCGGGCCAACGACACCGCCGACACGGCCAGTTCATTGGCGGAGCCGATGGGCGCCGAGGATCCGGCGGGCAGCGGGCTTCGGACGGGGATGGGCCGGGGCAACCTGAGCAGCACGGCCGATGTGGATTACTGGAGCTTTGCGGGGCAAGAGGGAGACCGTCTGAGCGTGGCCCTGTCCAACCAGGGCGGAGGTT
>Ga0209507_1000571_pt1 | contig 38643 bp, 48 predicted proteins | sample AD_UKC028_MetaG_FD_184414 | JGI IMG/M metagenome (GOLD analysis project Ga0209507, IMG submission 184414) | Active sludge microbial communities of municipal wastewater-treating anaerobic digesters from USA - AD_UKC028_MetaG (SPAdes) (version 2) | ecosystem: Engineered > Bioreactor > Anaerobic >...
TCTGACACATTTGTTCTCCGTTTTTGGATAAACTATTAATTATTTAATTGTACTATGTTTTAGGTACTTCCTCAAATGGATCATCATTAGGAATATCACCCTCATCACTTGGTTTTAACTTTTCAATCATATTAGTTGGAGTATTAATTATCTCTTCATGGACCGCTAATTTATCCCTTAACCTTTTTACTTCTTCCAAAGTCTCTTCTCCAGCTCCTTTTAAAAGCAATTCTTTAACCACTTCAATATTCTCTCTGACAATTGTTTCAAATAATTTCCAACCCGGATGGGTTAATAAATCCTTAAAATTAGATGATACTGCGGCTCTTTTTTGTTCTGTACTTAAATCTATTGGCATATTTTATTGTAAAGGCATGGCTCGGCCACCCATATTAGATGTTTGACTAGGAGCAATTGGTTTAGCACTAATACCGGGATTGCCGGTAATTGGTGTTTGAGTAGTCGTTCCCGGTTCTTGGAATGTCTCAGCATTCTTATCAATAGGGAATAACTCCGGTTTAACCTTTTTAATTGATAATGCCTTTTTATGAGTTTCAATATGAGCCTTACTAGCTTCTGTCTCTTTTGCTTTAGCATGAATCTCTAAGTGAATGTTATGGTCATCTTCAGGAAGTACCGGCACTAACTTATTCTCATTTAATAATTCATTTTGGTCCTCCGCAATTCGCTCATCAATAGTTGGCGGGAATAGTCTATCAATTTCATCTTTCTCTAAACCATTAAGTCTAGCTAATTTCTTCATACCCCATCTTTTATTAGCATTTGGATCAGCAAAAGCTACTGTAAAAAAACCATTTAAACGATTGCTTTCTTCAAGTTGTTTAGCCCGACTAATAATTTGAGATTCAATAATTACATCCGGATCAATATTGGCAATAATATCGGATTTACTTAACTTACGCCATTTAGCACCAAAAGCACCAACAATTCTTAATACCTTTTCATCAATATCTTCGGCAAAATTATCTTTATAAAGGTTATACCAGTGTTGCCAAAATCTCTTTTCAGACCAACCAAAGACCTTAGCCGATAGTGAATAGCGGGTATCAACATTAGAAGCAACTAAATTAAGTTCTCCAAGAGTTCGCTGTTGAGATGAGATTGCTCCCTGTTGAAGTTCCGGAGTAGCAGTTGCCTTTTGAGCTGAAGCATCAAGGGATTTATAAATAAAATCTAAAAGTTGTAAATTAGGTCGAGCCTTATTAAGAGGAATAACTGAACTCTCCAATGATTCATTAGCTTTAACATCCACTCCAATATATTTATCAAAATCAAAATTCAAATCAGCCTTATTAGTAATTTTGTTAGTATTGTAAATATACATTGGGTATAAATCAGCTTTCATTGCTTTTAACCCTAAGTTTTGAGCAATAGCTCTAGCTCTTTGTTTATCTTCAACCAAATCCGGAATTGATGTACCATCCCAATCATGAGAAGTCGGATATAAAGGTCGATCAAGTATTGGCCAATAATTTCTTTTTAATTCTTTTAAACCTAATAAAATACTTCTGTCATTACCAAGCCATAATTTTACCTTAACAATCGAACCATCCGGTTTTTTCCAATGAGAAAACCATTGAGTTACATCATATTCAGCATTAGCACCTAAATCAGCTTCAGTATCTTTCTTTTGTGTTTGACGACCCTGAGCATCATCTCTGGATTGTTCCGCATCAGTAACTAATGATTGAGTTGATTCACCATACTTTAAACTCTTAAAATCAATATCTTTAAAGAAATTTGGGTTATCTTCCATGTCCTGTCGGCTCATTTTTATATCATTACCACCAAAACGCATCGCTCCTTTACCTTTTCGATTACCATTAACTGATGTTGCCTTTGGATCACGCAACCAAGTTAAGAAATCAATGACTTCCGGTACTGGTAAAAAAGTATTATTATCCGGGTCTCTTTCAAATTCTTCCATTAAAACTAAACCACGACCACAAAAAAGAGTATTAAAATCCCATTCAAAATCTAATTGGTCCTTTTCCATATCATCATAATCTGCCTTCGCCATTGCCTCTAGGTTGTCCGCTGTCTCTTCATCGCCATCTTCCCTACCCCCAAACGATACCGCTAGTCTATCCTCATATAAAGAAGCTAAAACAGTCTGAAAAGTAGTAAATAAAGTTGTATCACCTACCGCTTCTTCATCCCGCTTTTGATTATTATAAAGTTTTAGTCTCATTCGCCACTTATCAATCTTTGGCTTCATGAAATCAAAGGCAACTTTATATTCTTTTTGAACCTGTTGGATTAATGATTCATAATCTGGTTTATCTTCTTTATCTTTATCCTCAATCTTTTTACTTTTAGATTGAAGGGTATTAAAAATATCATCTGGTAAATCAAGTAGGTTTAATTCATTCATGCTATTCCTCCAGCTGATTTACGACCAGCTTCAAACTGTTTAACAATATCTTCTTCTTTTTTAGAAATCTTATCGCCTCGCTGATAATCAATCGTTGAAGCAGCACCAGCATAACACATCTTAACCACTTCGGCTATTTCTTCCTCATTTAATTCTTTTTGACCTTTAACTGGCTTCATTACAATATAGGAAGAATAAAACTTTTCTCTAAAGAAAACATCCCAAACAAACATTTCCTTACCAATCTTTCGGATTAAAATATGTCCGTCTTTATACTGAACAATTTGAAGTACCCTCATTAAACCATTTGATTGATTCTCTTTTTTTTTAGCCATATTAAAATCTCCCCTTCTTAGCTTTTAATTCATCATTATCTTCTAATTCTTCAGTTAATTTAATGATTTTAAGCCGGGTAGAGATAGGCTGTTTTTCCATCCACTGATCTTTTTCCATTCCAATATTTTCAACTTCAATCTCTAGTTTATATTTTTCTCCCACCTTCCAACCTTTAATAGCTGGAAAATCTTTTTCAGACAAACTAAATATAGGTGGCATTGGTGATGGTGAATCCATTAGCGGTTGTTTATCTTTAAAGACCACTGTTTTGCCTTTTATCATAATTAATTATACTGTAATTTATTAACTTAAATCAATTTCAGTATCTTCTTCAATCAGTTCACTAAGTTGTGGTTCAATTCTAACTACTACTCCACTAACTTTATGGACCACAATTTTACCAAAAGCATACTTCCTTAATTTTTGAAGCAAAATAGCTTCCCTACGAGTAATAGTTACCTCAACATTTTTTTCTGGTTTAAATGGTTTAAATGTTTCTTTATCTTCCATATGGATCATCGTTTGGTTTACTACTAACAGTAGTATTGGTTATCTTATTAATTATATCCTGATGAGCTACCGCAAAATAGCGGAATGAATCAGCAGCATGGCTAGACCAATCATGCTCCGGATGAGATTTATAAACCTGATTCTTTTCATCCCACTCTTTATGATAACTCATTAAACCATCCAAACCCTTCTCACACTTAACTTTATCAAACCAACATCGATTTAAAATATTTCTAGCTGACTGAATCCCATTGTCTAATCCTACATCTGGCACAATCTCTAATGGCTTTAAACCTAAACTCTCGGCTACTTCTAGTCTTGATTTACCAGTTCCAATTTCTCTAACCTTTCCATCATGCGGCCAATAACTTGCTCCATAAACATAAGGCTTTTTAAATAATTCTTGAATATAATAATTAACTCCTTCACCTGAACCCTCTAAATATTCAATCAAATGAATTTCTTTACCAGCTCTCTGAACAAACCAAATCGTCATAGAATCATCCATACCCAAATCCCAATAAGTATCGACCTTAGCATTCATATCATAAGGCACAGAAGTAATCCGACCCTCTCTTTCGGCTTGTAATAACTGAGCCGCATAATAAGCTCCCTGTATTGGCACTTCAAAAGAACACATATATTCCTGTTGATAAAAAGCATCATTACCATCTCTTCTAATTATCTCCTCTCTCTCTTGCGCTAATTTCTCATAAGAAATAGCATGAGTATCTTCCACTGTACTAACTTGGCAATACCAAATATCCGGATAAGCTAAAGCAGTTTTATATGTACTAAAGCCATGATTTTTACCTCTTGGGGTATAAATAAAGATAGCCACTCCATCATTTTCTGCTAAAATTGGAGATAAATAATTCCATGCCGCCGGAGATTGTAAGGACCATTCGGAAAAGACAACCATCACTGGATTAGACCCGACAATCGAATCAATATTATCAGAACCAATAACCTGAAAAATTGAACCATTATTTAATTCAATTAACATTTCCCCGTTATCAGTTCTCTTCCTTAATTCTTTAGGTATATGGTCCGTAAATTTAAAACCATCCTTATCCATACCATTCCAAATAACTTTTTTACCTTGTTTATAAGTAGGAAATACATAAAAGTATGCTCCCACCCGCTCCATCATCGACTTAGCAATGTAATTGATCATGGTTTTATCTTTTCCACTTCGCCTATGAGATACCCACACCGCCCTCTTATATCCATTATCCAAAGCCTTTAAAATAGGTAATTGATAAGGTCTTGGCTCAAATTTATAGGGAAGAGTTATATCCTCACCTTTAATAAAATTATTGTTTAATATCGCCATAATTTATTACCTTTACTCCAGTAATTTTATGTTCTTGTTTTTCCGGAGCATAATTACCCTTAATCTTATTAAACATATCTATTGCTGCCTTTCGACTATTACCATCCGGCGACCAAAAATAAACTGTCACAAAATTATCTGTTTTAAATCTTAAAATCTTTCTTACCTTACATCCACCCACACTTTCCACAATTTCAGTAATTTCTTTATCATTCAATTTAGCATCCATTTTATAAGAATCAAGTTTAGCCGCATTTAATAAATCTTTGTGAGCTTTAGCCACCATATCGTCTGGCATATATTCACTTAATAATTCTATAAAACCTTTACTCTCAGTAACCTTAGTAGGTGATTCAGAAACAGAATCAGTATATCCAGCTGCCCTTAAAATCTTACCAATCGTTACATTTTTCTGTCCTTTGGAATTTCTGACAATTTCTGCTATTTTTTTAACTGCTATTAGTTGTCTAGTTGTTGCCATAATTATATTTCGGTTATTCCGATAATAAACATAATTAATTATAGCTTATTTTAAGTCTCAATGAATTTACACATCTTTCGATTCTTTATTTTATTCATCATCATTTTCTTTTTTAGCTTATAAACATCAGTAAGTTTTCCTTTAACATCTTCAATCACTAATACTTCATCTTCCATATAAGTAAAATCAGCAAAATAACAGATAGGTCTAATCTTTTCATGACCATACCAAAATCCCTTAACTAAGACAAATTTTACTTGTTGTTTTAAACGACTAATTACTCCACCCTTAACTAAAAGATTCAGCTCATCGCATCTCATAGCCTCTTTTTTTGAATCATGGAGGTGTTTTTTGGCACATCTGGTCTTTTTAGCTCCATATTTGTTTTTTCCAGCTATTTGTTTTTTATATTCTTCAACACTCATTTCTATCATGGTGGGAGGTGGCGGACTCGAACCGCCTCTACCGTCGTAGATACCATTAACTCCCTAAAAAAATAACAGGTGAAAAACAACTGTACTCATGGCTGTCGGTGATTGGCCATTTGGCACGAACCGGCAGCGGGGCAGGGTACAAAAGTTTTCCCTAACCTGAAGTATAAAAAGTAGATAATTAGACTTCTAGTTATTGCCTGTTAAACAAAGTTACACCTATTCTACTGACTTAGCAATAGTTTGTATTTTGTTTTTTAAATCAATCAACTGATTATGGACCAAATCATTTCGATCCAACTCAGTTCCCGCTTTTTTATCCATTAATTCACATACCGCTTGGTAAAGCAAACCAAGTTCTCCTCTAGTTATTATTATCTTTATTTCTTCATCCATGTTAAAAACCTCTCATTCGGCGATTATAATCATTAAGTGGATCTTCTCTATTCATTCTTTCTCTTCTAATCTCTTCTAATTTACCCAACTTATCAGCCGGAACAGTCAATAATTCAATAATTTCTTTTAACCATTGGTTTTCTAGCATTATTGGTCTTGGCACACATTCATAATTAGAAATGATTTTATTATATTTAGATTCAACATCATCAAATTTTTCATTCAAAGTATCATATCTACCTTTCCAATATTGAATTTGTGATTGTGATTCACCCAATGATTGTTTTAACAAAGCGGCAGTATTACGCCACTTATCAAGTAATGATATTTTTTTAGTTAGTTTTTTAGTTTTCTTTTTTATTGGTTTCATAACTATTCTCTATCCATATCGTTTCTGCTCACCTTAGCGGTCTTAGAAACAACTTTGATAGTTTCCACTAAACTATTAATTAAAAACTCTATTATGCCTTTATGGGAGCTATTAGCCCTTATATCAAGCATATAGACTTTGCTATATTTTTTACTTGCCATTATTTTCCTTTTTTAAAATATTAATTAAACCAGTCATAATATTAAAACAATTTATCTCTAATTTGGTTTTATCCGATCCGGTAGTAATCTGAAAATCTCCATGACCGGTTTTTTTAATACCAATCATTACCGGTCCATGCTTTTGAATAACAGCTTCAATTAATTTATTAATCATTATTTTCCTCCTTTAATTTCCCTTCTTGGAGTATTCCAATAAGGGCTTTTACAATGAGGACACACTCTTGGTTTCTCTGTTCTAGCGACCCATTCATAAAGGCATCGCTTACAGGTTAATTTTTTTAGTTTGATCATGCTTTTTATTAACCAATAACATTACTGCCGATAGATTTTTCTTATCCTTCGCACTAGCCGAAGCATAAGCCCTCTTAACTCTTTTATCGTCTCTTAGAGTATGGGTATTAACAATAACATTCCCTTTCTTATCAATACCTCTTCGGGTTTCCCATTGTTGGCCGGTTTTATCCATTCCCTCATTCTTCAAGAATCGGTTTATTAATTTAGCTTTCTTTTGGCTCATTGTTTAATCTCCTTAAATTTAATAACTGGTTTATAAACCTTAATCACTTCAAACAGTCTAGTATTTTGGACCAACTGACCGCCATTCATATAACCGGTGGCCTTATCCTCTGCCTCTTTCTTTGAATCAAAGGCTTTACTCGATAAAACAAATTTTTTCATATATTTAAACCTCCACTTTTAATAAACTCTAATTTTTCTTTTTTAGTTTCAAAAATATTTCTTCTAGTAATATTGATATTGTCAATCTTATCCATATTAATAAATTTAATTTCTTCAGTAGTTTCCATATCTCCAACCTTCTTCTTTTCAACATAGTAAAAGATTGTGCCACCATTACTTGTACCGTATTCGGAACAATTTTTAATAATATCTGTTCCACCACCATTACTAACTGATTTATAAACTATCTCTATATCGTATTTTGTTTTCATAATTTTAATTAATAATTAATCGTGAAAGTCAATTTTTTCTTTATACCCATCTTTGGGCTTTCTTAAGTTATTAATCTGATAACCATATTCAGTTTCATCATTTTGATTAGCCCATCCAATTGCCTCCTCTAATGAATCAAAAACCTTAGTGGTATTTTGTAAAGTTAAAGGCTCATTTATTATTGCTTCTTCAGCATTTAAATTATCCCAAAGATAAACCTTATCACCAACCTTAATAATTGACATGTAATTATTTGCGCTCATTTTATTTCCTCACAAAATTTAAAAATATTAATGCTGTAAAACAAAAAGTAACTACTACCGCAAACAAGGTAAAACCCTCCTCTTTGGAGATTATCCTTAAAGATCGCAGTATTAATTTATATATTTTTTTCATCTTTCTAATAATTCTGATAACTGTTTTCTAATCTGACCACCATCTGCCAATCCTTTTGTAATTGGTATATTAGGTATTATTTTTCTCAATTCAGTTTTCCACTCTTCATTATTCCTTCTTAAAGCCTCTTGACACAATACTCCGCCATTTTCTAACCCAGCATCCATTCCCGCCCTAAAACCTCTTTGAAATCGAGTAATACTAAAATAATCATTAAACCAATTTATTATTCTTTTCATACCCCAACCTCCACCGGTAAACTAATAACTTTCTTTTTTCTCTCAATCTTCTTAAAATCACTTAAAGGAATAATTGCCACCTTCTTTCCGGATGGATTTACCCAAATAGAGTTATATTCATTTCCTAGCCTTAGCGCTTCACTAGTATTAATCCGGTAATAAACCTTTTTATTATTCCCAATAAAAACCCGATAGTTCTCACACGATTCCAAAGCAGCCACCGCCAAACCTAATACCAATGTTTGCTTCCCTTCTTCAAATTGATTCATCTTAGAATAAAAAGGATGATTAACTGTATGGATTCTAGTTTTTCCCTTAGTTGTTTTAGTCATTGATAACTTAGGAATAGAATTAATCAAATCTAATAATTGCTCATTATTCATTCCGGTTATATTAAAGTAATAGCCTCTATCCTCTAATACCTTAAAATCAGTTCCTTGTTGCTGGTTACAAGCCAACATCCAATCAAACTTACTTTTAGTTATTTCTTTGTTTCTTATATCTTTTAAGTTCATAATTGTTTCCTCATTCGGTCCTAGTGAGTTCTAGGACCTATCAAGAGCCAATTACTCATCATCAATGCTGTCTCTATCCAATGTACCGGAATACTCATTTAAAACTGTTTTCATTGTCTCTAAATCCTCTTCATTAAATCCTTCATCTTCCACTTGGAAATCCATTACCCAATACTTCACCATCTGATCTTGACCATTAATATTCTTTTTAGTCTCCACCTTAGTTGTATTAATCACAATTGGATATTTCCAAATAGCATCAATCTTTCTTTGGTTTAAAGTGTTCATCATTCGACCAAAGTTAGAAAAAGAAGCCACACTAATATTCATTAAGAATGGCGACATAGTTTCCAAATTAACTCCTAAAATACCCAATGAGACATTTCTTTTACCTTGATATTCTTTAACTATTCTTTTAGCTCGAACAATACCACACCTCAACTCATCTACCGCTGTGCCAGTATCACCTTGATAGAATTGACCCGGATCAGCATCTTCTCCATCCTCACTTGTTTTAATATTAGTCGAACCCGGCTGGACCAACTTATAAAATGGTAGGGGAATAATATCGGTAGTTACCTCTTCCAACCCCTGAATTGAAGAATAATGTTTAACTGGAGTTAATTGAGTATGATGTTCCACTGTTGCTGGAGCAAATATCTCTTCGGCTGTTTCTGCTTGTTTATCAGCCGCAATTTTATCTCTCACTTCTCTTGCTTTATCTATACCTGTTTTTTCTTCTGACATATTTTTTTAAATAAATTAATAATTAATAAAATTAACCATAATCATTACTCCCCAATAAAATCCGATTGAAAAGAAACCTACCAAAGCACTTGCCCACTTCTTATTCTTCTTTCTCTTATAAATCAAATTAAATGCCACCATCATCATTACCCAGCCTATGAATGGCGACATTAACATCATAGCTGCTATTAATACAAAAATCATATAAGGTTTTTCCTTTAATGAATTAATAATTATTTACCTGCTTAGAAGAAAATAGTAATTAACCTTAAAACTAACTACCATATTCTCTTCCAAGCCGGTAAGACTTGGATTTAGGCTGGTGAGCCATATCTCACCATATCGAGTATTCCCGGAGCTATTGGTTTGCCTCCGACACCTAAATTTTTAAAGTTCTCGTATTCCTCTTGCTTTGATACTCATATATTATCATCATATATTATCATCATACAAGATATCAAAATGGGTCAAATTAAAATTACTTTTTCCGCTCAAATAAACCTCGCCTATGAATCCAATCAAAAAGATGTTTCCAACACCACCCAATACCCTCTACCGCTTCATTTAAACAACCATCAATTTTACATTTCATATTATAATTAATTATTGCCTCTTTAGTACAACGGCTAGTACAGTAGTTTTGTAAACTTCTAATATCTGTTCAATTCAGGTAAGAGGCTCAATCCTTAATCTCCTTTATTGTCTTTAAAGCCTTAATTGCTAATTTAACCGCACCATCATCCGAATTATGTTTTATCTTTGATCCATCATCACAAATATAAAATCCCGTCTCTAAAACCCGATTAACAACTGTTCTAGTATAAATTGGTTTTCCATTTATTAAAATTGATACTGTTAGCATATTAAGGAAAAACTTGATAACTATCTAAACTATAAATTCCCGGACCAATTTGACCGGCTTTGAAAGCAATTTTAGCTGCTTCACTTCTATTAACAAACCTTCCGTTATTAGTTACAAATCCTTGTTCGGTTTCATCCAACATAATTTTAAAATCTTCATATATCTTTTCAGCAATTAAAGCGTGTCTTTTACCAGTAAAAACTCTTTCTTTATATTTTAAGGCAGCAAACTCAATTTTTTCTTCCGCCGCCGATTTTTTTTCTTTTTTCCCCTCTTTCATAAATTCTTACCAATTTCCTACAAATTGGCTTCTTACTAATTTCTAATAATTTAATTCTATACTTATTTAAATTAATAATTAAATAATCATTCCGGTATGTTGATATTCTCCCCCCTACCCCCAATAAAAAATTGAAGGCGAGGTGGAGTATAACAACTTTCCGACATTCCGTATAAGTTGATAGCTATTATTCGCTTAGCTACAAGCCACTCCCCGAATCCTGTCTTTACCAACTCTATTAACCTTAATAATAGAGTTGTGCCGATCTGCCCGGTCTTATACTGCTAGATTCGCTTCGCAGTTTAATTGCCGCAAAAATCTCCGGCAATGTCAAATACCAATAAAAACTATTCTTAGATACTCCTATAAGTTTCCTAAGAATTCATGTTTGGTATAACTGATAAATCAGTTTTAAGTGGAAGTAATATCACGCCTTTGTGCTGTTCTATAAATGGAATTCCGTTTTTAATTGTTTTCTTTTCAAAGCTAATAGGTTGATTATTGGACCAGGAGAAACCGCACTTAATAGCGGTTTCTCCTTGACTTCGGGTTTTGTCTGGTGTTAGACTTTTCATAGTTTTATGTGGTAATAAAACAATACCCCTTCATGCCTTTTGGTGTCAAGGGGTATTTTAATCTTTAAGTTCAACTTACTTTTTATGGTGTTTCTTTTTTTTCTTTTCTTTACTTCTCTCAATTTTTCGAATAATAATCTCTTTTGGTCCTTTAAAACAATCAGAAGGCATTTGATCGGCAGTAACTAGCTCTTTAGTGTCCGGATGTAAAAACAAACCACTATCAATCGCTAGTCGATCATATTTCTCATGAACATCCTCTACTGGTTGCCCATAAACAGAACAAGCATTGTAACCGGCTAACATCATACAATTATGGGGATTATTACTACCACCTCGACATTGTGGCATACAGTGGTGTCCTTCTAGTACATCAACCTCTACATCTAATAGGTTACATCGATGACTACATTCTTCTTTTTTAACTCTTAATACTTCCTTAGAAAACGCCATATATTAATTATGGTGGTTTCTAAAATTAAAAGAAATTTCTGTAAAAAAATTGAAAAAAGAATTATAATTAAAGTAGCGCCAGTTCTATTCCCCTTATATTTTTTTGCTTATTCACTATTATCATAGTATAATAATAGATAGGTTAAACCTTAAATACCGCCCTAGTTGTAGTCATAAAAAGACTACCAGCTCCTCAGCTAACTATTGGCGGTATTTTGTTTATTGTCTTAAACTGGATTCTTTCCAATACAATTTATACATTGATTGAGCGGATAAGAAAATAATACTAGCATTTTCTATTAAATCTCTCCAATTAAATCCATTACAAACAAGAGTTACTGATGCCGAAATAACAACACAAGACAAGACACTAACCAAGTATCTTATTTTAGAATCGACAATCTTTTTATTAATTAAATCTATTAATGGAGGTAAAAATGCTCCAAAAATAAAACTTAATACTTCAGGTGTTAATTTCATTCATGGTCTCCTATTTTTAAATTTTTAAATTCTATTTTTAAAGTATTTACATCGGTTTTAATTAAAGCAATTTCGGTCGCATTAATTTTTCTCCCTTCAGCTAATTCTTTAATAATAGTGTTTTGATTGGCAATATAGGTATCTAATTTCTGATCAATCAAAGCAATCTTAGTATTTAGCGCCGCCCAAGACAAAGTAATCATCACCGCCGAACTAACAATGGGAACAATATTATTAAATTGAAACCAAGTAATTTGTTTTTCATCGTTATTTCTATCGGTTGTCATAGTCTTATAAGGTGGAAATAATTGATATTTGCTTTAATTTGCTTTTTAAAGCCTCGCACTCCCTTTCCTTGTCTGCTAACTTGGTCTGGGTTTCTATTAACTCCTTATTGTCTGGTACAACTGGTCCTTGTGGAGCTTTCCATTCAATACCTAAATAACTAACAACCCCCCTAGCTACACCTTTAGCAAGGTTATATAAGCCATCTTCTGATGATAATACCTTCCTATCCTCGTCTGTATTAATAAATCCACACTCCATAAGACAAGCTAATGGTTTTGTATCATGAATAAATCCCAATCGACCCCAAATATTAGCTGTTTTTTCATCCTTTACTCCTCTTAATTTTGACATTCCGGATTCAACTGCCATAGCATCTAAAAGAAATGAAGCAAACTTTTTACTCTCTTCACTATTACGATAATACCAACCTTCCAAACCAACACCAGTGTTAGGCTTTGATGAAGAATTGATATGAATTTCGGAGCAAATATCAATATTATCAGCTCGATCATTTATCCATTTAATTGTTTGAGTTAGGCTTAAATCAGATGGAGGATTCAGTACTCCGACACCATGCGCCCTTATAATTTGACTGGCATAAGCAACAATCTTTTCAACTAAATCTCTTTCAACTAATCCGTTATAAACAGCACCCGGATCAGTGTTGGAATGTCCAGCAGATAAAGCGATTGTTTTCATATAATAATTATAAACTATTTTCCTAACTGTTTCTTTCTTTTGTTAGATAACCACTCATTCGGAGCGGCTACCCAAGCATCCCAATTACCATTCAAGTCATAAAGAATCTTTGCCATCTTAATATTATTTATTGGTTCAAGCATTTTATCCCATAGAGCAGTCGCCATTTCAGGGGTAATATCAGCATAGTTTTTGTAGCTTTCATCAATAATTCCAGCATCAATCATCATTTGTCTTTCAACCTTACCACCCAATAATCCATCCGGACCAAGAAGGCGGCTATTGTTGATTCTAAATAATCCTCGATCAGTTGAGTTTTCATTTTCTCCACTAAATTTATTTTTAAATGTTTTGACTGGCGCAGTATCACTCCATAAACCAGTTTTAGGGTCAATTTTATTTTCAACATCAATTTCCTTACCGGCAAGTAGTTGAGTATTTTCTCCCCTGATAACACCATCACTATCGGTCCTCTTTAATATCTTTGTGGCTTCTACCCACTTATCACCAAAGACACTCTTGATATCGTCATTGTAAGGGGTTTCAGTAGCCTTTGGACTAGTAATAGTTGGCGCTGGTTCGGTTTCTCCCTCGCCAATATTTTCTACTTCTTTAGTTGGAGTTGGAGTAACCATTTTTTCTTTTTTCTCTTTTTCCAGTATTCCTCTAACTACTTTCTCTTCACCCAAATCAAAACCCAATATTCTTTTTTCTACCTTATTACCAATATTTTGATAATACCAATCAGGGTTTTCTTCTCTTAAAGCTAACATGGTTTGATAATATTCTCTCTTTTGATCACTAGTTAATTTATCTTCAATTATACCTTCAATCGGATTCTCATACTTTTGAACTCCGGGTATTAATTTAGACATATTACCTAAAAACTTTTCCCATCCGCTTCGAGTATCTTTGGACCATACCAACTGTTTGTTACTGCCTTCAATCCCCTCCGCAGCAAAAGCTGGTTTAACTAATTTAAAATCAAAGTTAAGTAGTTTTTTCTTTTCTTCATAACCACTTTTTTTATCCAATACCTTTAATTCATCCACTACTTCCTGACTAATGATTTTATATTTCAAAGCATCATTAACAAGAGCTTTAAAATCATCAGTTCTCATCGCCTTTTGGAATTGTTGAAGGTAGTCTAGTTTTTCCGCATTAAGATTAGAATAAATCAATTTATCCATATAAGGTGATTCACCCTTTTCTCTTTGAATAGTAAATTTCTTTGCCAATGCCTTACCTTCAGTGATTAAATCTTTATCAGTCGGTAATTCACCGCCAAAATATTCTTTTACCATTTCGGTTCTTAATTTACCAAGTTCTTGTTCATCATTAATTCCTCGACTTAATTTGACATACTTATCAACTATTTCTCTTTTTTTAATAGATTTTCTGGCTGCTTCTTGATCGGCGTTAGAAGTAAATTGCTCTTGTAATCCATAACTACTGGTTTGAAACATTCGATTAATAACCGGAATTGATTGTAAAGTTACTTCGGTAGTTGATCGGCTGCCAAAATCATAAGTTTTAAAATTACCTAAACCAACAGTATTAAGTGAGTATTGGACCATTTTACCCAATCGAATCATCCCTCCAGCTTTCCAAGAAGTCTCATCAATAGCTAGTCTCCCCCGATAACTGTCATAAGGATTTCTACCTTGTAGGTAGCCTAACCAATCACCAACAGCGGTAAATAGTGGGGTAGGGGAGGGGATATACCCAGCACCCAAAGCTCCAATTTGCTCTGGTTTAACTATCTTGCCCTGAACCATACTACTAAAAGTTTTCCAAACAATCGCACTAACAAATCTCTCTGTTTCATCTTGGGGAATACGCATATAAACCGCCTTTCCATTTTCATCAAATCCCACTGGTACAGTAATATAATTGGTTTTGTCATATTCAGTTTGGCTTTGGAAATTCTTTTTAACCCATTCACCAAATAGACCACTCAATCCCATTACCATTAATAATTTTGGTAATACTCCCACTATAAAGGTTCTCATCCAATAACCGGAAGCAGTCTTTGGGTCGGTAGCCAATTCCACACTAGCCCTAGTTGCCTGAATCATCACATTGGAAAAGACAAAAATATCATTATCCATCTGTTTATAAGTACCGCCTTCAGTATAGTTTGGCGTACCGACATAATTTCGGGTAATAAAGCCTAATTTCTTTCCATCATCAATTCTTTTCTTAGCAATTTGATAACCGGATATTTTTGAAGTGGCTTCAAAAGTACCACCGGCATATTTAATAGCTTCTAAAATCTTTCCAAAACTATTATTAAATAATTTTCGAACTGCTCCTATTTTCTCTTCTTTACCTAATATTTTGTGTTGTCGAAGCAAAAAGGCAATTGAACTATCATTATTGGCATGAGGGTCATATTGCGACCATTGAGTAGTAATAGCTTTATTAGACAACATTTCTTTTATCAATTCTGTCTTTTTACCCGCCGCAAATTTAGCACCTTCGGGGATAGACTTAATATAAGTGGTAAGCATTTCTCCAATAGTTACTCTTTTCTTGCCCGGAGCAAACTTATTTAAAACTGAACCTAGTGAAATATAGGTACGCTTGGTATCTCTAATGATATTGGAATAAAAACCCCATGATAAATTGTAGGTAGTAACCAATGGTTTAAATATCTTATTAAATACCCTAGCAATCCCCACTAATTGATGGACCTCATCAGCGGTCATATTCTCATTTTCAAACATGGATTTAATATAAGGATCGACATTATAGCCAACTCTTCGACCATCCTTCATCATTTCCAAGACTTCCATATTATCTTCTCTCTTAAAGCGGATAACAGTACCTTTATTGGTTCTAATTGCCTTTGCTTCCTTTACATCATCAGGGAAATATTGTTGTAATTCACCTAGAGCCACTTGTTTAGCTTCCTGTATATTATTCCATTCAATTAAAGCCACTGTTTTTAAGACTGATGAAGTAAATGGGTTCTCAATTCTTTTTAAAGTACCCACCTGTTTTTTAATTCCGGCATCAATATAATTTTTATGGATATAATCAACCACACTAAAAGTAGCGTAAGTATCTTTATTTGGCGCTATCTTCTCTTCAAAAACTTGTTTATTGATATTGCCATTTTTAACTGCTCTCTCATTTTCAGAAAAAATCAATTCATGAAATCTTTTTTTAACTTGTTCAAATACTTTAATCTGTTCTTCGGTTAAATTCCTTTGTTTGTAATACTGATTTAAAACCACTTCAGGTATATTGCCGATTAAACCACCCGGATTAGCCAAATTGATTCTGTCTCCTAGAGCTTCTCTTTCCAATTTTAGGACCACACCCAAATCATCTTCGCTTAAACCAATCTTTTCTAATGGGTCGGTAATTTCAGTAGTGATTCGGTCCAAAAAGATAGCCTGATCGTTTCGCCTCATATTCATTATTTCCAAAGCCTCTCTAACTTTTTGTTTACTGGATTCAACTACCCCAATATCTACCTTTGCCAGTTTCCTATAAATTGGGTCAAATTTAGTAACATGGTTTCTTATTAATCTATCAATAAATGGTTTTCTTGGTTTTTCGGTTTGTTCAATCTCTTCTCTCTTCTTTCTTGCTTCTTTAAACCCTTCATAGATTTCTTCAAGTCGTTTATTATTTACTTCTTCTTCGCCCTTATCAAGCATTTCTAGGGTATCAAAATAAACCTTTTCTAATTCCGGTTTATTGTTTAAGTATTCAAAGAATCCATCATAAAACTTAGGAGCTACTTTTTGAAGTAAGCCCGGATCATTTAAAAGAACTGATACCGCATCAGCGTAAAGCTCTTTGGCACTGTATCTATATTTAGTAAAGTTTTCATTAACAGTTTCATCAAATGGTTTCCAAAGCTGGGTAAGATTTTTTAGTTCATTTTTAATCTCTCTATTATTCAAATCAGCATACTTGCCTTCCATAAATTTACTTAAAGAAGCAATATGGCCAATTAAATTACCTCTAGTTGTAAAACCATCAGGAATAAAGTCGGCAATATGACCAATCTCATGAGCCAAAACTTTACCAGCTACCACTGGATCATCAAAGATTCTGGGATTAAGTTTAATCATGCCTTTACCCTTCTCATACATTCGACCCAAAGCAGTTTTAAAAGCCTTTAGAGTTGGCACATCTCCAGTTAATTCCCGAACTAGTCTCACCATTTCCGGGAATTGGATAGCCCTAATATGGTTTAAAACCACTCCAGCGGATTCTAAATCAGCATAACCACCAATATCAGCATTACCGCTTGGCGCTTTATATTTACTAACATCATTATCTTTAATCTGTTTTAACTCAATTTCCCTTAATAATTGCTCTTTTTTAGTAGCTATCTGCTCTTCACTTAATTCATTTAAGTCTTTGGTTTTATCAACAAACTCGCTGACATGATCAGCGATAGACTTTCTATTGGCAATCATCTCATCATATTGGCGTTGAAACTTAGCTAATCTGTCTTTATAAGTTTCAGTAATTTTGCCAATATCAATATTTACCTGTTCTTTTAGAGTTTCAATTCTTTTAATCTCCGCATCAATATCGGTAATTCCCGCTTTGTCTAATTTCTCTTGAATAGAGACTTCTTCTTTTTTGGCTTTATTAACTTCCTTTCGGTAGTTACTAATGCCTTCAGGGTCAATCGGACTACCCCATTGAGTTTTACCGGTAACAATCCTTTCAGAATTAAATTGGATTTTTTCTTTTAAGGCTTCTCTCCTTTCCTTGATTCTGTTTAAATTGCCAATATCAGTAGAAAACATAACCAGTTGATTTTGTAATCCCGCCTTATCCATTTCAATTTCAATGGCTGCCTTATCTTCAGGGTTAGTCATTAGCGCTAGTTTCTTTTCTCTTGGGTCTAATTCACCCACATCAAATATCTGTCCTTGATAAGAAAATAGGTCATTGATTCTGCCGCCTTTTTCTTCAAACTTATTATAAACAGTAATATCACCGGAGTTTTCCACTAGAGGATAAATAAGAGGCGCTATGGACCGCTTGTTTCCTTGTCGCCATACCCTTCCTTCTACTTGGGCAGGTTCGGTTGGATTCCATCCTAAAGCATTATTAATGGTTACATATCCATTATTCTGTAAATCAATTCCTTCCTTAGTTGGATCACCGCCAATTAATAGTTTAACTTTGCCATCATTAAAGTCTTGCTTAATAGCTTCCCGCTCATCATTACTGGTTGAGCCATTAATCACTGCTACTTCACTGCCTTTAAAACCTAAATGTTTCACCGCATATTCAGCCAAATGGTTATGGTATTCTACTCCATTTGCTCCCATATAAAGGAATGTTCCATATTTTTTAGTAGATTCATTACCTTTAAGCCACTTAACTAATTCCATTGAGTATTTAAGTTTAGGAGAATTATCAATCAACTCTTCTGGACTGACAATTTGCGGCTGGTATTCTTTAATAAAATAAGGGGAGATTGAATTAGCTACCGAATAAGTTGAAGCCTTTAAGACCGCTCCATCCTCCGGTTTGCGATTATCCGATGGTTTTAACATCTCTTGAATTTTAGTTAAGTTCTCTTCCTGTAAGGCACTCATTTGAAGAGTTGGGGTCATTACCCTTCGCTCTGGTCTTACTAATGTTGGATCAACTTGGTAATCAACAAACTCTCTTAATATCTTTTGGAGTTGAGGTAGGTTTTTAAATGACTTCATCTTTTCTTTATTCACCCATTCACCTCTGACATTCTTTTCCATTTCGGTTTCAAAGTTGGAGAATAAAGCAAAGAAATCATTAATATTAAATATTCCAATTTTCTTTAATCTATCCCTAGCTACCAATGATAGGATGTTATAAACCTCTGTGGCGTGGTTTTCAAAGGGAGTAGCCGAAGCAAGATATACTCCTCGATTATTATTCTTCTTTAAAATATATTGGGAAATAATAAATAGTTGTTGAGCCTGTTTTGATGGCGTACCACCAATAACATTACCAAACCTTTTAGTTTTTGATTTATCAACACTACCATCAGGATTAACCGCTTCCGGTTTAGCGCCTTGAAATATCTTTCTAAAATTATGAACCTCATCAACTGAAATATGGTCAATACCTAAATCGGTAATTTTAATATCTCCAGCTTTATATTGAGCTTTACCAACAATCTCTTGAATCTTTGACTTTTGAAGTTCCCCTTTTCTAGCTGTTTCATTTTCTGTTCCCAAAGCATCAGTTAAATCACCAATGGCGCTATTTAATTCATCCGGAGTTAAAGATAATCTTAATAAACCTTCATGAGTAAGGACCGCTATCTCTCCATCTTTAATCCACTTGGTTTTATCTTTACCTCTCTCCTTTTCTATTTTGGTTACTTCTGGTTTAGTTAAACCGCCGAGATTGACAATAGTTTCATTAGGAAACATTGATTTAATGGTAGTTATCCAAGTTTGAGAAAGAGTAGATTTAGGTACAATGAAAGCGGGTCTTTTGGTCCAGCCTTTTTGTTTGGCCACCATTGTAGCGGTTAAGAGGGTATGGGTTTTACCCACTCCCACTCCATAAGCCACCAAACCAACACCCTTATTGGTTAAAAAAGAAACTCCATTAGATTGAGTTGGCGATAGTTTAAAGGTCTTACCCCTAAAGAATTTCGCCATATCTTTAATTTCTGTTGGAATTTTAGAATAATCCGGATTGACATAACTATTCTTTTCTTTATTAAATTTATCGACTATCTGATTTTGAATATCTGAATCCAAAACATTTCGAATAAAGTAATTAAACAACCTTGCCGAATCTGCTTTAATTGCTCCCATAATGTTTTTAGTACCCGGAGAAGCCCGATAACCTAAAACATAATTGCGAATATCATAGCGATTAACTCCATAAGATAAGGCCGAATCAGTCTTATTTAAGAAACTAATAAATTGATCAATAATTCTAGTTCCAGCTTCCTCATCTAGTTTAATTTCAGTAACATATCTATCTAGTGGGTCAAAGGTAATATCCTTTAATTCCACTGGCTTAGGTTTAATAGCTTCCAAACCATTTAATTGTTTGTCATATTGAGCTTGTCCTAATTTAGAAATAATGGTTTCTTTATCCGCTTTAAGTTCTTCTATTTTTTGATAAACATCACCGCTAAAATAATTGACATCATGGTAATACTTTCCTTGAAAGTAGTTTAAAATCTTTTTAGCTTCGGGAATAAAATCAACACTGCCATCAACCTTAGTATCTTTTAAGATTTTGGATTCAACCGGATCAATATTAGAAATTCCACCACTGACTGTTTGGACCGGTACTGTCTCCACCTTTAACTTATCCGGTTTAATAACTGGAGGTAATTTACCGGTCTTGCTTTGTTTGGTTATATTTCTTTTAGTCTTTATAGAATAAGAAGGTTCTTTAATTGGCTTTGGTTTAGCGGTTTTAGTTGGCTTACTCACTTCAACTGTTTCTGTTTCTTCTACTATTGGAGATAATCTTAAAACATCATTTAAATCTCCTTTAACAAAAGTTTCCTGTTGGCCGAATCGATTTTGTCTTTGTTCTACTGTTCCAGCTACATTATCCGGATTCTTTTCAAAGTAGTTACCACTAGTCATATCAACCACTCTCTTTTGAATTTCTAGTCTATCAAGTGAGCCACCTTTTTCAGAAAGTTTGGGAGTTTTTTGAAACACCACTATATCTGTACCAATACTGGTATCAGTAAAGATTCCTTCGGGTAATCGGTAGGCTTGGATTAATTTACCGGTTTTAGCTATCTCTTCTTTAGCAAAACTGTTTTCCTTATTTAAGAAAGAAGAATTGACAACATAAACCAATTTTCCGCCTTCCTTTAATGATTCAAGCCCTCGCTTAATAAAAAACTCTTCCCATCGATTAATCTTTGGTTCTACCCCTTTACCTTTAAGAAAAGAGGCTCTTTCACCAAAGGGAGGATTACCCACCACTAAATCATAATTGGCTTTAGGTTCATGAGTTTCAAAATTACCATCATTACCAAATTCTTCTCCATTACCAATCTTAATATTAACTTCCGGATATAATAATTTAGCGATTGTTCCTGATACCTTTTGATATTCATAAGCATCCCATTTAATAAAAGATGGGTCATAAATCAAATTACCAGTACCGGCACTTGGCTCTAAAATAGATTTAGCGTTTGGTTCTAACATCCTTGCTATCTGCCATACCTTATCAACTACTTCCGGTGGAGTATAGTATTCCGATAATAAACCTTTACCACTTGCTCCAGTTTCAGCCTTACCACCAGCACCACTAAATAAAGCTAATTTATCTAATTCTTCTTGGGTATAATCTTTTCGATCAGTGGAAAATTCATGACCCATTAATATTAATTCGGCTTCATTATTGGCTTCGGCTCTAGTTACTTTTCCGCCAATTGTTCTTGTTCGCTTAGGTCCATTTCCAGATTCACTAATGCTTGTTGTCTCGTCATGGAGCGATCTTTCATCAACTTCTGGATTGCGTTCTCTATCTGTTGGCTGTCGTACTTCACCAGTGTCGGGAACTCTTGTGGGTTGAATGGTTGTGGTTTCATCTACTGGTATTATACCTTTTTCTGCCAATCTCATCAAATCCGAGACTATATTTCTTTGCCATTCAACTTCATTACTGATTTTATCCATTTCCTCTTTTACCCAATTAGGGAATAAACCCATCTTAACACCAGCTTTTTCACTCTCATTTAATCTACCCCAAATACCATCCGCAGTAACCGATGTTGGATTCTCATTGGTAATTGGTTCAATTGTTTCCGGTTTAGTGGCTTCATAACCGCCTTCCTTTTTGGGTATTAAATCAAATTTTTTAACAGTTACTTTTGTTTTTTTAGTTTCTTTAGGTTTGTACTTATTAATAAACTCCTCTTCCATTCGGGCTTGTCTTGATATAATTTCATCTCTTTTACCTTCTAAACCTGCCCGATTTTCTTTATTGGCTTCTTTAATCTGTTTATTTAATTCTTGGACCTGATTTTCCATCTCTCCATAATCCTCAGCATAATTATCAATCCAATCTTCTTCGGCTTTAGCTTGAACATCAGCGGGTAACTCTTCAATGTTTGGCTGTTCTGCTGTTTCAGAAACGCTAGGACCACTAATTTTATTAACATCAGATATTTGTTTTGATCCACCATAAGTACCCGGAGTAATATATTGAACTGAATAACCACCTTCATAAGCTGGTGCGTTCTTCTCATCTGTTATTCCGACAACATAAGCCTTACTATTACCAAACTTTTCATCAACTATCTCAACAATGTCTCCAATCTTTATTCCTTTAGGATTCTCGGCTTCATTAATTTCATCTTCCTCTATATTCTCAATTCTTTCCTTCATCTGTTCGGTCCATTGATCGATATTAATAATACTGTCCTTTGATGGTTTAGTGTTTTCTAAAATATATTTATAGATTTCACTAACTTTTTTATTATTATCAGCATTTTCACTTAATTTTATTGGTGGCAACTCCTGATCTTTTTTTATAACCTCTTCTGATACCACCTCTTCTTTTTTCATTGTTTCTAGGACCTTTGGTGTTGTCTCTTCTTTTTTTTCCGTAACCTTTGGCTCTTTCTTTTCTTCTTCTTGAACATTACCACCTTGATTTTCCATTTTTGGAGGTTGAACATCCATCGGTTTTACCACTTCACCATCTTCTTTGGTTTTTTCAGTTATAACTTCTTTAATAATTGTCTCGACTTGTTTTTTATTTTCCTTAATTTTTTCTTCAATGACTTCAATTTTAGCGGTTTCAATATCCGTACCCTCATTAACTTTTTTCATTACCTCTTCTTTTACTCCGGGTACTTCTTCCACCACTCTATCTTTTATCTCTTCAACTGTTTGTTTAGCTCTCTCGATTCCGTTTTGAGTTACTTGGGCAGTCACATCCTTACCGGTACTCGAATCAATGATTGCGCCACCAGCAGTAAAGACTAATCCCTGAATACCTCCCAATGTAAATTCCATTGCTGTTTCGTTAGAGGTTAAATCAAATGGTTTGTCTTTGGACCATAAAGAAATATTCTTTTGTGCTACTTCCTCTCCACCCTCTGAAACAAACTCACCAGTTGCTGTTCCGACTGTTTTAATTACCTTAGCAGTTCGAGATACTGTTTTACTGACATCAGAAACAGTATCAGCGGTTTTACCTAACTGACCTAATATGGGAATATATTGAAGAGTATTTGATAAACCTAATAAAAGTAAATTTCCTTTAAATGTTTTATTGGCTGCCTTATTTGCTTCCTCTTTGGTTTTTCCTTCCTGTAACATTTCATCATAAGTCGAACCAGCCTCACTTGCTGATTCAAATGGAGTAGCCAAAGCTGAACCACCAATAGCTGCTAAAATTGTTGTACCCAACACTCCTAAACCCATAGCACCGGCAACTGCTGCTCCAGCATAGCCACCAGCAATCGCCAAAGGTAACATAGCCAAAGTAAAGACCGAACCTCTAGCCACAAGAGTAGTATAAAGTCGAGGATTCATTAAATCTTTCCAATCAAACTCACCAATATCTTTGCTGGTATCAGGCATGAATTGTCTTAACTCTCCACCCTTTTGAACTAACTTATCTCCTAAACCATCAGCTCCTTTCCATCTTAAAATATTACCAGCACCAGTAATTACATCACCAGCACCAGCTACCATTGAAGGTACAACCTCCATAATTTGTGGAGGAGTAATATTTCCCCATTTCTTTTTTATATCCAATGGGCTTGATGAAGTTTCCGCTCCAGTGGAAGTAGCCGATGATACTGCGGTTTTACTAGCAACATCATAAATCTTTAAACCATATTCAGTTGGCGGGGTAATTTGAATTTTAGAAGTATCAATTGTCGGAGTTTGGACCGCCGGTTGTTGATTCAACTGTTGCTCTATTTTTTTTTTACCACTTAGGTTACTGAAAAGATCAGCCGCCTTTGTCTTTATTGTTTCAAACCATGATGGTTTTTTGGTTTCTACTGGAGTAGTAGTTGTTTTAGTTTCAGTCGGATAATACTTATCAATCAAACTTCCGCCGGTCTTTTGTTGTTGTCCAGCTATTTGTGAAGGGGTCTGTTGTAATTTTTTTTTCTTCTCCTCTTCTGTGGGGTAGAATTGGTCAATTAACGACATATTTAATATCCTGTTGTACCTTGTAACTTCTGTCTAGCCTCTTCGGGGGATAATTCTCCTCTAGCGACTTTATAAAGTAATTGTACCTCAAAAGGATTTTCTGTTGGCGCTCCCCACTTTTTACCCATCGCACCATTCATATAAGCCTGTTTGATTTCATCAATACTGGAAACTCCAGCATATTTATTAATTAAATCAGGATAATTCATAGTGTCCGCATCAGCCTTTAAATTAGCTGCTGTTAATTTAGATGGAGTAGTTGAACTACCACTTGGTTTTAACCCAGTTGAGACAACTTTCATCTTTCCATCACTACCAACCACCCATGCTTCACTATTATCACTACTAAATGCCAAAATTTTATCTTTAGCCGATACTCCCATACTGGCGATTGTGCCTACTGGTAAGCCTGATTGAATTTCTAGTTTTTGAATTTGAAGTTTTTGATCAGCTGACATGGTATCAAAAGTCATATTACCCGAAGTAATAGCATTTGCCATTGTAGTTAGGTTGGCTCTAGCATTATCGATATTGGCTTGTTTAATTGTTTGAGCGAACTTGGCAGTATCTAAAGTCATATCAAAACCGGTCTTTATTAAAGTGACTGATTGATTAAATGCTTTGTCTGCCATATCAGTTACCATTGATTGAATCTTATAGTTTCGGTCAAAATCAGCATTATAAGCAGTTACCGCATCTTGATAATCAAGCCCTAAGTCGGTCACATAGGTATTAATTACATTATATTTAGTATTTAATTCATTAATAACACTATTCTTTTGTCTAATCACCGCATCAAGCCTTGTTTGAGCCACTCTCTGCTCTTCTGTAATTCTTCCCGAGATAACATTCATGGCTACTGGTTTGCCTTCTTCTGTGCCAGTTAAAGCCCTTAATTCATCAGTTATTTTTGTCTCTTCATCTTTAATCGAATTTAATTCAGTTTCAAGTTCAGTAACACCTAAACTAGCCATCATCTCTTGTCTTGCTGCTACTCGACTAATTGGAGTAGGCGCTGGAGTATCTGGAGTTAAATTATTCTTTAATTCTTCAAAGGTTGGAGTTTCGGCTGGTTTTAAAGCCGATAAAGATTCCATTGCTGTCTTTTGGAAATCATCTAAATATCCGGGCAATTGATCACTTGAAGTTGGTGTAGCCGAAAAATCAGTTGTTTGAGTTGGAGATGGAGTTGAAGATTGTTGAGTACCGGACCACCACCTATCAACATATCCACTGGCCGGATTATAATACCAACCGCCATTACTGCGTTTAGATTCCGGAACTATTTCAGGATTAGCCCAAGTAGCTTTTGTTGCTGGATCACCTTTGTTATCCCAATAACCGGTTGATGTTTCTGCCATATAATTAATTATACTTTAAATTCAAATCCAATGACAGTTTTCTTATTATCAAGAATCACTCGATAATCATAAATATTTTTTCTTCCATATTCAAAATCTGTTATTAAATCAGCAAAATTTACATTTGGTATCATTCCATCACTAACAGTTTCTTTTTTATTACCAACAACTCTTTTCTCTACTTCAAGAGTTTTTTTATTTTTAATAAACCATTTTTCAATCGGTACTTCAATTTCAATTAGTTTTTGTTTATAAGGCACAACATATTTACCTATTAACGATTTATCCATATCTTGCGGATGAATCATTTGTTTTTCCGAGTCGTCAAATACCCGACCATCTACAACACCAAAAATATCTCTAGTTTTTTTATTATAAAAAATTATCATAATATTTTATCTTTAAAAATTATAACTCTAAAAGTAACAGTAATTGTACCAGTACGAACAACAGTTAAAGTAGCTGAAACACTATTTAAAGCCGCTCCAACATAAGCACCACTAACTGAAGCATCATCTCTTATATAAAATCCCATATTATTACCAGCTGCCCAATTATTTCTTGCTATTATCTCCGCCACTTGATCCTTACAATCAGTTCCAAAATTCCAAAAACCACCAACCTTAGCTTGATTTCTAGCATCGTAAGCATCAGTAGTTGATTTACCTAAATCATTAATATCCCCAACATTATCTTCATCTATTCCCCAAATTTTATATTTAGTATCACTATTTGTCGGACCACTAAAAACATTTTTTATTTCTATTTGGGCCGAAGTTAAAGCAGAATCTTTTGGAACTTGAACCCCTGAAAAATGCCAACCAGTACTTTTACCACCCTCTCCGGGATTACCAAAAACAACTCCTACAGGATCATCACCACCTGTTTGATATTCCCAAAAAACTCCATCAGCATCATAAGCAACAGTATTATAAGGAACTGCTAGGTTATAACTACATCGAATAGTAGAAGAATTAGCATAAGCATTTGAAATTCCAAAAAAATTATATTCTTCTGAACCGGCAATAGAACCCCAAGAATAATTAGGTATCATTCTTTCTTTACTGCTTTCAAAACCAGAAACACTAACATAAGCTAAAAATGCTGGAATATAACCTAAACTATGACTAAAATCAACATAACAAGAAGTACCACCCTGACTTATTGTAGCCGAACCAGTAGTAGTACTATGTTGTTTAAGCATAGAATATTTAGAGGACATAATAATATCTCTTAAATCAGTTGAAGTAATTGATTTACCTGCCTTAACCACTTTAATTCCATAATCTAATGCTGTCATTTTTTAAGCTCCATCATCAGCAAAAATATAATATTTATAAACCATTGTTCGGCTAGTACCACTATTATTATAAAATTTTATTACAGTGGTAGTGGTAGTTAAATAACTATCATAACTAGTTATTCCTGAATTTAAAATTGCGATTGGATTTGAAGCTAAATAACTTCCAATATAATAATTTCCACTACTAGGAACATTCTCACAATAAGCTAAAGCAATAGGAATGAAACCTAAATTATGAGTAATAGTAACTGTTTGATATTCTGAATCAGCAACAGTTATATTTCCACTACCTTCCATAAATATTTTAACAATGGCATATTGTGAATTAAAAGCAAAATCTCTTGGTTCTACAGAATCAACACTTTTTCCATCAACCATTACTTTTAATCCCCAGTCGGCCATTTAAAAGACCTCCTGAAAGAAAATATAATATCTCATGATATTAGTAGACCATTCATAACCAGTATATAAATAAGTTGAATCCACCCCTGTTTGATTCCAACTATCAGTAGCTAATGAATATTTCCCTTCTCCAACCTTACTAGTAGTTAAAAAAATAGGTTTATAAGCCAACCCATGAGCAATAGATTGAATACCATAAGCATTAATACTTCCAGTTGTTTTTGTTTTAAGAGTATTTAACTTTGAACTAAAAACCAATTGATCATCAGTACAAGTTTTTACATCAAAACCTTCTTTACTAATTTTCATTCCCCAATCAGCCATTTAAAACCCTCCCGATTGATACCCAATTAAAATTCTATCATTAGTACCATCATTAATAATTATTCTTTTATTACCTCCATCAAGGATAATCGAAGCAGTACCAGTTCCAGTCCCCAACCTTATTGTTCCACTCATAGGCTGATTAGTTCCGGTTTTAGATAAATAAGCAGTTAAATCCAAAGAAGTAGCTGTAATGTTTCCATCCATATCTACACTGAAAGGCGCATCTTCAAAGAAATTAGCACCAAGCCAAATACCCTGATCATCTGATTTAAACGATTTATCACCAAAACCAACATTCATCGCCGCCACATTTAAAGTATCCTTCCCATAAGTAGAAGGATTATTTAGTTGATAATCTGGTACATCATTAAAAGCATCTACTATCATTTGACAAATACTGCTCCACTCTCAATGGCTGGAGCTGTATTGCCACTAACAGTGAAGGCTAATTTAACTTGTAACACTGAAACTTCATCACCCTGTTCTCCATTAATTATCAATCTAGCAGTATCAACTTTATGGTCCATTAAAACATAAGCAGCATAATTTTTACTTAAATAAACATCTAAATCACAACTAGTTGGCATTTCCTGATAAGCAAACATAACACTATCTACTGTTGAAAATTCTTCTCGCTTTACATGAATTACTCTAGTTTCTAAATAAGCCTTTTCCAATTTATTAGAATAATCTAGTTTATCAATACCTATTGTTATTGTTGCTCCGACTGTATGTCGCCAAGAGACATAAACATTAAATCCGGAAACTGCTATTGCTCCAATTTCTACTCCCGTAACTACCAAATCAGTTCCTGACCTTTCAGAAATAGGATAAGGAAAATCCATAATTAAAGGATATTTAGCATCATAACTAGCCATTCGATAAACCCCACTATCTGCCGGATCACCTAATCCATTAGAAAAACCCATTAAAATATCTCCGTTTAAATTACCTATCGCACTTGGACCAACTGAACCATATTTAGTTGGAGAATAATCACCGGGAATCTTTTTATAAAGTTTAAGTCTCTCTCCATCATAAGAATATAAATTACCTGCTAATCCCGCCTGAACAATCACAAAATTATCAGTTGGAATAAAGGCATTAATCCCCACTTCGGGAATAGTATCAGAAGAAGTAAAAGAAACGGACCAAGTATTCCATCTAAAAATTTGAGTTTGAGTAATAGTATCTGATACCCAAGTACCCACCAATAAATCAGTTCCAATCTGTCCTAACGATTTAACTCGATAAGGAGCAACCATATCTAAAGCCATTGCCGAAAAAGTACCAGCATCAACTTGAGCCACATAATTAGCATCACCAATATAAAGAACTTGGTTGCCGGTATTAACATACATTGGATGAAACAGTAAATCAGTTTTAGTAAATGTAGCCCAATTAAGCGCTTTGTTTGCCGCCCATTCACTTGCCCCTTCAGCATCAGTAGCTAAAATACGATGTAATCGGCTCTGTGTAGCCCAATAGATGTAACCTTGATATTCACAAGCCCCAAGACATTTAACTTCACCAGCGGCGGCAGTAGTAGTTAAAACAAGGGTTATAGAACCAGCGCTATCAATTTCCCAAATTTTTCCTGATTCGGATGAAAAGAAATAAACTCGGCCATTACTAGAGACCACTCTTTCTTTACAAAATTCAGTAACAGTAGTTCCAGACATTTTAGTCATTTTTTGAGCTACTTTAAGTAAACCGGGAGATGAATGGGGATCAACACCTGTTAATTTATAAAATGAATTAGCTACACCGGACCACTTAGAATCAGCTAAACCACCTTTATTAAATTCTGATATTGGAATTGTAGGTTTATTTGCCATAATTTAACCTAATAAATGTAAATTAATAGTTAGTGTTCCAGTTGGTGATCCGGTTTTAGTCCAAGTTAAAGTTAAACCATCAGCATCCCAAGTTTTAATAATAGCAGATTGTCTATTTCCAGAAGTAGGAGAAAAGAAAACCAAACAAGCACCAAAAGTAGAAGTATTATTATAATAATTAGTTGAATCTCCATCTTTTTTTAAAGCATTATTTGTTTTTGCTGAATCACCAATACCAAAAGATATAGTAGCACCACCACTCGCCGCCATAGCAAAAACAGAACTAGGTGCAAATCCAGCACCAGTATACGAAACATCACCAGTTTCTGCTGCTAAATCTCTAGTAATTTGTAAAACCTTTGATTTTAACCTAGTTGTAACACCTCCAGTACCTACAGCATTTAATTGTGTAGCTGTAACTGTTAAAGCAACATCTTCATTTATTTTAGGAGAAGTAAGGGTTTTATTAGTTAAAGTAGTAGTAAGAGAATCAAAATAAGTTTTTAATGCTGCTTTAACATTTGCCCAAGTCAATTTTCTAATTATATGAGAAGCGGTACTATCGGTTAATGGAATTAAATCAGCATCTATTGGAGGTGTTTTATCAGTTGCCGCATTAATTTTAGTTCCTAAAGTTGAAGTTGTTTCATCACCAGTATTATTACCACTTAGAGTATTACCATCTAATTGATTAATTTCAGTAGCCGAAGCTGTAACTGCTACATCTTCATTTAATTTTGGTAGTGTAAGTCGTTTATTAGTAAGAGTTTGAGTAAGTGAAGCTAACCAATCAGCAATTTGTTGAAGAGTAGACTTCTTAGAAGATCCAGTAGCAGCATCAGTAGAATCAGAAACATCAACAACATTAACTAAATCACCACTTTCTGGTGTATCTATTGCTGTCAATTCGGGTACTGTTTTATCTTCTAAATCTGCCATATTTATTTATTCCAAGTAGTATTATTTTTGGAGTTAGAACCCCAACTACTAACTGTTTTAGCAATATTAGAAAAGATTGAACCTCTCCTTATTACTATATTAATTTTACTATTATCTTGAAACAAAAGATAGCTTCCATCCTGTAATTTTAGCTTTGAAGGTCTAAATTTTTCGGTTTTATTCCAATCACTATCATTTTTACTTTGTTTACTGAAACTAGAAATAATTTTTACTATTTTATTCCAACCTTCAACAAAAAATCCATTTAAATATTTTTTAATAGTATCTACAATACCAACAATATTAGAAAATGATTTTAACCACATCTTGGTAATTCCATTATCAATAGCTGATAAAACATCACTTAGAGTACGAGCATAAAAAACATTCTGAACAACTGTAGATAAAGAAATTATTGAATCAGTTAGTGTTCGGTAATATTGACCAGCAATAGCAAAGAAATCAGTAATATGAAAAGTATCTAATAAATTCTTAATTCCTTTATTAAAATAGGTTGATATTACTGTATATGAATCATTAAAACTCCTAGTAAAACTCTTTATAAAAGTAACCACTAATATAAGTTCTTCTGTAAAAACTCTATTAAAGACTAAAAGAATATTAATTACTTCTGATAAATTTATTGCTTCTAAAAATGTTTTAACTTGTTGCTTAATAAAAATATCAACTACTGTATAAATATCACTCAATCCCCTTGCTATGGACCGAATTAAAGTACTAGTTATAGTAATTGTACTTGTTAAAGTTTTAACTAAAGCCCGAACAATTAAACTCTCATTTAGAATAATTGAACTTGATAATACTTTAATACCCTTATTAATTAATGTTGAAGTTACCGAATATAAATCACTTAATCCTCTTGTTATTGCTTTTATTACTGTACTATTGGTAATAATATTACTTGATAAAGTTTTACCAATAGAACGAATAATACTTGAAGTTAAGACTAATGTTTCAGATAGAGTTTTTGTATAGTCCGTACCGGCAGATACCCTGCCCATACCACCATAAGATGTACCTCCATAAGTTGTTGATCCATACATATATTAATTATACCTTTACTTGACTTTACTTTCTTTTTTTACCAATACATTTTTTATTTATAGTTAAGCGGCTTCATAAGTACCAGACATAACGCAGTAATGACCAGCTGCCCAAGTTAAAGGAACAGTGGAACTACAACCAGAAATAGTAGTATAAGTACCACTTGCATTGTAAGCAAAAATTATTCCATTACCAGTAATTGATAGGTGATAAGATGTTGCACCATCAAAAACCGAACCATGACCAAGACCATCGGTATAAGCACCATAACCAGAACTAGCACTCACTGGCAAAGTTAAACTTATAGCACCGACTGATATTCCTGTTCCGCCTAATACAAATTTAATTCTCCAATGAACAGTTTTACCTATTTGGCAATAAGCACCCACTAAAGTTCCAGTTGAACCCACATTTAAGTTGGCAATCGTTGGATTAAAAGATGTCCAAGCACCTGTTTGCCCATCTAAAGCATTTAATTCAGCAGCAGTTGAGGTAACAGCAGTACCAGCACCGGCACCAAGTTTTAAGCCACCATCAGCAATAGATAATGTATCAACATTTTTGTCCGCACCTAGAACTAATGCTTTACTAGCAACAGCAGTACCAGCGACAGAACCATCAATTAAATTTACCTCTGTAGCAGTAGCACTTATGGCTACATCTTCATTTAATTTTGGAGAAGTAAATCTTTTATTAGTTTGAGTTTCAGTTCTGGAGGCCAAGTCAATCCATTTTAATCCTGTAGTTTCACCACTATCAGCCACTAAACCATATCCATTAGTTCCAACACCAAGTCTGGCATAAACAGTTGAAAAGGTTAATAAATCTCCCTTAGTAGTTAAGACATCAATTTGATCCCATACTCCATCAGTAGGAGATAAATAAAATTCATCACCAACTACTACAGTTCTAGCATTAGAAGATTCTTGTGTACGAGTAATAGTGAAATTATCATTGGCCGGATCATGAGAAGTAACAAGGACCACTTCGGCATTATCTGGATTAGCTGGAACACCAGCGGCTTTAATAACACAAACATAAGTACCACCTGAAGTATTGGGAAATCTAGCACCTTCACCACTAGCACAAACTAAAGTAGTACCGGATGCAGCAGGACTTGGAGCAGTAGCGACTGTTGTATAAGCAAAATTCTTTCTCTGATACATAGTTTAATTATAAACTAAATCATCAGTATTAGGCAGTTGTTACCTGAATATTATGTGTAATTTGAAGTGAATCACCAGAAACAACATTGACTGCTGAAAAAACTTGTCTAGCTAAAAGAACACCACCAGAAGTATTATTATCTAAAATACCCTCTTCAGTAACCGCAAAAGTATTAGTAAAAGTAAATGTCTTGATCCATCTTTCAGTATCACCAGTTGTAGTAGTAGTTTGATTGGAAACTGTAGCAGCTCCTCTTTCACCACCAGCGGTAGTAATTTCAGTACCAAGAGTAGTATCACCAGCAGCGGCAGCACCTGTACCAGTACCGATAGCAATAGCAGTCATTGGAGAGGTTGTAGTACCACCTAATTGCTGTGCTACGGCTTGTTTACCAACTGTAGTAACTAAATTAGCTTTAATTGCTTTTAAGGTCCAATTACCAGTAATAAAAGGGATCTGTAAATCTATATGCCAAGTCTTATTAATTAATTTCCATAACCAATTATCAGCAAATTGAGGTTTAGCCGCCCAATTAAATAAATCTTCTTTTTGTTTATTATCTAAAAATCCAGCTTCTAAATACTTTTTAACTTGTGCCAATTTAACCGAATCAAATAATCTTCTTTCAACAATACCATTAATACCTGTTTTATTTATTATTCCTAATTTCATTTTATTTCCTCCAATTCATCTTCTTTATAGAAGCTAAAACCATTAATAATAGCTTTGGCTTGTATATCTAATTCTTTTGAAGAAACTTTATAAACAACACCCTTGCCATCTATCAAAACGCCAAGGACTTCATGCTCTTCGCTTTTTCCCTTAGCTTTTACTTTATCGCCAATTTTGAATTTCATAATTAATTATAACTCAAATTAATAATCAAAGCCATTGTTACCAACAGTTGAAGCAGGTGGTAATTTGGCTGTTAAATTTCTATCAAGATTTTGAGGTTTTAAACTATTAATAGCTTTTACTAGATCAATTCCATATACCTGTTCTTTTTGAGATAGAGGTATTGGTTTTTCTCGGCTACATTTCCAATCAATTATCACTCCTCTGGCCCAAATCTCATGTAATTCTCTAGGAATACCATGAGTTGTAGTTGAAGGATCATTACTCATATCAGTTGTATCAGTTAAATTAGCAATTACACCGGGCCAAGTATTAACTAAGATCTTTAAACCATCAGTAACCGAAGTAATAGTACCAGAATAAATATAAAGTGATTTTCTACTAAGATCAAAATAAGCGTTTCCTTCATCATTGGAAAAGTTTTGAATTATATCTGCTTCGCTATTAATTGTTTGACCATAAGAAGTAACATCAAATTCATATAATTTAATGAAATTAGTGGCATCTAATTTGGCTTCTACTCGCTTAATACTAGATAACATATCATTTGGTAAAGAATACTCACGCTGATTGGCTACTAGACTAGTATATTGAGGTATTAAAAGGATATCTTCATCAGCTTCTAAAATGGCCTTAGCTATTTCATCTTGTCTTATTTTCATTAAACCCAAAATTTCAGCATCAGTAAATGTTGATGAGTTTGTTCTCGTCATGAATCTTACATGAGTAGCAAATTCTACAGGTGTCATAATTAATTATACTTTAATTAAGCAGCTACTACCATTCCATCATCACTTAATGGCTGATAGAAGCAGTAATAATCAATTACTCCGGCAGTGATATTTGTAGTACCAACAGTTTGAATAATATCTAAACCACCTCCAATCACATTGTAGGTTTGAGAAATTGATTCAGCTAGAGTTGGAGTAGCATCATTCCAACATTCATTTACCACAAGAGCTGTAGCATTGGTTATTTGAGCCAATAAGGCAGCGGTAGCATCAGTAACTCCCACTTCAAGAGTAGCAGCACCAACTAATGTAGTTTTACAAACACCAATTACTTTAACTAAAACATCACCAGTAACAGTGAATAAAGTGGCTGGATTACCAGTACCATCATAATCACCCGGATCATTAGTCGTACCACCAGCAAAAGTCATTCGCTTTTTGACTACAAAAGGAAACATTGGACCGACTATTGGCCTTCCGTTTCCATCTAATTTAATTGTGTCGTAAGTAGGCATAATTATTCTTTATTAGGTTCGGCTTTAACTTCCTTACCTTTGTTTAAATAAATATCCATCAGAATACCATCACGAACTTCATGAATAATATCTGTATAGACAACTTCAATTACTTTATTTTTTTTAGCCATAATTTTTATTTTTTTAAATAATTAATTTCTAATTCCTCCCCACCAAAGCAGGTGGTAGGGAGTTTCAAAAACTAATTAAGCAGCAACAGATACGCCGGTAGTGGCAAATGTTGGAACAGCACCATCAACATAGATACCAACGGAAGCCTGAGCCATAACAGTATGATCAACAGAAGAACAATTTTTTAACAAAACTGTACCCTGTGTTTGAGCCGCACCAAAACCAACCGCATGAGCTGGAGTAGCCGCACCCAAAGCATTAGACATAAATACAGAATCTTTAACTAAAAGCATTCTTTCCACATCGGTAGCATTAGCACCATAAATACGAACAGGCTCTGTACCAGCAGCTTTAACTAAGAATAAACAACCATCAATTATATTATCTCGGCAAACTTTACCAGTAATAGTTTCTCTAGTTAAAAGCATATTTGGTCTGATTTTATTATCGGCGATAATATTAGCAGTTGAACCAAAGACACATCTAATCCATTGACAAGAATCACCATTGTTTAAAACTTCAGCAGCTGCGGTTTCATCAAGATCGGTAGATTTATAGAACTCACAATTTTCATAAATTGTGTATTCTCCACCTTCAGCAACAGAATAAAGTGATTCATCTTTAGTATTACCCGAATCAAATTTAATATTTCGGAAAGTATTACCAACACCAGTGTTTTTCATAACAGCAATATCGGTAGCAGCAGTTGTAACACCCATAGTAACTCTAGCCCTAGCACCTAATCCCATAGCACCAGCTCTTAAACCCATACCAACAAAATGAACTCTATTTTTAGAAATATCCAAAATAGAAGTTTGAGCATGAGCCGCATTAGCTGACAACATAATAATATCGTGTCGATTAGAAACTACCGCACTATAAGCCGAAGCAATAGTGTTATGGACCGCTAAAGAACCATCTTTGTAGGTTTTTTGATATTTTTCAAAAAATTCTACATAATTGCTATCCGCAGCCGGAATAACATAATAAACATTTCCTGTCGTAGCTGGTATTCCATTAGCTGACAAAGCTAATTCATTTAGAGCTTTTTCAAGTTCTAAGTTTCCAGCAGAAGCATGACTATATTTAGACATAGTTTTTTCCTTTTTGTCTCACTCCGACCACCACTGTCCGGAGATCAACTAAATAATAATTTTAAAGATTAACCAATAGCTAACCAACTAATTTGTTCGCTGGTTACATTTAAATCAGTATCAAGACCCATTGTAAAGCCACGATCAGTGACTGTAATACCCAATGAGGTAATAACTGAAATAGCGCCATCAGCACCAGTTTTAACAGCTGAATCATCAGCCATTCCTTCATACCATTCCAAAGAAACTAAACCCGAAGCATTAAGGTTTTGAATCTTAACATATCGAGGTTTAAAACCAAGATCAGAAAAGGTATAAGCGGCAACTGTACCGGTATCAAGATATCGACCAGTGGCAACTTGTGAAGCTACTCTTGGAGTTTTTGTTGTGATTGTTTGAGCCATATTTTTATTTTTTATTCCCTCCGGTTATTCGCCGGAGGGCTAACTTTTAATTAATTATTAAGCGGAGACACCAACTTCAATATCAACTATAAATGCGGCATTAAGGACTTTAGCTACATAAGCAGCTTTCCAGCCGGAGGTTGATCTTTGATTTAATGGGTCGGCAGTACCAGCACTACCTAAAGGTTTAACAATGTTCATTAATGCTTGACCACTAATTCTGGTTTGAGCGTAAGCATTTTTTCCGAAGATTAAAACATGATGAACATCATTACTGTTAGCACCACCAGCAGCTGAAACTGCGGCGTTGGAAGATTCAATGAATCTAACACCTGCTAAAGAACCAATTTCATCTGGCATAACCATTGATTTATTAGGATACTTTTCAACTGGAATCCAGCCAATAGCATCATCAAGGTCATAAGCCACATCTTCAGAAACTATACCAACATAACATCGACCAATTGGAATAGTATCGTAACCGGTAGATGGATCAATCATGGAAGTTATCATTTTAGCGTTATTACCTTTTAGAGTTCTAACAGCTTGTTTAACTTCTTCTCGGGTCAATTTCATAGCAGCGGTTATTTCCGTTCTTTGAGTAGCAGTCGAAGCATATTGTTTAGTAGCACCAGCCACTAAAATATCACGACAAAGTTGGTCCAAAGAATCACCAGCTTGTTCTCCTAAAATCTCGGCAGTTTCTGTCAAGATTGGGTCGTATGTTTCTGTTAAAACTTTATCAGTTAAAGTTACATAATCACCATAATAAAGCACTGTGGCGGTGATATCAGTAACACTAAGTTGCTTACCTTCTGGAGTAACACCCTCTGTTAGAGCGGTTGTTTGAGCAGTAAGTAATCCATATCGGCGGAATTTAATAACATTTGTGCCGTTATTAGCAGGTATATCTCTTACCTGAGCGAAACGATTATGAACGAAAGCGGGAATTGCTTTATCAAGCAATGCTCGGTCATAGAAGTTATTAACTTCTACTGGAATTTCTGTCCTAGTTGTGTTTGACATATTTTTTTTGTTTTATAAATAATAATGATTAGCAACAAAAAAGGCCCTTACCCATTTCGGGATAAGAGCCTTTGGTTTTTCCAATATTGCTATCTACATTAATTATAGAGCAAAAAGGAAAAAGCAACAACTAGCTTAAAATTGCTCTGATACTGGTTTTCCGGTTCGATCATCAATTCTGTCAAGCAAAATATTTGCTCCAGCTTGGGCAGTTAAATTTAATCGATCAGAAATAATTAAAGCCACTGGTTTTGGTACTTCCACCAATACTCCCTTTGGCACTAACCATTTAGCCCCATTAACTTGAATTTCCTCAATAGTATCAGGAGTAGTTAAAGCAATTTGAAAAGAATTACCTTTAGCATCTTTTCTCCATTCCACCACACCGGCTTTCTTGCCCGGATCAGAAGGATAAAGAATTTGGACCATTGGACTATTCATCCATTTATCCCACATAATTTGGGCTTTACTTCTCCATGCTTTTTCGGTTTTCTTTTCTTCAGATGGATTTATTGTTTCCTCAATACTATCCACTTTTTCCACTACTTTTTTAGCTTTTAAAGTATTAAGAATAGCTATCACTTGGGCTTTATTATTAAATTTGGCTGCCTCAACATCTTCTTTAGGCATACCAGCCTCAATTAATTCTTGTTCGAGTTCTTTTAATGTTTTTACTTCATTTGGTAAATCTGTCATATTTTTATATTAAATAATAATTAGTAACCTTGTCGCCCTAAAACCTTAGCTTTTTGGGCTTCAAAATCTTCTTTAGAGGCGGTATGCCAATCTTTTTTACCACCACTTTCTTTTCTAACTGTTGTTCCGGGAGTTTTAGTCTCAGCAACTTTCTTTTGAGCCTCCCTCTCTTTAGCTGCTCCAATTTTCATCATATCTTTAGATGCCACAATAGCAGCGATATTATGAACTGGAATATTGGCATAATCCGGATGAGACATATATTTTAGGATTACTCCCTGATATTTAGCAAACTCTGGTTTAGCCGCAATAAAGGCTTGGACCTCTGTTTTATTTTCAATTTCTGATAACTTCGCTCCAACTTGCTTATTAACAATCTTAGTAATACGCTTATTATCCTCTTCATCAATATCCTCTTCTTCCTCTTCCTTTTTTTCTTCCCGCTGTCGTCTAACTTCAGGAGTTATTTTTTCGAGGTCAATTTCATCATCTCCCTCTTCTTTCTTCTCTCCATTGTCCTCTTCTTCTTCAGTTTTCCCTTCCTCGTCATCTATTTCTTCCTCTTTGGTTTCATCAATAACTTCATCTTTATTTTCTTCTGACATATTTGTTCTCCGTTTTTGGATAAACTATTAATTATTTAATTGTACTATGTTTTAGGTACTTCCTCAAATGGATCATCATTAGGAATATCACCCTCATCACTTGGTTTTAACTTTTCAATCATATTA
>Ga0209507_1000577_pt1 | contig 38361 bp, 30 predicted proteins | sample AD_UKC028_MetaG_FD_184414 | JGI IMG/M metagenome (GOLD analysis project Ga0209507, IMG submission 184414) | Active sludge microbial communities of municipal wastewater-treating anaerobic digesters from USA - AD_UKC028_MetaG (SPAdes) (version 2) | ecosystem: Engineered > Bioreactor > Anaerobic >...
AGGCGATTACAACCGGAGCAGGCTCCACAGCGCTCTGGGGTATCAATCACCTGTGGACTTCGAAAATCAAAATAACTAACGTGAAGCGGACGCAAGTACACGGTGTCCAAAAAATGGGGGGAAGGGAACACCTTGATGCGGGTGCGACGTTGGAGGTCAGCGGCGATTTCACTATGGGCAATGGAACGGACATATTCCTGAGTGAAGGCGCTTACCTCCGTCTTGGCGGCAAGAAATTGGAAAGCGGTTCTGGAATCACGGAAAACACCCGCATCATGGTGAAGCGGAGCATCACGATTGGGAGCGATTTCCTTTGCGCTTGGGGGAGCTTCATCACGGATTGTGACTGGCATCTTATTAAACGCAAGGACCACCAAGCTGATGTTGAAATTGGCGATCATGTTTGGATTGCCCCGAACTGCTCCATCTTGAAAGGCACTCGAATTGGGAACGGATGTATTGTGGCGACTGGAGCCGTTATCAACAGAAAGCAGTTCCCCGACGGTTGCCTGATCGGGGGGAATCCTCCTATAGTTCTGGAATCCGGAGTAGAATGGTGCCGTAATCTGCCTGACGTGACTACGCAGCGTCACGGCGGTCCAGGTTGACGATGCTTGGGTTGTCGATCAGGCAACACGGGCTGGGGGTCCTCTCCAGCGGTCATTCCAATCTCCTGGATTCCCCGGGAAGAAACGAGATGAGGCGAATACTCTTTTGGGATCATTACGATGCCGGCATGGGGGGCATCGAGAAAATGATCATCACGCTCGCGAGCGACCTCGCAGAATCCCATGAGATTGTGGTCATCGCCAGAAAGGACGGGACGATTTGTGAGGCACTTCGCGGCGTGAAGGCGAAGTTCATCCGTGTAGATCCAGATACGGCGCGCTCGACCAGGGACATTTCCTGCGATGACCTGTTGATTGAGTTCGGCACGTTCAGGGACTTGCAAGCGCTATCGGTCGTGAATCCACGCCTGTTGCTGTGGCGGGTCTTCCCGAGCATTGGATGCAGGGGGCTGTTGGCGTCTCTGCTCTGCCGACGGATGTTCATTACGCTTGAGAAGCTGAACTCCCTGGTGTTCATGGACAAGGTATGTCATCAGACCGCGTGTCGCGAACTGAAACGCCTCTTCGCGGAACGCCTTCTTCCCATACCCATCCTTGTGAGAGAGAAGCGGCGCGTCGCCGAAAAGCCGAGCAATCCCATCAGCATAACATACATCGGCAGGGGCAGACTTTGGAAAGTCAAGCCAGTCAAGAAGCTCGCCGGCGATCTTAGGTCACTCACGGACCATAACTTTCACTTGCACATATTCACAGACGCCAACGAGTTGTTTGAGGCGGAGCTAAGAGAAGTGAAGGGGGGGAATGTCGCCATATACTACCATTATGGTTATGCGATGGAGTCGCTCTCTCAGAAGCTGCTTGAGCTTTCTGATCTGCACTATTCGATGGGAACGGCTTGCTTGGAAGGTGCCGTATTGGGGATTCCGACGATCATCGCGGATGCTTCCTACAAGGATTTCCCTGTTGAGTATGGGTACCGCTGGCTGATCGATGACATCGAGAACTATGCGGGAGTGTTTCTGGAGAAGACGACGCCTCCTCGCGGCCATGCTCTCAGAGAGGTGGTAAATACGCTGCACAATCCCCAGGAGCTGCGGCGCATATCCGAGACGACATATGCGGAGACGGTGGCACGGTTTGGCAGTAGGAACATAGCTCAGGCAATCGAGAAGCTCCAGCCTCAAGCTCGGGTGACAGACCTCCTCAAGTTCATGCCGTCCTATTGGCGATCTGGGAGACCATTCGTTGCCCTGTGCAAGAGAATGTCAGGAGCAGTCGCTTATCTAAGCACCTGCCTGTGAAATTCATCTCCCGACGGCCGACGACGGCGGTTTCGAATGATAAACGTCGCATCGGCTGGCAGCCTTTGGGCGGTGGAGTTGAGTTGAGAGCGAGGAGGCGGTGATGTCCGCGGTCACTCTTGAGCAAGGGCGCTGGTGTACAGCCACGGGCTGTAATGCGCCAGTATCAATAATTGCCCCCGTTTACAGGACGCCTGTTCCGCTCTTGCGGCGTTTCCTCAGCAGCGCTCTGAAGCAAACGGTGGCCGACATTGAGCTGATCGCGGTGGATGATGCCTCGCCGGACGACTGCCCCAGGGTGTTGGATGAGGTGGCGGCAAGGGACGACCGGGTCAGAGTGATCCACCGCAGTGTCAACGGCCGGGCCGGCATGGCGCGGAACGATGGCCTGGACCGCGCGCGCGGCCACTACGTCTTCTTTGCGGATGCGGACGACGTTGTGCGGCCGGATTGCTGCGAGCGAATGATTCAATGCGCGCGTGCCCACGACGCGGATATTGTGGCGTGTTCCTGGGCGGAGGTGGCCGGGGCAGGAGAGGTGCTGCGGCGCAAGGTGCTTCCAGGTCGGGTCTATGACTTGTCGCAACCGCGTGACCGGCGGCACTGTTTGCGTACCCTCCATTTTGCGCCGTGGAACAAGCTTTTTCGGCGGGAGACGATCGGGGCGCTGCGCTTCGAACAGTTCCCGGTCAATATCGGGGAGGACACGCTGTTCAATGTGGCCGCTTTGTGCCGGAGTCGCCGCATGGTGACCATGTCGTACCTCGGCTACGAGTATACGGTGCACGGGGCCTCGGCGACGGGGCGAGGGGTGAAAGGAATGGCATATTTGGAGACGATTGCCCGTTCCCAGGAACGGATCCGGCACGTGCTGCTGGCGTCGGACGGTGGTCCGTGTGCGCGGCGCTCCGCAGACTGGCTGGCGCTCAAACGGTTCACGACCGGGGGCGAGTGGATCGCCGCCCATCCGGACACTGGGGAACGCCAAAAGCTCTGGCGCCACTGGCGGGCTTACTTCCGTGACGAGCTGCGCCCGGGATTAGCCGGGCCAGGGTGGCTGATTCGCGGCTTCGGCTGCGCGCTGCAACTCGAGAATGTCGCGCTGGCCGCGCGCCTGATGCGAATCACCCTCCGTCTATTGGATCGAATGGCTTCCCTGAATCCGAAACCGGCCGGGAAGGTTATCCCGTGCCCGGCGAAGAACACCTAACGCGGCGCAACCGCGGGGTGCGGTCGCGTATAAAATAAAGCGATGTCATCGTGCCTGGTGTAAGTGTCATCATTCCCGCCTTTAATGCCGCGCATTGCCTGGCGGCTTGCCTGGGTAGCGTGTTCTCCCAAAGCCTGGCACCCGGGCAGATCATTGTGGTCAATGATGGCTCGACCGATGCCACGGAGGACGTCGCCCTGCGCTATGGCAATTCGATCGTGTACCTCCGACAGGAGAACGCGGGGCAGGGCGCAGCCCGGAACGCCGGTCTGAAGATCGCCACCGGCGAGTTCATCGCCCTGTTGGATGCTGATGACTATTGGAAACCAGGATTTCTAGAACGTTGCATCGCCTTTCTTGATGCGCATCCTGAATGTGTAGCCGTCAATACCGGACTGATCACCCGCCAACATAGTGGATCGGAGATCATTCAGCCCAGCTTCCTGACTCGCGCCGATGCCCAGACCGAACCCTTTGTGATTGATGATTTCTATGCATTCTGGGCAGCGCATGATCATGTCCGCACCGGATCGGCCGTCATACGGAAGTCCGTAATAGATCGGGCCGGCGGACAGCGGGCGGACTTAAGGGTCAGCCAGGACCTTGAATACTGGGGCTACATCGCGACCTTCGGTCCCTGGGGTTATATCCCCGAGCCGCTCTGGGTAGGCAATTCCCGCGCGGCAGCAGCCGCGCCGGGCTGGTTGAACAAGTATCAAAAGCGCCGCCGACTCTGCCCAACCGTGGAGGCCTGGCAGGAACGGTTGCTGCCCCGCCTGACCCCGCAGCAGATGCCTGCGTTCAAGGTTGTGCGCGGGCGCGTGGCCGCTGGTTATGCCCACAACCAAGTCCTGGCCGGGCGGGCCGATGTCGGGCTCCAGATCTTGCGCGACTACGGTGGTGACTTGCCGCGGAACCGCGTTACAAGGTTGCTGCGGTTTGGGTGTGCCGGTGGACCGATTGGCTGGTGGGGCGCCTGCACGGTGGTTCGTCTGCGTGAGCGGTTGAAGCACTACGTGCTGGCTTTGCGGCGCGGGCAGGGCAGGGCGTGACAACAGCCCCCCCACAGCATTATAGCTCAAGGCCGCCTCGGCGAGGCAGCCCAGCCAAGGGACATTGAGAATTGCCTGGGTCACACGGTCGTTCCTCGACTATCGCATCCCGGTCTGCCGTGCGCTGGATGCACTCACGGGCGGCCAATTGCATTTGGTGTATTCGGGAGATTATGTGCCCCGAGCGGTGCAGGAGAAAGCGCAGGGGGCATTGGGCCCGCGAGCTATAGGCCTGCGTGGGGAGTGGAAGTTGGGCCCCGAGGACCGGGCTTATATGGCCAACCGGAATTTCTCTCTTCGTTTTCAGCCAGGGTTGCTGAAGATGATCCGTCAGCTTCGGCCTGACGTGATGGTTTGCGACGGCTTTTTCAAATGGACCTTCCTGGCCTTGCAGCACCGGATCCGACACGGCACCCCGTTGGTGGTGCTTTACGAGCGAACGGCTTACACGGAGCGGCATGCGCAGTGGATTCGGACATTTTATCGGAAGTTTGTGCTTCGTTTCACGGATGCCATGAGCTGTAACGGGCGGCTCTGCAAGGAATATACGGTGTCTATGGGCTTTCCCGCCGAGCGGATTACCTTGGGCCATATGGCGGCCGATACGGACGGCATGGCGCAAAGCGCAGCGCGCGTGCCGCAAACCGAGATCCAGCTCCTGCGCGAGTCCTGGCTCGCGCCCAGCGCCTTGCGCCTTGCGCCAGACACCTTGCGCCCTGCGCCAGACGCCTCGCGCCCAGCGCCTTGCGCTCAAGGCCTCGTGTTCCTATACGTGGGGCGATTGAACAAAGGCAAGGGCATCGCCGAGCTGCTGAAAGCGTGGGAAATCTTTACCAAGGCAGAGATCCCCCCACCGTCCACTGACGCACCGTCCACCTCCCCACTGTCCACCGCCCCACTGTTCACTGACGCACCGTCCACCACTCCCCCGCGCTCTGCCACCCTCGTCCTCGTCGGCTCTGGTCCGGCAGAAGCCGCCCTCCGTCATCAGTCTTCCGTCCTCCGACTTCCGAACGTCCACTTCGCCGGTTCGGTGGACTACGACAAGCTTGCTCCGTATTACGCGGCGGCAGATGCGTTCATTATCCCAACGCTGGAGGACAACTGGAGCCTCGTTGTGCCCGAAGCCATGGCGTGCGGCTTGCCGATTCTGTGCTCCAAATACAACGGCTGCTGGCCGGAACTGGTCCATGAAGGCCGCAACGGCTGGGTCTTCGATCCCCTCGACACCGCGGATACCGCCAAGCGCTTGGCGCAATGCGCACAGCGCCATGCGCAAGGCGCAGGGGCGGAGGCCGGGACCGACGCACGGACCCACCGACGCACCGAAGCACCGGCTATCACTGATCAATTTCAACATTTCAGTGTTTCAGCTTCTCACCTTTTTCCCTCGACCGCTCTTCGCGCTATGGGCCAGGAGTCGCGCGAGATCCTCAAGGACCACACTCCTCACAAGGCCGCCGAGGCAATCCACCGTGCTTGCGAGATTGCGATCGAGCACAGGGGGAGAAGCTGCGCTCTGGAATGCGAAAAGGGCAATTGAATAACAGTTTGCGCCTGTGTTCATTTTAGATTTCCGCTTTCTGCTTTCCACTTTCAGCCTTTGCCCTCTCCCCAATGCCGGCTGACTCCATGTCTTTGAGGCAACACCGTCGTTTCCCGGCCCGAACCTCTGTTCCGCGCTCGCGTCTCTCAATCCCTGTACGCCTGATCCTGCTGGCAGAAGTGCTCTTGGTGGCGCGCTTGACTGTTCTGCAGCGCAGGCGGGAGGACTTTACGGCAATTGATGCCTTCGCGATGGTCGAGATTGTGATTGTCGCAGCCATTGGGCTATTGCTGGCGCTTCAGAGCGGGCAGCTCTGGCGCCTTTGGCAACGAATTGCCGCAACATCCGGGAAAGTGCTCCTGGCCTTCTTCGCTCTCGCCCTTGTCTCAGCAGCCTGGTCTGAGCTGCCCAAGTACTCTGCCTTTCGGGCAGGGGAGTTCGCGGTACTTTCTCTGGGATTCCTGGTCGCCGTAGCCTCGGCACGAACTTTCGCCCACGCTGAGCGTCTCATCTTGGTTTTGGGCATGCTTGCCTTGGGCCTGGCAGCATTTTCTATCGTATTATCCCGTGGAGGGGCGTCTTTTGAATTGCATAACAATACGGTTGGCGCCTCCGCTGTCATCCTGACGTGTTATGCAGTGGGCGAAGCCCTGCGCGCGGAGCGTCGCCGACGCCGAAATCTTGTGGTTCTGTCGGCCATCAGTGCAGCATTGACGCTGGCTTCGCAAAGCCTGGCAAGCTGGTGGTCGCTTTTCATCGGCGTTGGCGTCGCCTTTCTTTTGTCGAAATCGGCTCGGGGAGGGTTTGTTCTCGTCGTTGTTGTGCTTGGTCTGGCGGTGGCCTTGGTTGGAGCGGAGCGATTTGAACCGGTGGTGGACCCATACGGCCAAACAGAAGAAGCCGGCAAGCTGGAGACCTTTACTGGGCGAAAGCTTCTCTGGGAAGGATACGAGAAGGTTTTCAAGGCGAGTCCCTGGTTAGGCGTCGGTTACGCCGTGGCCGCGCGCACCGCCGGCCCGGTCTATGCAACCAATACGCATAATGCCGCGTGGGCGGTACTTCTGGGCACCGGTGTCGTTGGGATGACCATCGTTGTTATCGCAGCGCTGTTCGGATTACGGGAGGCGTTGTCTGCTTGCGCTGCCGGGCGCACCGGTGCTGTGGGAGCGACGGCGGCGTTGGTGGCAGGTTCGGCCAACAGTATGTCCCTCTCACTATTTGGCGAAGGGTGGGGTGTCGCGTCCTTCGTCTTCATGCTTTTCTATGCGTTTCATCTGTGTGCGGTAGCCCGGCCTCAATGGGTGGGACGTGTGGAGCAGCAAGCAACGCGGGCAGCTTCGCGTCGCGACTCGTGGAAGAACCGGTCCCGCAAACGCGGCCAGCTTGCCCCAACCTACACCGTGCCGCCCCCGCCCGCGTCCGCGCAACCACCACCACCTTCCGCTCCTTGATTTCCCCTTGCTGCTTTCTGCTTTCCTTAGAGTGTGTCTGCAAATTCGCCCTCCCTTACGCCCATTTTTCAAACACGCTCTTAGCCCGTGACATGGCTTTTTGCCTGCGGAATCGGTTCGCTGCTCCAGCAGGTCGCTGACCTTTGATTTCTGCTTTCTGCTTTTGAGAATATTGGTGGCCCATAACGACTACGGCCGTCCCAGCGGTGAAGAGCACGCGCTGGAGACACTGGCCGGTCTGGCACAGCGGCAAGGGCATGGCATCGTTTGGCTGCGGCGCAGTTCAGCGGAAATTGATCATTCCATCGCTGGTAACGCCAAGGCCTTCTTTGCCGGCATCCACAACCCCTGGATGGCGCGCCGCATGGCCAAGACGTTGGATGGCGAAAAGCCGGACCTCGTCCTCGTCCAAAACCTGTATCCGCTGCTGTCGCCAAGCGTCCTAACGCCTTGCGCCAGGCGTGGCATTCCGGTGGTGATGCGCTGCCCGAACTACCGCCTGTTTTGCCCGAGCGGATTGCACTTGAGCCACGGCGAGGTGTGCGAGCGGTGCCTGGGCGGTCGGGAATACTGGTGCGTGTTGCGCAACTGCGAGCGCGACGTGGTCAAAAGTGCCGGCTACGCCTTGCGCGGTTGGGCGGCCCGCGTTTCCCGCCGGATTCTGGACAATGTCAACATAGTCATCGTCCTGTCCGAGTTTCAGAAACAGCGGTTCATCGCCCAGGGCATCCCTCCCGAGCGCATCGAGATCCTGCCTAATATGACGCCCGCCATCGCCGACGGCGACGGGCAGAAAGCAGAAATAGCACCGTCCTCCGTCCTCCGTCCTCCGTCTTCTGTCCCCGATCCGTCCTCTGTCCACCGTCCACCGTCCTCCGGCTCCATCGCTTTCGTCGGCCGGGCCAGCCCCGAGAAAGGCATCGAGGATTTCGTCGCCGCCGCCCGCCTTCTCCCGAATCTCCCCTTCGCAGTCGCCGGCGCCACTGAACGCATGCCGGAATTGGTCGCCGCCTCTCCGCCCAATGTGCGCTGGCTGGGCTTCCTCAACCGACCAGACTTGAACCGGATTATCTCCGAATCGCGCCTGGTCGTGCTCTCCACCCGGTGCTTCGAGGGATTTCCCAATGTGGTTACCCACGCCATGGCATTACGCAAGCCGGTGGTGGCTTCGCGTATCGGCGTCCTGCCCGAGATTGTTGACGAGGGGCGGACGGGGTTGCTGTTCGAGACGCGGAACGTGGCCGACCTGGTTCAGAAGATTCAAGCGTTGGTCGCCGATCCCGCGCTTTGCGCCCGCCTGGGCGAAGCCGGACGCGAAAAAGCCCTCCGCGTCTACAGCGAAGACGTCGTCGCGAAGCGTTTTATGGAGATCTGCCAAAAGGCGCTAAGCGCGAAGCGCGAAGCGGTAGGCGGGAAGCGGTAGGCGGTAGACAGTGGGCGGTGGGCGGTGGAGCAGCAAGAAGCAAGACACTATGAGCAGATTGGCGCAGTCGTTCCGGGATCTCGAGGCGTACCAGTTGGCTTTCGAACTGCAGCAGAACATCTTTACTGCCTCCAAGCACTGGCCAGATGTCGAGAAGTTCGCGCTTACAGATCAAATTCGCCGTAGCTCGCGTTCCATTGGAGCAAACCTTGCGGAATCGTGGGCTAAACGCAGGTATCCGGCTCATTTTCTAAGTAAGCTGACGGATAGTGATGGCGAGTTGCAGGAGACCTTCCACTGGATAGACACCGCCTTGGCCTGCGGGTGCCTTTCGGTCGTCGAGCATGCGAAGCTCCTGGAACAAGCGGCTGAGGTTGGGCGCAGGCTCGGTTCGATGATTGCACATTACGAATCCTTCTGCTCGTCTCACTGACGCACTGATGCACTGACGCACCGACGCACCGACGCACCGCCCCAATGCTCTTCAACTCCTTCCAATACCTCCTCTTCTTCCCGATCGTCTGCCTGCTGTACTTTGCCGCGCCGTTTCGGTGGCGGACGGCGTTTCTCCTCCTGGCCAGCTACTACTTCTACATGTGCTGGCGCTGGGAATACGTCGCCCTGATCATTGTCCAGACCGAAATCAATTTCCTCTGCGGCCTGCAAATGGTAAAGGCCAGGACACCGAGAGCCAAAAAGGGATTCCTGGTGGCCGGTGTAGTAATGACCCTGGCGATCCTTTTCTTCTTCAAATACTACAACTTCGCCAATGAGTCCCTCCGCAGCCTGTTCGCTTTTCTTCAGGCGCCTTACCACGTCCCGCGGCTGGATATCCTGCTGCCCATCGGCGTTTCCTTTCACACGTTCCAAACGCTCAGCTATATCATTGACCTGTACCGCGGGAAAATTCCGGTCGAGCGCAGCTTTGCGAAATTCGCGCTCTACGTTTCATTCTTCCCGCTCCTGGTGGCCGGGCCGATTGAGCGCGCCAACCGCCTGCTCCCGCAATTGGAGCGTGAGAACCATTTCGACGTGGCCCGGCTCAGTTCGGGCCTCAAGCTCATGCTGTGGGGCTTCTTCAAAAAGGTGGTGATCGCCGACCGCCTCGCCGAGTACGTCAACCAGATCTATCCCCACGCCGCCGATCATTCGGGCCTTACGTTGCTCCTGGCGACTTACTGCTTCGCGTTTCAGATCTACTGCGATTTCTCCGGCTACACCGATATCGCCATCGGCTCGGCCCGCGTGCTCGGCTATGACCTGATGCAGAATTTCAACCTGCCCTACCTCGCCCGCTCCATTTCCGATTTCTGGCAGCGCTGGCATATCTCCCTTTCCACCTGGTTCCGGGACTATGTCTACATTCCCATGGGTGGCAGCCGGGTCTCGTCGGCTCGCTGGGCGTTCAATATCGTGGCCGTGTTCGCCGTCAGCGGCCTTTGGCATGGCGCAAATTGGACCTTCGTGATCTGGGGACTGCTGCACGGAGGATATTACCTGCTGGAGAAATTCGTCGGCCCTTATGCCGGCAGGTTATGCGCCCTCTGCCGCGTGCCCGAACGGCTCAAAGCCGGCCTGCAGATCCTCATCACCTTCCACCTGGTCCTGCTGGCATGGGTCTTTTTCCGCGCCGCCTCCCTGCAGGATGCGCTGCTCATTGTTTCTCGCATCTGCACGGATCTTTCCCTGCCCATCTATCCCGGCTTCTCCTCGGTTTCTACGATGCTCGGTATTGGCTTAATCCTGGTGCTCATCGCCGTCCAGATGCTTCAATATAGGAACCGGCTGCCGCTTTACTTTTCCAGGGTTGGGGTCCCCATCGCTGTGCGTTGGTGCGGGTACCTTGTCATGCTCCTGGGTATCTCCATGTTCGGCAAGAGCGGCAACGACTTCATCTATTTCCAGTTCTGACACGCAGAGCAGGCTGCGACCCCTGCGCGAAATCGAAGAACTCCTCGCAATATTCGCGATCATCGGTTCCAGACTCCGCAAATCCATCGCCCGATTTCAGCATGCCAGAATTTCAACGTATCAGCTTTTCCCCTACGCTTTCTGTTTTCCGTGTAAAAGAATTTCTGCTTTCTGTGTTCTGCTTTCTTCTCTTAGAATGCCCAGCCCGCTTGTGAGTGATTTGCGTTTGCAGCGATCGCTGCTCAGGCGGTTCGCCGCGAAAGGCCTCCTCTTGCTGGTCCTGTTCCTGACCCTGGATCGCTTGGCCGGCTGGGTTTTCCTTCGCGGACTGGACCGGTATTACGGGATGGACGTTCCGGCCCAGGTCCTGTGCGTTGGCCATTCGCATTTGGTTCTGGGCGTTGACAAAATAGCGCTTGAGCGCGAGCTCGGAGTGCCGGTCGCCAAATTCGCGGTTGAAGGCGCGAACACGTCCGACCGGCTGATGATGATCCGATACTACTTCAAGCGACAGCCCGACTCGGTCCGTGCCGTTGTCTACGGCGTGGACGCGCATGCCTTTACCGGGGCCGGCCTCAGCTCCAGCTCCTATCGTCTCCTGTTCCCGTTCATTGCCGATCCGGATGTCCGCGGCTACATTCGCCGCTACTGCCCTTCAAGAACCGAATATCTGTTGCGTCGCGTGCTCTGCACGCCGCGTTACACCGAGCTGACGCTTTCCCTCGCGGTCCGCGGCTACCTGAAGAAGTGGACCAATTACAAATTCGGCAAGGTCAACGTCGAGGTCCTGCGCCGGCAGATCGAACAGGGCAATTTTCGACGGATTTCATTCGACGAGGACAATGTCCGCCAGTTCAACCTGATGGCTGAGTTTGTAACGACCAGGGGAGCCAGGCTGTTGTTGGCCTACATCCCGACGATAGATGTTTTCAACCGGGCTGAACCTGCCAAGTTCCAGCGCTCAATTTCCATCTTCAGTGGCCTTGCTTCGACCAATTCGAACATCGTCTATCTGGACTACAATACCCCGCTCGAAGCGCGCCATGACCTGTTCCGCGATCGCGTTCACCTCAACCGGGAGGGACAGAAAGAACTCACCGCCCGGTTAGCCACGGACCTCAAACGTGTTCTGGACGATCCGGCCCTTGTTCGGAGGGAGCAGGCTCATGGCCGCGCGAATTGAAGCTATCCCCAGCACTCAAATGGGTAAGGCAACCATTCCTGCCGGCATCTCGCCGCCCGTTGCGTCTGGCAACCAGGCAACCACCTCTCCACGGCTGCCCGGAGTCAACCTCGGCCCGCTAGCTATAGCGTCCGCGAACTTCCAGTCCGCTCTCGAATATACGGGTGCACTCATCAAAGATGGCGGCAGTCATTACTTCTGTTTCTGCGAGGCCAGTCTCCTGTCAAACGTGGTCCGGGATGAGCGGGTTCGGGATTGCGTCGGAGAAGCTGCGGCCGTATTCCCGGATGGTGTGGCCCTGACGGTGTTGGCTCGGCTGCAGGGGCACCGGCTGCCGGAGCGGATCCCGGGCCCCAGCTTCCTGCTTGCTGCCGCCGAATACGGCTTGTCGCGGGGTTGGAGGCACTTCTTCTACGGTGGCTCGCCTGGGGTTGCTCAGCGATTAGCCGAGCGCCTCACCAGCCGCTATCCGGGTCTGCTGGTTGCCGGCACCCATAGCCCGCCCTTTCGCGAATTGACTCAGCAAGAACAGCTCGAAATCAAATCCATGATCGACTCTAGCGGCGCGCACTTGCTCTGGGTCTGCCTCGGCAGTCCAAAACAGGAATTATGGGCCGCGGAGCAGGTAGGGCGCATCAAGGTCCCGGTAATCCTGCCCGTCGGTGCCGCCTTCGATTTCCATTCCGGTCATCGGCCTTGGGCCCCGCCCTGGGTTCGCGCCATCGGCATGGAATGGCTGTTTCGCACAATAACGGGCGGGCGTCGGACTTTTCTCCGCAACTTGCGCTGCGTCACAGTCATCGCCGGCCTCCTCTTCAAGGTCGCGCTCCGCCGTCTCCTTCGAAGAGCTGTTCTCTGATCGGGCGCATCTCACTTTCCTGCAACGGTGGGGATGGAGCGCGGACATTCCTGTCCGCTTCGAGGTCAGCGGGAGTCTGGGCGGACAGGAATGTCCGCGCTCCTTCAAGAAATTGAGATGCACCCTCTCTGATCCTATCAGCCATTTTCTGCTTTCGGCTTACCCCATTCCCGTTTCTTCCTTGTGTTCTTCCTGAAGAAGTTGCTCTCGCGTTTCTTATTCCCCGTGCCGTTGTGCGCGGGGCTCTTGCTTTTGGGCATAGCGCTCTGCGCATTTAGCCACAAGCGCAAAAAGCTCGGGCGTGCCTTGGTGATAGCAGGCACGACGTTGCTGCTGGCGTTTGGGTATCCTTGGCTGCCTCGCTACGCTCTGCTGCACCTGGAAAGACAGTATCCGGCCCGGGCGGTGGACAGTGGTCAGTGGTCAGTGAACGGCGAGGCCGGCTTTATTATGGTGCTCGGCATGGGGTTGTCCGCTGACACCAATCGCCCGCCAGCGGCGCGCTTCAGCGATGAAGCGCTCCAGCGCATCATAGAGGGCCTCCGGCTGCATCGCTCGCTGACGAATTCCACGTTGCTGGTTTCGGTGGCCGGGCCGGCCGTCAGCAAGCAGGAAAAGGAGCAGGTGCTGGCGCAGGTGTTGTCGATCCTCGGGATGGAAAGCCACACGGCGCAGGTCTGCGCTGAGGCGCGGGTCACGGAGGACGAGATCGCTTGGTGCCGCCGGGTGGCCGGCACCAATCGAGTATGGCTCGTTTCCAGTGCCTCCCATCTGCCTCGGGCCATGTTGATTGCCCGCCGGCACCAACTGGACGCGATCCCGGCGCCGAGTGGTTACGTTGTGGACACGGTCACGCAGGCGCCGTGGAGCCCAACCCGACTTTTTCCCAACTCCAGCAACTTTTGCTACACGGAACGCGCCATAAATGAGTATTTGGGCCTCGCTTGGGAGTATCTGAGAGGAACGTCAAGGGCAGGGCATGGTGAGACGGAAAAGAGTGTGCGGGAGACAGCTAACGGAAGGCCATAGTCAGTTGGCCGGTAGTCCCCGGGCAACTCAACGTCAGGTTCCATCTGTGGCTACCCTCGTTCGTGCCTTTCGTGTCTTTCGCGGTGCCTCTTGAATTTCAACTTCTCCCTCTTCAGAAGTGGTCAACCCTTTTCTTAAACATTTTTGGCGGCTACAGGCGGCTACAGGCATCTGTAGGCATCTCCTGGCGTCTCCTTCCCCTTCCTCCTCCATCGCTCGCCCCTCGCGCCCGAAATCATGTGCTATAACTGCCGGTGCGGGCGCGCTTGTAGGCCTGCGCCGCGGACCGGCGCGCCACGAATTGAATTAACAGTCTTGAACAATTGATATGCACTCGGCCGATACCAAAAGCCGTTTCCTCGAACTCCGGGCCAAGGGATGGAGCCTCGCCCGCATCGCCGTCGCCATTGATGTCTCCCAGCGCACCCTCGTGGATTGGAATCGCCAGCATCTTGAGGAATTGCGCGCCCTCCGTGCCCTCGAGATCGAAGCTCTCCAGGAAAAGCTCCTGGCCACGCACGAACATGAGCTTGCCTGCCTGGCCAAACATCTCGAGCAGGTCGAAGGCGAACTCGCCAAGCGCAAGTTCGATTACGAGTCCACCCGCGACCTTTTCCGACTCGCGAGCCTCCTTCGCTCCGAGATCCGCAAACTCTGCGTTCAGCCGGACTTGACGCCGAACCCCAGCATGGCAATTCCCAGGTCCGTCCTCGCATGAACGCCAATCGTCAAACCACGCCCGGCTTGAACCAGTTGTCTGCATATCAGTTGTGGACTTGCCAAAGCGATACCCCGGCCGCTTTGCGATCTTTGTGTGAGATTCCTTCGACTCAAAACTGCGCCATTTCTGCCTCATTTTTGCGCCACCTCGCGATATGGACTGCGGTGGCAGAGCGCAGCGGCGACACCGCTTTTCATGCGTCGTCCTGCCGTTGCGGGCGGCGTCGCGCTGCAGTCCAGGACTTGTGGCTCCGAAGCGAGCCGCCTTGGCCATAGAAATCCGGGTTCATTGGCACTAACATCCACAAAGGTTTCCCCACCCGGCGCAAGTTCTCTCCCCCCTCATTTAGGGTTCATCCCGGAACTCCGGGGAATAGCGGGGGACAAGGCAGAACGCCAACGGCGTTCGACCTTTCAGCCCAGGGTTGCGCCACAGGCGCTACCCTGGGTTTCTGGCGTAAGAGACATCAACCCTGAAGGGGTTGCATCCTCCTGGCCCCGAACAGGCGATCCGGGGGGCGATCCAACCCTTGCAGGGTTGTTCGTCTCCTCGGTCCCACCTAGGGTAGCGCGTTCGCGCAATCCTGGGCTGGTAGATTGGAACGCCCTTGGCGTTCCCCGGAATTCCGTGAAGAACCTCATTTAACCAATTTGACTCCCTGGCTGCCGCTTTGCCGCCCCGTTCCCATTTCTGCCTTCAACTTTCGCCTTCCGTGAGCCTCCTTCCCTTCGTCTCTGTCATCCTGCCCGTCCGCAACGAGGCGGCTTTCATTGCCGAGACGCTGCGGGCGGTGCTGGCCCAGGACTATGCGGCCGAGCGTGTCGAAGTGATTGTCGTAGACGGGATGTCTGAAGATGGAACGCGCGACATCGTCCAACGCCTTGCCGCGCGAGATCCTCGGCTGAGTATACTGGACAATCCCGGTCGAATTGCGCCGGCTGCCTTGAACCTGGGCATTCGTGCGGTCCGCGGGGAAGTGATTCTCCGCGTGGACGGCCACGGGATACTGCCGCCAAATTATCTACGCGAGTGTGTTGCCTGGCTGGAGGCGGAGGACGCGGCTTGGAAAGCAGAGAGCAGAAAACAGAAAGCAGAAACCTGCCCAAGGGGGAACGTAGAGGACGTAGAACGGAGGATAGAGGATAGAGGGCGGATGGCGGAAGACGCAGGGCAGCGGGCCGAAGGCAAAGCGCAGTGCGCATTCTCTCTCCGCCTCGACCGGGGAGAGGGTCGGGGCGAGGTGTCGCTTCCAAGTGCGAGGCCTTCCGTCGCTTTGCTCGCTGTCGGCGGCGCGTGGGATTGTGTTGGGAGCGGACTCGTGGGGCGCGCCATCGCACTGGCCGCCGGGTCCAGTTTCGGCGTCGGCAACGCTGCTTATCGCACCAGCCGGCCCTCCGAGAAACCGTTGTGTACGGATTCCGTGCCATTCTGGGTCATGCGCCGGGAGGTCTTTGAACGGATCGGGCTTTTTCGAGAGGAGATGCTCTGCCACGAGGACTATGAGCTGAACTACCGGCTGCGCCTGGCGGGAGGGCGGATACTCCTGCTGCCGTGGCTGCGCTCAGTTTACCGTGTGCGTCCCACCTTGGCGGCGCTTTGCCGCCAATATGGGCGCTATGGATTCTGGAAAGGACGTTTCCTGCGCTCGCACCCCGGTTCGCTGAGGCTGAGGCACTTCGTGCCGCCGTTGTTTGTGCTGGCCCTTGCGATGACAGTGGCAGGGTCCTTGTTCAACCCAATTGCCCTGCGCTGTTTCGGAGCACTGGTCGGGCTCTACGGCGTGTTCCTCCTGGTGGCCACTTTGCTCCTGGCCGCCTCTCGCGGTCGTTCCCGCCACGCGCAGCATCCTTGCCATGGGGCGCAGGCTTCCCGGCCTGAGGCGGCCAGAGGCGCCTCGGTTGCGGCACCCGGCAGTCCTGACTCAGCCGCTCCCCGACTTGACGCTTCAACGCCCTTCCTTTCCTTTGTGTTGGTGCCCGTCGTTCTCGCCGCCATCCACCTGTGCTGGGGAACTGGCGTCTGGCTTGGCCTCGCGCGCGGGCCGGTCCCCGGTCAGCCGCCTAAGCTCGCCGCATGAATATTCTCGTCACCGGAGGTAGCGGGTTCATCGGCACCCGGCTTGTCACCGAGTTGCTGGCCGCCGGCCACGAGGTGACGGTGTTTGACGTCGCCGCAAGTTCCGCGCACCCGGCGATCCATCTTCGCGGTGATGTCCGGGATATCGAAGCCTTGACGACCGCCGGTGCGGGACGCGACGCGATTATTCACCTTGCGGCGGAGCACCGGGATGACCCGCAGTCTGCCGCTCTGGCTGAGGCCGTGAATCTCGGGGGCACCAGAAACCTGGTCGCGGCTGCGCGGCAGGCAGGGTGCCGGCGCATCCTCTTCACGAGCAGTGTAGCCGTGTATCCGTTGAACGTTCCCGAGGCCACCGAGGAGGACCCGCCTGAACCTTACAACCGCTACGGCCAAACCAAACTCCAGGCGGAACAGGTGCTTGGCGAGTGGGCTCGGAGCACGCCCGGCTCCAGTCTGACCCTCGTGCGCCCTTGTGTTGTTTTCGGCGAGGGCAACCGTGGAAATGTCTATAAGCTTCTACGTCAGATTCAGCGCCGGCGTTTTGTGATGGTGGGGGGCGGCCACAATCGTAAATCCATGGCTTACGTCGGCAACCTTACCCGTTTCCTGGCGGTCTGCCTGTCTTTCCCTGCCGGCGTTCACCTTTACAACTACGCGGATAAGCCCGACCTGACGGCTGGTGAACTCGTGCGCCTGGCGCGACGCGAGTTGTTACCCGGTGCGGCGGTTCCTTGCTTTCGGCTGCCCCATTGGGCAGGTCTCTTCGGCGGGTTGGTATGCGACGCCTTGTCTCGCGTGAGCGGTCACCAATCCGGCATTAGCGCCATCCGCATCCGGAAGTTCTGTGCGGAAACAACGGTTTCGACGCGGCGGCTGGACCGGCTCGGCTTTGTTCGTCCTTGCGAGCTGGAGAAGGCACTCTTGCAGACGATGCGGCACGAGTTCAAGCCCGGCGGGAATCAGTAAGCACCGAATAGATGGCTCTCACGGAATCAAAGTGTGCCGGCAGACCAGTGGAGGGAACTCCTCCGTCAGGACACGAACCGGCGTCAGCGGGCGCTGCGAATCGCCGCCAGGCGCTTGGTCCGCTATTTCTTGCTCTGGTCCCACTGCTCTACCTGTGGTGGGTATTGGTGCGGCAGTTGAGCATTGCCTGGAGCAACAACCCGCAATACGCCTACGGGTGGTCGGTGCCGTTTCTGTGCCTCTACCTCGTCTGGCGAAGGGTAAAGCAGGCGCCTCGGCCTGCGGATGCCGGCGGTGTCACCGCCGCCCCAGTCTCTAAACGCCGACGTCCATCCTTATCTTCTTTCCGTCTTCTTCTGGCGCTCTGCGCTCTCCTCTGCGCCCCCATCCGTCTGGTTCAAGCTGCTACTCCGGGTTGGAGCCTGGTCAGTTGGGCGCTGGCGGGGATGGTCATTGGCGTGACCCTTCTCACCGTGCGTGCGGCGCTTGGCAGTTGGCGAGGGCTCGCTGGCAATTCCGCGACTCAACATTCTGGTATCGGGTTTGGCGACTTTGTCTTCCCGATTTGCTTCTTCCTCGTCGCCGTGCCCTGGCCCTATTTGCTGGAGAATCCGTTGATTCAGGCTTTGACGCGGTTTAACACCAGCCTGACCATTGAACTGCTCGGCGGCTTGCGCGTTGCCGCTGTGCCACATGGGAACCTGATTGAGCTGGCTGCCGGCACTGTGGGCATTGATGAAGCGTGCAGCGGTATTAGGTCCCTGCAGGCCACCTTGATGGTGTCCTTGTTCCTGGGTGAACTCTATCAGCTGGCTGCTACACGTCGGCTGATGTGCGTGATCGCCGGTTTTGCTCTCGCCTTGCTGTGCAACCTTGCCCGGATGCTGCTGCTGTGTTGGGTCGCCGCGCAACGCGGCATCGAGGCCATCGCCGGTTGGCACGATCCGGGTGGCGCCAGCATCCTGGTCGCCTGCTTCATCGGCGTCTGGATCTGTGCCAGGCGGCTCAGGCCCGGAACTGGGGGCCAGGCTCCGCCAGTTTCCAACGTTAGCAGCATGCCAGTTACCCCTGCGAACCTGGCCGCGGCGCTTTCACCTTTCCGTTTTTCTTTCGGATTGTTCGCATTCTGGTTGGTGCTAGTGGAATGTTCTGTGGCTGGCTGGTATTGGCATGTCGAAGCCAACCTTCCAGCGCAACCCTCCTGGAGTATCAACTGGCCGGTTCTCGCAGCCGGCTATCGGGTGGTGCCGGTGTCTCACGAAGCAGCCGCCATGCTGCGTTATGATGAGGCGAAACAGGCCCAATGGACCTCCGAGGACGGCGCCAGATGGCAGCTTTCCTGGTTTCGCTGGAATCCCGGCACGGCTGCCGGTTATCTGGCCAAGAGCCACAATCCACTGATCTGCATGCCGGCCGCCGGCTACGCCACCTCTATGGTGTCGCCGCCGCAATTCGCCGACATCAACGGGCTGCGATTCCCCTTCCGGATCTACGGTTTCGAACTGTCACGCAGCAAGGTGTACGTCCTGTACAGCCGATGGGAGGACCGGGCTGCCGAACAGTCCTTTGCCAGCGAAGGAGTGACGCGCTTTAATCGCCTGCGAAGTGTCTGGAACGGGCGGGGCAACCAGGGCCAGCGAGTGACCACCCTGGCTGTGTGGACTGGTGAAGACGAGCAAGGGGCTCGAGAACGGCTGCTCCGACAACTCCAGAATCTCCTGGTGGCAAATCAGTCGCCGCATGGCACCCCGTGAGCAATCTCGGATGCCGGACCTCGCGGCGCAAAGTATGACCGATGCTGCAGGTGTCACGGGGCCAGAGTTTAATGTCATAAGGCTTGGAAGCTCCAAGGCGGCAACAACAACCTCGCTGATCGCCGGTTTGGTCAGGAAACCTCCGGCCAGGGATTGAGTTGGTTATGGGTTAACGAATACGGCGGAATCCACGCGGGCACGGCAAGAGAGAAGACTTTGGTCTTCTCTCTTTTTTTGTGACCGAGAGGGAAGTCAGATGGCTAGAGAGAACCGTCGGCACGACAAGGACCCGGCTGTCGGGTGACGGTGCGGCATGGAATAACAAGCTTCCAACATCCTTGAAAAGGTGGTGCCCGCGACAGGACTTGAACCTGTACAGTGTTACCTACTAGAACCTGAATCTAGCGCGTCTGCCAATTCCGCCACGCGGGCAATGTGGTTTTACTAAGAAATCCGAAGATTTCTAAGAAGCTTGTTGACATTGTGCTAGTTTTTGTGCTAGTTTCACCGTATGAATGACAATGAAACCACAAGCAATCCAGCCAATGGCCAAAGCTCAATACCACGCCACTTACGCTACCAGCCTGTCAGGGATGGACGCAAACAAAAAATTAGGGGGCTGTGGGTTCGCAATGGACGCTACTACGCTCAGATGACAGTCAAAGACCCGAACACCGGGGCCAAACAGGTTCGCCGTATTCCGTTGGAAGTAGAAGAAAACGCGGTCAAGCGTCCAGTGGCAACGGTAGCAGAGGCGGTAGCAGCTATGGGCAAGCTTAAAGTCCAGCGAGCCGAGAATGCGTTACCTGTCTTGGGCCAGATGCCGAAATTCTGCGATTATGCGAAAGAATACCTGTCAAGCCCGATAACGCTTAACAAAGGGCCAGAGACGGTCAAGACCGAAACAGTTCACCTGAATGCGTGGATTAAGCATCTAGGCGAAACGCGTCTGAACGACATTACAAAACCGATGATTGTGGCCTTCCGCGAAAAGCGTCTGAAAGAAGTCGAGCCAAGCACGGTCAACGGCTCAATGCCGCCGCTGAATAACGTTCTGAATCGGGCAATCGAAGCGGGACTGCTTCAACGCCTGCCACATGAGAACATCAAACCGCTGAAAGTCATAAGGCCGAAAAAGCGTCTGGTGCCAATGGAGAACATGAAAGCGATTTGCGATGCGTCACTGGACACTAAAAACAGCCTTCAATTTAAGGATTTGATTCTGTTTCTCTGCTACTCTGGCGGCCGTATCAGCGAAAGCTTGCGCTTGCGCTGGCAGGACGTGGACTGGACGCAACGGCATATCACAATCGGATATGACGGGCGAGTTAAGAACTACAAGGCTCGCGTGGTGAACTTCAACGAGAACTTGGAAAAGCACTTGAAGGATATGCAATCTCGCCGTGCGCCTGATTCTCAATGGTTGTTCCCGTCACCGCAACGGGGGAAGAAAGATATTCACGCGAAAACATTCAGGGAGTCTTTGAACTTGGCGCGAGCCAAAGCAGGTTTGCCAAAGTTTGGTTTTCACGATTGCCGACACTTCTTTGCGTCCATGTGCGCCATGTCAGATGTTGCGAAAGATGTTGTTCGCGATTGGATGGGGCATTCGACTACAAAACTGCTGGACGATGTTTATGTTCACTACTGCCGCGACTACCACGCCAAGCAAGCTGAGAAAGTGGTGTTTGAGCCTGTGGTGTTGCAGAAGATTGCATGAGGGTTCATTCAACAAGGGCTTTCTCGCGCCGGGGTGCTTTATGCGCCTTGGCGAACTCCCCGGCTTCCATGCGCCGGGTGAAGTCGCGTAGGTCTTTGGGCATGACATAAAGACGCCCGTAAATGTTCTCAGTTCTCAAGATGTTGTCTCTACGCCACCGCCATGCAGTCGAGTCGGATATGCCGATAGTGGAAATGAATTTGTCGAGTGTTATCGGTAGTTCATTCTGTATTGTGTCGCTCATGTAACGCCAGTATGACAAGAATTTCAGTATAAGTCAATGTATTTCTGCAATGCATTTTAGATAACTTATTATGCCAAGTTCACCAGCTCAAAGCCTGTTCTCCGATATGCGCCATGTCCTGCCGGGACTCAGCTTGCCTGAGTTTGCCGGGGTGTTGGCAAAGGATATTTTGAGGCAGAGCATCCAAAGGGAGCACCCTAAGCTTTTTCGTCAAGTGGCCGCTCTGCTTTACGAGCATGACCTAGAAGGAATTTATTTGAGTGGTAGTAGCGCGTATTATTCTGAGACAGCCCTTGTGATTTTTGGACTCAGTGATTGCCGCACTACGCTTGACATTCAAAGGCTGGTTGGAAGTGTCTTTGAGGATTCGGGCTTCTCTGGTGAGCTTTCCCGCTTTGAGGCTCTGGCCTTAGACCTAAGCAGGATGGTAGATAAGTATAGATGGTAAGTTAATTTAACTCTTTTTATTTTGGGGGTAGCCGCATTGATGCCCCCGATTTTTGAAAAAATGCGGAGCGCGGGGGACGCTGGCCGCGCCGGGGGTGTAAAATTTAGATTCGTAATGGGTTTTTGACCCAAACTAAAATCATTAGGGCGGAAAAATCGCGGAGCCTCTAAAATCTCAAACTTTTTTTCTGAGTAAAAGAAGAGGCGAGCCACACAAGGGACACTCACTACCTTGCATGACTCGCCCAAAGCTGACGGGAAGAAACGTGCAGACCTGCCAGCTTTTGTATGGAGGGACGCAGAAGCAGGGGCGTCCCCGAATCTCTCAGAGAGAGTCACCCTGAGAGAAAAGTTTCCTCTTCTTCAACTGATAATTTCCAAGGTCAGCTTCTTAACCTTGCTGTCTTTGCTTGCCGCGTGCGCTACGTAGGTCGTTCTACCATTCTTGAAACACTCAGGGACTTTGGGCATGGCCTGTTCAATTTCTTCCTGAGTGAGTTCCACACCATCAATTGAGCAACGGCCTATATTCTTTCTGAGTCTCTCAATCACACCGCGCAACCTGAGTAAAGAATTTGCTTCAATCTTCTGTTTGTTGGCGATTTCCAGTTGCTCGCGGATGGCTTCTGCATTCTTGCTGAGAGGCAGGGAAGCTGTTGCCAGTTGCAGCTTAAACTTTTGTAGGGCTTCCAATATCACCGTGGCCGCGACATATTCTCCGTAGTTTTTTGAGAGCGTATCCCAATGGCCCATCACCTCAAACTCATACGGGCCAAACTTCTTTGCGACTGCGACTTGAAACAACTCTCGGGTGGTCATAGCTGGCCTTAATCTTCGTCCATATCGCAAGCCTCTGAGTCGCATTCGTCGTCAGCCTGAGACTCATCAAAGGTGTCATCGGCAATCGCTTGGTTGTAGCGCAAAGGAGAATTGCAGGCGCGAGGATACAGCGCGTCCCGATTTGTCGGCGCGTCCGAGTGATAAGGTAAAGTCTTTTTCATAGCTAATTTTAATTACACCTTAAACAACCTGAAAAACAGGCTCGTCCACACTTTGAAGCAAAACAATGTGGCCCGATTTCAGAGCCTTCCTGATATACTTTTGGGTCAAGGCTTTTACCTCTTGTGGCTCTAGGTCTAGGCTCTTGGTCAAGCTGAAAAAGTCCTGAGCTGTGAACGTCTTGTAATGAGTCATCACTAGGGACCAAGGCCCCGTTGCGAATTCGTTTTCGTGGCTGTTGCTGCCCGTGTCTTTGAGGTCATCAATTCCGCTGGCAGGCAAGGGCTGGAATGAGCAGTTTAGTTTCGGAGTTGGCATAGGCTTACTTCTCTTTCTTGGTGTCTTTCTGTGATACCCAGTCCACAAGGTCCGAGAACCTGAACAATTGGTTCCGCCGGGGTGCTGGGGCCGGGAGTGGCTTGAACACCCCTCTCTTGCAAAGCACATAGAAATGGCCGCGAGAAATGGAGAGCAAAGCTGCGGCTTGTTTCGCTGTTACTGTTAATGGTTGTAAATTCATAAAAAAGGTCGTTTGTGTTAATTACACTTCCTATGCCTCAAGTGAAATGTCCTCTATAGGTGCTGCATGAAGAGCCTTCAGGATTTTCCTAGTCCCTGCTTGTGACCAAGAAAAAGCTTCAATCGCTTAGTCTCATTTCACAGTGGCACGGTTCTAGGTGTAACTGTTTATGGTAGTCACTATGTTAAATGTTTTACTAAGAATCTTGTTGCGGGTCGTAGAGGATTTATCTTTCTCAAATATCTTTTGCGCCCGTGGCAGTGGCTACCCCCTCACTCAACAGAAGATGCTGAGTGAGGAAGGAATAGACCGGGGAAGCGAGTAAGGGTGTTGCTCTGGCCACTCTGCTTGCCTCTTACGTCAGAGACGGTCTGACATGGCGAACCGTCCAAGTATTATAGTTTTTCTAAGCCGATTTGTCGGGGGAAGTTTGATTGCTCCAAGCTCCCCAGAGCAAGGCAGGTTGGCGATTCTTTGCTGATACTTTGAAACCCAAGCAACGCCTTATGGCGAACGGCTTGGGAATTGTGGGCAACCCTCACCGCCGTTGACTAGCTTTCACTTGGGCTAGCCGCAACTCCCCGGCCTGTTCATCCTTGAATGGCAATGATGCTTGTTCAAGGAGAGTGGCCCCATTTATTTATTAACTTAAATTATATGACCCATGATATACTTTGCCCGTCAAGGATAGTTGGCCTGCTGACTTTCAGGCCACCCCCGACTGTGGTGACTCATTACTTCTTTGAGCCGCCCCTGACTCAGGGGAGCACCCCCTTTGAAAATGCTGTGCTCCGCTCAATTAAAAATCGCGGGACAGATTTACAATTTTTCAGGACAGAAGCCCTGTCCAGAAAGGATGATTTTTTTACAGTCTCGAAACAGACTACCTACAGGCTCCGCTCATCGAAGCACCATGCCTATGCCGATTTCCTTTTGCAGACAAAAGAGGGGAAGTTCGGGGCCAATGTCCTACTGATTCATGTGTTCCCCCAGTGGCAAGGTTCATGGATTAATTTTAAGAGATTTTTTATGAGCTTTGCTCAAACCTTGTTTGACTCTGGGGTGGTTGCTGTCATGGGTGTTGCTTCTGAGAATTCGACACCTGTCAGAAATTCCAGAAAAGACTTTCGCCGGGAAAAAACCAAGGATGGAAAACCCAAACTAGTCAGACTTTACGAGTTGCTAGGAGTGACCCGCGTAAGCTCAACAGGCATGATACTAACCAAGGAAGCCTTTACTGAGGCACTAACCGGAAGAAAAGGTCATTCCAGTTTCCAACGTCCCAGTAATTTGTCGGACGCCAGTAGGAGTCTGTTGCGGTGAAGGGCGCGCCCTGATTCGTCCAGTTTAACAAGTCAGATGAAACTTGGAACTGGTAACTCGTGCCGACAGAGAGAATTCCCGAATCCACATAAACCGCTCTATGGATATTCAAGGTCCGTGATTCGAGAAAATAGAGCTGTGCCACCTCGTTTGAGGACAAGGCGCGGTTGTAGATACGCACATCGGACATTGCGCCCTTAAAAAAGTCCTGATAGGTGGTATATGCACAGTTAGCCCCGAAAACAAAACCGGCGTTGTGATAGCCCACATCGCTTGCTCTGAGAAAGGCATTCGTGATAAGCGTTCCATTGAGGAACAATTGCTGATTCGTTGGTTGCATGACCCAGACAAAGTGCAGCCAATTGCTCTGGATGTTTGCAGTAAAATTGCCAACACCTTGAGTTATCGTAAGGCTTCCTGAGCCACCGCCCTTATAGCCAGCGATAAGAATGCCGAATGTGCTGCCCACTGGTAACAAATGGCAGGCGAAATCATTGCCGGGAGCAACGGTTGAATCAGTAAAGAGCGACGCTCCCGCACCAATTTGATTTGCGTAAAACCAAAGTGAAAAGGTGGCGTTGGTCAAATCTTGCATCGGGCGAACGGTTTGGATGTAAGATGTCGAACCGTCGAACCGATATGCGGCATTGGGCATTCCAAAACGGTTGGCCGTCAAGGTCGCTCCTACCACGATGCCGTTGTTGGTCCCGACCATGTCGTTTGCATTTCCGTGGAATGGATAATAGGAAAGGAGTCCGTTGGTGATAAACGCCTGCCCCTGTGCCGTTGTGACCATCCCTGCCAGAGTGGCAAGGGAAATGAGTAGATGTAGTTGTTTTTTCATTTTGTTTCCGTTCTGTTTTTAATTTGCGCGGCGGCGACTGCGGAAACAAAAGGGTGCGGAACCTGACGCACCCTCACGCGTGGCCCTAGGGAGCCATGTAGGAAGGATTGCCAAGCCCGCACCGTTTGGTGCGAGCTTCGGGGCAGTCTCCTACAATGAAATTTCCTAGGTTTCGCGTGAGACCGTAGCCGATGCTACGCTAAATTTATTGTGGTTTTATTTTCTGGTCGTTTCGTTAATCCATCGGCCCGAAGGGTATCAAATATGCAGGCGAGGGGCAAAGGGGTTTTGACGCGACTATTTCCCCGCCGTCTTGCGCTACTTCGCAAATCCGTTAAGCAACTGGTTTGGCCGGGAATGCGTCTAGCGTGGCGTAGGAGCGACGTTTCCGCGTCGGGATGGGGCCAAGGTGGGGGACAAGCTCTGAGAGGCTTAAATGACCGATTTTGAGGCTGTGCTACTTTTTGTGCTAGTCTTTGAACTTCCCAGACCATCGTGGCGCGACGCGGCAAAACTCATTTTCAGGCAATGCCAGCAAGGATGAACCCGCTTTGAAAGAAACCGTGGAAAACCGTCTGAAAGAGCTAAGGAATTTTACCTGAATCTAGCGCGTCTGCCAATTCCGCCACGCGGGCACGTTGATTTCCATCAACTTAAGACTGTATTGCTTCAGGAGCTTGACACTTGCGACAGTGTTGGCCTTTGAATCACAGGGCAACGCCGAGCAATGGAACCAGTCCATGTTCAAGCTCACTGAGATACAAATACACCAAGGTTCTGAGCAACCGCAAGCACGCAATTCGCGGCCTGGCGACGGTAGAGTAGGCGAAGTGGTAGCGCGGAACCGACAACTACGATCAGTTCAATCCGCCTCCTGCCACTTCGCCTACTCTACCTAGAGCTGATTCCAGGCTTATTTCAGCTTTACAACCCCGCTCTCCTGGGTATTATGTCACCTGTGCAGAATTGACTTCCCCATTACTGCATGCGCAGTGGTATGCCATCAAAAAACTGGATTCCGTGGCGGGACGGGTTCTTGTCCATCCCCTTCGTCTCCCGGCACGCGTTTCCTCGGCTGCCTGCAATTACAGAGTTGTTTTATGAAGCACCTTGCTCCTCTGAAGCTGGCTCTCCTCATCGGAACAATGGCCGGTGTGTCCGCCCCCGCAGCTCCGACGCTAATCTTCCCCGCGAGCAACACCGCCAACGTCGGTCACGCCCCGCCGCTTAAGGTCCGCGTCTCCGAGCCCGGCAGCACCAATCTCACCGTCCGGTATTACGGCCGGCTGGCGAAGAGCCCTGCGCCCGATTTCACCATGGTAGTGATGCCGGACACCCAGAATTACGCGGCGGAAAACAACGGCGGGACCAAGGAGATGATGATCGCGCAGACCGAATGGGCGATCTCGAACCGGGTGTCGCGCAACATCACTTATGTGACCCAGCTCGGGGACCTCGTGAACAACGGGGACACTCCCTCCTATATCTCGCAATGGTATAACGCCACCAACGCGATGTACCGCCTGGAGAACTCCGTGCGCACCGAGCTTCCCGACGGCATGGCCTACGGCGTGGCGGTGGGCAACCACGAGCAGTCACCGATCAGCACGGTCACCGGGACGACCACCAACTACAACAAATACTTCGGCGTGCCGCATTTCACCGGGCGCGAGTATTACGCCGGCCATTACGGCACCAACAACAACAACCACTTCGACTTCTTCAGCTCGGGGGGGCTGGACTTCGTGGTGCTCTACTTCGAGTACGACCCCTCGCCGCCGGCGGCACTGCTGGCGTGGGCCAACCAGGTGCTGGCTACCAACGCCCACCGCCGCGTCATCGCCGTCACCCACTACATGGGCACCGCCGCCACGCCCAGCAGCTTCAGCGCCCAGGGCACGGCCATCTACAATGCCCTCAAGGCCAACACCAACCTGTTTCTGCTGCTCGGTGGCCACGTCTGCGGCACCACCGGTGAGGGCGAAGGCTCGCGCACGGACACCTACAACGGCAACACCACCTATACGCTCATCTCGGATTACCAGTGCCGGAGCAAAGGCGGCCACGGGCTGATGCGTCTCATGGAGTTCTCCCCCAGCAACAGCGTTGTCGTGGTCCAGACCTACTCGCCCTGGACCGGCGAATACGAGACCGACGAAGACAGCGAGTTCTTCTTCCCCTACACGATGCCGCCTTCCGCCCCCTCCGGCGAGAGCTTTGTCGAGCTGCACACCGAATCCGGCGTGGCGTCGGACGCGTTGGCGAGTTTCGTCTGGTCCGAGTTGCTGCCGTATCACACCTACGAGTGGTATGTGACGGTCACGGACGAGTCGAACACCACCGTGACCAGCCCGACCTGGGCGTTCACCACCGCCACGGAGGTTGACGTGCGGCACGACGTCGCCGCCGGCCTGCTCGAAGTGTCGCAGATACCAGATTTCAGCGGCGAGGACGAGAACACCAATTGCCTCGTAACCCGGAGCTTCTCGGTCAACGACTTCCGGACCGGTTCTTTCGACCGCGGGGACTATTGCGTGCAGGCCGGTCCCGATGGCACCCAAAATCCCGGCCACGGCGTGCTGCTGAGCTGCGTGACGGAGAACGGGCGCAACAACTACGGCACCAATCTGTTTTGCACCAGCGCCATCGAGATTAACACCGATGGCAGCTACCGCATTTGCACCTTCGCCTCGCCAAACACGAATGGGGCCACTGGCAGCGCGTTCGGCTACGAATATAACGTAAACGCGGCGGGGGCGTGGTTCCCCTATTCGAAGTGGCTCGGCGGCGTTGTCCGCAATGACGGTGGCACCAATGGCGGTGTATGGAACCTCTTCACCGGCTCTCCGGGCCTGGCCCTCGGCACCCACGTCACCAGCGAGGCGAGCGGCCGGGCGGTTGTGGATCTGACCAGCCTGGGCATTGACTCGCGCACCGACGGCGTCCTGCTTGTCAACCACGCCAGAAACGAAGCCAACTTCGCCCTGTCGCAGGTCAACAGCAACAACGGCACCTGGAATGTCTTCGTCAAAGACAACTCCGCCTACACCGCCGGCGACTACGAGCAGGACCCCTTTGCCTTCGTCTACGTTCCCCGAACGGAAACCGCCGTAGTCTCCGGGCGCTTCCTGGCTGATGGCACCATAGACATGTACAGCGGCGCCGCGCCCCTCTTTACCGTCACACCGCTCGACACGGGCCGCTGGGAGCTCAAGATCACCGGGCGCACACCCGAGGAAGGGGTGCTGCTCATCTCCGCCGAAGGCGGCCTCACCTATAACCTCGACAATATCGTTAGTTGCCAGGTCAACGCCAACGGCGACGGCTGGGAGATCCAGTCGCGGGACACCCCCAAGAACGGCCTGCAAACGCCCAACGCCTGGGAGCCGATTGTTTCCTTCGTCTACGTGCCCGCGCTGCGGCCGGGCGTGGCGATCTCGCCCTCCCAGAACCTGGTCACCGTGGAAGACGGCGCCGGGGTGACCTGCAGCCTCATGCTGGACACCGCGCCCACCGCGGACGTTTCCATTGCGCTGGTTTCGAGCGACCTGGCCGAAGGCGCCGTCTCCCCGGCCAGCCTCACCTTTACCACCAATGATTGGCATGTGCCCCACACCGTCGCCATCACGGGTGTGGACGACGCAGTACTGGACGGGGACATTCGGTACTCCGTTTCCCTTACGGTCAGCTCCACCGACTCGAACTACCATGCCCGAGCGCTTCCTCCGCTCTCCGTGGTCAATCTCGACAATGAACCCCGGTTGACCTGGACGTCCAATCAGGTCGCCTACGGCATTGGCATGCCCGGCATCGGGCTCGACGGCCAGGCCACCCTGGTTGACCCGGCCACGCCCAGCTACGGTGGCGCGTCTCTCACTGTCATGCTTGCTGCCAACGCCACCGCGGATGATCGCCTGGCCATCCGCAACGTAGGCACCGGCGCCGGCCAGATCGGCGTATCCGGCGACACGGTTACCTACGAGGGTACGGTCATCGGCGCTTTCGCCGGCGGAGCCGGCGCTACGCCGCTGGTTGTCACCTTCAACGGCGACGCCACCCCGGCAGCCGTGCAGGCCCTCCTGCGTGCTGTCACCTTCAGCAATATCAGCGGCAATCCCTCCCTGGCCCAGCGCTCCATCAGCCTGGTGCTCCGCAAGCCCGATGGCATCACCGCCGCCGGCAGCACCAGCGTCAGCCTCGGCTTGCTCCGTGTCAGCCGCTTCCAGCAGGGGTGGGATCATGGTTACGGCCTTTACACCAGCGCCGCCGACACCGAGCTCAGTGCCGCCGAGTCCAATGCATCTCTCACAATCGGCCACGGTGACAACTACGCTATCTGGATGGACGCGCCCGCCCCTGACGCGACGCAGGAAGGCACCCAGGCCCTGCTTCGCTTCAGCAACCTCGCGGGCGATGCGCTCGGGCGGATCCCCACCAACGCGGTCATTGTCAGCGCCGAACTGCACCTCAACATTTCCCCGGACATCGGCAACTCGCCTGGCGATGGCAGCCCCCTTTATCGCATGCTCGTGTCCTGGAATCCGAACTCCGTCACTTGGAACAACGCCGGCGACGGCAGCGGCGGGTTCCAGCCCAATGACGTTCACGCCCGCAGCAGCTACGACTCGTTCCTCGGGCTGACGGGCGGTGAGGGAGGCACGGGCACCGGCACCATCAGCATGGGCGTCACCGCCGATGTCGAAGCCTGGGTCAACGGCGGGGAGCCGAACTACGGCTGGCTCATGCCCGGCTGGCTGCCCCCGGCGGCCGCCCAACCCCGCACCGATGGCACCGCGTTCGCCGCCTGCGAGTGGCCTCACGACCTGGCGCAGCGGCCGCTCCTGGAAGTGCTCTGGCTCCCGGCCGGCGCGGCTGTTGCCGGCTTCCGCCAGGGGGTGGACGGCTACAGCGGCGCCCAGGACACCCGCATCCGCCAGGGTAATCCCAATACCACCTACGCCACCGCCACCGGCATCTACAATGATTGGGCGGAGTCCGATGCCTCCGAGATGCTGATTTGGTTTGCCGATGCGGTCGGCACCGGCCCCGGCCAGGTTCCGCCCGGCGCCCGCATTGATGCCGCCCGGCTCGAAGTCTCCAGTTCAGTCGCTGATGCGCACGGTGACGGCGGCCAGTTCTTCCGGCTCCTGCAACCCTGGCAGGATTCCACTTCCACCTGGAATTGGTGGGGGAACGGCATCCAGACCGATGGCATCGAAGCTGCCGGCATTCCCTCTGCCGCCGCCGGCAGCCCGGACCTCGCCCCCAATGTTCAGGCCGCTTATCATTCTTTCGACCTGACCGCCGACGTTCAATCCTGGGTCCATGGTTCCACCACCAACTTTGGCTGGGCCATCCTTCCCTGGCCCAACGGCTCCGATGCCTGGGGCTTTGCCAGCGCCGAAGCCGACTCCCAGCGCGACCGCCCGCGCTTGCGGGTCTTCTACACTGTGCCCGCCCCCGGCGACATCGTCCTGTTCCCGCCCGTCCGGACCCCGACCCAGGTTCACGTCCACTTCACCAGCATCGTCGGCACCCGCTGCACGGTCCAGCGCGCGAGCGTTTTGGGCGGCAACTGGACCACTTTGGGCTCAGCCATCGTCGGCCAGGACGGGACGGCTGCCTTCACCGACTCCTCCCCGCTGCCGCAAGCCGCCTTTTATCGTGTCCGGTTCCCTTAATCCTGTAACCGCGAGCGTCAGTTCGCGCCAGAGAAACACGCAGCTGTTCAATGGGTGCTGACCGATGGGCCTGCTGCCTCGTGGAAGGGCAACCCAACCGGCGGCCGAATGGCCGCAGCGTCATTGACAGGAAGTTGCCCGTTGCTCCTTGGTTTCCATGGATCGGTATCACGAAGATGTCACCCCTCCGCAACCGGATTGTCACCCCCTCCGCTAGCAGTGCGACAGGCAACCGATGTGAACGACGTCCATTAACTAGGAAGCTGGTATGGAGTTTAAGAATGCGCGTGGTGCTACTGCCGTTTGCGGTGAGCCCCTGCCCGGAACTCCTTGGCCAGGAAGCTGCCAAAGCGGAGGCGGAGTTATCGGTCTATGACCGGATTTGGAGTTACGCGGATTGGTACCACAACCAAGAGAATCCGGTTATCCAAAGGTTTCAGTTCACCGGGCGCTTCCAGCTGGATTACTCGTTGATCAATTCCGATCAAGGGGACGAGGATGAGGTGAACATCCGCCGGTTTCGCGCAGGAGCTAGGGCGCGGCTCTTCGAGAATTTCACGCTGCACGGCGAGGCCGATCTCAATCCGCAGGAGCCAGAGCCGGCGTTTCGAAGACTGACGCACATGTACCTGGCCTGGAGCCGAACAGACGAGCTGATCGTAACCCTCGGGAAGCACAGCGCGCCGTTCACCCTGTCGGGTTCCACCTCTTCAAGGGAGCTGATCACAATCGATCGCGGCAATCTCGCCCATAATATCTGGTTCCGAAACGAGTACTTTCCCGGGATGAGCGTCTCGGGCAAACCCGGCGACTGGCGCTACTTTGCCGGCACCTACTCAGCCGGGGCTCAAGACCGGTTGTTCGGCGAGTTTAATGGCGGGGTCTTCTTCCTCGGCACCGTGGGCTACGACTTCGCGACGCAGCTCAATTCAGAACAGGCATTGCTTGCGGTCAATTACGTTTATCAGGAGCCGGACAGTGACAGCGATTGGACCCCTGCTCTGCAGCACGTCAGCTCTTTGAATTTCAGATATGACACGGGCAAATGGGGATTTCGTGCGGACGTCTCCGGCGGGATTGGCTGCTTCGATCAAAGTAACCTCTGGGGCGCTGAACTGCTGCCGTTTTACAACATCACAGACCAACTGCAGGTAGTTGTGCGCTGCTCTTACGTCAGGAGCGACGGCGATAACGGTGTGCGCCTGGCCCTGTATGAAAACACCATTGTTGAAGACCCCGGGGACGATTACAACGAGATTTACCTCGGCCTGAACTACTTCTTATACGGGCACAAGCTCAAGGTGCAAACCGGCGTGCAATATTCTCACATGCGCGACAGAGCCAATGACGGAGGGGAATACTCCGGCTGGGCGTGGACCACCGGCTTGCGCATCTTCTGGTGACTCCACATACCCCAGGCTCAGAACTCCTGACTCTAGCCAAAAAAGGGATTCTTCGCGGATTGCCGGGGAATACCGATGGCAATCTGCCTTCTCGGACTTCCCCATCTTGCCGCCTGCGCCAACGCCGGACGGGCGTTTGCACTGCTGCGTTGGCCCGCACACCGGCGTTGGCTTGCGGCTGGCTGGAGGATGGCTTGTCCGTACGGTCAGGCTACGGTGTGGTTCCCATGGGGGCCGACCCCCATGGGAACCACACCGTAGCCGCACAGGTTAGACCCCGTAATCACAAGCCAAAGGCGCAGGGACCAGCGGGGACTCAAGAAGGCTGACAGGCAGGATCACTGTCCTAAATTTGGACAGTGTTGGGGTGGTGAAAGTCGGGAGGCCATCCGAGTCGTGCGGGTGCAAACCACCGTTGGCAGTCCCCGGAAACCCGTGATGAACCAAAAAAGGTAGCCACATTTGGTGTCTATATACCCGCTACCTCCCGCGCTAGAGTTCAGGTGCGTGTTCAGAAGCATCATACTGTCAGCCTCCTGCCCCTCAGAAGCAGGCCGGACAACCCGCCCTCCAGCCGCCGATGGCCCGGGGCCCAAATTTGGTCCCGGCCGTCCAGTGGCCGTCCAGTGGCCGTCATGGTGCCGCTCTCACGCCGTCCCCTAATCAGTTATGGCACTCAGCAATTAGGACGCCTGGTGGTGCCGCCGGGGCTGGAGTGTGCCACTTCAACCCAGGCTTGTGAGCTTGCGGTTTCCAGTTGCTCTGGCATCTTGTGAGTATGCCGTTTCACCGAATGCTCAGGCTGAGGTTGATTACCCCCGTCGTTCTAACGCTGTTGTTCGCCGCCGCTCCTCGTCTGTCGGCGACCCAGGAACCCGCGCCTGAGCCGGCTTTGCCGGTCCGCCATACGCCGGATTTCCCGGGCCTGGACTCCACGCCCCCGCCGGCTGTTCCCAAGCCGGACACGCCGGGCGTGGCGCGAGCTGACGCGGTGGGGCCGATTGCTCCGGCGGGCACGCAGCCGGCCGGGGCGTTGTCGGGGCGCATCGTCTTCACCAGCGCCGGGCACGGGTGGGATTGGACCGGCAGCGCCTGGGCTTTGGGCCGGGGCGTCCTCAACGGCATGAGCGAGGATTACGGCAACATTGACCAGATGGCCATGTTCGCCTTCTACTGCTTCAACGCGGGCGCCACCGTGGTCCCCTTCCGCCCGGTCGGCTTTCAGACCAATGAAGTGGTGCTGGACAACGTCAGCCCGGCGGTGACCTGGGGCGGGTTCTGGGAGGATAGCACTTACGAGGTCTATTTTGGGCAGGCGGGCGCGGTGCCCTATCGCTTCGCCAGCGTCTCGGCGACCGAGACGGCCACTGCCACCTACACCCCGAATATTCCCGTGGCTGGGTTCTACCCCGTTTACACATGGGTCCTGACCAGCGGCAACCGGACCAACCAGCTTTACCGCATCAACCACACCGGAGGCCAGTCTCTGGTGCGCGTGCCGCATCACATGGTCGGCAGCGGCTGGATTTACCTCGGCACGTATTACTTCAATGCCGGGTCCAACCCCGCCAGTGGCTCGGTTGTGATCAGCAACCTGGGCGAAGGGCCGCCCCTCACCGGCGTTGTCATCGCCGATGCCATCCGCTTCGGCAACGGCATGGGCGACGTGGACCGCGGCGGGGGCGTGTCGGGGTATCCGCGCGAGGAGGAATCCTCGCGGTATTGGGTGCAGCGCTCGCTCGGCCAGGGCCAGGACCCCAACCTCTACCTCAACGGCAATGTGACCGCGCCCCCGCGCATGGCCCGGGAAATGAACCGCCAGGAGGCCGGTAACATGTATAAGCGGCTCTACATCGGCTTCCACTCCAACGCCTCGGGCGGCACGCCCACCGCGCGCGGCGACGTCGGGCTTTACAACGATCCTTCCCTCTCCACCAACGTCGCCCCCAACTCCGACACCCCCAACCAGCGCCGCCTGGCCCAGATAATCGCCACCAATATCAACAACGCCTGCAAGACCATTACCGCCCCGCCCTTCGAATACGGCTGGACCAACAACCGCTCCAGCCTCACCTACGCCCGCAGCGACTTCGCCTTCGGCGAGATCAACAACAACTATATCGGCGACGAGTTCGACGCCACCATCATCGAGGTCGCCTTCCACGACAACGTGTATGACGCGGCGCTCCTGCGCGACCCCAGGTTCCGGAACTTGACCGCCCGCGCCAGCTATCAGGCCGTGGTGTACTACATGAACCAGTTTGACGGCTTGCCCCTGAATTTCCTGCCCGAGCCCCCGTTCAACGTGCGCGCCATCGCCACCAACAGCGGCATTCTCCTCGCCTGGTCGGCGCCCGTGACGGAGGGCAACAGCGGGCCGGCGACGGGCTACGTGGTCTATCGCTCGACAGATGGCTTCGGCTTCGGCAACCCCGTCGGCGTGAGCGGCGTCGGCTCGACCTCCCTGCTCCTGACCGGCCTGGCCGCGGACACCGATTATTACTTCCGCGTGGCCGCCACCAACGCCGGCGGCCAATCCTTCCCCTCCGCCACGGTCGGTTGCCGGCAGGCCTCCAGCCCCCAGTCCAGCCGTGTGCTCGTCGTGAACGGCTTCACGCGCTTCGACCGGTTCCTTAACCTGCGCCAGACCCCAACCGCCCAGCAATACAAACCCCCCGGCCATAACGCCAACTCCGGCACCATGGACCGCGTCCTGCCGCGTTCCGCGAATGCCTTCGACTACGTCGTCGCGCACGGCAAAGCCATCAGCGCCTCCTCGTCCGTGGGCTTCGATTCCTGCCAGCTCCAGGCCGTTACCAACAACACGGTCAACCTCGCCAACTACCACATCGTCATCTGGGAATCCGGCAACCAATCCACCGCCGACCGCACTTTCAACACCGCCGCGCAGGCCAGGGTAGCTGCGTTCCTGGCCAACGGCGGCCACCTCTTTGTCTCCGGCTCCGAAATCGCCTGGGACCTCGACCGCGCGTCGGGCCCCAGCATCGCCGACCGCAACTTCCTGCACAACCGGCTCCACGCCTCGCTCAATGGCAACGCCAACGATGATTCGGGGATCTATGACTTCGCGCCTGCCGGCGGATCTATCTTCAGCGGCAATGCGACCGGCGCCTTCGACGACGGCAGCCACGGCATCTACGCCGTCGCATACCCGGACGCGGTCACGCCTACAGGTGCGGGGGCCACGGCGGCGCTGAACTACCCGGGTTACGCCGGCGGCGCGGCGGCCGTCCGCTACGACGGGTCAGCCGGTGGAGGCAAGGTGATCTACTTCGGCTTCCCCTTCGAGACAATCACCACCACCAGCGCCCGCAACGCCTACATGGCCGATATTTTGAAACACTTCAGCCGGCCCGTCCGGTTTGAGCAGACGATGCTCCTGGCCAATCACTCTCCCTGGCTGCTGCTCAGCGGCGAACCCGGTCTCACATACGCCATCCAGGGTTCAAGCAACTTCGTGGACTGGGTGACGCTGACCAACCTTCTCAACACGAACGGCCTGTTCGAGTTCGTGGATACGCCAGCCACCGCCAACCAGCGATATTATAGGGCTCTGTTGCAGTGATGCCCGATAGCCGCCTGTTGTTCCTGCTCGCAATGCAGCGATTCAATCGGGTTCAGCTTGAAGAACCAGGCGGTCAAACCGCCGCTGACGATGCCGCATGCGACGCCGATGAATCCCACAAGCTTGCATACTTCCCGTTGAGACAATCGAGCGCCTTCCGGTAAATGCCGAACTCAACCTCACTTGGGGTGGAGATGGGTCACGGCCCCTCGCTTGGGACGTATTGAGCGCGGTAGAACCGGCGGGACAGGCTGCTGGAGTTGGTGTCCGTGAAGTTGATGGGAGAGGTATTGGTTTCCAGGACGGTCCAATTGGTCAGGTCGGTGGAGGCCAGGATGGCGTAGCGGCCGCCGGGGACGCCGGACAGATTCACCTGGAAGCAGCCATCCGCGGAGCAGGCCAGGTTGCTCAGGGTTGGCACTGCCGAGGGGTAAACGGTCAGGACCGCGTCGGCGCTGCTGATGGAGCTGGCGAGGTTGGTGACCAGGACCGAGTAAGAGCCGTCGTCGCCGGGGGTGACGCTGGGGATTAGCAAGGTCGAGGTGGTGGCGCCGGGGAGGTTGGTGCCGTTCAAGCGCCATTGATAGGCGGGCGCTGGCGTGCCGGTGGCTGTGACGGTGAACGACGCGCTCTCGCCCACGACCGCCACCCGGTCGGCAGGTTGAGTGGTGATAATCGGCGGTGCAGTCGCAGGCACGACTTCGCCGGTGCCGAGCATGGCGGCGGCGTAGTCGCCGGCAGGGAAGCCGGGAGGATTGGCAAAGCGGATTTGGCCGACCTGGGCGGATGTTAATCCCGAAGCGGCGCTGCCGAAGGTGATACGGTCGGTTCCGCCGCCGGTAATTGAGCCGTTCCAGTTGGCGATGGTCAGGGTGGTGCCAGCGTTCCAGGCAACGCCGCTGCTGGCCGCAAACGCGAGCGCGCTGGCACCAGCGCCGAGGTCAATCACGGAGTTGGCGGTGAGCGTCAGCGCGCCGAGTTGCTCGCTGAAGCCAGCGGTCTGAAACACGCCCCCGGCCAGGGTCATGGGGAGTGCATCCCCGATCTGGTTGGCGGCGCCCAGGAGGAGGTTGCCGCCTGAGTTGAGGATGAGTGCGCCGTTGGCGACGGCTGCCACGCCAGCAGTCTTATTCAACTTAAGGGTGCCGGCACTGACGGTGGTGTAGCCGTTGGCGGTAGCGCTGCCATAAGTGTTGGCGCTGGCGCCGCTCAGCAGGAGGGTGCCCGGGCCACGCTTGGTGAGGCCGCAGGTGTTGGTGAGGACGCCGGAAAAGGTGGTAAAGCTGTTGCTGACGGCGATGATGCGGGCGGGTTTGGTGTTCGAGTCGAAATTGATGGGGCCGGTGAAGGTGAGGATGCCGCCGGGACCGATGTTGAGGGTGTTGGCTTTCAGGACGAGGTAGTTGGCCAGGGTGCGGGCGGTGGCGTCGGCGGCTTGGAGGGTGACGACTTTGGCCCCGGTCGGGTCGCCGACTTCGAGGCGGACGGTGCCGAGGGCGGAATTGTGGCCGAGGGCGAGGGTGCCTTCGTTATGGGAGAAGTAGCCACCGCAGGTGCTGGCACCCTTATAGACGGTGGTGCCGGGGCCCCATTTGTCGGGTGCGGCGGTGCCGCCGAAAGGAGTGTTGTAGATGGCGGTGGCGCCGGCGGCGACGTAGTTGGAGTAGTAGGTGCCGCTGCTGGCGAGAAAATAGAAGCGTCCGCCGGTGAAGGTGACAGTGCCCTCCTGGACGAGGACATTGGCGACCATCTGGGTGCCGCTGACACTGACGGTGTAAGCGCTAGTGGCGTCGGTGCCGGCGGCGAAGATGGCATCTTGGCCCGCCCAGGGTCCAGTCGCGACGGTGCCGTTGGCGCTGCTGCTCCAGTTGGCGGAGGTCGAGTTCCACGTGCCGGCGGGTGCGGCGCCGGCGCCGGTGGCAGCGGCGTTGAGGTCCCAGTAGCTGCCCCAGCTGGTGTTGGCGGAGACGGTTCCGCGAGCGAGGATGTAACGGTAAACCGTGTTGAGGTTTTGGTAGCCGTTGTTGTAGCCCGGCCAGTCGTAGATGGCGCCGGCGCCGGCTTTGCCGGGATAGCTGACGTTCTTGTTGCCGTAGGGGTCGTTGAAGATGAGCGAGTGCTGGTTCTGGATGTAGCCAATGCAGGTGATGTAGTGGCCGGAGGTGGTGAGGTCGTTGAGAACCACAAACGGATGGTTGGCGTTGATCTCGGCGCGGGCTTCAGAAATGGTGGGACTGGTGTCCAAGGCGGAGGTAAGGCCGTGCGCGGCAACATACTCCATCAGCCGTGTGCTGCGCTGCAGCGAGGTGCCGGGATCGTCCTGGAGGAAATACCCGAAGCCGCCGTAGTAGCCAGCGAGGTCAGTGCCCCAGGAATCGGAGGAGGGAACGTCGAACACAACGCCGTTGTAACTGTATTTAGTTCGATACTCCGGGCCCTGGCCGGTGGCAGAGTGAGTCAAACAGCTAGCTGCGGAAGGAGCACTGTGAGTGTTGTTTGTTTGTTTGCTCATGACCCTTACGGGCTGGGCTCGCTAAAGG
>Ga0209507_1000581_pt1 | contig 38239 bp, 41 predicted proteins | sample AD_UKC028_MetaG_FD_184414 | JGI IMG/M metagenome (GOLD analysis project Ga0209507, IMG submission 184414) | Active sludge microbial communities of municipal wastewater-treating anaerobic digesters from USA - AD_UKC028_MetaG (SPAdes) (version 2) | ecosystem: Engineered > Bioreactor > Anaerobic >...
CTCGGCGAGGCCGAGCATGAAGCTCGACTTATCGAGGATCCTCATGACGATGCTCTCGCCGTACAGCGCGGGCAGCGTAGAGACGCGCAGGTCGAGGTCCTTGCCCATGCCCTGGATCCTTATCCTTCCGTCCTGCGGCAGCCTCTTCTCGGCGATGTTCATGCCGGCCATGATCTTCAACCGGCTCAATATTGAGGGCTGCAGCTGTTTCGGGGGGCCGGGCACTTCGTGCAAAACGCCGTCTATCCTGTACCTCACGCGGAACTTGTCCTCGAGCGGCTCGACATGGATATCCGACGCGCGGTTCTTCACGGCTTCCGATATTATCTGCGTAACGAGCTTGATTATCGGCGCTTCGTCCTTCTGCTCTTCCTTTACGACCTCGCCCGCGACTCCCTTGAAGGAGACCGAGGCGGAATCGTCCTGCTTCTGGGCGACCGCGTCGAGGATGTTCTTGCTTCCGCCGTAGTGTTTTTCGAGCGCTATGTTGACGTTCGTATCCGAGCTCAGGACGAAATCGAGTTTCACGCCGGTAAACGATTCGAGGTTGTCCTGGGCAAGAAGGTTGAGCGGGTCGTCTGTGGCGACGGTCAAAACATCGTTCTCGAATTTCAGCGGGACCATCTTATGGCGGTATGCCACAGCGGGTTTTATCTTTGAGAGGATATCGAACGGTATCTCCATGTCGAAGATAGGCGTGCGGACCAGCGAGAACTCCTGGACGATGAGGTCCCTGAGCTGCTCGGTCTGCATGAAACCGATGCCGTTCAGGACTTCGGAAAGGCGGCTGCCGGATTCCAGCTGGGATTTCAGGACACTCTTCAGCTGCGATTCGTCGAGTATCCCGATCGACCTGAGGTATTCGCCTATTAGCCTGCTTCTATTGATCAAAGCCCGACTTTCTCCCCCTTATCTTTCGAGCCGCGTCGAAGGCCTCGCGCCTTACGCGCGCGAACGGCACCCTCGCCTTTTTTGCGGCCTTTGCGCAATCTTCAAATTCCGGAGAAACCGTTATTAGCTTCCTGTTGCTGAAGCCAAGCTTTACCCTTATATTACCATATTTTGTGTTTACTTCAACTATTTTACGGCCGAGGACGTCCCTTTCGGCATCGTGGCGCCTTATGCCGAATGTCGGCGTCTCCTCGAAGATCATCTCCGACAGGCGTTGCGCGTCGTTCTTCCCCGCGATCACGGTCAGCACGCACCCGGGGCGTGATTTTTTCATTATGACGGGCGTCATATATACGTCGAGCGCGCCGGCATCAAGAAGCTTCGTGGTAAGGTAGCCGTATACCTGCGGGTTCATGTCATCGATATTCGTCTCGAGCACCGTGACGGGCGCGGCGAGCGGCCCGGGCGCGGCGCCTTCTTCCGGGGCCTCGCACAGTATTGCCCTCAGCAGGTTGGCGTGCCCGGGTATCTCGAGGGACCCGGCCCCGTAACCCGATTTTAATATCCGGCACTCGGGGATATTCGCCGTTCCGCGCCCCGTGGAGAATGTCTTCAGTATCGCGGCTCCCGTGGGTGTTATGAGCTCAAAAGGGGTATCTTCTATCTTTATATCGAACCCTTCCAGCAGGTATGCGGTCGCCGGCGCGGGATTCGGAAATACCACGCCGTGCACGAGGATTGTGCCCGATCCTGAAACGATATTGGACGCAAAAACGCGTTCGACCCCGAGGGCTTCCATTCCTATGCAGGCGCCCACTATATCGACCACGGAATCGATATCCCCGACCTCGTGGAAATGGACTCTTGCGGGAATAATGCCGTGCGCTTTCGCCTCGGCTTTCGCGAGGTTCGTAAATACCGCCATAGACATGTCCTTTACCCGGGCGGAAAGCCCCGAGGCCCTTATCGCGCGCGAAATGCCGGCAAAAGTCTTCTCTTTTGTGTGTCCATGGCCGTGATGCTTCTTGTATGCCACGTCAAACTTGACTCCGGCTATGCCGGAACGCTTTACCTTGCGGGCGGATATGCGGTACTTGCCTATCTTCATCCTGCGCAGCCCCGATTCGAGCCGCCCGATACCGAGGCCGCATCCTATCAGCGCGCCTATGAACATGTCTCCGCTTATGCCGCTCTGGCAATCAAGGCGAAGTATCTTCATTTGGTTATGAGTCCCGCGAAATAGCCTGCGCCGAAACCGTTGTCTATATTCATCACGCATACGCCCGGCGCGCATGAGTTCAGCATTGTCAATAACGGCGAGAGACCCGCGAAGGAAGCTCCGTATCCGACCGATGTCGGCACCGCAATTACGGGGCAGGCGGCCAGGCCGCCGATTATCGAGGCGAGTGCGCCCTCCATGCCGGCGACGACAATTATGGCTTTCGACCTTTTGATCAGCGGGATATTCCCGACGATCCTGTGCAGGCCGGCGACGCCGACATCGTATACTTTTGCCGTCCTGCAGCCGATAAGCTCGAGCGTCTGCGCGGCTTCTTCGGCCACCGGTATGTCCGAAGTGCCGGCGGTTATTATCGTGACCGCGCCCCTCTTCCTGCGCGGCTTCTTCTTTTGCAAATATATCATCCCTGCCGTCTCGTTGAAACGCAGGCCCTCTAAGCCGCGCGACAGGAACCTGAACAGACGCGGGCTCGCTTTCGTTATAAGCAGCGTGCCGCCGCCCGAGGCGATCCTTGCCGCGATACGGGCTATATCGGAATCCTGTTTTCCGGGAGCGAATATGACTTCGGGGAAACCCTTGCGGAGCGGACGGTGGAAATCTATCTTCGCGCACCCTATATCATGGAACGGGAAATGCTCCAGGTCTTTCATCGCGGCGCGCTCGGAGATCTTTCCGCTTTTAAGCCGTGAGAGCACCTTCCTTATCGAGTTTTTCGAATAGTCCATGATGCCTATCTTTTGGTGAAAATAACGGCTATCAGAAGCGATATCAGGATGAACGCGAGTATAAAGAAATCGTTGTAATAAAAGAAATCCCTTATCCTGTCGAAGAAAGAGTACCCGTGCTTCGGGTCGGGCCCCTGCGGAGGCGGGGTCAGGTGGTATATCGGGACGGATTGGTGTTTCAGGAGCCGCAGCCTGCTGCGCAGGGCCTCCACCTGCCCCTTCCTGAACCTGAGGAATTTACCGCCGATGTTATACGCGGGGATCTTCCCTTCGGCGACAAATGCCCTGACATCCTCTTCGCTGAGTCCGAGAAGTTCGGCGGCCTCCTCGAGGCCTATGAGCCTCTCGGATTCCCTCCGGTCGCCGTAGGGCCTATTTGACTCGCTCCGATGCAATCCATTCATCTATTTTCGCTTTATCAAAATGGAGTTTATCGCCTTCCCTTATAGAAGGTAGTTTTCCGTTCGAAACCCATTCCCTGACCACGGACGCGTCCACTTCAAGATACCTGGCCACTTCGTCGAGGCCTATCAGCTCGGCTCCCGGCGCCGACGCGCTCTTAATGCCCGACGTCATCTGGCAGTTGCCGTTCAGTACCGAACCCTTGCCGATCTCGAGCAAAGGCGAGCGTATATTGCCGTCCACTCGCGCAGGAGAGACGAGCTTCAGGGATTTCTTCGCGACGACCTCGCCCGTCACCCTGCCGGCGATAGTGATCTCGTCGCCTACAATATTCGCGCTGACGAACGCCTTCTCTCCGATCATCAGCGTCCCTTTCGTGTCGAGAGTGCCCTCGAACCTGCCGTTTATCTGCAGGTTCACGGGGTCCTTGAATGACATCGTTCCCTGCATGCTGGCGTCAACGTCCAAGACCTTCTCCTCTGCCTTCTTGCTCTTTCCAAGCATCGCCAAGCACCCCCTTTCCTTTGCCGGACACGCGCTTAAACTTCCGGCATGACCTTCCACTCGGCCTTCGATACGCCGCTGACCTGCCGTATCTTGGATAATATCTCGCTGTCAAATTCGCCGGAGAGAAGCTTCACTCTTATCCTTAACATCACGCCGTCTGAACACGGGGATTTCTTCACGTCAAAATCCTTTATCTCTACATCATATTCCAACAGGATGCCGCGTATCTGTTCGAGTTCCGCCGTGCCGGACTTCGCCTCGATCTCAAGGGACTTATACCATTCCCTGCGTATCATGACCTTCTCGACCCTGTTCAGGAAGAACAATGCCGCGAGTACTATTGCCGTCGTTGCGGCCGCGGGAACGAAAAGCCCCGCGCCGACCGCAAGCCCGATGCCCGCAACCGTCCAGAGGCTCGCGGCCGTAGTCAATCCCCTGACAGACGCCTTGAATCTTATTATCGTTCCCGCGCCGAGGAACCCGATACCGCTGACGACCTGCGCGGCGATACGGCCGGGGTCGGGAACAGCCACGCCTTTATAAATATCGAAGATATGCATTGAGGTCAGCATTATGAGCGTTGAACCGACGCCTACCAGTATATGCGTCCTGAAGCCGGCGGGCCTTTCGTGTATCTCGCGTTCGTAGCCGATAAGCCCGCTCAATAACGCGGCTATACACAACCTGAGTATCATCTCATAATCGGTTAACGCCATGTTATTCTCCTGTTCAGATTTCCAGCCCGGGTTCGGCCGTAACGCATGCCGGCTGCTTCCCGCCCTTCTTATATAACAGGTACCCCGTAGAAGCGATCATCGCGCCGTTATCGAGCGAGAGCCGCATGCCGGGAAAAACGACATCTATGCCGTTTTCCGCGCAAGCCGCGGACAAGCTCGACCTCAACAGCTTGTTCGCGCTGACCCCGCCGCCGACTATCAGCGTATTCACGCCTTTCGAGCGGCATGCCGACACCGCGGTGCAAGTTATGGAGCCGACCGCGACTTTCTGGAAGCTCGCCGCGATGTCGCGAGCCTCTTTGCGGCTTATCTTCCTGCCCCTCGTATGATATAATACCGCAGTTTTCAACCCGCTGAAACTAAAATCGAATGAACCTCCGCCGAGGAACGGCGGCGTAAACTTTACCGCGTCCGGGTCCCCGCCTTCCGCGGCCTTCTCTATGGCCGGCCCGCCCGGATACCCGAGGCCTATCACTTTTGCGGCCTTATCAAAGGCCTCTCCGGCCGCGTCGTCGCGCGTCTGCCCGAGCAGCTTGAACTTCCCTATATCCCTGCAAAGCACGAGGCTCGTATGGCCTCCGGAAACGACGAGGCCGATGAACGGGAACTTTATGTCGGGACGGCCGATAAGCCCCGAATATATATGCGCCCAGAGGTGGTTCACCCCGACAAGCGGGACGACGAGCGAATAGCTCAACGCTTTCGCGAACGATATGCCGACGAGCAGCGCGCCGACGAGCCCGGGGCCTTTCGTGACCGCGACCATGCCTATATCAGCGGGCTTTATCCCGGCGGAACCGATCGCGTCCCTGACCACATAATCTATGACTTCCACATGGTAACGGGTCGCTATCTCGGGAACGACGCCGCCGTATTTCCTGTGGAACTCGAGCGAGGACGCGACCGTATTCGACAGTATCTGCCTGCCGTCCTTTACGACGCTCGCGCCGGTCTCATCGCATGATGTCTCTATGCCGAGTACAAACATCGCCTATTTCGCCAATACCGACACGGGGACGACATCTATGCCCCTCGCGTCCAGTTTCGGGACCGCTTCCCTTAGGACGGCGATGGTATTCGGCCTGTCGTGCCCGATGGCGACGGCCTCGCCGCTTTTTTGCGCGATGCTCACCGCCTTCTCGAATTGTTTCCTTATATAGGAGGGATCGCTCTCATTATCGAGGAATATCGACCTCTTCACGAACCTGATACCCATCTTCCCGGCCAGGTATTCTCCCGCGGAATCGTTAGTAACAAGGCTGTCCAGGAAGAACATGCCGCGCTCCTTCAATTCCCCGAAAAGCGCGCCCATAAGCTTTATATCTTCCGTCGCCTTGGAACCCTCATGGTTGCTGATCCCGTCCGCGTAAGGGACGCTCTTGAGCGCTTTGTTGAACGTATTGCGGATATCCTCATCGCTCATTGAAGTATAAAGCGTCAACAGTTCCAGCCTCATCTTCGCTTTCGGCTCCATCGGCATGTGCATTATGACCTCGAAACCTTTCGCGTGCGCCTTCTCGGCAATGGACGTCGAATACGGCAGCGCCGGCAATACCGAAAGTGTCAGCGGCGCGTCAATCGCCGCCACTGCATCTACATTCTTCGTGTTATAACCCCAGTCGTCGAGGACTATCGCTATCCTCGGCCGCGCGGCTTTCGGAGGCGCTGGCGCGGGCGTAGGTGCTATGGGAGGTTTGACCGCGGCGGCGGCGGGCAGCTTATGTATCAGCGTAAGCCGCAACAGCGGCACGACGGAATTCTTCTCCGTTATCAGGTAGGATACCTCTTCCTTCGACTGCTCTACGCCCTTGGCCGACATCCTCTTCACGGCCCTCGACTCCTCGCGTATCGCGAACCCGCTCTTGCCCAGCGAGCTTTCAAGCTTGCGTCGGAAATCGTCGAACCGGAAATCGTCCTTTACCCAATACCTCTTCTCGACGTAGAAATGCTTCACCCGGCCGACAAGGTCCTTGGAGGCCACCTCTGAGGCCGACAGCCCGTTTTCCACCGCCTTGTTCAGCGCTCTCTCCTCGAGGTAATTCACGGCGACGTTATAAACGAACGCTATGATTATCGCCGCGGCGGCCGCAACGGCAATATATAACGGGTTTATCTTTTTCATTTCTTCGCTGAGAATGATTTATATATCTTTATCGTCTTTATGACATCGACGGCGCTCTGCAGCTGGTTGTCGTAATCTTCCTTCTTGACGGACGGCTTGTCGTCCTTCGACTGCTCGAGCTTATCGAAGACCTCTTCGGGCTTCTTCTTTTCGTCGGAGTCGTCCTTTTTCAGCTGTTCGCGCTCTACGATGAGGTCGGGAGTTATTCCCTGCCCGTGTATAGAGCGTCCGCCCGGCGTATAATACTTGCTCGTGGTCAGCCTTATCGCGGAACCGTCGGACAGCGGTATGACCGTCTGGACCGAACCCTTTCCGAACGACTTCACCCCGACTATCACGGCCCTCTTCAGGTCCTGCATGGCGCCCGCCACGATCTCGGAAGCGGAGGCCGAACCCTGGTCGACCAGGACAACCATCGGCATCGCGGTGCGAGGGTTCTTGTCCCTTGCCCTGAACTCCATCGATTGCCTGTTGTCCCTGCCCTTGGTATAGACGATCATCTCCCCTGTCGGGAGGAACTTGCCCGCTACATCAGCCGCGACGTTAAGAAGCCCGCCCGGGTCGTTCCTGAGGTCGAGTATAAGGCTGTCCATCCCCTTCTTCTCGAGCTCGACGAGCGCGTCCTCGAGGTCCCTGGCAGAACGCTCCTGGAATACGCTGAGCTTTATATACCCTATCTTGTCCTCGAGGATCTTGACGTTCCTGATCGATTTCACTTTAATTATATCGCGCGTAATGCTGAAATCGAGCACCTTGCTCTCGTCTTCCCTCAGCACCGTTATCGCGACGGTCGTGCCCGCCTTCCCGCGCAGTTTCTTCACGGCCTCTAAGAGCGTTATTCCGCGCGTTATCTCCTTGTCTATCTTGACTATCCGGTCGCCGGCCTTTACTCCCACCTTGTAGGCGGGCGTGTCCTCTATCGGGGCGATAACCGTCAACAGGTCATCCTTTACGGCGATCTCTATGCCGATGCCGCCGAACTCCCCTTCGGTCTCGACCTTCATCTCCGCGTATGTCTCGGGGTCCATGAACTCGCTGTACTTGTCGAGCGACTGGACCATGCCTTTCAACGCGCCGTATATCAGTTCCTTGGATTTCACGCTGTCGACGTATTCCGCCCTGACAAGGATAAGGGCGTCGGAGAAGAGCTCGAGCTGTTTGTATATATCCTCTTCCTTCTCCGGCGCGGCCGGCGCCTTATCGGCAGAAGCCGCATAGAGGCAGCCCGGGGCCAGAATGGCCGCCGCCAGGGCTAAGAACAATATCTTTTTCCTAACCATCGTTTCTCCTCTCCGGTTTATTTTTTAGCCGCAAGTTTTTTCCTAAGGACTTCGTTGACCATCGCGGGGTTCGCCTTGCCTCTTGTCTTTTTCATGACCTGCCCCACGAGGAACATCAGCGCGCTGTCCTTGCCCTTCATGAAATCCTCTACCGTCTTCGCGTTCTCCGATATCGCCTCGTCGGCGAACTTCTCCAGCTCAGATGTATCGGATATCTGGGAAAGCCCCTTCTCCGAGATTATTGCGCCGGCGTCCTTGCCAGACTCGCACATCTCCAGCACGATGTCTTTCGCCATCTTCCCGCTTATCTTCCCGGAATCTATCTCCCTGAGCAGGCCGGCGAGCCCCTGGGGCCGCATCTTCAGTTCCGTTATCGGGATACCCTTTGAATTAAGGAAAGCCGCGACCTCACCCATGAGCCAGTTGGATACTATCTTCGGTTTGTCGTAATATTCCAGGCACGCCTCGAAATAATCCGCGTTGTCCTTCTCCTGGACCAGGACATCCGCGTCGTATTCCGGGAGCCCGAGGACCCCGATGAACCTTGCCTTCTTCGCTTCGGGAAGTTCCGGCAGGCCTCTCCTCTCGGATTCCACTAACGACGGGTCCAGCGCGAACGGCACGAGGTCCGGTTCGGGAAAATACCTGTAATCGTGGGCTTCTTCCTTCGAACGCATCGGCACGGTAACGCACCTGGCGGGGTCCCACAGCCTCGTCTCCATCATTATTCTCTCGCCGGCCTCCGCGCATTTGACCTGCCTCTCGATCTCGTATTCGAGCGCCGACTTGACCCCCTTGAAGGAGTTCATGTTCTTGACCTCGGCCTTGGTCCCGAGCCCCGTATCGCCTTTCTTCCTTATCGATATGTTCGCGTCGCAGCGCAGGCTGCCTTTTTCCATATCGCAATCGGAGACGTCGAGGTAACGCAGCAGCAGCTTAAGTTTCGTAAGGTACTGGTACGCTTCTTCGGGGGAATTGATGTCCGGCTCGCTGACTATCTCGAGCAGCGGCATCCCCGAGCGGTTGAAATCAACGAGGCTCGAGTTCTCCCCTTCCTCGTGGATGAGCTTGCCCGCGTCCTCTTCCATGTGGACCCTTTTTATGCGTATAGCCCTCGTCTTCCCTTCAGCGAGGACGTCTATCTTCCCGTTTTCCGAAAGGGGTTCGTCGTATTGCGATACCTGGTAATCCTTCGGCAGGTCCGGATAGAAATAGCTCTTCCTGTGGAATTTCACTTCGCCCGACACCTTGCAGCCGACCGCAAGCGCGGTCTTTATCGCGCAGATGAGCGCCTTCCTGTTGAGTACCGGCAGGGCGCCCGGGAAACCGAGGCAGACCGGACATGTATGGGAATTCGGCGGCCCGCCGAATTCGGTCGTGCAGCCGCAGAACATTTTCGATGCGGTCTTTACCTGCACATGGACTTCAAGTCCTATTACGGGTTCATAATCCATCTAAAGTTTAGGGCTCCTCTTGTGCCAGTCCGTATGGCTTTCATACGCGTGCGCCGCCCTGAAGAGCTTGCCTTCCTCAAAATAATCCCCTATGAGCTGCATGCCAATCGGGAGGCCGGACTTCGTGAAACCGCAGGGCACCGATATGGCCGAAACTCCGGCCAGGTTCACGGATATCGTGAATATATCCGAAAGGTACATTGACAACAGGTTCGACGACCTCTCGCCGACCTTGAACGCCGGCGTCGGGGAGGTCGGCGTCAGGATACAATCGAATCCCGCGCCGAATACCTTGTCGAAATCGTTCTTTATGAGCGTGCGGACCTTCTGCGCTTTCAGGTAATACGCGTCGTAATACCCGCTCGACAGTACGTATGTCCCGAGTATTATCCTGCGTTTCGTCTCCGCGCCGAAACCCTCGCCGCGTGTCCTCTCGTACATATCCAGTATGTTGCCGGGATTTTCACAGCGGTGCCCGTACTGGACCCCGTCAAAGCGCGCGAGGTTCGACGATGCTTCGGCGGTGGAAAGTATGTAGTATACCGCGACGGCATATTCCGTATGCGGAAGCGAAACCTCCGAGACCTTAGCGCCTTTGCTCTCCAGCAGCGCGACCGCTTCCCTTACCGCAGCATCAACTTCCTTGTCCATTCCGTCCACGAAATATTCTTTCGGTATCCCTATCTTCATGCCCTTCACATCCCCGGTAAGGCACCCGAGGTAATCCGGGACCGGCGTATTGACCGACGTGGAATCCTTCTCATCGTATCCGGCTATCACACCGAGAAGAAGCGCCGCGTCGCGGACATCCTTGGTGAGCGGGCCTATCTGGTCAAAGCTCGACGCGAAAGCTATAAGCCCGTAGCGCGATACCCTGCCGTATGTCGGTTTCATCCCGACGATGCCGCATAACGCGGCGGGCTGCCTGATCGAGCCGCCCGTATCGGATCCGAGGGCCATTATCGCCTCGTCGGCTGCGACAACCGCCGCCGATCCGCCGCTCGAGCCGCCGGGGATCCTCGACGCGTCCCACGGGTTCAGCGTCGGGAAATACGCGGAGTATTCGCAGGATGAACCGAACGCGAATTCGTCCATGTTCGTCCTTCCGAGGACGACTGCTCCTTCGGCCTTCAGCTTTTCTATTACCGTAGCGCTATATGGCGGCCTGAAACCGCTCAGCATCTTCGACGCGCAGGTCGTCAGCTCGCCCTCGACGCAAATGTTATCCTTTACCGCGACCGGGATACCCCTGAGCTTACCCGACGGCGCGCCCGACGCCGCGCGTGGCCTATCGATATTGACATAACCCTTCACTTTGGCGTCGACCGCGGCGGCGCGCGAACATACCGACTCGATGATATCCTCCGGGCTCACGGACTTTTTGTCCAGGATGCCGAGGAGCTCATGCGCTGTAAGGGTATAAAGGTTTTCCATTTATAAAGGTTACTCTTCTATTATCCTGGGGACTTTGATAAAATTCCCCTTCTTCTGGGGAGCATTGGAAAGCACGGACTCGACGGGCGAAGAAGCCCTTACCCTGTCCTCCCTGAACGGGTTGGATGCCGCATTCGGGTGGCTCATCGGAGGGGTATCCTTCGATATATCGAGGCGCTCTTTGAGCTTGTCGACATAACCAAGGATGCCGTCCAGCTGTTTCGCGATGAGTGACACCTCATCGTCCGTCAGCTTCAGCCTGGCAAGCCGCGCTACATATTTGACCTTATCGTCTTTTATTCCCATGTTATTCGTTTAAGTTATCATAAGTCGCGCGCTATGTCAATCCGGCCTCATACGTCCGCCGGCCATAACGCGTCCGCGATCGTCGCGAACTGCTGAAGCGTCAGCCGTTCCGCGCGGATACCGGGGTCGATGCCTATGCTTTCCAGCAAGGCCGCGAGCCCGGGCTTATCAAGCGTTATCTCCCCGCCGGAGAGCAGCGAATTCAGCAGCGTCTTCCTCCTCTGCCCGAAACCCGCCTTTACTACGGCGAAGAATTTTGACTGGTCCTTCACCTGGACCGATGGCTTCGCGAGCAACGAAAGCTCAAGGAAGGTCGAGTCGACCTCGGGTTTCGGATAGAAAGAATGCCTGTTTATGTCGAGCAGGATTGAGGGCTTCGTGTAGAACTGGGCATAGACCGAAAGAGACCCGTAATCCTTCCCTCCCGGCTTCGCGCATATCCTGTCCGCCACCTCTTTCTGGACCATGATGAAGACCGATTCGAAATTGTTCCTGTTTTCGATGAGCCGCTCTATTATCGGGGTCGTGATGTAATAGGGAAGGTTGCCTATCGCCTTTACCTTGAACGGCGCCTCGACAAGCGCCGACTCCAGGTCCATCTCGAGGAAATCGTCGCACACTATCCTTACGTTGCTGAATCCCTTCATTATGTCATTGAGGGCAAGGCAGACGCTCCTGTCCTTTTCTATGGCGAGGACCCTTTTGACGTCGCGCGCAAGCCTGTTCGTGAGCGCGCCGAGCCCGGCGCCTATCTCCATGACCCAGTCGATGTTCGTGAACCTGCAAACCGTCATGATATCCTCCACGACATCGCTGTCCACGAGGAAATTCTGCCCGAGGAATTTCTTCGGGGTTATCCCGTATTTATTCAGCGTGGACTTAAGCTCCGGAAGGGTCAGCATAACGGCTTACCGTTCCTTACGGCCATGGATATCGCGAGCTTAATCGATTCTTCCATTGGGCCCGATCCCGCGATGCCTTTACCCGCTATATCGAACGCGGTGCCGTGGCCGGGCGAGGTCCTCGGGAACGGAAGCCCAAGCGTGACATTGATGCTGTTATCCCTGGCTATCATCTTAAGCGGCGTGAGCCCCTGGTCATGGTACATCGCGATTACGCAATCCAGTTTCCCGCGGTACGCGGAATAAAAGAGCGCCTCGGAAGATACCGGGCCTATCACTCCAGGGCATGTTCTTCTTGCGAGCTTTACGGCAGGCCCTATGACCTCGATCTCCTCTGTCCCTATCTTGCCGCCCTCGCCGCTGTGGGGGTTCAGTCCCGCGACGCCTATCCTCGGCTCGGTGATACCGAACAATCCCTTCATCGCCTCATGGCTTATCTTTATGCAATCCGCGATATTCGCGCGCGTAAGCGCGGACGGCACATCCTTAACGGGTATGTGCCTCGTGACCAGCGCTACCCTCAACGGTCCGCCGATCAGCATCATCGCGAATCTCCTTACGCCGAACCTCGCCGCGATATATTCCGTATGGCCGGTAAAACCCTTGAGCGACAACGATACGGCTTCCTTGCTAAGCGGCGCGTTCACTATGCAGTCCGCCTCGCCGCCTTCTATCATGTCGAGCGCGATATCAAGGTACGCAAGTGAAGCCTTGCCGGACGATCTCGACTGCCTGCCGAAACGCACATCGCGGGCTTTCACCGCCCCCGCGTCGACCAGCCGTACCCCGGCGCCTCCGCGGCACATCGGCACCCCGGCCGCCTTTGAGGCCGCCGAGAGCACCGGAATATCGCCCACAATAATAAAATCGGCAAGCCCGCGCAATGCAGGGCTTGCCATGGATCTCAATACTACTTCCGGGCCTATGCCGCACGGGTCGCCTATCGTTATGACAACCCTCGGGCGCCCAGGCGCCTTTTTCTTACTTGATCTGTATGAAGGCATCGCGTTTTAATTTCGCTATCCAGTCCTTATAGCGCTGTTGGGCCTTCTCCCTGTATATGATGTTCTCGATACCGTCGTGCGCTTCCTGAATCGTCAACGCCCTCGCGTCCCTTTTCTGCTCGGCCTTGAATATGAAATACCCGGTATCCGCCCTGAGCGGTTCGGAGACCTCGCCCTCCTTCAGGCTGAAGATCACCTTGTCGAAATCATCGCGCATCTGGCCGCGCTCTACAAAACCGAAATCCCCGCCTTCATCGGACTTCAGGCCCTCGGAATAAAGTTTCGCGAGCTCGCCGAAATCCCTTCCTTCCTTTATGAGCTTCAATATGTCATACGACTTCTGCTTTACCGCGTCCTCGCTCTGTTCGCCCCCGAAACGCAGCATGATGCTCCTGATCCTGACCGCCTCGGGGGCCTTGAGCTCCGCCGAATGCTTCTTGTAATAATCATCTATCTCCGACGGGGTCACTACGACCTTATCCTTCACCTCATGAGAGACAAGCTTGCCCATCATTATATTTTCCCTGTAGCGCTTCTTAAGCACCTCAGTCGAGATGCCGGCCTTCTGCACTTCCGCATAGAAGATATCTTCCGAAGGGAATTTCGATTTTACCTGCTTGAACTGCTCCTCGACCTCCGAATCATCCACGATTACCCCGAGTTTTTTCGCTTGCTGAAGGATAAGTTTGTCCTCGATCATCTGGTTCAGGTATTCTTTCCTGGCTTCCTCTATCTTGGCTGCCAGTTCGGCGCCGGAATACTCTCTCTTGAGCTCTTCGGATATCTGGTTCAGCGCGAAATCCAGGTCGGACTGCGTCAGCACTTCGTCATTGACGACAACGAGTATCTTGTTTGCCGCGGCCGTTTCGGGCGCGGGAGAGGCGCCGCATAATACCGGCGCGGAAAACAATGCCAGCGCGAGCATGAACGCCGCTTTGCGCATCATTCCGCCTCCTCTTCCAGGAGCTTCTCGTTTATCTTTATGCGGGCTTTCGACTTCAGGTTCTTTATCATCTCGTCCATATTCGCCTGCTGCGCCTTGTCCTTCAGTTCTTTCTCTATAGCGTCCCTTACCTCGGACATTTCCACCGTCCGCGGCTCTATCTTCTCCGTCATCCTTATTATATGGTACCCGAATTTCGTCCTGATCACGTCGCTCGTCTGCCCGACGTCAAGGCCGAGCGCTATTTCTTCTATCTGGGGCATGAGCTGGCCCTTGACGAAATACCCTATGTCTCCGCCGCGGTCTTTAGATGGGTCCTTTGAATATTCCCTCGCAAGCTGCGCGAAATCCACGCCGTCGTTAAGCTTCTGCTGGACTTCCCTCGCCTCGGCTTCCGTGTCCGTCATTATATGGCTCGCGCGCATCTTCATCGGCGTGACAAAATCATCCTTGTGCGCGTCGTAGAACTCTTTTATCTTCTCTTCGCTGACCGCCGTCTTCCTGCTTTCGTTCTCGAGCAGTTTAGCTACGAGGATCTTCCTCTTGGCCTCCTCGATCAGATCCCGGACATCCCTGTCCCTGTTCAGGCCCCTTTTCAGGGCCTCTTTATACATAAGCTGCTCGCTGATCATGTCGTCGAGGAAATCCTTCTTCCGCTGCGCGGCAAGGGCCTTATAGTACGCGGGCATCTTTGACAGCCTCGTCTCGAAATCACCGACGGTAATGGCCTTGCCGTTGACCCGCGCAAGGGTCTTCGACCTCGTGTCGGAACATCCCGGGAGGACTGCCGCGGCCGCGAGTATTGCGGCAGAAACGCATATTATCCTGACAGTTCTGTTTGGCATAATGTTATTCCTGGTAAGTCGTTGCGAATAATATAGTACCATACCGAAACGCGGCTAGGCAAGCCCTTTCCGCGCGGAGGCCCTGCGCTCCTTAAGCCCGGCTATCGTGCTCCTGAGCAGCCTGCAGTACAAGTCGAACCCTATCGCCTGGATGAAACCGTGCTGTTCGGTCCCGAGGAGGTTGCCGGCGCCGCGCAGCTCGAGGTCCTCCATAGCTATCTTGAACCCCGAACCGAGCTCCGTATGTTCCTCGATGGCCTTAAGCCTGGCTTCGGCGTCCTTCGGGAGCTGCCAGCCCTTCGGATAAAGGAAATACGAATATGCCTGCACCGTATACCTGCCGACCCTTCCCCTCAACTGGTAGAGGTCGGCGAGCCCGAACATATCCGCGCGGTTCACGAATATCGTGTTCGCGTTCGGGATATCTATGCCCGACTGGACGATCGCCGTGGATACGAGCACGTCTATCTTTCCCCTTATGAACCCCACCATTATGTTCTCGAGCTCATGGGCGGGCATCTGCCCGTGCGCCTGCTCTATCTTCGCCTTCGGGGCGATCGACTTGAGCCGCTCCGCCAACTTGCCCAGGCCCTGGATCCTGTTGTTCACGAAGAAGACCTGGCCGCCGCGTTTCAGTTCGCGTTCGATCCCCGCCTTTATAGCCGCCTCGCTGAACTCCGAGACCTTCGTCGCGACCGGTATCCTGTCTTTCGGCGGAGTATCTATGACGCTCATGTCCTTTATCCCCATCAGGGACATATAGAGCGTCCGCGGTATCGGCGTCGCGGTAAGCGTCAGCACGTCTACGAGCAGCCTCATCCTCTTGAGCCGCTCCTTGTGCTTCACGCCGAACCGCTGCTCCTCGTCTATTATGACGAGGCCGAGGTCCTTAAAGTTTACATCCTGCGAGAGGAGCCTGTGTGTGCCTATCATGATGTCCACGGAGCCGTCTTTGAGGCCCGCTACTATCCGTTTCTGTTCCGCGCCGCTCCTGAAACGCGAGAGCATCTCGACATTGACCGGGAACCCCTTAAGGCGCTCCCTGAACGTGGAAAAGTGCTGTTCGGCAAGTATCGTCGTCGGGACGAGCATCGCGACCTGCCTGTTGTCCGTTACCGCCTTGAAGGCCGCGCGCAGGGCGACCTCGGTCTTGCCGTACCCGACATCGCCGCAGATGAGCCTGTCCATCGGTTTCGGGCTCTCCATATCGCGTTTTATCTCCCCGGACGCCCGCGCCTGGGCCGGCGTATCCTCGAACTGGAACGACCTCTCCAGCTGCCCCTGCCACTCGGTATCGGCAGGGAACGCGTGTCCTTTCATCGCTTCGCGTTTCGCCTGTATCTCGACGTACTCGAGCGCGAGCGAATAGATACCTCTCTGCGCGCGGGCTTTCGCGAGCGCCCACGCCCTCGTCCCGAGCTTGTAAAGCTTCGGAGGGCGCCCCTCGAACCCGATATACTTCTGGATGAGGTTCATATCGCCCATCGGCACGAAGAGTTTCGCGCCTTCCGCGTATTCGAGCACTATATAATCGACGGTCCCTTTATGTTCCCTTACCCTCTCGATCCCCTTATACCTTCCGATGCCGTGCTTGACATGTACGACAAGGTCGCCCGGGGATATATCTATGAAATTGTTTATCGGCAGGTCCTCGGATACGCCGTGCGCCGCCTCGGCCGCCCTTCCGGCCTTTAACCTCCTGGGTATAACTCCTTTGGCCGGCAGGACGATGGCCATCTGGTGGTCGAGGAATGATGAACCGGTGGCAATGTCGAAAGACCTGATGCGGGTAAGCCGGTCCGCGTCGAACTCGAGGCGTATCGGCTCGTCGAACGTCACGGGAAATATGTCGAGTATGCCCCCTCGCTGGGCAAAATCCCCCTCTTCGGCCACCTTTGCCTGGCGCGTGTAACCCAGGCCGGCCAGCCGCGCGTGGACCTTATCGAGGGAAAGCTCTTCGTTCTTGTAAAGCTTAAGTGCTTCGAACATAAATTCATCCGTTATGGTCTTGTATTTTCGCAGGGACGTTCGTCCCGCCCAGCGGCGGGACTCACTCTGTCTTGCTCCTCGCTCTCGCTTCATCTGTTAGCCGGCGAACCGGCCCGCTCGGATCAAGTAAGCCCTGCTCAGATACAAGTCCTTAGCGGTAAGATGAATTTATACTCAATACTATAGCTTTTGACTCAACAGGGATTGGGAAATTTGAGCGGGCAGGGTGTCCCGACATAGTCGTGACGAGCAAGCGACCCTGTTGAGTCAAAAGCCCTAACATTCAACATATATTACATCTTTACGGGACAGGATACTCCGAGCAGCGTCAGTCCGTTGGCCAGGACACGTTTCACGCACGATATGAGGTATAACCTTGAGCCGGTAAGCGCGGAATCCTCCGATATGACCTTATTTGCTTCGTAGAATTTATGGAAACAGGCCGCGAGCCCCTGCAGGTAGGTGACTATCCTGTAAGGGTCAAGTTCCTGCGCGCTTAACCTGACAGCAAGCGGGTATTGCCTCAACTCTTTCAGCAGGTTGATCTCTTCCTGAGCGGAGAGCAGGCCGGCATCGGCCTTGCATATATCCGTTTCGGTCCTGCCGGACGCCGTGATTATACTGCAGATCCTCGCGTGAGCGTACTGGACGTAGAAGACCGGGTTCTCCTGCGTTTGTTTCTTGGCCAACTCGAGGTCGAAATCCAGGTGCGCAGACGCTTTCCTCATAAGGAAGAAGAACCTCGCGGCGTCCCTGCCGACCTCGTCGAGCACCTCCCTGAGCGTTATGTATTCGCCGGCCCTCGTAGACATCTTTACCGGCTGGCCGTCCTTATACAGCGTCGCGAGCTGTATGATTATTATGTTCACCGTATCCGCGGGATATCCGAGCGCCTGGACGGCAGCTTTTATCCTGTTTATATATCCGTGGTGGTCGGGGCCGAGTATGTCGATGACTTTCGAGAAACCGCGCTCCAGCTTGTCCTTATGATAAGCGATGTCAGGCGTTACATAGGTATACATCCCGTCGCTCTTCTTCAATACCCTGTCCTTGTCGTCGCCGAACTGCGTCGACCTGAACCATAAAGCGCCGTCGGATTCATACAACAGGCCCTTGCCCCTGAGGGTATCGAGCGTCTTCTCTATCTTGCCCGAAGCGCCGAGCGCCTTCTGGCTGAACCAGACGTCGAATTTGACGCCGAAATCAGCCAGTTCCTGCTTTATCTCGTTAAGCAGGTATGCGCATCCCCATTCCGAAAAGACCTTCAGGTTGGCTGGGGTTTCGGCCTTGTATTTGTCGCCGTGTTCCTTGCGGAACTCCTCGGCCATCTCCTTAATATATTCGCCCTTATAGCCATTCTCCGGGAAATCGTATGCATCGCCGACGGATTCACGGTACCTCGCGTATACCGACTGGCCGAGGACGGATATCTGGACGCCTTCATCGTTTATATAATATTCCCGAGCCACGTCGAAACCGTCCGCGGAGAGTATGTTCGCGAGCGAGTCCCCGAAGGCGGCCTGGCGCGCATGCGCTACGCTCAGAGTTCCCGTCGGGTTCGCGCTGACGAACTCCACCTGGACCTTTACGCCCCTGGCGGCGGAGCTGCCGAATCCTTCCTTCTGCTGCGCGATCTGCCCCAATACGCCGCGAAGCGCCTTCGCGGACAACCGGATGTTCACGAACCCGTTAAGGGGCTCGATCGCGTCTATCTCCGCGCGCAGCGGCGAGGATGCGAGCTTGCCGGATAATACCTTCGATATCTCCTTCGCGAGCTCTACGGGGTTCTTCTTCATCGGCTTCGCGAGCCTGAATGCTATATTGGCCGCTATGTCGCCATGGGAGGGGTCCTTCGGGTTCTCGAGGACAAGGAGTCCACTGGAATAGGATCCGGCGTATTCCGGCACCGCCGATAACGCGCTATCTATGAATACCGATATCTCCTGCTCTATCATATTTTATTCCTTAAAGATAATGCCACCCGCTCTTGCGGGTGGCATCTCCTTATACCTGTATCAGCTGAGGCTCTCCGTGGGGACATCCCCCCACAGGCCTTCGAGGCCATAGAACTTCCGGGCTTCCGGTTCAAAGACATGCACTACGCAATTGCCGAAATCCAGCAGCACCCAACTTGCGTCACTGCCGCCCTCGCGGTGCCAGAGCATCACGCCTTCTTCTTCGAGCTTTTCTTCAAGCTCGTCGGATATGGCTTTTACCTGGCGGCGGTTCGTAGCGGTCATGATAATGAAATAATCACAAAACGCCGACACCCCGCTCATATCCATGAGGACTATATCTTCGGCCTTCTTTTCCTTCGCAACCTCAGCTATTAATTCAGCTTTTGCCCTAGGGGTATCTATATTACTTTCCAAGTATCCTGTACATTCCCGTACCACAAGCCGGGCACTTGCCCTTCATAGCATCGCGGCCGTTCTTCATCTTTTCTTTCTGCGCGTCTTTCATCTCCTGCTTCTTCTTGCATTTAACGCAATATGCTTCCATCTAACACCTCCTCTTGAAGTTTGGAAACGGTTTTAGTCTACCATACCGCTTAATGGCTGTCAAGGACAGGGTCTTCATCAATCTCGCCTACTATCTCCTCCATGAGGTCCTCGAGCGTAACGAGGCCCACCGCTCTCCTGGAAGCACCGGCCTCGGAACCGGGAGCCGGTATATCCGTCACTATAGCTATCTGCGCCCTCATCTTCTGGAAATCCTTCAGAAGGTCGCTGACCCTCTTGTCCTTCTGCACGAAATACGGTTCATGGACCAGATCCGGTATAATAACAAGCCCCTTATTCTGCCAGATATAGAGCAGGTCCCTCGCGTATATGATGCCGACTATATTGTCGGGCGAACCCTTATATACCGGCAGCCGCGAGTGCCCCTCTTCGGCGAAAAGGTTCAACAGCTCCTCCGCGTCGGAATCGATATCTATGGATACCACTTTCCCGAGCGGGATCATGACCTCACCCACCTTCGTGTCCCCGAACTCGAATATGCGGTGCAGCATCTTGCGCTCTTCGTCCTCGACAACTCCCTCTTCCTTTCCGAGTTCTATCATCAGCCTTATCTCTTCCTCGCTTATGAGAGGCGAGCGCTGCTTGACCTCCCCGCCGAAGAGCTTGATCATCGCGTTCCCGAGTTTCGTGAAGACCTTGGCGACCGGGTTGAGTATCATAACAAGCAGGTTTATCGGCTTTGCGACCGCCAGCGAGACCTTCTCCGACCTCTGGACCGCGAACATCTTCGGTATTATTTCGCCGAATATCAGCAGCATTATTGTGACGATGACGGTCGCGGCCAGCATACCTACCTCTTCACCGAGGAAGAAGACGAATATTATTGCGCCGATGACCGAAATGGCGGTATTGACCAGGTTATTTCCGACAAGGATAGAGGTTATCATCTTCTCGGGTTTGGATACCAGCTGGTGGACAAGCTTCGAATTCTTGATCCCCTTGGATATCATATGGCGCAGTTTTATCTTGCTGAGCGATATAAGCGCGGTCTCCGACATCGAGAAGAACGCGGAAAAGCAAAGCAGCACGAGTATGGCTATGATAAGCGGTATGAACTGTTGCATGGTCTCCGTTAAAACCATCTTTTATTTTTTAAATACAATATTATCGTTACGGTAAATAAGGCGGTAAGGCCCATAACTATCCAGAAGGCCATCAAATGCTCCGCGAACGGGAGTTTGATGTTCATGCCGTAGATGCTCGGTATCACGACGAACGGCAGCATGACGGTCGCGATCACCGTAAGGACCTTCATTACCTCGTTGAGGCGGTTCGAGACGATCGAGACGTAGGCCTCAAGCGAGCCCGTCACGATATCGCGCGAAGTGCCGACAATATCGTTTATCCTGACGAGATGGTCGTAAACGTTCCTGTAGTAGACGTAATTCACGGCCCTTATGATCTCGAAGTCGCCTCGCGTAAGGACCGAGAACATGTCTACCTGGGGGCCTATCGTCCTGCGCAGGAGCATCGTATCGTTCTTTAAGCGGTATATCTGGTTGAAGGTCTTCGTGGTCGGATCCTTAAATAGCTCGGCCTCGAGGTCATCGACCCTCTTGTCGAACTTGTCGACTATAGGATAATAGGTGTCCGCGAGCGATTCGAGTATGGCGTACGCGAGGAAGTCGCTGCCGCGGGTAATTACCGGGGAACCCTTATCGACCCTCTCGAGGTTCAGGTCTATGGCGTCGACCTTCTCCGTATGTACGGTAATGAGATAGTTCCTGCCCATGCAGAAATCGACCTCGAAGGTCCCGATCTTTCCCGTTTCGGGGTCTATCCTGACGCCTTGCGTTATTATAAAAAGGTAGTTCTTGAAATCCTCGACCTTCGGCCGCGCGTTCGGCATGATGCAGTCCTCGACAGTCAGCGGATGCAGCCCAAAGACGTCCATGAGGATCTCTATATCGCTGTCGGAGAGCTCCTCCATATCGACCCAAAGCAGCGAGTTCTCCGCGGCGAGGGCTTCGCGGAACCGCTCGACCGGCATGTCCTTTATTAATTTGCCTTCGGGATCAAAGTAATAGTTCTTCATGCGGACACCTCTTTATTTATAAAGCCTTCTCGCTATTATATATTCCCTCACCGGTTCGGGAACAAGGTACCTTATCGACTTTCCCTCTTTTATCTTCTTCCTGATCAGCGACGAGGATATCTCGAGCGAAGTGATGGTCACGTGCTCGATGCCGTTCGGGACGTTCGAGACGTCGTATCCGGGACGGCTCGCGACTATGAAATTCGAGAGCTTGAAGATCTGGTCTATCTCTTTCCACGTATAGAGCTCGCCGAGAGAATCCGCGCCGGTCAGGAAAAAAAGTCTCGCCTCTTCGCCGTATTTCTGCCTAAAGGCCTTCAGGGTCTCGACCGAATACGAGGTCGTCTTCGCGTCTATCTCGACCGACGATACCTCGAATCCCGGATTGCCCCTTATCGCGAGCTCCACCATCTTGAACCTGTCGTTCGGCTCCGCGAGCTCCTCTTCCTTCTTGTGGGGCGGCACGTAAGCCGGCACGAGTATGACCTTGTCGAGGTTCAACTTCTCCCTCGCTTCTTCCGCTAGCACCAGATGCCCCGTATGTATCGGGTTGAACGTCCCTCCGAGTATGCCTATACGCATGTTGTCACTCCCTTATCTGCCCGTTGCCGTAGATGATGTATTTGTAGCTCGTCAGCTCTTCGACCCCGACAGGGCCGCGAGCGTGGAACTTGTCGGTCGATATGCCTATCTCCGCGCCGAAACCGAACTCCCCTCCGTCGGTGAACCTCGTCGACGCGTTCACGTATACCGAGGCGGAGTCCACCTTCTTCAGGAACTCCACAGCGTTATGGTAATTCTCGGTGACTATGGCGTCCGATAATTTCGTGCTGTACGCGTTTATGTGCTCGACGGCCTCATGCAGGTTCCTGACCACCTTTACCGACAGTATGAGGTCCAGGTATTCCGACGACCAGTCCTTGTCGGATGCGGCCTTCAAGCCCTTGATTATCCTTCGCGTCACGGCGCATCCGCGTATCTCGACGCCGGCTTCCTTATATTTCTTTATCATGGAAGGCAGGAACCGCGCGGCGACGTCCTCGTTGACCAGCAGGGTCTCCATCGCGTTGCAGACCGAAGGCCTCTGCACCTTCGCGTTGAAACAGATCCGCTCGGCCATGTTGAGGTCGGCGTCTTCGTCGACATAGACGTGGCATACGCCCTTGTAATGCTTCAGGACGGGTATCTTCGACCTGCGCGAGACCTCCTTTATCAGGCTTTCGCCCCCTCTCGGGATGATGAGGTCTACGAGCTCGCTTAAACCCAGCAGCGCGTGGACCGCCTTCCTGTCGGTCGTCTTTATGAGGTTTATCGCCCCGTCGGGAATGCCGGCATCTTTCGCCGCTTCGTTAAGTATGCCGAATATCGCTATATTCGAATTGATGGACTCGCTGCCGCCGCGCAGAATAACGCTGTTGCCAGCCTTCAGGCACAATCCGATACAGTCGGCTGTCACGTTCGGCCGGGATTCATATATTACGCCTATGACCCCGAGCGGCACGCGCAGCTTCCCTATCCATAGCCCGTTAGGCCTGGTCCACATCCTGATGACCTCGCCGATAGGATCGCGCAGCGAAGCGACGGTCCTGAGGCCTTCGGCCATCGACTTTATCCTCTTGTCGTTAAGCGTAAGGCGGTCTATGAACGCCGCGCCGAGCCTGCCGGATTGCGCCGCTTTCACGTCTTTCTTGTTCGCAGCGTATATTGCGGCCTTGTTCTTCTCGAGCGCGTCGGCCATCGCGCAAAGTGCCTTGTCTTTCACGGCCGAAGAGAGCTGGCCCATCCCGAAAGACGCTTTCTTCGCGTCCCGCGCTATGCTCACGACCTGCGCCTTAATGTCCCCCATTTATGACTGGCTCCTTCCCGAACGGGGAGCGAATATTGTGCCCACCCTCTCCCTGCCTATTATCCTCAAAAGTACGTGTTTCGACTTCGCGTTAGCGATGACCATCGGTATTCCCGCATCGGTGACCGTTCTCGCGGCTTTTATCTTCGTGGCCATTCCGCCGACACACACTTCCTTGTCCGTGCCGCAAGCGAGCTTCTCGATGCCGCAGTGTATGTCCTCGACGGTGTCCACGAGCTCTTTCCTGCCGATGTGGCTGTAGAGGCCGTCGACATCCGACAATATTATCAGCAGGTCCGCGGCGAGCAGCGTCGTGACGAGCGCGGCGAGCGTGTCGTTGTCGCCGAACTTTATCTCGTCGACCGAGACCGTATCGTTCTCGTTGATTATAGGCACCGCGCCGTATTCGAGTATCGTATTTATCGTGCTCTTGACGCTTGTATACCTCTTATGCTCCTTGAAATCGTCCCGCGTCAGCAGGACCTGCGCCACTTTGCGGCCGTGCCTCCTGAAATACTCGTCATATGACTTCATCAGCTGCGCCTGGCCTATGGCCGCGGAGGCCTGCAGGTGGTCGAGCGACTTCGGGCGCGACTTCAGCCCGAGCAGGTGCATCCCGGCGCCTATGGCGCCCGAGCTCACGAGCACGACCTTAATCCCCCTGCCGAGCAACTCGCAGATCTGGTCCGATATCTGCTTGACGGCGCGCCGGTTCATCGGATGCGACCTCGACGTGAACGCCGACGTCCCTACCTTGACAACGACAAGTTTAAGATTTTTTAAATAATTATCCCTCATTTTGCCTTTCCAGTTCCCCGGCAATGGCTTCCTTGAGTTCTTCGATGCCTTCTCCGGTCAATGCCGATACCGCTATTATATCCTTTTTTACTTTCGACTTAAACTTTTTTAGATTTGACTGCGCAGCAGGCAAATCTATCTTGTTCGCGACTATTATCTGGGATTTCTTCCCGAGGACCGGTCCGTACTGTTCCAATTCGTTATTGAGCGTCAGGAAATCGTCCAGCGGGTCCCTCTGGTCAACCCCGGCCATGTCTATAATGTGTATCAGCATCTTCGTGCGCTCGATATGCCGCAGGAACTTGTCCCCGAGCCCTTTTCCGGCATGCGCGCCCTCTATGAGGCCCGGTATGTCCGCGACCTTGAATGTGCGGCCGTGCGCCCGTTTAGCGGTACCATACTCGGCTATTCCAAGCACCGGCTCCTTCGTCGTGAACGGGTACGGGGCGATCTTCGGCTTCGCCTTGGAGATCTTCGATATCAGCGACGACTTGCCCGCGTTCGGGAAACCGATAAGCCCGCAATCCGCGATCAGTTTCAGATCGAGTTTCAGGAGCCTTTCCTCGCCGGGCTCACCTTTTGTGGCGGGTTTCTTGGACGCGTTGCCGCGGCCGCCCAGGCCTCCTTTAGCGACGATAAAACGGTCACCGGCCGCCTTAAGGTCCCTGAGGACAAGGCCCGAATCGAGATCCTTGACTATCGTTCCCGGCGGGACCTCAATGACACAGTCCTCCCCGTTTTTTCCGTTCTTATTATTGGATGAGCCGTTCTCGCCTTTGTGGGCCTTGAAGTGCTGGCGGTATTGGAAATCGAGCAGCGTGTGGATGTTCTCGTTCGCGAGGATTATGACGTCGCCGCCCTTGCCCCCCGGCCCTCCGTTCTGGACCGGGTAGCGGGCGAACTTATCCTTGTAGAAGCTCTGGCAGCCGTCGCCGCCTTTTCCTGCTTTGACCTCGATCTTCGCAGTATCTACAAACACCTTGGCTTTCGGCTACTTGTTTTATTGTGGCAGGACGCTGACTAATCTGGTTTTGCTGAAAGTTACGATACCGTCCTTCAGGGCGAAAAGCGTGTCATCCCTGCCCTTAGCTACGTTCAGGCCCGGTTTCCACGGGGTCCCGCGCTGCCTTACTATTATGCTTCCGGCAGTTACCTTCTCTCCGCCGTAAGCCTTTATTCCCAGACGCTGGGAGTTGCTGTCGCGGCCGTTCCTTGTCGAACCTTGTCCTTTATGATGAGCCATTTCTTCCTCCTGGTCCTAAGCCTTTATCTCTTTTATTTTAACCTTCGTCAACAGCTGGCGGTGGCCTTTCTTCCAGCGTGAATCCTTCCTCCTGCGGTACTTATAGGAGATGACCTTCTTCCCTTTCAGGTCCGACACGACCTCGCAGACCACCTTAGCGTCCTTCAGGTACGGCCTGCCGAACTTGGCATCCTTACCGTCGCAGACCATGAGAACTTCCTTGATTATTATCTCTTTTTCCTTCTCGGGAAGGGTCAGGCGCTCGACTGTGATAGCGTCGCCTTTTTCGACCTTATACTGCTTCCCGCCTGTCAGAATCACGGCGTACATAGAGAAACTCCTTCCATAAGCGCATTTGTGTGAATTTCGTGAGATTATACCCTAAAACCCGGCGGGTGTCAATGAATTCTTGATTTCTCGCTTATAGATGTAACGAAATCATCCCGAAGCCTGCGCAGCATTTTTTGATGCTTTTGGCAAAAAATGCAAGCGTTTAGGCAAGGGCACCTATGAACAGCGATTCTATCCTTTCGGAAATCTGCTGGCTCGCAACGCTCATACCCTTCGATGCAGACAACCCATTAGAGGAAGGTAATTCCGCTTTTTCATAACTCGTGAAATACTTCAATTAGATTATTCTATTTCTTGCTAATTTATTTAATTTGCACTCCCATAACCTTATCACCCTCCAACCTTTTTTTGATAATTCATTATTAACTATCCGGTCTCGTTTTTTATTTTTCTTAACTTTATTTTTCCAATAACCTGCGTTATTTTTGGGTTTAACATTTCGGCAGTTGTGCCCATGCCAAAAACATCCATCTACAAATACTGCGATCTTTCTTTTCGGAAAAACAAAATCTGGATGCCCAAATACCTTACAATTTCTTCGCCATCCATTTATTGAGTATTTTCGAAAATAAGAAACAAGTTTTAGTTCGGTAGATTGATTCCTTCTGGAGTGAACCGCTTTCATTATTCTTGAACGTTCTTCGGTCGAGAAAGTATCAGACATAACTTAGAAACCATGCATCTAATTATGCGACTTTTCGAAGCTTTTTTCGCAGAATCATCTTTCGAATCTGCCTTAATGAAGCATTGCGCAAATTATCATCAAAGCTTCTTTTATCCGCTATTTTATTTAACAAGATATATTTTTTTAGACACGATGCTACATATTCGGCTAATTTTACAGGCACAGCGTTTCCTATAATCTGCTCTACGTGAGTTTTATTACCACAAAGAATGAAATTTTCAGGGAATGTTTGGATCATGCTTCTTTCCTTAGTAGTTAAGGGTCGAATGCCTTCTTTAATACTTGAGGTGTCGCCAGGATGACCGCTGTATCCTTTTGCAATGGGCCGATTAACACCTCTTATTGTGGGGCTTGGCTCATCTACGCTAAATATAGCTCTCCTAGCGTAACTTCTTGGGTGACGATAGTAATGTTGTATTTTTAAACTATCGCCAAAATATTCACGCAAGGTTAGTCGTTTCCTTGATAAACCATCGTCTAATAATTCATCAAGAAATGAATCTCTACCAAATCTTCGTCCAATTACGAATAGTCTCTTACGTAGTTGTGGAACGCCACAATATGAAGCATCCATAATCTTAATTGTTAGGCCATATCCCGCCTGCTTAAATATTTTTTTTGCAATAGTGAGAGTTTTGCTTTTTGCTGCTCTTTCCACGTTTTCCATTACAAAAAATACTGGTCTCACGGATGCCACAATCTTAGCGAAAGACACCGTCAAATTCGCACGTCCTAATGATTCATCTCTTTTTCCAGCTGACGAAAAATCCTGACAAGGGGGACCGCCAATAATAATATCGGGATCATATCTTTTAATAATATCAATGGAATCGATTAATGATAAATCGCACGAAATAAGAGGATGATTTTTGAAGTTTGTTTTGTACAATTCGCATGCGGGTATCCAATTATCAAATGCAGCCACTATTTCATAACCCGCGTTACTAAAACCGAGAGAAAGCCCTCCTCCGCCAGCAAATAAATCAACTGTTCTTAATTTCATGATGTAGCATCCTCATTTTTCAAATAAATCCTTAGAAAAATATATTATTGCGTCAAATCGTCTTTCAGGACTTAAGTATTTCTGGCCTCCCCCTAGAATAATTTCCTTAATTTGATTCTTATGTATGGCAGGCCTTGCCAATCTATCGCATTTCATAAAAGGAAATGTCTTATTACCAGAAATTGCAAACTCCTTGTCGGTCTGGTTTCCCAAGCTCATTCCGTCATAAATCGGCTTTTGGTATACTTTACCGGTTCTCGATATCTCAAAAAGGAATCGTGCTAATCGGGCAGCGGCCCGCTGATGTCTACTTATATTTGGCGACTCGTTATTAATCGCGGAATTCATAAATAATTGTGTCAACGCAAAATTACTCCATACAAATATATCAAGACAGTTATCTGCAAGATTCGGAGATTTTCCTATCGTCTTCCAAACTGGCTGCATTAGTAAAGGCTGCTCATAATTCCTATATTTAGAAATAAACGTCTCTAGTGCTCTTAGAATGCTTGGCATTTTATTGAGAATTTCATCCTCATTATCCCATGCCCGTACTGTTAAACAGGAAGGTTCAAATATATCCCGAATCTGACTAAAATATTTCCTAAGTGAATACGCCATGCTTAAAGCCATATAACGCATCGTAGGAGAACGAATGACAATTTCACATCCATATTCATCTTCTGACAATCCTTCGGTGGTATTATCGGGAAGAGTTGTTAATTTTATTTCGAGAGGCTGAATATATTTTTCCGTTTGAACATTTCTTATTATCAAATCTATTGTTTCAAGTTCATCATGAACAAAACAATTAAAAGGTTCATAGCGTGATTCAAATGAAAAATAAAGCTTTTCATTGGGAAGGCTCGTATTGAACATTTCACCTATGCTAATGCTATCATGATATATCTCTCTTCTCCTATTAAGCCTTAAATACACGGCGGGAATTTTCAAGGAACGCATAAAACAAGCCAATGCAACTGGAAAGGCGGAATTGAACTGATTCTTGCCCCAATAATACGAGTCACTAAAATCGCGGTTTGAGTGACATATTCCATAAAGCGACGGCATAGAACCACCTCTTTGGGACGCTTAATAGTATTTCTTTCGTAATATATTGTATATGATAACGCTTCTCGGATAAAGATTCAACTGTTAACATGAATACATAAATACGTATCCCTGCTATGTCTCATTGCATGCTCTAAGTATAATGCTTGATTCTATCGCGTAAACCGCCTTCCATCCCCTGTGGGACATTTGCTTTAACCCATTCTTCTGCCCATTTCTTGAACTTATCGGGTCCTAGTAAGCTACAGAGCATTAGCTCATGCAAAAACAATGTACCGCTCGCTATTCTACAGAAACAGCCACGCACAATTCTCGAGCTTTCTTTATCTTGAGGCCCTTCCGTAAACATGTTCGAATCTTCATAATTTGTCTTTATTCTAAGACGATATAAATAATCCATTAATGTATAAGGACGTAGGCTATCGAAGATTTTGTTTTTTTCTTCCTCTGTCAGCTGTGGCAATGGAAACTTGGGATTTTTTCTCTGTTTTCTCCCGTTTGATATGCGGATAGTCTCCTTCTTTTTCCATTCATTTCGGTTTTGGCGTCTTTTTTCTTCGCGTTTATCTTTTATTCGATCTGCCAAATAATCTAAACGAGTGGTTTTAAGCGACTTTATGGCGATACTCCAAGCTTGCTCTTTACTAAAAGTCGCCCAAGGGTGAATATCTAAATCTATCTTTACCTCATCTGAAATATTTATTGGACCTTTATGTGAAAAAGCAAGAGACCACGGCGGAAGAATAATAGGCCTTTCTGCCCACAAAGCGCAGAATGCTGATTGAGTTTTTGGATGGCTATCTGGACGCAACTGACCCTTTGCAACGAGAAGCGCTTGTGTACAATGATAGAACACATAATAGGTTTGAATACAATTCCAATTATTAGATATGCGAATAAGCTCGTCTTCGGATATAAAATGCATAGAAGATATAATAAGAAATTCGGTTCCCCATGCGTTATACATGCTTCTTCGAATTTGATCTTCATCCCGAAGGAATTTGTTACTTCCTGGTAATACGCCTGGCGTAATAATTCGAGATTTTAAATCCGAATAGAAACACTCCGTATTATGCGATATTTTTCCTTTCAGAAGATAATCAAATGCAAGCAAATAGTGCGAATGAGTAAGAAATGACTCCTTCGGAGGACTTAACATATGATTCCTTGATAAGTTATTTAACGCGCTGTAGGTACGTTATGTTCATACTGCTTTCTTGTCATATATGCTATCATAAACTCGCAGGTCCTTCGCCGAGAAAAGAATAAAACTGATTTTCTTTAAAGCATTTGGATTTTGAACTACGAATTCCCGCGCGGCCTTCATCGCTATCGGGGCGGCCAGCTCCTTCGGGAAACGGTATGCCCCCGTCGAGATAGATGGGAACGCGATGGACTTAATGCCGTGTTTCTTGGCAAGCTCGAGGGAATTTCGGTAGCAGGAAGCGAGCAGCTCCGGCTCTTTGTGCTTACCGTCGCGCCAGACAGGCCCGACGGTATGGATGACGTATTTTGCCGGGAGGTTGTAGCCCTTCGTTATCTTCGCGCCGCCGGTCTCGCAGCCCCCGAGCGCCGCGCATTCGGCGAGCAGTTTCGGCCCTGCCGCTCGGTGGATCGCGCCGTCAACTCCCCCGCCGCCGAGGAGCGTCTTATTCGCGGCGTTGACTATGGCATCGACCGCAAGCGTAGTGATGTCCGCCTGTACTGTCTCTATCTTAGTGCCCATCAGGCGGCCAGCTTCTTCCCGAAAAGGCGGGCTTTCCTGGCATGCATGGGGTTGAGTTGTTGCTTGGGCTTCTGCGCCGTAAGGCCCATAAAGAGCACGCCTATCGTTCTCGCCCCGAAAACTTCGGCGGTAAGCTTAAGCAGGAATACCGCGTTAGACGAGCTGCGGGAGAATGCCGCGGGAGCTGCCGTGCCCGTTATGACTACCGCGCGTTTATTCTTCTTGCGGTCCCTCAGGACGGGGGCGCGTCCTTCCCACGGCCAATAGGCATAGGGCAGGAGCCTTTCGATGAACCTCTTCATTAGCGCTGTCACGGTATAATCGTTGACCGGCGAGGCGAACACAAACGCATCCGATCCCTCGATCTCGTCGAGGACCGCATCCATGTCATCGCGGATGGGGCATTCGCCGCGCTTAATGCCCGGCTTCTGTGTGCAAGCCCGGCAATTCGTGCAGAACTCGATATGCTTATCCAGCAGGTATACCTTGGATACATCGGCGCCCGCGTCCTTTGCGGAAGCCAGGACTTCGTCGACTGCGGTATCCGTGATACCGCCCTTACGGTAGGTCCCTACGATGGCGGTCACCTTCATAGTAGCCTGTCCCTTTTTGCTGCGAAGCGTCACCTATATGAGCTTTATGTCCTCGACATGCAGCAGCGGGTCTGCCTTGACGATTATCTTCGCGCGGAAGACGCGCTCTATCGTCTCTATCGCCGGGCGGTCCTCATTGAAGAGGCGCGAGGCGACTTCGGGGTGCGCATGGAGAACGACCTGCTTCTTCTTCGTTTCCTTCAGGTATTTCTTGACCTTGCGCAGCGCCTGGATCGAGACGGTCGATACCGATTTGATCAGTCCGCGGCCCTGGCAGTACGGGCATTCGCGGAACGACATGCTCTCGACGCTGCGGCGCATCCTCTGGCGCGTCATCTCGACGAGGCAGAGCTCCGATAGCGGCGATACGTCGGTCTTCGCCTTATCGCGCTTCAGCGCCTCTACCATCGTCTCGAAAACCTTGCGCCGGCGCGACGCCTGCATCATATCGATGAAATCTATGACGATGATGCCCCCAAGGTCGCGCAGCCTTATCTGCCGCGCGACTTCTATCGCGGCTTCGGTGTTGACCGCGAAGGCCGTCTCCTCGAGGCTCTTCTTCGCGGTGAACTTGCCGCTGTTCACGTCTATGGCCACGAGGCCTTCGGTCGGCTCTATCACTATGTAGCCGCCGCATTTTAGCGGGACCTTCCTCTCGAATAGTTTCTCGACGTCCTTCTCTATCATCTTCCTGTCGAACAGCGGGATATCGCCCTCGTAAAGCTCGACCTTCTGCCTTAGGTGCGGGGCGACCGCGCTGAGGAAATGCTGGACCTTCCTGTATTCGTCGCGGTTGTCTATGACGAGCTTCTCGACGTCCTCGGTAAGATAATCCCTGGCGACCCTTAACGTAAGGTCGTATTCCTCGTGCAGCAGCGCCGGGGACGACTTGCGGGCCGCGCCTATCTTTATCTTCTTCCAGAGCCCGAGCAGGTATTTAAGGTCCCTTGAAAGCTCGCGTTTCGTCTGGCCTACGCCCGCCGTCCTTATTATGACGCCCATGTCGGCCGGCACTTCGAGGCCGCGCAATATCTCCTTAAGCCTCACGCGCTCCTTGTCGTCCGAGATGCGGCGCGATATGCCGAGATGCCTGTCGAACGGCAGCAGCACGATATAACGGCCCGGCAGGGATATGTGCGTCGTCAGGCGCGCGCCCTTTGTCCCGAACGGCTCCTTGGTCACCTGTATCAGGACTTCCTGGCCTTTCTTCAGAAGCTGGTCTATCGACTGGTGGTTCTGGCGGCCCCTCTGCTGCTGCTTCTTCTCCTCCTCTTCCTTGTCGAGCGCTTCGAAATCCATGCCGAGGCCTACTACATCGGCCAGGTACAGGTAACCGTTCTTCTCGAGGCCTAAGCTCACGAACGCGGCTTTTACCGCCGGGACGACCGAGCTTACCCTGCCCTTATATACATTGCCGACGACCCTCTTCTCCCCGAACCTTTCCACGGAGAATTCCTCGAGCACCTTGTTCTCGAGCACCGCGAGCCTTTTTTCCTGCGGCTCGATGTTGATCAATATCTCTTTGTTCATTAATTTATTTCCTCTATATGTTTGATAATTACACCTTCAGGCAATTGTGCCTGTAACCTTTTCCCGAAATCCTCCGGAGAGATCGCGGCGGCGCCGACCTGGAACGACGCTTCCTCGGCCTCGCTCTCGACTCCCAGCTTTAATGCCCTCTTGAAGCTTATTTTTGGACGGGGGCTGAAACCCTGCGACATGACGAGCGGAAGGTCCGCCCTGCGCGCGGCGCGATGGAACAACCTTTGCAGGTCAAGATGGGATATGAATATCATGCGGCCTTTCTTCGCGAACGTTATGCGAAAGGCCCTGCGGATATCATTGGCCACTTTCTATCTGGTCCCTTGTGTCCTTGACATCCCTCTTCATATCGGCGATCTCCCTGCGCAGTTCTGCAAGCGCCTTGAGTATCGCCATATTCTCCCTGTGCAGGACGCGTGTAGTGTCCCTTACGAGCAGATCCGTTCCCTTGACCGCCTCGGAACCCCTTACCTGCGCGGCGTTCGAATAGTCGCTGTCAAAGTCGGCCGTATCTATATCGGCGGCGCCGGCACAAAAAGGCGACGCGATGAAAACGGCCATAATAAGGTATTTAAATGCTCTCACTCTCTCCTCCTTACCTCGAGTTCAAATATCCGCTGTTCCCCTTCTTGGGCTTGCTGAACCCCTCAACCTTTATATTCTCTTCTTTCTTTTCCGTATTTCCTTTTTTCTCCTTCTTCTTTATCCCTTCCTTCGCCGCCGGCGGCGTCACGTTCGCCTGGCCCGCGTCAAGCGCCTGCTTGACCATGGCCATCTCCTGCTCGGTAAGCTCGCCCGGCTTTATCACGCGCGCGGTGATGAATATGAGGAGGTCGATCTTTTCGACGTCATCCGTGGTCCTCGTGAAGAGCGCGCCGATGACCGGGATGTCGCTGAGCAGCGGCACGCCGATCTTGCCCTTCGACTTCACGTCCTTCAGCAGGCCTCCGATGACTATCGTTTCGCCGTCCATCATGAGGACCTGCGTTTCGGCTTCCCTCGTCACGAGTATCGGGTAGTCGTTAGCGCTTACGGTCTCCGTGAACGACGATATGACCGGATGGACGATCATGTTGATGTACTTTTCGTCGCCGCTTATCTGCGGCACCACGTAAAGCTGGATACCTATATCCTGGTAATACGCGAGGTTTATCGTCGCATTGCCGGCGGTACCGGATATCTGCGTCTCGATTATAGGGTATTTCTGCCCGATCAGTATCAGCGCTTCCTGGCCCGATAGCGTCAGTATCTTCGGCGCCGAAAGCGTGTTGGTCCTTACGTCCTCTTCAAGCGCGTGGACCATCAGTTCCATGTTCCTTCCCATCAGCCTCTCGAACAATATCTCGATGCCCGCGTTGTTCGTGGTCAAGCCCGCAGCCATCGGGACAAAATTTGCCGGGTCGAAACCGTTTTCGTCGCCGACCTCCGTCTGCGAATAATTGCGGCCTGTCATGACGCCCTTATGGTGCCCGCTTCCGACATTCACAGGGCCCAAAAGATCTCCGGCGGCGTCAGTCCTGCCCGCATGCGTCTGGAGCCTGTTGCCGGTGCTGAACTCCACGCCGAGGTCCTTAAGTACATTCCTGTTCACCTCCATTATCCTCGCCTCTATGAGGACCTGGTTCGGTTTCAGGTCTATCTCGGCCAATATCTTTGTTATCCTGTCCAGCGAACTCGGCGTATCGGTAATTATCAGGGAATGCGACCTCGCGTTCTCCCTCTCCCTGCGCTCCTTGCCCTGTTCGGCATCCTGGCCTCCGGCTACAGGGACGCCGACCTTCCATCCCTTCTGCCCGGTAATCTCGAGCACCGATATCTTCCCCTGCGGGGAGAGCTGCGGCTCGAGCATCTTCTTCGCGTCGACCGCGTCGAGGAACTGCAGCGAGAATACCCGGCTCGTGACGCCTTCTATCTCGGTAAGCTCCCTCTGCTTCTCCCTTCTCTCCTTTAGGGCATCCACGGTGGAGACCGTGATTATATTCCCGTCCCGTTCATACGCGAAACCGTATGTGTTAAGGATAACTGCCAGCGCCTGTTCCCACGGGACGTCTACGAGGCGTATCGTAACGGTACCTATCACCTCTTTGCCCGCCACTATGTTAACGCCGCTCTTATAGGCAAGGACGCGCAGGACATTCTGGATGTCCGCGTCCTTGAAATCGAGCGTAACGTTATTCGATTTGTCCTCGGCGGCTGCCCCTTCTTCCGCCGGAACGGTCACGACGGGGACGACCTCCTCATCAACGGGGGCTATGGCTTCTTCTGCCGGTGCGACGGCCCCTTGGGCCGGAGCATCCTGCCCGAAGGCCGGCGAAACCGCTGTAATGAAAATGAAACAGACCAAAAAGCATAATGGCATATTCCTGGGCATATTATTCCTCCTCGCCTCTCGTAAGCACTATATCCTCTTCGCCTCTGTTAAGGGTCACCTGATTTTTGTTTATCTTCACGACCTTATAATCTCCGAGCATATCCCCGGCCTTTACGACGCTACCGCTTATAATGGCGTAAGAATCCCTGCTGCTCGACCATACTATGCCTTCGAGGTTGAGCTGCATCGCCGCGCTTACCGGCCTCGCCTCGGGAAGTATATTTCCGTCCTTGTCGATGAGCGGCCTGAAAGGGTCCCTGTTATTGCCGGGGTCATATTTGAACGCCGCCTGCCCGAACAGCATCGGCATCGTAACCAGCATAATAAGCAGCGCGGCGGAGGCCGTCCTCATTTCTTCGGCTCCTCCTCGTTCAGCACGAACGCCATTATCAGCAGCCTCGCGCCGTGGTTCGTTATATCGACGGGATCCGCGTGTAAGTCGATATCTCCTATACCCATGACATTATCGGCGGTCTCTATCCTGTTTATGAATTCTCCGATAGCGTGGTAGCCGCCTTTGGCTTCCACCTGTATAGGTATCTGCGTGTATATCGATACCGGTTTCTTGACGGCCTCCTGTTTTGCGGGTTGTTTGCCCTTCGGGGCCTTTGCGGGTTCCGCAGGTTTTTCGGAACGCAGGGGCTCTATCTTGCTTATCTTGACCTTTGACTCCGACGCGAACCCCGCTATCTCCTGCAGGATGTTCGGCATCTCGGAATTAGGCGGTATCGCGTTATCGTACTGGCCCATCATGCCCTTCAACGCCTCGAGGCGTTTCTCGAGCTGCGGCTTGCTCTTTATCAGCGCGTCCGCCTTTTTCAGGCCCTCGCGTTCCTTAGCGATATCCTTGTTAAGCTTCCCTATCGCCCTCATCATCGGGAGCGTGGAGAATTGTATCAGCGCGAAGAACGCGATGGCGACGCCGATGCCTATCAGCACCAGCTTCTCCATCTCCTCCTTCGACATGGCTTTCTTGCCCGGCATATTATAGCCCCCTGCCCTTCTTGAAGTGGCAGATTATCACGAAATCCAGCACCTCGGTATTCTTTATCTTTTTCCTCTCGACCTTCGACAGTTCTACCTCGTCGAAATCCTCGCTGAACGACGCATTGTCCTTCAGGGAGTTAACGAACTTGCCGATCGAACCGTCCTCCCTGCCGTCGGACACGACGCTCGAACCCTCGATGACAAGCACCTCTTTCAGGACCCCGGGCTCCGATGGAGAATCGCCTTTCCTGACGTCTATGCTGCGAAGCCAGGTCCCCGTCACCATCGCGTCGGAAAGGTCGTTGAGCTTCTTCGCGAGGCTGAACCTCGAGCTCCGAAGCTTGTCTACGACATCGGCTTTTGACGAAAGGAGTTTTACCGATTCGTCCAGCCGGACCGCCTCTACGTTCGCTATCTTTATCTTCTCGTTCTTCTTCTTCAGCGAAGAGAGAGAGGCCCCTTTGAATTGGACCGCCAGGAACAACAACACCTGCAGCAATACAAGCAGCGAGACGATGCCTATAGCGACGGGCACCACCGGTATGGAAGGAAGCGCCGACGGCTCTTTCTTGCGCACCCTCATCTGGACCGGCAAAAGGTTTATCTCTATCATCCGCTACCGCCTTATCGCGAGCCCGACGCATACCGCCATCTGGCCCGACACTTCTTTGAGCGCCTTTGCATCCACCTTAGGCGAAAGTAAAAGGTTAGAGGTCGGGTCCCATACGGCTATATCGAGCCCGAACGCCTGCTTGAGCCTGTCAATGACCGCGGGCTCCCTCGCCCCGCCCCCGCTTATATATATCCCGTCTATGCCTTTTCCGAACTGGTTCTCGTAATAATCGAACGATAGCCTGACCTGCGTCTCTATCGCGTCTATGCTCTTTATCTCGACCGGTATATCCCTGGCGAAATTCAGCACCTCGTTCTTCAGTATGCATACGTTCGTCATGCTCGCGCCGACATTGACCAGCGCTATGGTCTTGTCTTTTCCTGCGCCCGCGTTGTTGTACAAAAACGAATTGGTCACTGCTATTGAGTCGCAGTCCACCGCTTCGGGCACGACACCCGCTTCGTTCATATACCCGAGGTATTCGTCGACAAGCTCCTTCTTGGCGGCGACGATGAGGACCTTCATCTTGCCGCCTTCGGCTTTTTCGCTTATTATCTGCGCGTCAATATATACTTCGTTTATGCCGAACGGGATGTATTTTTCTGCTTCGAACTGGAGCGCGGACCTTAACTCATCGGGGCTCATCTTGGGGAACAGGACCTGCCTTACCACTACAGATTGGCCCGATACCGATATAACGGCCTTTTGTATCCTTGTTTCAGATTTTGCGATCGAGCGTTTCAACGCGGCGACCAGGGATTCCTTCGAGCGTTCGCCCTCGAACTGCTCTACGGAAAAATGCTCCACTTGCATCTTGCCGGTCTTCTGTTTTGAAACGACAACGGATTTCACGGAGGATGTCCCGATATCCAGCGCGGCTTTGCTCCTAGACGCACCGAAACTTAGGAATGGGATCTTGATTTCTCTCGCCATTGGAAATCAGTTTATATTTTTTAAGCAATAAAGTCAAGAAAAATTGCGAATTTTCACTTATCGTTGATATTGGCACCCCGTTGTAGTATACTTTAATCGGGAGGGCGGTAAGATGTCTATCTCTAAGAGGCAGAGAGGTTTCACGCTCCTTGAGTTGATGCTGGCCGCGACCATACTTATCGTTGCGGTCGCCGGCCTTCTCGCGTCTTACGTGCTCTGTTTCAACCTCGCCGAGACCGCAAGGGACATGACCCTCGCAACCACCGCTATACAGTTCAAACTCGAAGAGATACGCGACCATACCTTCGGCGACATAACCGCCGATTTCGACAATACGACCTTTACGGTGAGCGGATTCGACGCCGGGCAGGCCACCGGCTCCATCAGTGTAGAGTCGATCACGACGGACATATTGAGGGTCACGGTAAGCGTGTGCTGGAGGCAGCGCGGCAACAGGATATTCGGGGAGGATAACGGCCGCGGGGGCGGCATCGCGTTAAGCGGGCACCTGGAGGGCACCGAGGACATCGATGCCGACGGGATAGTTGACTCCCCTGCCATGATATCCACCCTTATGATAAACCGGGGGACTTAGGCGATGAAGACCGCGGCAAGAAGGCGCGCACATGGATTGAGCCTGATCGAACTGATGATCTCGATAGCGATCGTCACGGTCATCGGCGGCTACTTGGCGTACTTCCTTGTCATCGGCGCATCTGCCTGGCGCGCGGGCGACGCCGAGATACAGGCGAACCAGGAATCCAGGAAAGGTATGATGTCGATGGTGAAAGAGCTCAGGCAGGCACAGGACGGTAACCTGAGAACCACCGCCGACGCGTTGTATGCGGATAACACCGTTTACAACAATATAAAATTCCCGGTAATATCTGATATCGACGGTGACGGCGATACGGTGAGCGCGATTGGGGCCCTGGAATGGTCCACGCCGATATCATATTATATTTCAGGGACACAGCTTATAAGGTCGCAGAACGGCGCAACGACGGTGCTGGCGAACAATGTTATCGGCCTGCAATTCGTAAAGACGGTCAATATAACGCTGGGGATCTCGGTCTTGAACGTCACGCTGCAGACGAGAAAGACAAGTACCGAGGGACGCCAGGTACAGTCGAGCCTGA
>Ga0209507_1000584_pt1 | contig 38198 bp, 64 predicted proteins | sample AD_UKC028_MetaG_FD_184414 | JGI IMG/M metagenome (GOLD analysis project Ga0209507, IMG submission 184414) | Active sludge microbial communities of municipal wastewater-treating anaerobic digesters from USA - AD_UKC028_MetaG (SPAdes) (version 2) | ecosystem: Engineered > Bioreactor > Anaerobic >...
AGAACTCTTTGCCTTTCTTGCGTATCTGGAACTCGTAAACCAGGATAGCGCGTTTCTCGCCTTCGCTTATAGCGAACTCAACGGGCTGGTCGGCCTTAACCTTGTTCTTTAGTTCGGGATACCTGACGTTAAACTCTGCCGTTGAGTACAGGCATTTCTTAATCATATACCGGCAGTCTTTAATGCGGTTGGCTTTCCAGTCGAACAATAGGTCCAACGGGTCAATGCGTTTAATGAACGTCCTATCGGGCGTCTCGTTCCCATCGGTCTTATCGGGCTGTTCCTGCGCGACTTTCTCTTCGGCCTCGTCTTTGTTCTGCGGATTGAAGATGTTCTTAACCCTGTCAATTAAACCAGTTTCGCGTTCTTCGACCTCGCCTTCAGTCGGTAGTGGCATATAATCTTCGGCTTCTTTAGCGTGACCGACTTCGACTACACCGTACCCGGCTAACACAGCGTCAAAGGTGGCTATCCTGTTTTCCTCCAAGCTACCCGTTTCCTCGAAACAATACTTTAAAGCGGTTTTCATTATGGGCAGGTTAGCTTCGGCGCTAGGCTTCCTGGCTACCGGGGTAAACTCAGGGTTCTGGAATAGGATCTCGCTTATCAAAGCGTTTATGTTGGGGAAGTAGTTATTGATTATCGCTAGGCGGTCACCAACCTGAACGCGGTCGCTAGACGATTTGTTCTGTAAAAGCCCCTCGTAATAACGGATGGTCTCGGGATAAGCGTTACGGGTCAGGAGTTCGGTCTTCTGTCTTTTCTCGCAGGATTCTGCTTCCGAAATCCAATATGAAATTTCTTCTTTGGTTAGTTTAGGCATGGCACCTCAAGTGTTCTTATCTTCTAGCAACCGTTTATAATTTGTTTCCATTTCGTCTATCATTCTTTGTACTTTTGGGGGCAAACCACCCCCCTTTCGGGCAGTATATATTGGCTCTGCCTTACCGTATTCGTTATATATACTCTGGTTCTTCTTCTTAACCATATCTGCCCTTTCTATGGCTAATAGCTTTGCCAGATCCTTTTATCCCATCGCTTCCGATAAAATGTGCCAAGCCGGGTGTTTAACTTGTCGGTGTATTGTCATTTTATAGTCGCTTTGAGTCCGTCTTAACGGTGGTTATTTTAATTTATCGAGCATAACCGAAAAGAACGCTCGTTAGGCATATTCTCTCTTGTAGTTTAACGGGTTTTTCTTCAGTACCTTTTCCCACGGGCTGTTATAGTGGGCGTTATCGTATTTAGGCCATGCGCTAGCCGTCTTATGCGCCATAGCGATATATCTAAGGCAGTCACAATTAGCGGACAATACCCCATTTGCGTAGTAACAATGTTCCCGCTCAACGGTTATGTTATAGACATCCGCTGTTCTGCCCGTCTCTAATACGCTTTCTACGATGAGCGGCCTTGCAGTTGTTGTGGCAGTATTTGGCCTTTTTGAGGTACGCTTCAAACTCTCGACCGCAATAAACGCATTGCTTGACGACCTTTTCTCGGCTTTTCCATACTTCCTTGCTATGGATCGAATGCCATTCTTTTCCTGCTTCCGAGGCATGCCAAATCTTTGTAAGTTCCCTGATTTCTCCCATATGGCGCTGGTTTCTGGCTCTGTAATCCTCATCGGCAAGCCGAATACGGCTGTGCAAGGATTGATGTTCAGATGAGTGCATAAGTTCGAGGTTATCAATGATGTTGTTCCATCGATCGCCGTCCCGATGATGTATGCAATGTCCATTAGGGATTTCGCCATAATTTGCTTCCCAGACCGCAACATGAAGACGAGGTTTTCCGCCGCCATTTGCATAATATTTGCCATCCCAATGGTATCTTTTGCCCTCGTAGATAATCCCAGGCATTCTTGGCCTATCTTCAGTTCGGATATAGCAACCTTCCCTTGTGGCGTGTATATCCGATGATCCTTGGTTCCCAATAACTCTCGGCCGTTGCTGAATGTGATTTTCCATATGGATTTGTCTTCTCCCGTTTTTTGGCTATCAATAACTCTCTGGTCTCCAGATGGGGTCTTAACCCTATCGTTTATCCGGATGTCCTTGATGGCTTTTTCCGTATTGTCGGCCATAAGCACTAGAGTGTTTCCTTCAAGACAAAGATGGTCGGCTTTCTTGTACGGGCTTGGCGATTGTTCGCCTAGACTCGTATCGTCACGTTCGCACCAATGATACCGTTCGAGTTCCCATTGTAAATTCTTTAAGCCCTTGAATATGTGTATCTTGTCCGTCTTAAACATCTCGGCTACGCGGTTAATCCCGCCCATAACGTCGTTCTCAGCCGGGTTAGCGTATATCCCATAATCCTGGTATTCGGTATGTAGCGTGTATAACCTGCCGTCCACCGTCTGGTTACGGATATTCGAGGCGGGATCTATAACCCAATGGATATCTTTGTCCTGTTTAAGTTTCTTGGCGGCCTCACTTACCCTAACGTCCTGTTCGTAGTATTCCGAGAAGAACCATAACTCACCGTCAGTGTCGACCGCCGCCTTTAAACACGCCGTAGTCCCAGTTATGGCAGGGTCAATCGCCCCTATCTGTTCCCAATGGTCCGGTATGTAAATCGGGTCGGTAAGATGTATTTCAGGCTGGTATTCCGGCCAGACTAGCCCGACATAATCTTCGAAACACGCCTCAAATTCCTGTTTAAAGTATCGGTCGGATAGTTCCTTCCGCGCCTGTTCGACTTCTTTGGGGTCTATAAACGGATTGTCTATAGTAGTGAATTGCCAGGCGGCGAACCCGTCTTCACCCTTCTGACCCTTTAGGAACAGTTCCCAGAAAGCGTTCTTGCCTTTAGGCGTTCCGATGAACAAAGCTTTGCCTTTGGTATCCGTGAGCATAGGCCTGATAATCTCCTGCCATACGTTAGGTTTCATGTCGGCGTATTCGTCTAAAACTGCAAATTCGAGGCCGACGCCTCTCAGAGAGTCAGGATTGTCGGCTCCGCGGAGTTCTACCCTGGATTCGTTGGTAAGTTTTAAGCATAGGTCGACTTCGTTAGCGGATACCACTAGTTCACGGGGAACGATAGTTTTCAGCATCGCCCAGGCGATCATCTTGGCTTGGCGATAAGTCGGGCAGATATACCACGATAACGATTTGGGTTTACTCAAAGCGGACCGCATGATCTCGTGTAGAGCGAGATAAGTCTTACCGCTACGCCTTCCGGCTACGACTACCCTAAACCTGTTCGGGCTTGTCCAGACTTGGCATTGCGCTGGATGCAGTTGGTATTCGATTTCCATCGGTTTGTTTGTAAACGAATGTAATGTGCTGGTGTTGGGACTGGTCAACTAGCGAACCGTCCATTTCTACGGCATTCGGTATCCTGCGTTTAATCATTTCAGCAACCACTTGGACTTTCCGGTCGTCCGGTACTTTGGGGTTGTCCAGCCATCGGCGCAGTATTTCAACGCCTTTTTCTAGTATTTCTTTAACCGTTTGTTCTTCCAGCATAGGTTTCCTGCCGGAGTTTGGTCTGTATCCGCCGCGATTAGCCATAATTCTTGTAATATTTTTATTTATAATGGTTTATGATTGATTACTGGTCAATTTCTACATTAACCTTTAACGGTTGTTGCGTTGGTACTTGTTTAGCTTCTTCTGCGTTCATAAGTGGAATTTTGAAGATAAGGGTCATTTCGCCTTCGTGGTCTTCAGATCGTTTCCATAGTTGGGCGCAGAATGTAGTCATAATTTAAAGCGGGGCTACTTGGTTAAACGCGGCCCCTTCGCGTAATAGCCGGAGATTTCCGGCAAATTCTCTACCTACTAATGGGAGAAAAGGGACACTTTTGGTGGGTGTTTTGTTCTAAGTCGTGCAGTTATTTGGACTTACGAAAGTTGACGATGGGACATTTTACCATTCGTAATTGTCATTATCGTTTAATAATGCAAAGCCGTCTCGCATCTTTCGATGGGTATATTGTTTCTTGAGATATGTGTCGGCTTCCATAGCGTAGTTATCTCGTTTGCCGCCCAGGAGCGTATGGAGGTAACGGTGGCAAGTAACACAGACTTTCATCAGGTTTTCTTTGTCGTTATCCGTACGATCAGCGTTCTTGTGGTGTATGTGTATCTTATGCGTCTTTCCTCCACACCGCTCGCAGACTTGTAAAGAATTGCGCTTGATATTCGCCATATAAACCCTCCAGTTTGTGCCGTAGTCTTGTTACAGTCTTAGTGGAAATGCCAAAAGCTTCAGCTATCGCGGTATTAGACCAGCCAAGTTTCAAACATAGCCAGATCACCTTTTCGGTGGGTGTATCTCCGGGGAGGCCGAAGTCATCTAATCTAGGGCGGCTTTTATACGACTCGTTGGTTTTTACGGGATGCAGCTTTTCCTCAAACATCTGACCATTTTTGATATTATCGGTTTTGCCCGTTATGCGGTAAGATACGCCCTGTTCGTTTTCTTCCTGTTCGTCTTCTTCGTCAAACATACGCACCTCACAGTTTATTCTTTTCTTGGCGGTCTTTAAGCCAGGTGGTAAGAAATTCGTCGTTCTTCAAATACTCGTGGCGCCAGTTCTCTAAGAACTTGGTGGTTATTTCGTGTTGTTTTATACGGGTAGTCTTTATTTTTTCTTGGCGCAGGTAGGCGCGGATCTCGGATAGGACTTCACGGTAGATTAGACCTTTTCGCATATTATCCTTTCATGGACGTTTTTTAGTCCATCGAATATTTATACCAGACGAACACTTTCCAGTCAGCCCAATACACTTGAACGTTTAATACGTCCTTGTTTTTAAGGAAATTGTTTATTCTTAACTGAAACTGTTCTTCGCTTTCTCCGGCGGCTTGGTTGAAATCTCTAAACCGGTTCAGGATAGCAAATTCTGTCTTTTCCATAAGTCACCTCACATTGTTATTGCCATGAGAAATACTATAAAAGCGGTTATGGCCAGCGTAAGTATCCCGCCGGCGAACAGGTAGAATATGGCTTCTGGTATGGTTAGCGGTTTCATCGTAGTTTACCGTCTGGTATGTGTTTGTAGTTGTAGAGGTTGCCTACGATAATCTTTTTCGAGGCGCGAATATGAGCCAGGATTAGTAAAAGCCCGATCAGGATCAGCCCGGCGCCTTTATACCCGATACTGTACTTCCAGAAGCAGAACAAGGAACCTATCCCTTTAGTGACAAGATCCCACGATAAGGCGCTGGTTATAAGTATCAGCCCGGCGTATAGCCCGTATTTGTAAAGTGCGTATATCATTTCTCGTGCCTCCCGTAAGTGAGGTAGTCTTTGAGCATTTCCATCTTGATGTCGAAACGCAGGTTAGAATCCATAATATCTTTTATATTCTTGGCGCAGGTTATCCACCCTAAAAACCAGGAGAATACCATCATGGCGCCGATCACTACTAGAACCGTCACGATATTCTGCTCGCCAAAACGTGCATCAAGTTTATCCATGAAAGACCAAAAGCTTTGCATACAGGTATCACCCCCTTCGCCATAGTTACGGTTCCTACCCACCAAGCTATCGTGGAATAGATCAGGAAGAAGTAAAGCGCAAAGAATAATAAGCCTTCACCGCGTGGTTTCATCTATTCCTCCTGTCTGTTGGGCATCCATTTCTTGCCCCATTTGTCTATAAAGTATTCGTCCTCGCTGTGAAGGACTATCATGTATTCTCCGGATTCTATAAGACGTCCATCAATATAAGCTTTTAGTATTGTTTGATTGTGCGTTCCAGGGTTAAGCCTTACGTTTTCTCTTGTTGGTAGTTTCATTATCGCTCCTTAAAAAAGTATTTGCTGGACGCCTAGTATAGTCACTCATCTTCCCGCCCTCAAAAATATACACCCTATTAAAAAAACACACAGAATTGTCACGCTCAGTAAAAACAGAAACGACGATATTTTTAGAAAACATTCTGTCATCTATCCCTCCAGTCTTTTAAGTGGGGCGGGCAAGGGGTTGTTGACTGCCGTCATCCCCCGTCCTCGTCAGGATTACGCTACCGCCCCACAAAGTTATTTGCCTATCCGTTAGACTGTGCTTGTTCCCTCCACGCCACGCCTTGCCCTGTCCGCTGTCCTCTTATTGAGCCACAGAAGTGCTTCTTCGAGCTTCGTAAGGGCTATGGCGTTTTCCCTGCACTTATAGTCGCCCTCTTGAAACCCCTGCAACCTGTCAATGACAATGACTATGAGGTCTTCGTTCATTACCCCGTTCACGCCGTTTTCTTTTATCGGTCCGTTCTGGAACTTTACTGCCCCAAGAATATCACTCGGCTCTTTTGTTGAGCTTATGGAATACTCGTGGTTAGCATTTCCTGCGCCTTTCTCATCACACGCAAACACCTGCGTGTATTTCTCTGTCCCGATGTCGAGCTTTCTCATTTGTTCCTCCTTGTTGTTTGCCTATCCTTTTGTTGTCCCTGCTTGGGGCTTTCCCTTCCATTTCTTCTCGGCTACTTTTTGCCACGCCTCATTGCTTGATTGCCTGAGAACCTTGACCTCTGCCTCCAGTTCCTTGACCTTTGCCTCAAGCTCTATAACATCATCACAATGCTGGCGGCATACTCCAAGTTCACTTTCGTGGCATTCCCTATACCGCTCAAGCCTATCCACTTTTTCGAGTAGAGAGGCGATAATCTGAAGTTCACCACGCATATCATCTTTTATGAGAGAATAAGCCTTCTCTATGTAGCTATGGTCGGTTTGATGCGTCCTATCAAGGTCATTCTCCGAAAGAAATTTAGTGTCTTTCAGGATTTCTCTTGCTTGTTGGGCTGAAGTAAAAGCATCGTTTTTATGGTCGGTCATTTCTCCCTCTCCTTGTTTATGTGCGAGGCGAAGTCCAAAGCAAGACAATAAAAAAACCCGCTATCGAATTTTTCTTGGAATCGCCCGTGGCAAATATTCTTTAAATAAGTTGATAATTCCTCCGCAAGTTCCTCCGCCTTCATCTCATACTTCTTCTTGTAGTGGGCTTCGAGTTGTTTTTCCGTTTCCGAAATAATGTTTAGCCCCGTGCAATGATAATCTATTGCAGATGGAACTTTGCCTATATGCGCTTCTAGTGCAAGCGTAATTACTTTGTTGGTGAATACGTTTAGTATTTCTTCCACTGTTTTTTCCTGTTCCATTAGTCCCTCTCTTTGTTGCCCTGAACATAAACCTTCCAAAAATGCTCGAAAAAAATCTTGGCACTTTCATCTATGTTGCCTTCAAAGGTTAGCTTGCCATTTGCCCAACTTATTCTACCAACCTCTGGCGTACCGAATATAATACTTGTGCAAGGTTGTGAATTGAAAGAAATGACTGTTTCAGGGTCTGTTACTATATAGAAACTTTCTTCTTCTGTAGCCATAGCACCTCCGCAGATTGTCATAAGCAATATCACCCCTAAAATTATCTTCATCGTTCCTCCCACCTTGTCTTTATGAGGTCGATGGCTTCGTTGTGACCTTTTACTTTGCCTTGAATATAATCCGAACCAACTTGCGTGTCGTATCTCAAGGGTATACATTTCTCGAAACGCTCGTTGTATATCCGCTCGATTTCTGCGAGGGTTTCTTTAAATACCACATTAAATACTTCAAGGTCAGCAGGAACTCTGTTGTGCTGTCCATCTATATAACCTTGGTCATATAGTTTCTTCAGCGTAGCTTTCACTCTTTCAGCGTGTGTCATCGGATGCCTCCTCCCCTAAAGCGTTGACTTTAACCCCATTGTTCTGCCATAGCGTTTGCTATCCCCGGAAATGTTTTACTGCGAACATTTGCTCTTTCTTCCGGCGGTAAATTCCAAGCGTCTTTAAACCACATTGGCTGTCTTTTTTTCTTTCCTGTTTTTTTATCTATCCACTCAAACCATTCTCCGCTGTGTGTATGCGTTATGGGGTCTCCAAATAATGTTGGCTCGCCATTATGAAAAAGAGGATTAAGTCCTTTCAGCCATAAGCAAGTTGACTTACTGAATGGGTCTCCAAAATGATAGGGCTGTATAATCTGGTCCGGCTTGCGGTATAGTTTGCTCATTATCCCTATGGGGTTTTCTATCGCCCATTTTTTAATGGGAACAGTCGTAAACCGCATAAACAAATCTATTCCTTGCTGTTGTCTGCCGTCTGCTCGTTTCTTGGCAAAATGTGCCGCTCCGCTAACCGCCAAATGGGTACAAGGTGGGTGTGCTATCATCAAATCCCATCCGTCATTTATAACATCAAAAACATCGCCCTTGTAATGAGGTCCCGGAGTAACAGTATCTTGTAAGTCGCAAGACATAGCTATATGCCCCTTTTTGATAAAGGCATCTCTGACTGTTCCGCTACATTCACAAGCCACAAGCACTCTCATATCTCCCCTAAAGCGTTAGTCCCCGGCCGTCATTTCCACATAGATACTATTAGCGTTATTCCCACTAGACAAAGCCCCGACATCAGTATCGTTAATCCGATTTTTACTAGCATAGTTTCTATCATGTCACACCTCATCGATCGTTAGTCCCCTTATCAACCCGCTTTTACCTGTCGTCATTTCCATGTATTTTTTAGGCGCAACTTTTTTGAAGGCGCGCTCCTTGTAAGAAAACGGTTTGTATTTCTTGTTCAGCCGTTTATGTTCGGCTACGGATAGTATCGGGAAATTCTTGCCGGTTTTAGGTTCTTTCACAGTTTCTCCAGTCGTTGTTTATAGTCAGCGATCATATCCTCGTATTCTTGGCGCGATATTTTCCTTGTAGTTTTCTTTAAAGCTTTTAGGCGCTGAAATTCTAGTTCGCCGCATTGGTCAATAAACCGGGGTATAAATTCTTCCTTGTTGCCGTTCTTGAACAGGTTACAAATTTTGCACTGGGGCCTGACGCCGTTTTCTTCAAACAGGATCGCGTTGTTGCGCCCATCAAGAAGATGCCCGGCCTGAAGTTCTTTCCACGGTTTCTTGTCCCCACAGGTATAACAAACCGCCATACCGTAACTATCGGCCGCCGAACGCCGAATAAGTTCTGAAAACAGTTTCCAGGCGGTGTTTTTAAGCGAAGTTAGGCTTTTCTGCTTACTTTTACGTTTTAAGGGCGATTTTCTCATTTCTTCCTCCCGCTAGCGTAAACCCATTTAGCGACCCAAGTATTTTGCGGCCTGCATTAACAAATCCGCACTATCATGAAACATCCCAAGCCCCCAGTTGCATTTAAAACACAAAACTCCCCTGACCTCGCCAGAATAATGGTCATGATCTATGCAGAACCGCTTTTCGCTTGCGTCTTGATGCAATCCGCATATAGCACACCGATATTGCTGAAGCTTAATATAATCGTGATATATCTTACATTTGTTATTAGAATCTATTTTAGAGTATTTCATATAAGAATTTGCCCTCCCTTAATGCTAATTATTTTGCGTTTAAATGCCCTGTGGCGGAAAAAACATAGCCCAACTTGTTTCGCACCCTAAAATGCAACCACGGGGCTAAAAACGGCCTTAAAATCGATTATAGGGGCTTGTCCTTGACTTTTATGGGTTTGAAATTAGGGCAAAACACCACGATCGCCCCTTTTGGCTGTTTACAGGTCTTTTGGCATAGCTTGCAAAGGTACATTTCTACCCCCTGGCGTATTCGGCGCATTTTATATGGTGGTGTTTCCTTGCCTGACGCATTTCACGAAGGTTACGGTATTTCTCACGGCGCCAAAGCCGTTCCCGTATGTTTTCGACCGCCATAGAACCGAACATAATCCCGAATAACGCCAAGCCCGCTATCAAAAGGCATATAACCCAATCCCCACCGCTCATGCTACCTCCTCCTTTTTCAAGTTATATATTTCCCGTTGTAGCGCCTTCTTCTCTTCAGTTTTTTGGGCAAGTAGTTTCTTGTCATTTTCTAAACTTGCCGATACCGATATGATCGCTTCCTTTGCGTTCAGCGCAGTATCGACATTATTTATCGATGAAAGGTAAGTCTGGGTTAGCATTTTTACAGCTTCCTGATTTAACGCTATGCTTTTCTTGACCGACTCGATATGCTCATTTGTCAATACAAGACTGTTCTGCAAAACTCTTAACCGTTCCGTGCGTGCTAGCCTCTTTTTGTCCCATTCCTTCGCAGATTCGGTTATACCTGGCGTCGATATTGCATTCAAAGATGCCTGTCCGACCCCCCCGGTTCTTGGCGATGTGTATCCAGTATTCATTCTCTTTGCCCTCCTCCCTTGTGTAAAAATACTGCCAATGCAAAAGAATAACCATATCCGATATTTCCTCAAGGCAACCTGACTGTTTGAGTTCGTGCATCATCGGTTCTTTGACCTTTGAGCCGTCAAATGTCCCTCGGTTTATCTGCGATCCAATAACCGCTAGGAAGTTTGCCTTTATGGCCAACTCACGGAGTTTTAAGATATAATCGTCGATAACCCTTTTTTCGTCTGCCTTAGCGGTGTTGCGAACCATTTGGATATAATCAAGCACCACGAAGTCTATATTGCCGACCTTCTCGATAATCTCGAATAGTTCCGCAAAAGTTTTTCCCATCCCTTCTACCACGACAAGTTCTCGCGTCTTTAAGTCTTCTAAGAAGGCGCTTATTTCCTGCGTCCTTGAATTGTAGTATTCGGCTAGCCTCCCGGTGGTTAGGTCGAAATTATCTATCGAGCAATGGTTTGCTAGCCACCGCTTGAAGCATTCTTCCTTGGTCATCTCGAAGGAAAATAATATTCCGCGTTTTCCTTGCCCTGAAAATGAGTAAGCTAGTTCGCCTAGCAAGTTAGATTTGCCCTGGCTTGGTCTTGCGCCGACAGTAACAAGCTTTTTCCTCTCCAATCCCCATATGCGGTCATTTAGGGTCGGGAGGAAGTCGATAGAAAATTCTTTCGGTTTATTGTGTCGGTTAAGTATTTCTTCAATGGTTTCTTGAGCGAAAAGACACGGGTGACCTATCTTGTTTATATCGATTTGGGCTTTATTCATAAGTATGCCCCCTTGGGTTTTGGCGGCTCCGTGGGAACTTGGCGGCGATCCCAAGTCCGAAGTGCGGCGCGCCAGTCTTTCATGGGCGTTTTACCTATCAGCCATCCTTTCGCGGTATAAAAGTCTATAAAGCTTTGCGGGTTTATATGGGAGGAGATTTCTTGGCAGTAAAGGGTTACTTCTTCGAGAGAGGGGGGCGTGAAACGCCCAAAAGCTTTACCTTTATCTTTACCTTGACCTTTACCTTTACCTTCTAGAGAATTAAGTTTACCGTTGTAAAACTCCGTAATACTTTGTTCATACTTTTCCATAACATCTTGTGGCGGTTGAGGATAGATGCTATCTGTGGCCATATTGCCTACTATTTTGTTGTGTTCTTGGTGAACCGGGTCTTGGATGTAATAATTATTATCAATAGCGTAGAGAACGAGCAACCCCAGGTCACAACAGCAATTAAGGTATTTTTCACAATGATCGGCTGTTGTCTTATCGTCCTTTTCGTATATCATCCCCTTTAAGTAATGTTTATTGCCAAGTCCTCGCCCGACATTATCGAGCGTTAGTAGGGTAAGCATGAAAAACAACCGCTCTTTGTCAGAAGGCAATTTCCAGAACTTTACGCTCCGCAAGATAGACCTTGAAAATAACTTGCTTCGAGTTGTCATAGAGACTCCCTAAAAAAACGCCCCGTGTTGCGTATTCTGGGACGCACAAGCCTTTCGGCTCCACGGGGCATAAAAAAAGCGGTAGCGTTTCCGCTCCGCTTAGTTCGTTTGTGGTTTTCTTTTTTCATTAAACCCCCCAGATAGGTTTAACCATAAAGATACACTATCGCGTTAGGAAAGTCAAGTTCAAATACCAAAAAAATAACAGATCGTATTCGTGATATAGACCATAGGCGATATGTCGTACAAGATATAAGCGTTATAGAAGGCGATCAGTAAAATCATATTTTCTTTTTTAGAGCGGGGCGAGGTAGCCCAGACGTACACCTTACGGTTAGTACAACTACCCCGCCCCCGGCGAGCAACACGCCCGCCTCTGGGTTAGTCGTTGAGTCCTAGATAATTAGCGTTGTTATGCGGATTGCCGTCGTTTGACGTATCGCGCCAGTACCCGCCTCGTGAAGTGCTAGGCGCGTTTACCCACCGTACAGCGGCTTCTGCTTTATTCTCAAACCCGCCCTTAAAAAAGGTCGAGTTAGGCGTTGGGTTCGCCATTAACCCCACGATCACCACAGTTGCGCATACAAGATACTTCATTTGTTCCTTCTCCTTTTGGTTGTGTTCGTTCACTTAAAACGGGATTGCCTCAGACGATTTTTGTGGGGCCGCATCCTTATCCTTTGGCTCAAAAGCGTTAATGATAAGGCCCGGAAACATATTGAGTTTTATAAACTGCTTGCCGTCTTCTTTTGTGACAAGAATACCAACATCGTTCCAGCGTGTATTCTCAGTCCCATTAGAAGTGTATGTATCTTTTATCTTAAGATGTTTTATCGTTGCCATTTTCACTCCTTTGTTTTGTCGTCCGTTTCAATGTAGCTTTTAATGTTCGTGTACTCATCGCGACACCATGCCTTGAGTGCTGACGAAAGGGAGTCTAGCATTGCCTTGTTCTCTGTAATTACAGCGTTAAGCTCATCTACGGTCTTGGCTGTGCGGAATAATTCAACTAGGCCAGCCGCTTTTGCTATGTCTTTCGGGCTGTCCACTTGTGGGGTTTGTTGCTTTAACGCCGTGGCTACTTCATCCGCCGAGGCAAATTCCGCGCCAGTAAACCCCGCAGAAGCCAAAGCCCTGCCGATCGCTGATGTTTCAGCGTTTTCATATGCTGATGTGGAATTTATGCCCGTTTTGGTAAAGACCTCTCTAGCATGACCCGTAAATACGCGTTCCATATCTTTTGTGTCAAGCACGATGGTGGCTTTCATGGTAACAAACTCGCCACCCGAAAGTTCGTTTAATATCTCAGTTCTTATTGAACACGACTTGAACTTATCGTGTAACTCACCAAGCCTCTCAGCCACCGTCTTATAATCCCTGCCGTGTATTTTCACGCTCATTTTATCTTCTCCTTTTTTTGTTATTCTTCCTCGATGTACATACAATCGCATGGTTCCTTGCATATATCGTCCGGGCCGTCAGGAACCATATAGAACCCACGCCCTCCACACCGCTTGCAGTCCGGGTCAGGCGATTGGGTTATCCACTTAACGATCGCCGGGCGGATAGTCTTTAGTTTTGGTCTGTCATCCTCCTTTAACAGCGGTTTTAACTGTTCCATGATCGGCCCCACTAAAACGCCCATCTTCTCGGGCCATAGGAACGCCTCTAATAGTTCCTGCGCCTTCATTTCATTAGATTTCATCTGTCCTCCTCCGGCGTTATATGTTGCTGACATTTCGGACACCGCGCCTTGTCGTTATCGTAGCTTTTCTCCAAGTATACCCAGGACGCGCAAAGCCTGTGATAATACGGCCTTCTAGCAGTAGAAACTTTGTGCTTCTCGTTCAGAATTGATTTCTCGTTCATGTCCATAGAAATCCTCCCCCTTGTAGTCCGGATAGTCGCTGTCCATGTAACTCGGTTGCTCAGTATAATCGAACTTTTCCCATCCGCAATGCGGACACTTGGTTATCTTCTCAGCAACGAACTCGCCACAGCCGGTGCAGTATATAATCTTCTTTATGGTTGTCTTTGCCATGTTTCCCCTCCTTCTCCAATAACGCCGCCTGAATTAAGCATATTTTTGCGGCTTGCGAAAAAATACCGAACTGATCCTCTCCCTCAACGATAATTTTTTTGCCAGCGACCTCAATCACAATGCTCATAAGACCTCCAAATAAAATACCCCGCCTAACAAAAAACCCCGTGGGGACGGGGTCGAGCCAAGGGAGATTAAACCTTGTTTTGCTAAGCGGGGCATTGGATCCCCTATTTTTTTGTAATCTCTTCGCTCGGTGTTCATTGCTACCCCCATTGTTGCTTGATTATAGTTTACATAATGCCCCCTGAATAGTCAAGGTTATTTTTACACTATTTTTAAAGCCGATTTCTTTATAGGAATACGCAAATTTAGCTTGATTAAAAGAAAAACCCCCAGGACAGCGGGAGAAGGATCGCCATCGGCGTGTGAGGCCACGCTCTAACTGGGGGTATAAAGCGCCTGACTAGTATCGGCGCTATCACTTAAACCCGTCAAAATCTGTCTGTTCGTAAGGATCGCCTTCTACCTTCGTATTAAGGTTATCATACTTCAGAAGATACTGGTTTAACAGTTGTGTTAAATATACCGCTTTAGATACATCGCCGTTATACTGGAAGGTCTTATCCTGGCCTTCGTCCTGTTCTTTCAACCCAGCGAATACAATCGTATCAAACCGCGCCTGAAGTTCTTCTATCAGCGCCTCTGTCGGTAGTAGGCTTATTCGGCTCATGAAACTCCTTGAGTGAATTATCGAATTTCTTGCGTTCTAAAAATTCTTCCTGCTTGCCTGGGTTAAATGCGTGAAAGTGAGAATAGAATCCGGTCACGCGACTCATTATTATTGTAGAACACTTGTTTTTCGACATTTATCTCCTTGTTGCAATTTACACTACAAATGATGTAATTACGACAACATAGTGTAACTACGCCCAAGCCCATTTATAAGAGTTGTGGGTTTCCCTTTTCCCGCGACAACAGGCGAGAATGTGCGAAAAGTTGCTATTTGTCTCTCGTGCCGCCTGATGCCCGCTCTCATGAATTTTGACAACAATACCGTCGACGGTCTTTTGAGCAACTGGTTTTTTCAACTCTCTTCCGTAATTGTGACGTGCCTCTAGATAGCGACAATTATCAATCGTATAGTTGCCGGAATTGTCTATTCTATCGATGGTGGGTTTTTTCATAAGATATGCTCGGTCGCGATACCACAACGTCTTATAATCATCGGATGACATTTCTACCCGTATTCCCTTGCCACCATAAACGGGGTTAGTTTTATCTTTACATCTGTTTTTGGAACATCGGAACGCTCTTGCCCAGGGGTTCATTTTATGAAATATAACTGTAAGAACTCGACTACAGCTATGGCAAAAGGGACGATATCCAGAAGAACGTGTTTTATCTTTATGGAAAGCACTTAAACTTTTTTCTTCTCCGCAATGTGTACACCTCATGTTTTCCTCCTCTTACATATCCATCTTAAACACTTGTGCGTATTTCCCGCGGTCGGTTACCACACCACAACTGACTATGGGCTTTCTGGGGAATATTTTTTCATAAGCGAAGGCATACTTATTCCTGTCTATGCCCGATCCCACAGCCATGCCAAATATACAGTCTTTTTCGGAGGCGGTATAGGCACAAGCGCATAGGGAATGGACATGGCCTATAACGCTACTCTGCCTGGAGTTTTGCGCGGCCTTCATATGTGCCAAATCTCCAGAGTAGCCCGAACCGTGAAAATATCGAACCCCGTCTATATCAAACTCAAATGCATCGTGCCATCCAAGAGGCAGTTCCCATATGTCTCTAAACGGCTTAAAAACGTTGTCTGGAAGGCCCGTAGTGCGGCCCTTTCTATCTACCATTCTATCATGGTTTCCGCGACAAAGGAATAGTTTCGGAAAGGCTTTAAACCAAAGAGAAAGACGTCTCTTGGCCTCTTTTATTTCATCAATAGGCGATAGCCCGTTGGGGTCATGTTCGTGGTAACTTATAGAATGATTATCTACCAAATCTCCTATATGTACTACCTTGCCACATTTAACGCGCCTGCCGATAGATACACAGAATTCCAGGTAGTTTTTGTGTTCGAAAGGTATGTGAGTATCAGCTATAACGAGAACATTATCTCGATGCAGACTCATACCTTCTCCTTGTATAGAATTAGCCGATCACTCGCTTGGTCTTTAACTCCTGGAATATTAGTTCGATTATCAAATTAAGTATAGAATCCTTAATGTCCTTCGGCGTGTACTTTTCGCGCATACCGTTAAAAACGTACTTGAATTTATCCTGTCCTGGGACGTTCATCTGTGACGCCTGCTGTATAAGTTGCTGACAGTCGCGTATCGCCATTTCCCCACACATCTTTAAAGACGGTATGATTATATGAACTAATATGTACTCCGTGAGGCGATGAAACCATGCCGGGGCGCTCCAGTTCTTAATAGCTAAATATACACGGGTAACCCAATTCATGTTATTTCTCCTTTTTTGGCGCGGCCCAGATTATAAGGTCTCTTTCGGGTTCAATCCCACTAATCCTTATCGGGCCTTTTTCCAACACATTGAACAACGCTTTTATTGCCTGTGCAGTAAGGAAGTCGTTAAGTGCCATGTGGTTGTCTTTCGGTTCTTGGTTATACTCAACTCGTATTCCATGCCGAATATCAAACACGCCAGTAGACAGGCGATTATTGTCAGGATAATGCTATTGATTATTCTTAGGGTCAAGTCGATCGCCCCTATCGAAGTAGCTTTTAAATACGAACATGAGTATCGTAGCCACCGTCGCCGCGTCTAAAACGCCTTTTATGGCGCAATAAGCGAATACTATCGCACTAGATACCGTAAGTATCCACCGGCCTGATTGTATTTTTCTGAACATCTTTCACCTGCTCATGTAGTAACTGATGTAAATGCGGATGTTCGTATATGCTGAATAAAGATAGATTAATTACCGCGCCTGATATCTCACCGTTTTTCCGTACCCACTCGATGAGTTTCGGGCTGATGTGTATCGTTACCTTTTCCATGTTCCCTCGCCTTCCCCAAATATTTAAGGGCGTTTGTCAGGCACATCCGCAAGTTTTCCTTCCAGACGCCTTTGGGAAGTTTATCTACCATATCGAGAGTTTTGTAGAGGTTATCTTTTAACGCGCTGTAATCCTTGCCCCATAAGGTTATTAGACCGTTCATTGTTTAACTGCCTTCAGTATTTCCTTCAAATCCTGTTTCTGTTCCTGTACAGCTTGTTTAATATACGCTAACTCGACTTTCGTCTCAGCCTGGCACTCGGCCAGTTCCGCTATCTTTATTTCCTGCGCCCTATCTAAGTCCGTGGTCTCCTTTTCTGCGCTACTTATCCTCGCATTAAAAGCGAATAATACTGCCACTACCGCAGACCATACCCCGCCCATGATCCACCGTAAGGCCCATTTTGTCCATTCGTTACCGTTCCCGTTCTTTTCCATCATCGCTCCCGTAAAAAGATACAACGATTATCAAAAATACAAGCGTCACTAGTAGCGCCTGCGCTCCGTCCATATTAAAGTCAAGCATAGTCAGGCTTCCCGTCCCATACGAATATATGGTTTTTACAGGCGCTTAACGGCCAACCCTTTATCCTCTGCGCCGGGTCGTCTACTAACCATTTACCCGTCTTAGGGTCTAAGTATTCGCACCAAGTATGCGGCACTTCCTCGCCGCTGGATTTTCTGTACCTCCCGTGGCACAACCTGTAATCCCAACCCTTACTCTGGTAATGGTAACAGCGTTTAATCGCCTCGGCCCCGCACCGCCCCGCCTTACCCGACCCTCGTAAAGCTTTCTGGTACGCTATGATATCCTGTAATAGTTTTTTAGGGTTGAGTTTCATGGCCTAAATAATCTCGTCGTTGGGGCGATCTTAGCCAGTCCACTAGCTATCCGTGTACCCGTAGCAGGGTGGCTCAAAGCGGCATTAACCCCCATCCCTGCCGCCGCCCCAAGAGGTCCACCACCAAGAAGGTAGGGAATGCCGCCCGAAAAGGCGCTTTTAGCCATAAACGGGACCATTCCGCGCTGACCCCTTGCTATCGCTCCAGGAATAGCCCTTGATGCGCCTATTAACCCCGCAATATCTTCGTTGATACCTTTTGTGGCAGGGACCGCATCCTCTAGGGCCGTTCTCATCTGGTGATATACTCTATGCACTAACGATTCAAATTCTTTCGGGGTATCCCCTCCAGCCCACTTAGCATTGCTCCCTGTAATTCTTTTTAATTCAAGCGCCTGTTCTGGGGTTAATGTTCCCATATTCGATTTGAATTTCCCGCCACCACCACGAGTTAAATCGACTAGGTCGCTCCTAAAATCTCTTATCTTCTGGATAATCGCCTTGTTAGTTCGCTTGGATTTTCCCAAAGTATCTAGCGTATCATCTATTATCTGCATGGCTTTGGTATAATTGACTGGAACCCTATTCGCCGGAGATTGTAATACTTGCATAAGTTCGGTTGTTTTGCTCTGAATGGCGTTGTCAATATTCGTCCCGAACTCCTCTAAACTGTTCCCAGTCACGCCTAGCTTAGAAACTGTTTGTCCGGGGTTCTTGCCGTATTTGAATGCGACCTTTCCCGGACCTATCATCGAGTTTATAATGCGGCCGCTTATAGGTTTAGCCAATGATTTTAGCCCTTGTGAAAGCCCATAAGTTCCTAGGCCGCCCAATAAACCCCCGGCTATCCCAGCGGCAGTTTTATATTTTTCGGGGGCGACTTCTTCGGATATTTTAGATAAGCCCAGACCCGCCATTGTCGCTACTGGGGCTTCAACTAGCCCGGCCCCAAGTGCCGCCAATGCAGGTTTTTTAATAGTAAACAAGCCTCCCGGAACATTTCCCGAAAGGGCGGATAAAGCCGTCTCTTTTATGTTTTCTGTCGGGGTTTTTTTCTGGAACAATTTTACGGCTTCGGGCGCATAATCCAATTCTGAACGCATGCGTTCAGTAGCACTAGGGGTGGCTTTCACGACTGGCGTGAAGTTTCTTATATCATTTACTGTAACGCCTTCCGATGAGATATAATTGTCTATATCTGCGACCGGGGCGTTCATGGAAGCCATTTTAGATACATTGCGTTTTATTCTTGCAAGATCAGCCATTATTACTCCAGACCATACATAGATTTATAATCAGGTGCGGTGCCGGTATTTACCATTTCCCCATCGGACGGATTAGCTATTTTCTGAAGTTTTGCTTTCATATCTTCAAGTATCTTTTGGGCATCACCCGGAGCAAGCGTCCTTTTAAGCGCCGTTGAGGCGTCTTGCAGGACTTTCAATTCTTTATTGCTTAACTGCCCGAATCCAGTCGCCCCAGTTTTACTAGCGTTTTTCATGTCATTCATTACGCTTATGACTTTACCCGACAGAAGTTTCTGGACATTAGCCTCCCAAGTAGCACGAGGCGTTCCGGGGATAGAAGGCATATTACCCAAAAGACCGAAACCTGTCGCCATATTCAAACCCTTTTCGACCTCGGATATGGTGTTTAGGGTATCCTGTGCCGAGTCTCGAACGGTCTGTGACGCTATTTCTTTCTGGCGTTCGCGGTCCTCTAAATCCATCTGTGCCTTTTTCTGCGATGGGGTTAGTTCTTTGGGCGGGGCTTCAAATACCGTTTCTACATCGCCCGTATCTCGGTCAATAGAAACTATATTACCTCCGACGGTTTTAAGTTGCGCCCCTCTGGGTTTTAACCCGGCCTTGTATTTCTCCATTTCTTTCTGTTGTTCTTGCTCGAACTGTTTTTTGGCGTACCAATCCGGCTCGGTTAGTGATGTTGCGCCTTCTTTAAACGCTTCTTCGGGGACCTTTCCGGTAGCAAACGCCGATCCGGTCATTGCAATAAGTCTACCAATGCCCGCCAAGGGATTCGCTTGGACTTGTAAGCCACCATATTGGGGCGTTTGGGGCTGTGATATTCGGCCCTGTATTTTAGCTTTCATGGCTTCCCGTTCTTCGGGAGTCATCATTTCGACTTGTTCTCTAGTTAATCTGCCCATTAGTCGCGCCCCCTTAGAATGCCGCCGTAATTCATCATTGAATATGGTAGTGTTCCTTGTAGATATGGTGACAGGATATTGGGACTTCGTCTTACTGCAGATGATGGGGCATAACTGTTTAAGAGGTTAAGATCGTCAAGGTCGTCCTGCGAGGTAGAATAGCCCATGCCCCGCATAGCGCCTTTAACCCCACCGCTTAAGAGACCTAACCCGCCGCCCAGTAACGTTGAACCGCCCGCTATTAACTGGTTCCTAAACGCATCTTCTTCAGCGGCTCGTAACCTGCTTTCAGCCTGGTGTTGCGCCCTTAAATTCGTCTCCCAGTTAGCGGCACTCTGTCTTACCCCGGCTTCGGATTCGTTCATAGCGCCCATTTTCGCTAAAGCATCGTTTATTTCAGCGCGTTTCTGCGCCTCGCTTTCGCCGTATTTCTGGGCGACTAATTCACCTATCTTTTCACCGACTTCCTGGCTACCTAATCTCAACTGCTGTGGAACTAGTGAGGAACGACCCATACCCCTAGCCGATGCCGCACTTTCTATCTGTGGAGTAGTGTAGTTAGCGAACTGGCTACGCATACTCTGGGCATACGGGCTAGTCGTTGCTGATACGTATTCTGGCGCAAACCCTACGCCTATCCCCTTGAGCCTGTTAGCCAGTTCCGTAGAATACGTCTTGCCGTAGGGGGTATCTTCCAACGACCCATAAGGCCTTACCCCGCCATAATCTTCCTTGCTTTTCTGCTTCTTCCCGAAAAGCCCGTCAAATAAACCCATCTAAACCTCCACGCCAGTTATACGGATCAATTTACCGTTAGCGAGTTTGATATACGCATCTGTCCCGCTGAACGTAAGCACATTAGGTTTTATATCGTCTTTTGTAGGAACGCTATCTGTCACCAAGGGGATGCCCAAAGCGTTCCTGGTTATCTCATCGATAACTTTATTTGTCTGGTCATCTTTAGCTTTGAATTTAGGTTTTTCCATATTAGTCGTCTATATCGTTGCTTAGTCCCATTATTTCGAGGTCTTTATTATCCAGGCCTAAACCTTTAAGTTTATTACGTGTCTGTTTAAGCTGTTTGCGCCTTTTATCGTTCTGTTTTAGGTTACTGATATCAGCCGCATCCAGTTCCATCTGCGCCGTAGGTTCGTCAAGACCCATAACCTGAAGTTGGTCGTAAGTCCCAGCAAACCCGACAAAACCTGGATACCGCGCCTTCATATCGTCAAGTATCAGCGCAAGGTTCTTATACTTTTCTTTTGTCGTGCTTACATACCCGAAACATGGCGTGGCAAGACATCCTGCCAGAAAAACCACCGTGATCAATCTCAAGATACGCATTATCTCTCCTCTACTATTAACAGTCTATCTATACCCGACTCAGAGTCCATGCAATATGTCGTCCCTGCGGTCGCTAACCATCTCATCTGTATTTCGTGTTCGCCCTGCGGAACGAATCGCATATAACTTAACGACATAGCGTAGTTTACGTTACCTCCGGTAGGCATATACTGTCCGACGTCATACCAAGTATGGTTATCAATCTCGAACCCGATAAAAGTATCTGCAACGTTATCTTTCTCAAACGTGCCGTTGAACGTCATCTTCAGCGGGCCGCCAAAAGAATAGAAATGCGATACCATCCCTGCCATATCAGCAAATGCCGCCGCCGCTACGTTTATACTTCCGTCTCCAGATACCACCGTTCTGTTCTCAACATCGCTTTCTGGTACGTTGCCCCAATCATTATCAATGTTGCTAGAGGCGTTCATGTAGAACCAGCCTAGCGTCCTATATAACGTCCCGCCATTATCAACGTAGACCTTTTTACCAACTGTTGTCCCGGCAGTATCGAAATATGTCGGGGCAGTATCAATAAGTCCGATTGACCCGGCATCGCTTATGACTACAAACCCGTAATCCCCACCAGCCCTTGCTCCATGTATCCACGCATCGTCAAGGTCAAGCGAAGTAGTAGTTATTTTCTTTATCCTGGTAGTCCCGTGATAAACCACGCCTGGGTCTATATATATCTTATCCGGCGTGACTACGTGCATCCTCATACCGTACCTGACGTAATCTTGTTGCCTGCTTTCTAAGGATATAGCTAGTATGCGGTCATCACGGACGTGGTTGATAGTCGTACCGTCACTAGATACTCTGGCTATCCTCATAGACTGTGTTGACGCTTTAGCCGGATCTGGGTCGTTTATATTCCCTTCAACATAACGGTACGTCCCTAAATGGTCCAGTTCAACCCAAGTCCATTTAGATGCCCCGTATGTGTGAGAAGTGGCTTCCTTCTCAATCCGGTTGCCGCCAATATAAGCCACTCCTACAGTAGTTATAGAAACTAGCGATGCGGAAGTAGGGGGTAAGCACCCGTAATACACCCAATCGTTAAACGCCTCATCGCGGAAATAACAGACATTAGCGTTCTTGGTAAGTTTATCTTCGGTAATAGTCTGTTTTTGTATCCAGTTCCCATCGATATTATTTACGGCGTTCACCGCCCTCGTCCTAAGTTGCTCAAGATGCGGGATAGTAACGTCATCGGGGGTGACGAACGCATCGACCGATAAATTCAGGGCATACGCCTGTGTGCCGAAAAACAGCAATGCTAGTGTCAATAATAGTTTTTTCATTGGCCTACCAGTTTTCCTTTAACCTTTGGTTTTTTCACAACGTCAAGTCCTATTCCGTTTATAGCGAACGATACATCAGATTGATTGTCATCTAGGTCGAAGGTAATACTTGACCCCATAGCGTAATTTATCCGGGGGCGCACCCTATCGATGAATTGTGTTTGGTTGCTTATGTTTATATACCCCAACGACTTATGTTCACCGTCTAGCGTCTGGGTAAAATAAGCGTATTGCGTCTTTTGCGGCTCGAAATAGTTGGGGAATAATGAAGTATGCGAAAACAAATGTCTTTGCGTGGTTATCGCGGTAGATACTACTCCTACGGCGCTATTCCTGGTAAAACTTTCAGCGGTTTCTGTTTTATAATAAAGATATGCAGATCCCCCAGCAACTAGGTTCAGCGTGAATCCGTATTTCGTGCCAGAAGTTATGGAAACAGGCGTACTGAATATAAATTTTTGCCAACCATCGCTTGTAGTTATTAATGTTTGTGTATTGCTTGTACCTAATAACGCATTAGGTAGCCCCGCATTGTAACTATATATATTTATCTTTGCCGTATCTGCGCCACTCGGCCCCTTGCAATAAACCCACATATCAGATAAAGTACCCGAAGCTATAGCCGCCAGAAATGTACCGTACTGGTAGAATGCTACCGAAGTGCCATTGATGCCATCAAAAACGGGTTCTTGTTCTCCAAGATCGCTTAACCTGCCGTCCAGCAAGTACCTCATGCTTATCGTCCTGTTACCTACAACCTGAACCTCTGGATAGAACGCCGTGATACGGCCTCGGTTGCCTTTATCAAAGAAAATATCCCTCGACCTTAACCTGCGCCTAATACCTGAACCGTCAAAATTCTTGCCCCTGTTAGCGAATAATAAAGCGTTAGCCGAACTGCTCCCCAGCATAAGGACGTTCTGCTCTTTGTTATAATCTGTCTGGCAGTAACACCCGACATTCCTACCTTGTATAAAATCCAGTTGGTTAGTTATGGCGTCATATACGACTTCGTAGTTGTTATATACTTCCCCGGTTTCTACGAACGACAGGAAGAACCGTTTATCGACTGAATCGTAATGCGCTACGGTTTTTTCAAGATACGTGGCTTCCGGGTTAATGATATTCTTTAGCTGTTCATTGTACGACAGCATTTCTTTGCTCTGCCCGTTGAAGGAATATAGTTCCCTGTCCGCTCCGAGATAGACAAAAGCGTTTTCCGTTATCGCCCCGGACCTCCCTGGCGCCATCCTTACCCCGTCATCTACAAGGTCGATTGAAAATGTAGAAGCTACCGCAGAAATCGTATCGCCCGACAGGACAAATACTCCTTCAGTGGTATGTATATAAAGCCTATCGTCTATCTTGGAGAACTGCCTATTTTCTCCACGGCCTGAACCGATAATCAGTTCTATGGCATCGGTCGCATCGGTAAAATCCGTAGGCGCTAGATTGGCGCTTATTAGTACCTGTTTTTCTGTCAGCAGGAATATCCTGTCCAAATGTTCTATAATGTCGATAGGTTCGTAATTAGTCCCATCGGATTGTTTAGGCGTGACATCGTTTATTATCCAAGACTCGTTACCGTCATAAGACCACATCGAATGACCGTCAACTATGAACAGGTAGTGTTGTTCGCCTAAACGGAACTGACAAGCTTTAGGGTAAGCGTTACTTGCCATACCCTCTTTTATTACCTGTGATTGTAGTGCGTAAGTATCTACAAACCATAGTTTGCCGTTAATGGTATAAGCCAGAAGTTTTGGGCTTTTTATGCCTTCTTCGTTGGAATAGTATCGCCATGCTCCGGTGCATTTCTCGCTAAAATCAGATACCATTCGTTCCGTACCGGGGACGGTTTTTAGTTGTCCGTCACGGGAATAAAGGTTCACCCGTAGTACCGGGCTGTCTTTATCCCCTTCGCTTCGGGCCGACATTACATCAACCCGTTTATTCATCTTTATAAATGCGTCCATTATGTTATGTCCTCGATAGAACCTTCGGTTTCTTCAACAATATTAATATGGTTTAAAAACCATTCTACTAGCTTGTCGGTGAGTTTGAGTTTGATTGACTTCCTACGGCTAATCGCCTGCATTTCGCCTTCGTAGAACACGTCATACGCCACCGTTAAAGTATCTGGGAGGTTATCGTCTGGTTCCTTGTTTTCCAGAAGCCAGTATTTTAGCTTGATAGCTTTCCTCATATCTCCCTCCCGAAAGCTTTCTTGGCTTTCTCTTTGGCTATGGCAACGCTATCGTCAATACTCTTAAGTATGATTTCCTTGTCACCAGTTTGCCACGCTTCTCCGAGAGCCTTAAAGTTACTGCTCATATCCATAGGATCTTTCTCTCCGCGAGCTTGGCACAGATCACATACCGCACCGCTATTCTTGACGGCTATGTTATACCGATTGATATTGAACCGTTTATCGTTAGCGATAATCATTCGTCTGCGTTCCCAACGCTCAATCCCGTCCTTGACTACCTCGAACAGCTTGTCGTCAAACTGTTCTTTGGTAAGTTTCTTTACTGGATTATTCTCATTGAATATGCCACGCTCGTTCATATCTCCCCCTTATGCGATGTCGGTGTGTTCGTACCACTCTAACTCTACCTTCGTCTTGGAATTATCGGAATCTGGAGTAAACTTGAGGAAGTAGTCCTCGTTCTGCTTGAGTATAATCTCGTTATCCGACCTATTCTCCGAGCCTATTCTTGTGGGGGCAGTAGTTCCGCTACCAGTCCTCCACGTCTTTAATAGTGTTCCGTCAGCCGTGGAAGTAGGATCATATGCCACTACTATCGTAGCCGTAGTAGCGGAGTTCCTATTGCTATTGAACACCGTTGCCGCTGTACCTGCGGCATTGACCGTGGGGTTCTCAAATAGTTGCCATGTGCCGACACCTTCTGAATACAGGACAAATATCATATGCCCCCACTTCTCGGTATCTGGGGTGGTTATCCTATAATACTTCGGAGATGCAGTATCTACATCTGAATCATAATCAGTATAGAAAAAGTGACTCCCAGCGTGTATCTCGTGATGGGCATAATCAATAGTCTGTATGGTGTTAGTAGCCTTATCAAGTCGAGCTGGCTGAAAAGAACTATCACTCGACCTGTATGCCTGTATGTCTGACCTATGTATTAAGCTCATCAAATCACCTTCCACGCATTACTTGCATAATCTACAAGGCTTACGCTTTCCCATTGATAGAGTGTAAGACCACTTTCGCCATCTATTGTGTCGCTACCGTCTGGGGTTATTGTGAGTTCCGTAGCATTGATATTGCTACAATGAAATATCTTTCCGCTACCCGTTGCCGCAGGAAGCGTGGAAATAAGGGCTGTGCCATCGTAGACTATACAATCATCAAGACTGTTGAAAGTTGAGTCAGTATTATCAAGCACCTTGTTGAAATGATACCCACCGCAGTAGACTGGGGCGAACTCGTAGGTCGGGTAGCCAAGGGAATAGGTATATCCTGCGGTTGGGATTACTGCACCGTTAAATGCTCCTGCGGCAGTATCTCCAGAGGCATATATACCGATAGCGGATGTTGCACCATTCGTGGCTGAGAAGTGACCTCCAAAGACTTGGCAGGTATTGACCCCAGAGCCCACGCCTATGTTGCTACCACCTACATCTGTCTTGATACCATACAGCACAGCATCTACGCTTGCCGCATTGGTAACTGTTATATTTGGAGATACCTGTGTTGCCACGCCATAATAAGTGGCTACGACTGGTAAAGTGGCTGAATCTATGGTGTCCTTGGACTGGTTGACATACATAGCCCCATAGGAAGTTCGGTTATACTTTGACCCAGCACCAGGGACGAAAGTTACTGTGTTATCGCTACCTGTGAAACCCTCGTACGCAATCATCGCATAACTTATACAGCCGATGTCCTTGCCATCCTCACTTGTCCCCGTATTAGTGCTGAATACATTGTTATATGTCGAGAGGAAGTAGATGCCGAACTGGTTTATATTGCCCCACACTTGGTCATCAAGCGTGACTGTTTCAGCGAATACTGGAGCTACTCCGAGAATAGGGGTGTATTCCGAGAAGTCAACATCTCCCATAGCTTTCTGGGAAGTTACCGCTAAGTGGCTGTATCCGAATGTAGAAGTGCCTGATAGTCTGGTGAGTGGGACGGTTGAACCATCTATCGCAAAGGCAGTATTGCAGGTTGAAGATCCTGTGACATAGACTACTCCACCTTGCTGACCGTCCGTACCGTCTTGGACTGTGAGAGTTATCCAGCCAGCAGGATGACCGCCTGCCGCTCCCGATCCTGCAAAGATGTCTATCTGTCCAGAGTAATCACCATCGCTACCCCCATACATCTCTATTGACGAACCGTCTAACGATGCACTCGAAGCACCCGTATAGAACTGTAAATCTCCACCAGCACCGCTTGCAAATCCACCATAAGCATATATGGATGCTCCAGTATTACTCGTGTCAGCATCCCCTGCGTCCATATAAATATGCGTTCCGTCGGTTCCTGTCTGCCCTTGTATTTGGATAGACCCGCCATTACCGCCTGTTCCTTTACCGCCATATAAGAGCAAGTCGCCAACATTCCCCGCTCCATTGTCAGGCACAGCTATGTATATGCTACCGCCAGCCGACTTATCAAAGGTCATGTTGGCAGAACCCGCCGGATAACCGCCGTCAGAAAAGAATATCTGGGTATCCGATGCCGAAGGTATCGTGTCGAGGTTATTAGTAAACGGATTGAATACAAACTTACTTTTCAAGTACGCACCACTTTGGTTAGATCGTCACCAGTATAAGTTAATGTTAGTGTCGCTTTAGTCGTGGCCCCTAGTTTATAAACTGCCCCGGTCAGGTCATCCCCGGTATAACTCAGGTCGATAGTATCGTAAGTGAACGGGACAAGACCGCCCGTAGATAATTCGTTGCCGGAACTGTCGTATATCGTAACCCTTAAAGCTTTATACAGCCCTGAGTCTAGCGACCCTTCGTTTATAAGCGGTTCAAGTGACCAATGCGTACCTTTACTCGGGTTTGACATACCTCATCGCCTTTTCATACCGTTTAAGATCGTTGGCGCGGTTCCTGAGTTCCGTATCGTAATCGTTCAGCGCCATTTCTTTTTTGATACAAGCGTCTACGCGTTTAGCCAAGTCTTTCTCCTGGCGAAAAGCGTCTTCCATCATCTTAGCGAGTTTAAGTTTCTCGTTCTCGCAGAAGATTATACCGGCTTCGTATTTGTCTTTAATGTTCTGCGCTTCGGACTTGATTTTGCGTGCTTCGTTAAGTTCTCGTTTGGCGTCCTCGGCGAATTTTTCGGCGCTGTACAACGATTCTTTACACTTCTCACTGTCTTTTTTGATGGTTTGGAGTGTAAGATTCCGTTCTTCGAGTTCGCGTTGAAGTCTTTTGGAGAGTAAACTATAATCTTGTTTTGCTTTATCAAGTTCCTCAGTTCTTCGAGCGATATTGATATTATTTTCATCGATTTGCGCCTTGAGTTTGTCACGTAACGCTTCCTGTTGCGCCACGATCCGTTCGATATTAGCGTGTTTAGCCACTTCGTCTAGTTCCATCTTCTTCAGTTTCTCGATAAACTCATCTATAAACCCGTTAATCCTAGATTCTAAGTTCATGCGGCGTCCTTATACTCTTGTAAACAGGTTCCCTGTAACTCGTCATGGAACATATGTTGTAACTCGTGGAAAATACGGTGGTTACGCCTAATTCCCTGATGCCAGAAATCTTCGGCGATGCCTTTATCGTTTTCGGCAGACCCGTCAATATCGAATATCATCCGAAAATGGTATATCTTATTGGCTATCCTATCGATTTCCTGTAATATAAGGTCATTCATTTCCGAACCCCAAGAATACCGGCATTGTTATGTTACGCCCGTCTTTAGTCGTATAATCACCGCATACCGGCTGGTCTATCTCCGCAGATCCGCACGTCTTGCAGGCCGCTACGATAAGCAGGACGTATATCCATTTCATATCGTCCATCCCCAGTAATAAACCAGCCAGATGCCGAGTGAGTAGCCTATAAGGACACAGAGGACTGTTATCAAGCTATCGTACCTCCGTTCTGCCCGACTATCGTCCACCCTTCGCTGTCAGAGTAAATCATCGTGCATCCCGAACCCACAGCCCCTGCTCCGAAAGTAATCTGTGTCCAAGTCCCGCAGGTGGTAGCAGGGGTTATCTTGAGCGTATCGGCGGCATTACCCGCCACCGTCCATACGAAATGTTTTATCTGACCGCTTGTGCCGTTAGCCAGAGTAACATTATCGAGGTCGCTATCACCGTTGGAAGTTATCTCTGTGACTACTGTATAGAGCGATGCCGCAACACCTTCACTCGTTGCGGTTATCTCGTCTGGAGTATGTGTCAATGCCCCAACGATGGTAGCTGTCTTATTCGCCCCATCTATCCCAGTAGCCTTCAATACCCCGCCTATATTCATCTGCCCGTTGGCAGTAGCGGAATCGGCGTTGAGGTCGTAGCCGAGTATCAGATTGCCAGTTCCTGTCGTAATGTTATCTCCAGCCTGATATCCTATGCAGATGTTGTTGCTCCCATCCGAATTATAACCTGCACCATAACCTATCATTACACCATTATCGGTTGTATTAGCACCCGCATATCCTGCTTGAGAACCTATAATGACATTTTTACTTCGTATGGCTGAGGAAGTTGACGCATAAGCACCAATTACCGTATTATCACTCCCACCGCAAGTTCTTCCTACTGCTGAACCTATAAAAATATTATTGTTTAGTCCTGAGACAGCGGAGTTGTTTCCTGTTAAATATCCTATCATAACATTGTCCGCGGCCGCTGAGGATGCTGGCCCTAAAGCACCTGCTTGTTGACCGATAAATACATTTTGATACCCTGTGCTTACATTTAACCCGGAATTTTGACCGATTATTGCATTACCATATCCGGAGGTAAGAGATGTTCCCGCACTATATCCAAAAGAGTCGTTATATTCTCCCGTGGTCAGTTTCTGTCCTGCAAGATACCCGATACTATTATTACCGCCATTACCCGTTCCAGCCGCTCCGGATGTTCCTCCTCCTGCCGCATAGCCTACCGCTGTATTATTTGGGGATGTAGTTACCTTATGTCCTGCTTCTTGTCCTAGAAATACATTGTAATTTCCGGTAGTGGCTGTAATATCGTGTCCTGCGTTCGTTCCCACTACCATATTCCCCGTAGCAGGTTCGCTCTGGGGGATGCCCGAACTCATGGCCGCCCAGCTCATCACGCCTGCATCCGTACAGGTAAGAGCATACCCACTCACCGCTGGCATAGCCGTAGGCAGGGTGTATGTGGCATTAGCGGTATTGTCCCCTGCCGTGAAGGTGTTGTAGAGAGCATCGTCACCAGAGGAGAATAGCTTGATACTGCCAGCGTCATTAGGAGTGCCACCAGCATTATCCCTACCACCTGTGATAGTTCCTACTGTCTGGGTATCATCAGAGTAGAAGGCATCTTCACTTACCACCGTACCATCATAGGTAATAGTACCAGAGGTCGTGCCATTAGCAAGCGTGGTATTCACCAGTTTGAGGGTTGTCGTCCCTACCATCTGAGCATCATAATCAGAACCTGATAAAGTACAACCATAGCAGTTGATTGTGCCTTGGCCCGCACCCACCGATGGGTCAACATATACGCCACTCGAATTACATCCTGCTATGGCTTGGGTAGAAGTAATCTTGCAGTTATACAGGTTGGTTATGCTATTCGTATTCACACAGTCATTATATACTCCATATGCAGTAACTCGACCCGTAGCAGATATGTTGCAGTTATATACATCAACCGTACCTCCATCAAGGTGGTGGATACCGAAGATGAAGTCATTCGCTGTGCTTCCAGTAGAAGTTAGTACACAATCCCTGATAGTTCCGGCACCTAACTCTATTGCACTTGAAGCAAGACCAGTAAGACTTGCCGTTGTGGTTATGGCACAATTCTCAACCACTATGCCAGTATAAGTGGTTGCCCCTGCCTGTATAGCATTGGGGTCAAGGTTGCCCGTGGCAGTAATGGTCATGTCAGCGATGCGTACATTGCTTGCACCTATGAGGAATGTAGCAAAGCTCGCATCGTTCTTAGCCCCTGCCACCGTGGTTTTCCCAATACCCGCGCCTCGGATATTTACCGACTTGCTTACGTCTATGTCATCCGTTATGGTTATCGTCCCACTTGGCAAAACAATAGTATCCCCGTTGGCACATAACCCACTAGCTATAAACGCATCTATATCCGTTCCCAATGCAAGGTAATGCGTCCTACCCCCACCCCAGACGATCTTACCGTCCGCAGACAGTTGTGTCGTTGCCGTAACGTATTCCCCGGTAATATTCGTCATACTCGCCGAACCCGATACCGTAGCTTTTAACGCACTAGTAGTAGAGTCAAAGGCGGTATTAAGGATCTCCTCAATGCTCTTACCATCTTCTCCGGGTTTCCATCCATAAGCCGCTGTGGTGAGCATAAGCCCGACTATGCCCCCTAATACGCCGGTAAAAATACGTTTAAACATTTACACTCCTTTTACGCGAATAGTGTTGGTGGTACTGTCAAATACCTTGTTATAAAGTTCCTCTATACTGATACCATCTTCACCGGGATGCCAAGCGTAAGATACTAACACGCCCCCGGCGACTATCATCCCTATAACCAGCCCGATTATAAACTGTTTCATATCGTCTCCCTTGTAGCAACTTCGTATAGTGCCGCACATATAACAAAAATAATAGCTAACCGCGCTACGAACATCGGAAAATGCGAAATGCTTAATATAGCCCCTGCGATCATCACGCCTGATAAAGCTATGACGTTATCCGACTTATCGCTTTTCTGGAACCATAAGAACAACTGCCTGAAAAACCCTATAATTATCAACAGCCCGAATACGCCCCATTCATAGAATATTTGTAGGTATAAACAATGGACGTTGTCCCATACGTCGATCCCCTTATATTTCTGGCCGTTAACATCGGCTTCTTTGTAATTCGTGCAGTATTTAAAATTCTTCCAAGGTAAATCGTCTCTCCTGAAACTATCCAACCCCCATCCCGTTATCGGGTGTATCCAAGCGTCTTTAAACGTCATGGCATATTGATGCGCCCTGGTATCCACGCTTGATTTCGGGTTATCGTGAATGAACACGAACCATAACAAACCGCATAGGACAAAAGGTATAGCCCCACCTATAATCCAACTGCGTTTAATGGTATATCCCCTAACCTCTATCCCGTAACTTTGCCATATATTGAAGATTATCAATACGAAACTGGCGATGGCGCAAATACTCGACTGTGTGAGGAATATCGGGATTATTAATCCAAGCCCCGCTAACCGAGCCGTTAAATTGCGTCTGGCTAGTAGTATCGCCATGCCTATAACGCATAACATCCCTACGGCTGATTTATAGAACATAAACCCGGACGGATCGCATAACCTTTGTATTTCTATATCTTTCCCCAGGACGCTGACAGGCGCATAGAAGATATAATCCAGTTTAAATAACTGAACCTGCATATAAACCACGTTGATGAATACGAACCACAAGAGTATGTTCAAGAACGTGCTAATATGGTTTTTTCTGAAAAAGAGCGTTGTTGCCAGATAAAGTATTGCGCCCCAGCAAATATTGGATAAATATACCTGCCCAGTAATAAACCGAAAGAAACAGAACAAGAATGCAGACCACAGCATGAATAACGTGATCCAGATGTTCCTGAATAAAAACGCCAATACCGATACGCCGATAACCCATAAACATACTTCCTGGCTGACCCTTGCGTCTGTACCGGGAAAACTTATCATCCCAAGAAAAATAGACGCTGTTATAGCTACCCTGACAACCGCAGGTTTTAAGTTCTCAAACGTATTCTTTACGTCAATCATGCGCGGGGCTTCCTCGGCCCAAATTCATTTGAATCTAGTCTTGATTGCGAACCTTGTTCCATGCCAATATTCCTAGTAGCGTTAGTTATCAACGTGCTTTTATAAAACGCTACGGAGTTTTCAGCGCTTGTGATGGCACTCGTGTTATTCGCATCCATGAACCGCATCCATTCCATCCTGACAAGCGCCGTGAGGAGGGCATCATATTTATTTTCAAACGGAAGGGTGTCCGTAGACGCCAGTTCCGTGGGGATTTTAAAGTATTCGAGGTAGTAAGGTACTGATGAAGTAGGTGTCGGACCCCAATATACCCTGCCGTTCCACATGGTATATTCTATCGCCGGATTACCCGCATTATCCGCAGGTTTGGGGTATAACTCAAAGAAGTACGCCGGGGGGATGTGCGTTATTGTGACATCGTTATCGTATTCTTTCATGGCGATTATATGGTCAATATCCATTATCGCCGTATCCGTCCTGGTATCGGTCCGTGAGAACAAGTCGCCTACAACCGTCTGGACGGCAGTCGTTCCATCTGCTATGGTTACGCTCGAAGTCGTGCCAGTAGTCGCTGAATCTATCCTCAAATACCCTTCGTCTGTTTCACTAGCTACCGTAGATCCTACAGCTGTATTTATGGCGGTAACTACCAAGGCGATTGTCGTACAAGCCGAAATGTCTATATCTGCGGACGTGGTCCCGTCAACAGTAACATTTAATTTATCGCCCGCTATACCCGTAAAACTGGTCGTATCGCCTACGATAGTAGCTTTATTCAGGACTTTGTACTGCTGGTTCGGTATGGTAAGTATCGTCCCCGAAGTCGTGTTATCTATATCAAGCCCGTGATCCATTAGCCATTGGCCTGTAACTCTTACCGCATTTCGGATAAGGTCGAGTAAAAGCGTATCAAGCGCGGTGTCTGTGATTGAATAGTCAATAACACGTTTTATCGAACTTATCAGGTTTGATACAGTAGTTTTAGCCATTTAACTCCCTTATAACTTCGCCTATTTGTTCTAGTTCTTTATCTTGCATCGGTTCGTAAGTTTTAAGATGGATTTTATTGCCTTCTTGCGTTATTACGCCCATACAGTTCTTCATGGGTTTCTCATAGTTCATTACGTACCTGTAGCCTCTGCTGTTAAGTATGTCTCTGAACTGTTCGGCAGTAGTTTCTTTGACGGGTATATACAAATTGTCCGCATAGGATGGCGCGGTCATCAGTAACAATGTCAATACTACCCCGGCTTTATACAATTCTTTAAGTTTCTTGAATGTAGACTTAAAATTCGACCTATTTACCTCTTGTCCTCTTTCTTCGAGGTCGTCATATGTTTTCCTCAGTTTCTTGCGTAATGACTTGGCTTTTTTCGAGTTCATAATAAGGGGGGGCCTGATTTACGCCCGGCCCCCAGAGGCGGTTATGTTTAGTCGCACCTAAGGAATACCTGGCCTGTCGTACTTTCAGAACCAGAAATAGCGTCATATGCAAACCCGGCATGACCGCGTTTGATACCATTAGTTACGCTATCGTATCCCCATGTGAACGTATTGGCCCTGCCCTGAACGGTGCCAGTACCAAAACCTTCATCAACTGCAACGTACCCGTTTACCTGAACGACAACATCCGCTTTTCCGTATGTCTGGAGCCATCCCCAGTTCCTTGAACCATACGAATCATCGGCTCCGGCGCCTATCAGCGTATCTGATTCAGGCGTCAACATAGCGTTAGGTATAACACCCGCTACCGCATTGTCACCGCTAGTTGTCGTAGTCGTTACGGTTACTCCGTCATCAGAAACAACGTCCCAGATAACGATAGAATCGGCTGTTAGCGTAGTAGCATTAGCCCTTCCGTCATTAGCGCTAGGGATGTATCTGACCCACCTGAACGTCCTCTCAGGACTCCAGTCGTAGGATTTCTGCCCGATAGTACCGCTGTCCTTGTCCAAGCCAGTCCTTGCCATAGCAAAACCAGCCGGGATCAGAAGGGCGGCGATCATCAATGCAACGATAAGTTTCTTCATTGTATAATCCCTCCCTTCGTTATCCGGTTACAGCAGTCATCAGGAAATGCGCCCTCGGAAGACCATCGCACAGAGCGCAGAACACATAGAAATACAACGCCCTATTAAGCGTGAGCGGTATATCTTCGAACTTATCACCGTACTTGAAGTTGCCGTCCTTGAGGACTTTCAACTTCATGTAGTTCGAGTTGATACCGTACACGTAATTAGCCGTGATAGTGTTCTCGCTGTTGAGGGTTTCCGAAGTCTCGGCAACGACAGTCGCGCCAAGAACCTTTACGTTATCGAAACCGAGGTTCGTCATCGTCTGGTTATCCGTGTACCTTCTTTCGGTATCAAGGAAACCCGACAGGCTGGAGAACCTGGCGTCATTCATTATGACAAGATCAACCTTATCGCTCGCGGAAACGCGGGAGGACAGTATCTGCGATGTAAGAGCGGCGATACCTGCTTCCGAACCGATGTCCGAGACCGTAGAGGTATAAGTCTTGTTCTGGTACGCTTTGTTCGTGGACCTGGTCTGCCCGCCGATAGTTCCCGCAGTCGGTGTAGCGCTGATAAGACTAGGGATGCTTTCGGGGTAGTAGTCCGCTTTCGAGGAAGCCCAAAACGCCGAGTTAAAGTCATTCGTTATCGTGCTTTTGGCCTGATCCAACAGCGTAGTAGCGAAATTCTTTATCATGGCTTTGCCCTTATTCTGGGCCTCGTGTTTCTTGTTTATCACGACTGCACAACCCGCATACGTCTGTATCTCGTAACGGAGCGCGTCAGCCGGGTTCTGGAGAAATGACGTCATCGTTGCTTCGTGGCCCTGCCACCCCAAGTTCGTGTTCCTTGCGGTGATTACAGGCATGACTACTTCCAACCCGCCGTCCATAACGTCTATTCTGTTCTTCATCTTCAGATAAGACAGAAGAATAGAAGCGTTTATGATACCATCGGCGTTTGGCGCATAGTCAGGCGCCATATGCAGGACTAGCGATTCAAGCAGACTGTCATTACTCGCATAACTGACATTAGTCGACATTGATTAGTCCTTTATTCTTTGTACCCGATAAAGTCTAAGAAAGCGTCCATATCCTTGTCGCGGTCGCCCGTCTTTACCGGGGGTTTACCCGTGGCAAGCGGTACCTTCTTGCCCGTAACGACCTGTTCTTTGGATTCAGCGCGTTTCTCCTGACGTTTACCTAGCTTGATACGTTCAATACGCAGTTCGGGGTATATCTCCCTGAAATACGACTGGACATCGTTCATCTTGGCTTGCGGATTCTCATCGATGTATTTATTGAGTAATGGCGCGACATCCTCTTCAAACGATAAATCGCCGTCTTTTTTGACCTTAGATTCCATATCGCTCAGGAGTTTGTTCGCCATCGTCTCGTTATAAACGCTATCGACTTTTTCCGACAAAGGTCCAAGTTTTTCGGGGAAAAACGTCTCCATCATATGCTTGAACTTTATCTCGGCTATTTTAGCCACGTCAGATATGATAGGTTTGTATTCCGCCGGGATGTCCTCTGGTTGCATGTTCAGGGTACGGGATATCAGCGATATATCGTCCTCCTGTTTCGGGGTTACTTGGTAACCTTTTGACTGGAGGTATCGGTCTATCGCCTCGTCCTTGTACCCTTCTTTCTGCATCCTGAACCGTATGAACTCAGGATCGGATACTACTTGTTTAACGGTTTCTATCTCTTTACTTACTTCCGGCGGTATTACGGGATTCTTGGTCTTCTCAATGAGTTTCTGCCAGGCGGGATTCTTGTGGAACCCTTTTGACTTGATGTAGGCGTCTATCGCCTGTTCGTCATCGCCCAGTATCTCCTTGATCTTGGCTAGTTTATCCTCGTAAGCTTTGTCAGTATCGGCAGTTTCGGTATCTTTAGACACCTCCGCAGGTGTAGCTTCTACTGACGCCTCCGGTTCTTTCGCTTCAGGCTCGGTGACAGCCTCAGGTTTAGTTGTAGCCTGGTCAAGAAAAGAATCCATCTTCTCATCTAGACTTTGCACCTGTTTTTCGTCCATAACCCTCCGCGTTTAGCGATCGCCATCGAGTTGTGTTACTTTCCACATCCACCTTTTTTCTTACCCATTACTTCACGCTCCTTATTTTCCTTTAGCCGCTAATTTTTGAAAACGCGCTTTACCGAACTTCTTGCGCCCTATATACGCCGCTAACGCACCGGGGTCTTTAACCCCGCGTTTAGCGAGTTTTGCCGATAACTCTTTAAATCTTTCGCCGCTACCTAACTTTGGTTTTGCCATCACTTCACCTCGAATGTGTAGTATTTCAAACCCCTAACCTCAGTAACGCTTACAGGCGTACCATACAAGATATGGAAATCGTTAATGGCGGGGGTAACTAGGTCGGGATTTGCGGTACTGATACCCCTCTTATTGAACCAATCGTCAAGCCGGACGGTTATATACTGAACCGTTCCTTGCGTTGTGATTTTATCTTGTCCTTCTTCTCTTTTATCATCTCTTTGACTTTCGGTTTCAGATTTGGGCTTTCTTCCGCGTTTTTGTAGCCCGCCCTTTCCCATTCCTTCCATGTGGATATCTCCTTACCCGTGTTACTATCCGTGAACGATTTCATTACGCCAAAATTATCTCTTGTGCCTATAATGTTCTGACCACAACCCTCAAACGTCCTTACCATTAAAGTCTTACAGTTCGGGCAGTACGTCGGCGTGTTCCTTGCGCCAATCGGCCTGAACAGGTCTAACTCCAACCCGCAGTAATTACATTTGTGGGGATATGACGGCATTCTGTCCTCCCATATTCTCTACTGGATTAGTAGGCAAACCTTCAGGCGGCATACCTTCCATCGGCATCTGTGGCGGCGGGGCCATCTGGAACTTGTCCGGGCTGACGCCATACTTCTCAGCGACTTTCTTTATCGCCTCGATTACCACGTCTAACGTATATCCAGTCTGCATAAGCAGTTGCACAACATTCGGGTCTGATATAATTTTCATGAACTCAACGGCGTCTATCCTATCCTTCTGGCTGTTAGGCCGCATGGCGGTGGATATATCGACTTTAATATCGTAATCACCCGTCAGAATCTCGGCCGGGCTGTTCGTCGGTATCCCGCCAAGCATTTCAGGTTTATACCAATCGCCTTCGGTAAGTTTCATCCAGATAGGCTGGTCCCATAACTGCGTGATAATATCTTTTACGGCGTCCGCTTCTTCTTCCAACAACTGACGCAGACCGTCTTGCAGGTCGTTGGTCCGCATCTCGAAGCCGGTTTCCTGTATCTTCAGTTCAGTAGCGAACTCGGCCTGGCCGCTCAGACCTAACCTTTCGCTACTTACCGACCACATCTTTTGGCTCTCGTTGTTAAGTAACTGGATAACGTCCTGATTGCCCCTGGATACTTCGCTTGGCGCGACATTGACTACCGCGCTAGATGCGTCACCTTCAACCTCGACTATATCGTTTATAGCCCGGCTGTTTAAGGCGATCTTGCCATCAGCTTTGACTTTAGATTTAGATACTACACGTTTGGGTATGTTCTTCTCGGCAACATCTTTGAGGAACTCAACGTAATCGTTCAGGTTATCTGATATGGACTTGTTGACTTTGCCGATAGCGATAGGGTATATCTTGCCGTACTTGTGGAATGTGAGGACTTTGTAGTTGAACCCGTCCGTGTAATACGGCCTGCGGTAATACGATATGACATCGTCTTTGTATCCCGGCGCTATCGATAGGTTCCAGAACTCTTTGCCTTTCTTGCGTATCTGGAACTCGTAAACCAGGATAGCGCGTTTCTCGCCTTCGCTTATAGCGAACTCAACGGGCTGGTCGGCCTTAACCTTGTTCTTTAGTTCGGGATACCTGACATTAAACTCTGCCGTTGAGTACAGGCATTTCTTAATCATATAC
>Ga0209507_1000585_pt1 | contig 38196 bp, 26 predicted proteins | sample AD_UKC028_MetaG_FD_184414 | JGI IMG/M metagenome (GOLD analysis project Ga0209507, IMG submission 184414) | Active sludge microbial communities of municipal wastewater-treating anaerobic digesters from USA - AD_UKC028_MetaG (SPAdes) (version 2) | ecosystem: Engineered > Bioreactor > Anaerobic >...
CGCTGTCCGGGTGCGAGGGCTGCCAGACGATGCCGCGAAACTCCAGCGTCTCGGCGAAGCTGAGCGGGAACACCTCCAGCGTGAGGCTGCGGCCTCGCAACGCGGTGGCCAGGTCGCGCGTCAACAGTTGCGAAGACGACCCGGTGACGAACACCTCGACGTCCTCGGTGTCGTGCAGGCGGCGAACCCACCGCTCCCACCCGGGCGCATTTTGCACTTCGTCCAGGAAAAGGTAGCACCGCTGGCCGATGGACTCTGGGAAGAGCTCGCGGTGGCAGCGCAGAACCAGGTCGAGTTCCTCGGCGCGCAAGGGCTGCAGACGGTCATCTTCGAAGTTCAAGTAAAGGAGCCGCGGACGCCCGATCCCTTGCTCGGCCAACTGCTGGATCGTGCGGAAGAACAAGAACGTCTTGCCCGACCGCCGCACGCCCGCCAAACCAACCACCTTGTCCGAGTTCATTGGCAGGACCAATTCCCGCGCCCGGCACTTGGGCAGCGGCCGGGAGACGAACTGCTGAAGCACGCCTTTCAAACTGTCACTGTTCACAGGGTCATCTTCTCAGTAGTCATCCCTCCGTGCAAGGACAATATCGGGTGGGACTGCTGCAGTTCAGAACACGCCGCCGCATGGAGGAACACGCCGGAAAATCCTGCAGATCGCCCACGGTCCGCAGACCGTGCAACACTCCTTCGATCACCTTGCCCGCTCCATAAAGGACGCGGACAAGCAGCGGGCGCAGGAAACCGACCTTTTCATTTTCCGGAATCAGCGTCAGCCCGTCGGGTTTCCGGTGGTCGCTGGCGATCTTGGCCAGGAGCTGCGATCAGCCAATTCCGTCTCGGTGACTATGTCAAGCGGCGGGCAGATACATTGACTGACCCATGGCGCGCGACTGTTGGCTCTTAAGCCTCGCGCTAGCAGCAGCCGACGGTCTTTGAAACCGAATGGGCCAGCGCGATGACAAACCACACCCTGCCTTGAGCCTCCGATGCGAGCGCTCGATAGTGTGAGAAGATGGTTGCCGCGAATTCCCATCCTCGATGTGTGGTCTGAGGGACCCTGGTCTCGCTGCCGAGGCGAGCTTTGAAGTGTTTGAGAACTTCCAGTTGCTCGCGCTGAAGCGAGAACTCGAAGCCGTCCGGGAAACGGACCAGGAACCGTTTGTCCTCGCCCGTTGGCGTCCGAGTCACCACGCCCACGGCGCCGCGGGGATGCACCAGGGAATTGTTCGTTCCCCGCACTTCCACCCGCGACACGACCTGCGTGCCGGCGGAGATGTTGTCGGCCTGGTCCACCGTCGCGCCGAGTGTGCCCTGTCAGGTTATCGCAAGCCAGCACACATTGCGGCGAGGAGCGGCTAATCGGCGCCATTACCTCCTCTCTCACGCGGCCATCCCCGGGCGATGCGCCGACGGATGATCTGGGATTGCGGGATTTCACAAATTAGCGAGGCTCCACCTCAGACCGACGAGGCCATCCCACGTTCCCGCGCAACGGGATTCGGCGACGATTTGCGATTTGTATCGGCCGGAAAAAACGTGGCTGAATTCATTGTGGCGGCGGTTGAAGCGGATAGTCTGTGAAGATCGAGCGCCGGTCGGAGCCGGGGACGACCCCCAACGCCCTGGACGCGGTACGCGAGATTACGGCGTTTCTCGCTATGGCAGTGCCCGCCCTGGCCGACTACCAGCGGCGCCCGAATGATCCTCAGACTGCAGCGATGGCGACCGAGCCGCCGGAATCCATATCCGAAAACCAGTTCTGGGACGACTTCTCTCGACGAGCGCGATGAAATCCTGACGCTCAAGTGGATTGAGTCTGAAAAGGCCGGTCGTGACGTCGGTTACGAGCGTGCCATCCCACTCTGGCTCAAGCAACGGCCCGAGTGGCAGGCCGCGCATGGGACCCCGTCCCCTTCGGCCAGCTGAAGTCGTTGCCGGCGGGGTTGCCACGCCTCGCGCATGGCGGTGCAGCGTGGTATTGGGCGTCGCACCTTATGTCCTCGGGGTAAACCGGGCCTTCAAATCCAACCCCCCGTCGTTTAACCGGTTTTGCATTGCCTAGGCTTGATTCCCGTTTATCATTCCGGCCAATACCTTTATGGAGCGTAGGGAGCAAACCAAAACCGGGGTGGGGATAGGATTTGATTCCGCCGGCTCGCCTCCCGCTAAAGGATCACCGGAACATCCGATTGGTTTCCTACCCATGACCTGGATTGCCTTTTCCGGCTCCTCTTTCCCGCTTAGGGTCTGTGCATGCACAGACCCTTAACCAACATGTTCGAACAAGCCTTCCGCAACATTGACGACGCCCTCCGCAAGGAAGCCGGCTGCGCCACCGAACTCGACTACGCCGAGCAAACCTCCTGGCTGCTGTTCCTGAAATACCTCGACGGACTGGAGCAGGACCGGGCGACCGAAGCCGCGCTCGAAGGCAAGAAATACACCTACCTCCTCGACAAATCCTACCGCTGGGAGACCTGGGCCGCGCCCAAGGACAAGTCCGGCCAACTCGACCACAACACCGCCCTCTCCGGCGACGACCTCCGCGACTTCGTCAACCAGAAGCTCTTCCCTTATCTCCAGCGGTTCAAGGACCGCGCCTCCGGCCCGAACACCATTGAATACAAGATCGGCGAAATCTTCGGGGAGCTGAAAAACAAGATCACCAGCGGCTACAACCTGCGCGAGATCGTTGATCACGTGGACGAGCTGCGTTTCCGCTCGCAGACCGAGAAGCACGAGCTGAGCGCGCTCTACGAGGAGAAGATCAAGCGCATGGGCAACGCCGGGCGCAACGGCGGCGAGTATTACACCCCGCGCCCGCTCATCCGCGCCATGATCCGCGTGGTGAACCCCCGGCTCGGCGAGACCATTCACGACGGCGCGTGCGGCTCGGCGGGCTTCCTGTGCGAAGCCTTCGACCACCTCCGGCAGGCCCACCCCAAGCGCACCACGGCGCAGGACAAGCGCCTCCAGGAAGCCACCTTCTACGGCAAGGAGAAGAAGTCCCTCGCCTACGTCATCGGCATCATGAACCTGATCCTGCACGGGATCGAAGCGCCGAACATCATCCACACCAACACGCTCACCGAGAACCTCGCCGACATTGAGGAGAAGGACCGGTTCGACATCGTGCTGGCCAATCCGCCCTTCGGCGGCAAGGAACGCCCCGAGGTGCAGCAGAACTTCCCCATCCGGACGGGCGAGACCGCGTTTCTCTTCCTCGAGCACTTCATCAAGATCCTCCGCGCCGGCGGCCGCGGCGGCATCGTCATCAAGAACACCTTCCTCTCGAACACGGACAACGCCTCCGTGAGCCTGCGCAAGCACCTGCTCGAGAGCTGCAACCTCCACACCGTGCTCGACTGCCCCGGCGGCACGTTCCAGGGTGCGGGCGTGAAGACTGTGGTGCTCTTCTTCGAGAAAGGCCGCCCCACGCGCAAGGTCTGGTTCTACCAGCTCGACCCCGGCCGCAACCTCGGCAAGACCAACCCGCTCAACGACGACGACCTCGCCGAGTTCGTGCAGCTCCAGAAGACCTTCGCCGACTCGCCCAAGAGCTGGAGCGTGGACGCGAAGGACATTGACCCCGCCACCTGCGACCTCTCCGTGAAGAACCCCAACGGCGGCGAGACGGTGACCCATCGCAGCCCTGAGGAAATCATGAAGGAGATCGCCGCCCTCGACGCCGAAAGCGCCGAGGTGCTCGAGAACATCAAGGCGCTGCTGAAATGAAGAAGGGGTGGGAAATAACAACACTTGGTTCAGTCTGCCGGTTCGTGCGCGGGCCGTTCGGTGGCAGCCTCAAGAAGTCCGTCTTTGTCGAAGACGGCTTCGCGGTCTACGAGCAGCAACACGCGATCTACGATCAGTTCGAAGAGATTCGTTACTTCATCGACGAAGCGAAGTTCAACGAAATGCAGCGCTTCGAGGTTCAGCCGCGCGATCTCATCATGAGTTGCTCGGGAACGATGGGCAAAATCGCGATCGTGCCTGAAGGTGTTCGGCGCGGCATCATCAACCAAGCCTTGTTGCAGCTGACTCCGTCAAACGTCGTTTCGGCTGAGTTCTTGAAATTCTGGATGGACAGCGACAACTTCCAGGAGAGCTTGCAGGAGCAGTCAGGCGGCGCAGCAATACAAAATGTTCCCTCGGTCAGCATCCTGAAAGAAATCAGGATACAACTGCCCCCGCTTGCGGAGCAGCAGCGGATCGTCGCCCGACTCGACTCCCTGGCCGCCGAAACCCAACGGCTGGGGCGGCTCTACGAGCAAAAGCAGGCGGCACTGGCAGCATTGAAAAAGTCGCTCCTGCACCAAGCCTTCACGGGAGAACTCTGAGCCATGTCCGTGAACCTCAATCCCGACAAGGCGCTGATCTTCCGCATCGTGCATGTGGCGAATGTGCCTTGGATTTTGGAGCATGGCGGACTCTATTGCCGTAGCGCGGCTGAACAGGACCCGAACTACGTGAACATCGGCAGCACCGACTTGATTGATAAAAGGGCGCGACGCCAGGTTCCCATTCCGCCCGGTGGCACGCTGAGTGACTACGTGCCGTTCTATTTCACGCCGTTCTCGATCATGATGCTGAACATCAAGACCGGCTACGGCGGAATCACGAAGCGGGCGAATCGGGACATCGTGATCTTCGTTTCCAGCATTCCCGGGCTCCGGGAACTGGGGTTGCCGTTCGTCTTCACGAACCAGCACGCCTACCCGGTGGACACGGAGTTTTACAACCGCGTGGAAAACCTCGACCGGATTGATTGGCCGCTCCTGCGCAGCCGCAACTTCAAGACCGATGACGCGGACCCCGGCAAACAACTCCGCTACCAGGCGGAGGCGCTGGTGCATCGGCATGTTCCGTTGGAGGCCCTGTTCGGTGTCGGCTGCCACGACGCCGAAGTGCAAGGGAAATTGGAATTGCAGCTTGAGCAGCACGGCGTGAAAATGGATGTCAAAACAACTCCGACATGGTATTTCTAAAGTATGCGATTCACTCAAGGCAACTTGCTGGAAGCCCCCGTGGAAGCCGTGGTGAACACGGTGAACACGGTGGGCGTCATGGGTAAGGGCATTGCCCTGATGTTCAAGGAACGGTTTCCAGAGAACTTCAAGAAGTATGCTGCGGCGTGCGCGGCGGGGCAGGTCCGAGTGGGCGAAATGTTCGTGACGAGCGGAGTGGAACTGGGCGGCCCGCGCTGGATCATCAATTTTCCGACCAAACAGCACTGGCGGCAACCGACCAAGCTGGAGTGGGTGCGGGACGGTTTGGCGGCCTTGAAGGAGGTCATCCGCGCCAAGGGCATTAAATCCATCGCGCTGCCGCCTTTGGGCTGCGGGAATGGCGGATTGAACTGGGCCGTGGTGCGACCCGTGATTGAGCAGGCATTGGGCGACTTGACCGGCGTGGAAGTGATTGTTTACGAGCCGACGGCCAAGTACCAGAACGTGGTGAAAAAGCAGGGCGTCGAAAAGCTGACGCCGGCGCGGGCGCTGATCGCGGAAATGATCCGGCGCTATTGGGTCCTTGGCATTGAATGCACTTTGCTGGAAGCACAAAAACTGGCGTGGTTCCTGGAACGAACAATCCAGAGGATGGGACTGAAAGACCCGCTGGATTTGCGCTTCGAGGCCAACCGCTACGGTCCCTATGCCAACCGCCTCACCCACCTGCTGAATGGTCTCGATGGAAGTTACCTCCATTGCGACAAGCGCATGGCCGACGCCGATCCCTTCGACACGATTTGGTTTGAGGATATCAAACGAGAGAAGCTGGAAATCTACCTCAGAAGCCCGGAGGCGAAGGATTATTTGCCCGCACTCGTAGCAACCGATGCCTTGATTGATGGTTTCCAATCACCGCTCGGCATGGAAGCGCTAGCCACTGTAGATTGGCTTCTGGTCCGCGAAGGCGCGGAGCCGAGCTTAGCGGGAATTCGTGAAGGCATTCGCCATTGGCCGGCAGGCGAGGCTCACGCGCAACGCAAGGAGAAGCTTTTCCATGACCGTCTGCTCGAACTGGCGCTGCAACGGCTTCAGGGCCTCGGCGGCGCTGCATGAACGAAGCCGAGACACGCGCCGAGTTGATTGATCCCGCGTTGAAGGCGGCGGGCTGGGGCGTGGTCGAGGGCAGTCGCATCCGGCGCGAATACCTCATCAGCCCCGGTCGCATCGAGGGACGCGGGCGGCGCGCCAAGCCGCTCAAGGCCGACTACGTCCTCGAATACCGCAACACCAAGCTTGCCGTTGTGGAAGCCAAGGCCAACACCGAGGGAATCTCGGAAGGCGTTGGGCAGGCCAAAGATTACGCGGGCAAGCTGGCGGTGCGCTTCGCCTACGCCACCAACGGCACGGGCATCTACAGCGTCGACATGGTGACCGGCAAGGAAGGCGAACTGAACGTCTACCCTTCGCCGGAGCGGCTTTGGGCGATGACCTTCGCCAAAGCGGATGCGTGGCGCGACCGGTTCGCCGCAGTGCCGTTCGAGGACAAGGGCGGATCACATCCAGGGCGGTATTACCAGGACATCGCCATCGAGCGCGTGTTGCGGGCGATCTCCCGCAAAGAGCATCGCATTCTGCTCACCCTGGCCACCGGCACGGGCAAGACGTTCATCGCTTTCCAGATCGCGTGGAAGCTGTTCCACGCACGCTGGAATCTCTCCGGCGAGCCGACGCGCCGTCCGCGCATCCTGTTCCTTGCCGACCGCAACATCTTGGCGAACCAGGCTTACAACGCCTTCTCATCATTCCCGGAAGACGCCATGGTGCGCATCACGCCCGAGGACATCCGCAAGAAGGGCAAGGCGCCGAAGAACGGCAGCCTGTTCTTCACCATCTTCCAGACGTTCATGACCGGGCCGGAGAAGGACGGCAAGCCGACGCCGTGGTTTGGCGAGTATCCGCCGGACTTCTTCGATTTCATCGTGATTGACGAGTGCCACCGCGGCGGCGCCAACGATGAGAGCAACTGGCGCGGCATCATGGAGTATTTCGCGCCCGCCGTGCAGCTCGGCCTCACCGCCACGCCCAAGCGGCGCGAAAACGCCGACACCTACCGGTATTTCGGCGAGCCGGTGTTCATCTACTCGCTCAAGGACGGCATCAACGACGGCTTCCTGACGCCCTTTAAGGTGAAGCAGATCCAGACCACGCTCGACACCTACTACTACACGTCCGACGACACGGTGGTGGAGGGCGAGATCGAGGCGGGCAGGCTCTACGAAGAGGCGGACTTCAACCGGAACATCGAAATACGGGGGCGGGAGCGCAAGCGGGTGGAGATATTCATGTCGCAGATTGACCAGAACGAAAAGACGCTGGTCTTTTGCGCCACGCAATCACACGCCTTGCTGGTGCGCGACCTGATCAACCAGATTAAGAAGAGCAACGACCCGCACTACTGTGAGCGCGTCACGGAGAACGACGGCGAGATCGGCGAGCAGCACCTGCGCGATTTCCAGGACAATGAGAAGACCATCCCGACCATTCTCACCACGTCACAGAAACTCTCGACTGGCGTGGACGCGCGGAACATCCGCAACATCGTGCTGATGCGCCTGGTGAACTCCATGATCGAGTTCAAGCAGATCATCGGGCGCGGCACACGGCTATCGAGGGGAAGGACTACTTCACGATTTACGACTTCGTGAAGGCCCACCAGCATTTCCTTGATCCGGAATGGGACGGCGAGCCGATTGAACCTGAACCGAAAGAGCCGTGCCCGACGTGCGGCCAAGCACCATGCGTGTGCCGAAAGAAAGTGAAGGTGAAGCTGGCGGATGGCAAAGAGCGGACCATCCAGCACATGATGTGCACGAGCTTCTGGCATCCCGACGGCACACCGATGAGCGCACTGCAGTTCATGGAACTGCTCTTCGGCAGGCTGCCCGAGTTCTTCGGCAACGAGGACGAGCTCCGTAGCATTTGGAGCGTCCCGGAAACGCGCAGGAAACTTTTGCAGGGACTTGCGGACAGGGGTTTTGGGCATGACCAGCTATCGGAGATGCAGCGAATCATCGATGCCGAGGCAAGTGACCTGTTCGATGTGCTAGCGCACGTGGCGTATTCCAAGACGCCGATCACTCGTGAATGGCCTTGGGTCCGGACGCGAGGCCGGAACTGGTCAAGCGATTCCGCGCGGAGGCGGTCTCCGCCGCGAGTCTGCACCATCCGAACATCGTCGCCATCCACGAGGTCGGCCTTCACGAAGGCCAGCACTTTTTCGTCATGGACTACGTCGAGGGGCAGAACCTGGCGCGGCTTGTGGCAACCAACCGCTGCCGGCGCGGCGCGCGGCGGCTTATCTCCAGACCGTCGCCGAGGCGGTGCACTACGCCCATAAACGCGGCATCCCTCTGGCAACAATGCCAGAGCGAGGCGGAGGCGCCTATCGACAAGCTGCCTGGCCCGATTCACTCGCTGGAGGTATCCCCCGACGGACACTGGCTCTTGGCCGGATCGATCGGGGGCGAGCCGAGGCTGTGGCACCTCGCCACCGCCGAGCCAGTCCGGGTGGCGGGGGAAGCCGACTGGGCCTTCGGCGCCTTTTCGCCCGACAGCCGCTGGCTGGTCCTTTGTGCCGAGACCACCCGGTTGTTCGGTAGAATTCTGAGTTGTCAGTGTCCAGACGCGGCGCTCGCTACGGCGCGACCCAGTTCGGCACTCCAGCCCCGTGCTTCAGCCCACCCGACTGGATGAAAGGAGTCTCCCGATGACCACTGCAAAGAACCGCATACTCGTGATCCTCACCCTGGCAGCGTGCGTCTCGACGGCGTTCGCCCAGACGCTGGTGTTCAAGGACGATTTCAGCGATCCCATGCTGAGCGGTTGGGTTCGGCTTGGAGTTCCCGGGGTGCTCAGCAACTTGAACCAGCAAGCCCTCATCTCGGCCAATTGTGGCCCCCTCCAGACCAACAACCCATTCGCGACGCATTTTGCCTGGGGGCACGCGATACCCATGCCACGTGAGCTAACGAACAACTGGACGCTCGAAGGGCGCCTGGACCTGGTCCGTGCCAATCAGAACGATGCCTGGGCCAGCGTCCATTTCTTGTGGAGTCCTCTGGGGAACTCCGGCTATGCCTTCCTCGTGGACCGAGACGAGGTGGCGCTGATGAAGTTCTGGAATGGAATCGGCTCGATGGCCTGGTTCTTCTACGAACCGCGCGAGATCAAGAACCAGAACGTGACCCTGGTGCTGAGCGTGACCCGCCGCGATGCCAATCTCGTGATCAACACCCGCGTTCTGGACAAAGACAACGCCAATGCCGTGGTATTCGATCACACCGTGATCGACACACCCGAAGCCGATCCAACCCTTCCGAGCCGCTGGGTCAAAGGAACCCCCAGCGTGAAGGACATGGTCGGAGAGCCCTGGCGCATGGTGAGCGGCCCCGGACAAATCGAAGTGACACTCGACTGGACCAACCCGGCGAGCAGCCCGACCGGCCCCGCTCAGGTCGTGTATGACGACGTGGAGGTCTGGCTCTACGAATCGCCGCGGCCCAACGTTGTGGCCTGGGACGGCGTCGCCTACGGCTCGGCCAGTGTCCCGTCCAACCTGACGAACGCGGTTGCCGTGGCCGCCGGGGGGGGGCGCCAGCCTGGCGCTGCGGGCGGATGGCACGGTGGCGCTATGGGGTGGCATCTTCGGCGGAACGTTGGGCGAACTCTGGTCTGCATTAGCAGCGACGTTCCCGAGTGACCTGACCAATGTGGTCGCTATTGCCGCCACTTCGACGGCAATCGACATCAGCCCGCTCGGATGCCACTTCCTGGCGTTGCGCGCCGACGGCACGGTGATCCGGTGGGACTCTTCAAGCCTGCCCCCGAAGACCGACGTTCCGCCAGGACTAACTCATGTGGTCGCGGTCGCGCCCGGCGCCGGACATTGCCTGGCACTCCGTGCCGACGGAACCGTGATGGCGTGGGGCAATCCCGCCCGAACCGACCTCCCGGCTGGACTGAGCAGTGTGGTGGCGGTGGCAGCCGGTTTTGCCCACAGTCTGGCGTTGTGCGCGGATGGCAGGATTGTCGCGTGGGGCGGTTCAGGGAGTTGGCACCCCGAATACGGTGGGACCAACGTTCCACCCAGCCTGACGAATGCTGTCACGGTGGCGGCTGGCCTTTACCACGGTCTGGCTCTCCGTGCTGACGGCACGGTGGTCGCGTGGCCCCCTGACATGCCAGCGACCGGCGTTCCGAGCGGTCTAACGAACGTCGTGGCAATTGCGGGCGGCGTCTATCAGGGCGTGGCACTCATTGCCGATGGGCCGCCGACGCTCCAGGCACGCTTGAACCATCCAACGATGGCGGCCGACGGCTTCGCCGTTTCCGTGCCCACGCAAAGCGGCCGCGTTTACCGGCTGGAATACAAACACTCGCTCGCCGACACCGACTGGACGCCCCTGCCACTGGTGGCCGGCACCGGACACGAGCGGATGCTGACCGATCCTGCCGCCGACGGATCATCCCAACGCTTCTATCGCGTCCGCCGGTGGTGATCGACGACCTCGGTCGTCTGCGTCGTCGCAGGAGTTGCTGGAGTGAGGCCTCAAATTGAGTCGACGGGATCTTCATAAACGTGAACCGCCGTGCTGCCGTTCCCACTGTCCTTGTGGAAATGGCGCGAGGCTGCGGTTACTACTGAGCGCGCTGCCGGAAACGGAGATTGACCACCGTCTGCCCTTTGAGATCAGCGAGGGAGACTGTCGCGCCTTCTTCGTAGCTGCCGCCAATGACGGGGCTTTGAATGCGGGGGCTTTTTTCGGTGAGTTCTGTGGTGTCGTTCATTTTGCTCAGAATTCCTCATCCGCCATACACTCGTCAAGCGATGCGTCGCTGTGAAGAGGAGGCCAAGGCGCCCGCCGGCCCACTCGAACCACGCTGGGGCTACGACACCTGCCTGACTTTCATTGGGCGGACTTGCGAGCAACTCGGTGAGGGGGCCAAAGCGGCGGACTACTACCGCAAGGCACTCGCCAGGCATCCGGCGGATCATCTGGCGAAAGAAGGTCTGGACTACACGTTCGATCTCGGGCCATCCATCCTCACGCTCCGTTCGACTGTGGAGGCGGTTAAGCGCATGTCGACCGCCACGTGATAATCAATGTCTCCGAAACGCCTGTCCGAATTCGACCGAAATCAGTGCCCGAATTGAATCCCGAATTCACTGTCCGAATCACTCCGAAATACGCAACCGGATCGTTCCTGGGCCGGTTTCGCCGCAGGAATTGCGACCAGACGCAGGTGTCGACCAGGATCAAGTTGGTTGGCATGAAGACAAGATAGGATGACACATCGGAATTTCTCAATTCTTGTGCAGCAACTCCGGCGCTCGATGGCGCCGTTGCACGGTGAAACAAACGCTACTCCCGTTTTTGCGTGTTCTTGCGCTTATTGCGGCAAAGAATCCAGAGCCGATTCTTTTGGCGCTTTCCAAAGAGACGCAAAAAGCCATTTCATCGGTTTTCTGCGATCTTTCACGGCAAGAGAATTCGGCTCTTGGCAGCCTGCACGTCGGCGCCTCAAAGAAGACGGGGTTGTCAAGGGCTCAATCCAATGGCGGACGTGACTTTGCCGGGTTTGGATCTATACTGGGTGCGATGAGAGCATGTTTGCAGCCGGTGGCGCTCACGATCGCAGGTTCCGACAGCGGCGGCGGCGCCGGCATCCAGGCGGATCTCAAGACCTTTGCCGCGCTGGGCGTCCATGGCGCCAGCGCCATCACCTGCCTGACCGCCCAGAACCCGGTTGAGGTCCGGGCGATCCGGCCCGTCCGGCCGGAGATCGTCCGGGCGCAGATCGAGGCGGTCTGGGATCAGCTGCCGCCGGGGGCGATCAAGACCGGGATGCTGTTTTCCGAGGCGATCATCCGGGCCGTGGCCGACTGTCTCGGCTCGCGGCGGGCGGTCCCGCTCGTGGTCGATCCGGTGATGGTGTCGACCAGCGGCACCCGCCTGTTGCGGCCGGGCGCGATCCGGGATCTGCGCGAGCTGCTGGCGCCTCGGGCGACCCTCCTGACCCCCAACCTCGATGAGGCGGCCCTGCTCACCGGCCGGCGCCTGATCGAGCCCGAGGACCTGCGCCAGGCCGCCCGCGCCCTGCACGAGCAGTTCGGCGCCGCCGTTCTCGTCAAAGGCGGACACCTGCCAGGCTTGCGCGAGGCCGTCGATTTCTTCTACGACGGCCGCCAGGAGCTGATGCTAAGGGCGCCGTTCGTGGACGGAGTGTCGACCCATGGGACCGGCTGCACCTACTCGGCGGCCATCGCCGCCTTCCTGGCGCGCGGCTTCAAGCTCGCCGATGCCGTGCTCGAGGCCAAAGGCTACATCAGCCGGGCCATCGTCTCGAGCCTGCGCGTGGGCCGGCATACCGTGTTGAACCACGCGGCGGCTGCGGCCCGATGAGCCTGCGTCTGATCCATGCCGGGTTTTGGGTGGCGCTGGCCCTGGGGGCATTTCCGGTCCTTCAGGCCGCACAGGGCAGCGGCGAGACGATCGGCTTCACGTTCCGCGAGCCCCAGCAGCGAACGTATCAGGTCCTCGCGCCGCCGTCCGTCCGGGGCGCCTCGGGCGCGGCGGCGCCGGATCCGTGCGCCTGGCTGCTGGCCTGGCGGGCCGGGAATCCGGATGCGCCCGTCCTGTTCAGCCGCCGGGTCACGGTTCAATGGGGGGCGGATACCGATCTCGAGGGAGTGCTGTCCGGGAGCCGTTTGCGCCTGGCCCGGCCGATCGGGGATCGGATGGCGATCCTGGAGGCAGCGGATGCGCGGACCGCGATCGAGGAAGCCCAGCGGTTGGCGGCCCGCGCCGATGTCATCGTCAGCCGGCCCGTCCAGCGGCGAGCCCTCGAGCGGCGCAGCCATTATGCGCTTGCGCCCAACGACCCGCTGTTCCTCCGCCAGTGGCATCTCGAGAACCGCGATCCCGAGGGGCTGCGGCTGGGGGTCGACCTGGCGGCGCGCGCCGCATGGTCCGTGACTCGTGGCGGAGGGGTGGTGGTGGCGATTGTGGACGATGGAATCGATCCGGAGCATCCCGATCTGGAGAGGCGGCGTGCGGCCGAGCTGGATTACAATTTCTATCGCGGCGAGGCCGGCGGGGCGCCGGCGGGGGACTGGGCGTCGCACGGGACTCCGGTGGCGGGCCTGGTGGCAGCCGAGGCGGACAACTCGATGGGAGTGATAGGCGTGGCGCCCGAGGCGCGGCTGGCGAGCTGGGTCATCTTCGATCGAATCCCCGATTGGCCCTCGCTGACGTTCACGCCGACGGATGAGCAGATGATGGACATGTTCCAGAGCCGGTCCAACATCGTCAGCATCCAGAACCACAGCTGGGGCTATGCGGGATTATCCCAGCTGGGCCCGGGGCCGCTCGAGACCATCGGCATATCCAACGCCGTCCGATTCGGACGGGACGGCAAAGGGGTGATCCTGGTCCGCGCCGGCGGGAACGGCCGCGAAGGCCTGGTGGACGCGAACGATGACGGCTACCTGACCGATCCATCTGTCATCGCTGTCGGCGCGGTCCGTTCGGACGGCCGGGCCGCCAGCTACAGCTCGCCGGGCGCCTGCCTGCTCGTCTCCGCTCCCAGCAGCGATGCCGAACTTGGGTTCGCCACCATCGTCACGACCGACCGGACGGGCATCGGCGGATTGAACCAGACCGTGGCGACCAACGACGCCGCCAATTACCTCGATCAACAGAACGGGTTCACCGGCACATCGGCTGCGGCGCCGCAAATTGCCGGCGTGGCCGCGCTGCTGCTTTCGGCGAATCCGTCCCTGACCATCCGGGACGTGCAGCAGATATTGGTGCACTCCGCGCGGCAGCACGACGGGTCCGATCCCGGTCTGGCCACCAATGGCGCCGGGTGGATCGTGAGCCACAACACGGGCTTCGGGGTTCCGGACGCGGGCGAGGCGGCGGTTCTGGCACGGCGGTGGCCCCCGCGGCCGCCGCCGGCGCAGGCGGTCTACACGGCCGCCGTCAACCGGCTGGTGCCGGACGATGGCGCTCGGCTCTGGATCAGCGGCTCGGGCGTCCCCGCCAACCTCCTCAGCATCCCATCCCAACCGGGCCTCGGCGTGCATCCGGACGATCCGACCGATGCGCTGCCGATGGTCTACGCGGGGCTGGCGACCAACGCCGTCGAGATCGATCTCCGGGGCCGGGCAGCCCTGCTCGAACGCGGCGAGAGCAAGTTCATCGAGAAGATCGAGCGCGCGGCCGCCGCGGGAGCGGCTTTCGCCGTCATCTACAACAACCGGGACGGCGACGAGCTGCTGGTCATGGGTGAGACCGAATGGGCCCCGATCCCGGCGGTGTTCATCGGCCAGAACGACGGCCAGGCGCTCCGCGCCTTTCTCGAGGCGCAGCCCTCCGCCACCGCCCAGCTCCGCCTGAACTCCCTCACCCATTCGTTCTGGGTCACCAGCACCCTCGCGCTCGAACACGTCCGTCTGCGGGTCGACGCCGATCATCCCGTGCGGGGCGATCTCCGGATCACCCTGCTCTCGCCCATGGGCACTCGAAGCGTTCTGCAGCGGCGCAACGATGATTCGATGCCCGGGCCCGAGGGCTGGACCTATCTCTCGACCCACCACTTCCAGGAATCCAGCGCCGGATTGTGGGCGGTGGCGGTGACCGACGAATACGCCTCGAACAGCGGCCGCGTGCTCGAGCTGCAGCTCATCCTCGAAGGGATCCCCATCGAAGACGCCGATCGCGACGGGCTCGACGACGCATGGGAGCGCCGATATTTCATGTCCCTCGCCCTGGGTCCCCGGGACGATCCCGACAACGATACCTACGCCAACGCCCGTGAGCAGGTCGAAGGGACCCACCCGTTCGCGGATGACCGGCCGCTGCGGCTCGACCTGTCGGTGTGGAACGGCGATTGGATGCGCCTGTCATGGCCGGGCCGGGTTGGGACCACGTATCAAGTGCTCGGCCATGGGCGGGTCGATTCGGCCCCCCTCGACCTGGCCCGCCTGCCCGGCGCCGCCTCGGAAACCGAATGGTTCTTCCCGGCCGCCGGCGCGCCGTTCGAGTTTTTCCGGCTCCAGGCCGCTCAGTAACCCGCAGGGACGGGGCCGCTACACGGCGGCGGCTGCGCGCAGCCAGAGGGTTTGAAATCCATCCAGCCGCAAAGGCGCGGCATCCCGGCCGCCCGGCCTGTAGCAGCGGCCGGTGGCCGGATCGGTCCAGGCCGATGCCAGGCGCGCTTCGGGCGGGAGCTCGCCGATCGCCACGGTTTCCCCGGAGACATTGTGCAGGCAGAGCATCGGATCGGCCTGTCCGGCGGGAATCCGGCAGACCGCGAAGAGCCGCGGATCGAGGTCGATCACCCGCTGGGCGGCCTGGGGATGAAACGCGGGGTGCGCCCGGCGGATGCGGAGGAGATCCTTGCATCCGCCGAAGATCCGGCTCCGGAGCGAGCCCGAGCGGCTCAGCTCGGCTTCGAGCGAGGCGCGATCGAGCTTTTGGCGATTGATGCGGCGGGGCATGCCGCTGGCATCGGCCCCTGGCCGGTCGCCTCTCGAGCCGAACAGGGAATGGAAGTAAATGGCCGGCACCCCTTGCAGGCTCAATAGAATCGCATGAGCGGTCAGGAACTTTCGCGCCGCCGTTTCGACCGGCTCGCCGGCCTTCGGGTTCGAGAGCGCATCGAGGTAATTGATATTGAGCTCATAGGCTTTGCGGGATCCATCGGGCATGGCCTTCCACGAGATGAATCCACCGTGCTCGACCGAACGGTCGGCCAGCGCGTCGATCTGGGCGTCGCTCAGGATGCCGCGCGCCGGATTGAGCCCGATGCCGTCGTGGGAGGCCAGGAAATTGAAGAAGGCGGCGCCAGCGGGCGCTGCCAGCGGCCGTGCCCAGCGGGTGAGGGCCGCCGCGCTGCCGGTGGCGAAGCTGTGCAGCACCAGGGGCGGCAGGGCGAAATTGTAGACCAGTTGCGCCTCGTTCGCGCCGTCGCCGAAGTACGAGATGTTATCGGCATGCGGCACGTTGGTCTCCGTGATGAGCCGGACGCGGGGTGCGGCCTCATCCAGGACGGCGCGCATGATCTGGATGACGGCGTGGGTTTGCGGCTGGTGCAGGCAGGGCGTGCCGATCTCCTTCCAGAGGAACGCAATGGCATCCAGCCGGATGAACCGCGCGCCCCGCGCCGCATAGAACAGCAGCGCCTCGAGCACCGCCAGCAGCACGCGCGGATTCCCGAAGTTCAGATCCGCCTGGTCGGCGCTGAACGTGGTCCAGACCCGGCGCGGTCCGCGCGCGGTTGCGAACTCGGTCAGGAGCGGCAGGGCCCGCGGGCGCACGACCTGCGACAGGTCCGGCTCTCCCTCGACCGTCACGAAGAAATCGCGGAACTCGGGCTCGTCCCTGATGAACCGCTGGAACCATTCGCCCTGGATCGACATGTGGTTGAACACCGCGTCGAGCATCAAGTCGAACGACTGGCCCAGCCGCGCGATATCGGGCCAGCCGCCATACGCTGGGTCGACGGCGAAGTAGTCCTTCACGGCGAACCCGTCGTCGGATGACCACGGGTAGAAAGGCAAGACATGGATCCCGCTGACCACGCCGTCGAGATGCGCCTGGGCGAAGCCGGCCAGGGTCTGGAGGGGCGGCGCGCCCGGCTCGAGCAACTGGTCGGCGTAGGCGATGAGCAGCGCATCCTGCTCGGTCAGGCCGGGATCCGGCTGGGGCGATGCGGGGGGTTGCGGGGGCGCCGCGCGGAACCGGTCCAGGAGCTGCTGCAGCCGCGGGAGGAGTTCTCGGGCCACCGGTGGGCCATAGAGGCTGCGCAGAAGATCGTGGATCGCCGGGTTCACTCGGGCAGACCGTTTTCGCGCTCGAAGCGGTTGATGTTCTCGCGCTGGCCGACCACCATGCAGAGATCGTGGAGGGCGAGCTTCAGGCCGGGTTCGGCCTCGAGGTCGCGGACCGTGCCGCCGGGGGCGGGGCGGGACACCAGCACGATATTGACGCGGTATTGCTCGCGCCAGCCGAGCTCCTGGAGCGTCTTGCCATGGGCGGGGGGGCCGAGCCGGACCTGGGCGAGCTGGTAATCGCCGCTGAGCTGCTGGCGGTCGCTGCCGGCCTGGTCGCGCAGGCGTTCGGCGAGCCGGTAGGCCATGTCCCGGGACGGCAGGACCACCAGGTCGGCCCCGACGCGGTCGAGCACATCGGCGTGCTTGCCGTCCTGGGCCCGGGCGATGATCTTCTTGGCGTGGAGCTGCTTGAGGGTCAGCGTGGCCAGGATGCTGTCCTGCATGTTCTCGCCGATGCACACGACCACGGCATCCGCATCCGCCACCCCGAGCTCCTTGAGCGCGTCCTCGTCCTCGACGTCCATCTGGACGGCGTGGAAGCCGTCCTCGGCCAGATCCTTCACCCGTTCCGGATCCTGATCGGCGATGAGGATCTCGCACCCGTATTCGGAAAGGCGCGATGCCAGATGCGTGCCGAAGCGGCCTGCTCCCAGTATGACAATGCGTTGGCTCATTGGATCAGCCCAAACCAATTTCCTCGATCGGATAATGCACGTGACGCGGATAGGGGGGGCGCGCCAGGTACAGGGTGATCACCAAGGGCGCAACCCGCCCGATAAACGTCAGCGCCATGATGATCAGCTTGCCCGGGGAAGTCAGTTGCGAAGTCACGCCCGCGCTCAGCCCCACCGTCCCAAAGGCCGATACGGCCTCGAACATCAGGCCGAGCAGGTGCTCCCGGCTGTCGGCGAAGGGGTGGTTCTGCTCGGTGACCATCAGCAGGCCCACGCCGGCCATGACGGTTGCGCTGGCCAGCAGCGCCAGCAGCAGCGCGATGCTGGTCAGGCCCGGAGCGATCTGCCGGCCGAATACCTGCACATTCTCCCGGCGGCGCAGGGCGCTCCACGCGGTCAGAGCCAGCACGGCGAACGTCGTCGTCTTGATGCCGCCCCCCATCGATCCGGGCGCGCCGCCGATGAACATCAGGAGCATGGTCCACAGCAGAGTCGACTCGTTCATCGAACCCACATCCACGACGCTGAACCCCCCCGATCGGGTCATCGCCGAGTGGAAAAGAGACCACGACAGCTTGTCGGTCAGGGATGCGCTTTCGAGCGTGTCGTTGAGCTCGAACATCAAGGTCGCGACCATGCCCGCCCCGAGCAGGAGCAGGGTGACGACCAGCACCAGCCGGGTCTGCAGAGCCAGGTACCCCCGGCGCCGGGCGTCGCGCCGCCAGAAGTAGTAGTAGCGCAGGTTGATCAGCGTCATCAGCCCGATGCTGCCGGCCGCCACCAGAACGCTGATGACGCAGAGCACCAGCGGATGGGCTCGCCATCGGGCCATCCCCTCGGGCCAGATCGAGATGCCGGCGTTGCAGAAGCCGCTGACCGCGTGAAAGACCGCTTCCCACAGCGTTCTGAACACCGTCGTCTCGGGCTGGCTGGCCTCCATGAGAAAAAACAGGGCCACGGCGCCCGCCAGCTCGAACAGCACGATAAACACGCAGCCATACGCAAACACGTCCAGAGGCTGGACCCGCCGAATCCGGCCGACCGTGGTCCGGATGACCTGCTCGTCGGCCAAGGACAGCCTTCGCCCGCTGAGGAGGACGAGCAGGATGCTGGCCGTGAAGATCCCGAAACCGCCCACCTGGATCAGCCCCAGGATCGCCGCATGGCCGAACGAGTTGAACGCCTCGGCGACATTCACCGAGGTCAGCCCGGTCACGCAGGTCGCAGACACGGCCAGAAACGCCGCATCGACGATCCCCACCGACTGGCCCGGGCGATGAGCCCACGGCAGCGCCAGCAGGACCGAGCCGATCAGGATGATGCCCAGAAATGCGGCCGGCACCAGACGCAGATCGACCTCCGCCGGCCTGGCAGCCGGGTTCCACGCCGTCCGATGGATCAGCGCCTTCCACATGGCCCCAGTGTCCACTGGACGCGGATGAGGGTGAGGTCATCCGGGAGGCGGAGGCCGCCGGTGGCGCTCAGCAATTGTCGCTCGAGGCAGTCGAGCTTGAGCCGGCCTTCGAGACGCAGGGTTTCGCGGAGGCGGCGGTTGAGGGCGGCCAGGAACCGCGCGGGGGAATCCAGGAGATCCCGAACCCCGTAATCCTCGATCCGCATGGCTGGCGAGAGCGGGTTCATTGAGCCGATCGGTTCGCGCGCATAGTGCGGCATCGGCGCGAGCGGGGCAAGGCCCTTCTGGCGGCCGCCGCCCCCCCCGCACCCCCCCGGATAACAGCCACTTTGGGCGCACGGCGCCCGAGGAATAAAAAAAACGGAACCCTCAAGGGGTCCCGTCTGAAAAACAACAATCGCGAAAGGCGTTCGCGGGCGATCTAGTAGCGACGGCCACCGCCGCCGCCGCCACCGCCACCGCCGCCGAAACGCCGCTGACCGCGCCCGCCGCCGAAGTCGGATCGCTCCTCGCGCGGGCGGGCGATATTGACCGTCAAGCCGCGGCCGTGGAGTTCCTGGCCGTTGAGCGCGGCGATGGCGGCCTGGGCCGCCTCTTCAGATTCCATGGTGACGAACCCGAAGCCCCGGGATCGGCCTGTCGCCCGGTCCTGGATCAATTCCACACGGCTGACTGTCCCGTGGGGGGAGAATGCGTCCTCGAGGTCGTTCTCCGTGGTGTCGTAGGACAGATTGCCTACATACAGTTTTGTACTCATTGATGATTTGCTCGGCTAGACTGGCCGCATCCTGCTCGTTGTTCCCGACCGTCGGGTCTCAAATCATCACTGAACCACGTTCACTTGATGACTTTCCAATCCGTGCGCGGAATGACTGAACCATCTACCAAAAACCTATAATTGCACATTTTCGGCTTGAAGCAAGTGTTTTCCGCGGGGCCCTGGCCTGGGCGAATCGCTTCGAGCTCAATGGGATCGAGAAACGGTAGGGGCGCGGGGGCGCCAAGAGGGGCGGCTGCCCGGGAGCTTCATCGACAGTCTTTCGAGGCGGCTGACCCGAGCTGCCGCGCACCACCGATCTTGCCTGCCGTCCGAAGCCGCGCGCCCTCAGCTCTCCACGCGGATGCGCCGACCGGCTCTCTGGACGCCTCCTGGACCGGCCGCGCAGTTGATGCGCAGGCGGCATCGGTATAGATTCTCCACGATCCACTCGCAAATAGTTCTAAGAAAAGCGCCGGGACGGTGTCTCATGGATAGAGAGCGGATTGAAGTTCAGACAACCGCCGGCGAACGCAGATAACGAATCGATCATCTGGCCATGGCCGATCCGATCCCCAACGGCCCCGGGGCGCAAGCCCCGGCGCCCGAGACGCTGGAGAACCTGTTCACGGCGCACGAGGCGTCGCTGCTGGTCTACGCGCGCCGGTTCGTCGAGAGCGACGAAGCCGCCCAGGATGTTGTGCAAGAGGCATTCGAAAAACTGCATGCGGGATTCGACGCGGTGCGAAAGCCGCGGACCTGGCTGTATCGGACCGTGCATAACCTGGCGCTGAACCACCGGCGAGGCGGCAAGCGCCTGGTGAGCCTCGAGACGGCCGGGGATGGCGGGATGGACGTCGCCGATCCCCAGGCGCTGCCGGACGAGCACATCGAGCGAATGGAGGCCATCGGCCAAACGCGGCTCTGCATCGAAGCCCTGGATGCCCGCAGCCGGGAGTTGATCCGGCTCAAGTTCGAGGAGGAGCTCTCTTACCAGGACATCAGCCGCCGCACCCAGCTCACGGTGGGTCACGTGGGTTACCTGCTGCACCACGCCCTGAAACGGCTGGGAGCAGAGCTGGCGAAACTCGGAGTTGTATCATGAGTCTGGAACCGCATAGCGATCCTCGCCAACAGCTCGAAGCCCGAGTGGTTGCCTGGCTCCTCGGGGAGGCGAGCCCGTTCGAGGCGGCTGAGCTCGAGATGCTGATCCAGGCGGATGCCGAGCTCGCCGGCTTTCACCGCCGGATGAAGCAGGTCATCGCCCGGATCCGGGAGACCACCGCCGCCGCCTCAGCCAATCCCGGCCCGGCCGCCGATGCTCCCCGGTTCCCCCCCGAGCGGCGCGCGGCCCTGCTCGAACGGCTTCGCCAGAAGCCCGCGCCCGTGCCACCGGAAGCCCTGGTTTCCCCTCCTGCCACTCGATCTTCCATCCCTTCGCCCGCGCCCGCCGCGTATCGGGCCAGCCCAGGCTCGCGCCGCTGGCCCCGGTGGCGCATCCCCGCAGCCGCGGCCGCCAGCCTGATGGCTCTGCTGGCGATCGGCTATGTTTGGCGCCTGGCACAGTCGCGCCCGCTCCTCATGGCCAAACACGAACCCCCGGCCGTGATCGACCGGCTGGATGCGGCTGGCGAATCGGAGGCCCTTTCTCGCGAGCCAGCACCGGCCGCACCCGCCACGCCGCCCCCAGCCCTGGGAGATGTGCCCGTGATGGGCCGGGCGTTCAGGCCCAGCGAGCCCGCTGCCGCCCCCGAATCGGCGGCTCTCAGCCGCCGGGCGGGAGCCGAGAGGATCGAGGAACGGTCCGAGCGCTACTCGTATCGCGCAGCCGATAATGAATCCGCCGCAGTCCGACCCGCTGCAAAGCCCACGCCGCTCGCGCTGCCCTCCATTCAGCCGCCGCCGGCCGCCCAGCCAACAGCCCCGCCCGCAACCCGATTCGCAGCCGGTCGACCCGCCGCACCCGCTCCGTCCATCGAGTCAGGCATCGGCAAAGGCGCCCCTGCCGACGCGGCCTTGACTGCCCCCCAGCCCCAAAGCGAATGGGGACGCGCTGCGGCCCCTCGGCGGATCGTGCTGCCGTCGATGGACGCGCCGGCGTCCGTTGAGATGGCCGGCCAGAAAATCGCTGCGCCCGACCAGCAGGTCGCTGCAACATGGGATGAATCCCGAAAATTAGGGATAACCGACGATTTCAGCATCAGCGGCGTCGAGGAAGCTTTGAAGAGCGTTCCCGTGGCTGCTGGCAAGTATGAACTTCTGCCTCAAGCGGGTGAGCTGCCCATCCGGCTTCAAGTGATGAACCGCCCTTCAGCCGCCACCGGATTGGCTTCCGATGCCGCAAAAACTGACACGCTCTTGTTCGACGCCGGGATCTCGGGCTCGAAACGGGTTGCGGGCCAGGAGGTCGCGATCGCGGGGCTGGGGAGCGGCACGGCAGGCCCCATCGACGACAACGGGCGGATTATCCAAATCCGGGGCGGAAGCCTGGGCTTTGGCGGCGGCGGCGGCGCGGGCGGTGGCGGATACGGCGGTTTCGCAGCTGGGCAGCGCGGTGACCGGAGCGATTCAGCTCGAGTCGGAGGACTGGTGGGCGGGGCGGATAGCGAGAAACCAGCGCTCGAGGTTGCGAACGGACTGGCGGTTGCGGCGAAACAGAACCTGGATGCCAGAGACGGCCTTCGCCGCGGGGAGATGGCCATTGCGGGAGACCGGGTGGAGGCCGCGCCAGCGGTCGAGGGCCGGCTGGGCGCGGTGGCCGTTACCCGGGGCCTTCAAGAAGTCGACGGCGATCTGTTCGGATTCGAGTTCAAGAAGCCGGCAAGCCAGCCCGCCGAGGGCGAGGCGCAGGGATCGGTCGAGCATGATGCTCGTCTTTCTACCGCCTCCGAGCTGGCTCAAGCTCACGAAAAAACGAAGGTGGCCGAGTCCGGCAGTTCGATCGGCGTGGTCACGAATGCAAGCCTCGCTTTTGCGACGCCTCTGGCGGCCGGTTATGGTGCTATCGCGCCCGCGGCGGCCGCCGAGGGCGTGGCTCAAAACTGGTATTTCGATGTCGGAGGCCGGGTGGCAGCGGACGACAAGTCGCTCGAACAGAAGGTGCGCGGCCGTGAGGACGCATCGAGACCGCTCGAGCGGGATCGGCTCTCCTCGATCGCGCCTTCGCCGGAAAGCCAGAGCGGCAGCGCCCGGCGGTATGGACTGGCCCTTGCGGGCATCCCGCCGGCGCCGGCCCGGACACCTGCGCCTTCGATGCCGGCTCTCACGGTTGCTGGACCTGCGCCCGTGACCGCCACTCCCGCGGCTGCGGCCTCTGGACCGGCATCGCAGGATAATTACCGCACGGATCCGGCGGGCGTGGTTAGGCAGAAGGAGCTCGCCCAGGCGGTGTCCAAGGATCTCGACCTCAATATCCCCGGGCAGACCGCGGCCAGCACGGCCACTCGAGTTGGAGCTCAGGTGGTTAAAAAGGAGGAGGATAAGGCCGCGGCTGCCCCCCAGCCTCCCGCGCCCCCGCCGCTGCCGGAGATCGAGACCCGCGAGCAGCCGTTCTCGACCTTCTCGATGAACGTGAGCGACGTCTCCTTCAAGCTGGCCGCTGCGAGCCTGGAAAAGGGCGTTCTGCCGGATCCGGGAACGATCCGGAGCGAGGAGTTCGTCAACGCGTTCGACTATCGCGATCCGGCGCCGAAAGCGGGCGCGCGGCTGGCGTTCGCCTGGGAGCGCGCGCAGTACCCGTTCGCCCACAACCGCGACGTCGTGCGGATGGCGATCCAGACGGCGGCGCGCGGGCGCGAGCCGGGCCGGGCGCTGAACCTGGTGGTCCTGCTCGACAGCTCGGGCTCGATGGAACGGGCCGACCGGATCCGCATCGTCCAGGAGGCCCTCCGCCTGCTGGCCCGCCAGCTGCAGCCCGCGGATCGGATCAGCGTGGTGGCGTTTTCCCGGGCCGCGCATCTCTGGGTCGACGGAATGGCCGGAGGCGATCCGGACGCGCTCCTGGCCCGCGTCCTCGATCTCAAGCCCGAAGGCGGCACCAACATCGAGGCGGCGCTCGATCTCGCCTACCAGACCGCGCTCCGGCATTTCCTGGCCACCGGCAACAACCGGGTGATCCTCCTCACCGATGGCGCGGCCAACCTCGGCAATGTCGATCCGGCCGCCCTCCAGGAAACGGTCGAAGCCCATCGCAAGCGGGGGATCGCCCTCGACTGCTTCGGCGTCGGCTGGGAAGGGTATTCGGACTACGTGCTCGAAACGCTCTCGCGGCACGGCGACGGCCGGTACGGATTCATCAACCGGCCCGAGGATGCCGCGGCCGGGTTCGCCTCCCAGCTGGCCGGCGCGCTCCATGTCGCGGCCGCGGATGTCAAAGCCCAGATCGAGTTCAATCCGAACCGCGTGCTCAGCTATCGCCAGGTCGGCTACGCCAAGCACCAGCTCACCAAGGAACAGTTCCGGGACAACACCGTGGACGCCGCCGAGATCGGCGCCGCCGAGTCCGGCAACGCCCTGTATGTCGTCCAGGTCAACCCGCGCGGCCAAGGCCCGCTCGGCGTTGCGCGCGTTCGGTTCAAGGTCCCGGCCACGGGCGAATATGTCGAGCAGGAATGGACCCTGGCCTACCAGCCGCGGGTGGCGCCGCTCGAGCGATCGAGCCCGGCGATGCGGCTGGCGGCCGTCGCCGCCGCGTTTGCCGAGTGGCTGGCGGGAAGCCCGTTCGCCATCGAGGTCCGGGCCGACCGTCTGGAGCGATATCTCGAGGGCGTGCCGTCCATCCTGGCCCCCGATCCGCGGCCCGAACGGCTGGCTTGGATGATCCGCCAGGCGCGATCCCTCCGAAGCGAATAATTTATGAAATCGCCTTTCTTAATGCCCACCTCCGCGCAGCCCGCGGGCTCCTCTCGGCCGGTTCCCCAGCCCCGGCGACGCCCGCCGGCCCCGCGATCCATCGCCAGCCGGTCCGTCCGAAGAGCCGATTGGATCCGGCGATGCGTCGCGTCCGCGGCGGTGATTGCCTGGGCGGCCGGCGCGGGCGAGCCGCCGGCGTCGGTCGTCGAAAGCCTCACGCTTCAGGGGCAGGTCGATCCCCAGCAGGCCGATTTCATCCTCAAAGGCCGCCTGCGCGGCCATCCCGAGGAGAAACTCGAAGCGCGCCTCATCTATTCGCTGCGCGCCCAAGCCCGGCTCGATGCCGGCGAGTCGACCAACCACCAGAGCTGCCAGCTCGAAGCGCGCATTTTCCAGGGCGCGATGAAAGAGATGGCGCTGGCCCTGGCCGGGGACGGCCAGATCACGCGCGTCACGGGGCCCGCATTGAAGGATTGGAGCGTGCGGCACGGCACAAACGGCGCCCGGTTTCTCATCCTCCGCCCGATCGAGCCGGATCAGACCACCAATGAATTCCGCGCAATTGTCGAGTCCGAGTGGGTTGCGCCTGCCCTGCCGGCGACCTGGACGCCGCTCACACTGGCGCCCGCCGACGTCGCCTTGTTCGATGGCCTGCTCGAGGTCCGCCGGCCCGAGGCCCTCGAGGTGTCGGTCTCGCGCATCGAAGGCCTGGCCCCCCTCGAATCCCCATCGGGCCCGGCGGCGCCAGGCGCCGCAACGCTCGAGTCGCGGCCGCTCCGATTTCGATTCGCCGGCGCCCCCTACGCCCTGGCGCTCGATCTCGAAGCCGCCGATCCCGAAGCGCGCCGGCTCCGGTTCGAGGATTTCCAGCTCACGGGCCAGCTTGAAGGCTCGCATGCGCTCTTCACGCTGACCGGCACGGCCGTGGCCCGGCATGCCGCCGGAGGCCAGCTCGCGCTGTTGGGCGGGGATGCCGCGCTGACCGGCTTTCCAGCGCCGCTGGATCTGCGGTTCACCAACGGCCAATACGTACTGTCGATGGCCCGGACCGGCTCGGTCCCCGTCCGGCTGGCCTTCGCGGCCCGGGTCATCAACGAAGGCGGGTGGAAGACCGTCCGGTTCGAGGCGCCCCCGAGCGTCCTGCGTCCGGTGTCACTCGGGGGATTGCCGGCCGAGACCGAATTTCGCTTCCCCGGGGCATCGCGGCCCGAGCGGCACGGCACCAACTTCGCCACCTATCTGACCGCGGCAGGCCGCGTCCAGTGGCAGTGGAAAGATTCCCGCCCCGAGGTCGAGGGCAGGCTGTTCTACGCGGTCCAGGGCGCAGCGCAAATGGCCGTCAGCCCCGGCCTGCTTCGACAGGCGCATCGGATGGAATACAAGATCATGCAGGGCGAGCTGAAGCGGCTCGAGTTCGACCTGGCGGGCGATGGGGAGATCACGCGGGTGCAGGGGGAGGGCGTGCTGAGCTGGTCGGTCGAGAAGGGGACGTCCGGCCGGCGGCTGGCAGTCCAGTTGAACCAGCCCCAGAAGGACCGATACGCCATCGTGATCCAGGCCCAGTCGCCGCTGGGGGTGTTCCCGCTCCAGGTCCAGCCCCTGCGGCTGACCCCCGTCGACGCGGTCCGGTTCGCCGGCCACCTCCTCATCGTCAACGACGGCGCCGTCCGGCTCGAGGTCACCGAGGCCAGCGGCCTGTCGCAGATATCCTCCGAGCTGTTCCCGCCCAGCAAGGAGCTGGCCGGCTGGCTGCCCGCCCAGCGCAGCCAGGCTTTCGCCTACCGGTTTTCCGGCGCCGATTTCTCCCTCGGCGTCCGGGCCGATGACATCCAGCCCGAGCTGTCTGTCTCCCAGCTGGCCCAATACCACGTCGGCGAGACCGAGACTCGGATCGAAGCCGAGCTCGAGCTCGAGATCCGGGAGGCCCCCCTGCGCGAGCTGACGGTGATGATCCCGTCCGATTACAGCGTGTCCCGGCTGGCCATCGGCAACCTGAGCGATTACTTTGTCACGCCCGGGCCGGATGCCGGCCGCTCCACGCTGCGCATGGTGTTCGGCCAGCCGCTCTCGGGCCGCCAGGTCGCCCAGATCCGGCTCGAGAGAAATCAGGACTTGGCCACCAACACCTGGATCCTGCCCGCTCTCGCCGTCCCGGGCGCGAAATCGGTGCGCGGTTTTGTGGGCGTGACGGCCGACACCGGGCTGCGGGTCCAGGCGGGCGAGCTGGCCGGGATGACAGAGATCGCCACGGCATTTTTCCCGCGAAAATCGGCGGGGCTGCAGCTGGCCTACCGGCTGCGCGAGCCGCTCTGGCAGGCCGCGCTCCGGGTGGATCGGCTGGCGCTTTCGCTGCAGGTGGACGCCTTCCATCTGTTCACTGTCGGCGAAGGCCTCGCCTACGGCAGCTCGGTCCTCAATTACCAGATCTCCGGCAGCCCCGTCTCCCTCCTCTCGATCCAGGCGCCCGCCGAATACAGCAATCTCGAGTTCGTCGGCCGCGACGTACGCAACTGGAAAAAGACCGACTCCGGCTTCGAGGTGCATCTGCAATCGCCCGTGTTCGGCGCCTACACGCTGCTGGCAACCTACGACCGCAAATTCAACGCCGCCGGCGATCGCGTCGATTTCACCGGCATCCGCCCCGCCGGCGTTCAGTCCGAGCAAGGCAGCGTGGTGGTCGTCAGCGAGTATCCGTTCGAGCTCGAGCCGTCCCAGCAATCGTCCGGCATGACCCGGTTGGATCCGGGCGAGATCCCGGCCTCGCAGCGGCTGCTGTTCGATGCGCCGATTCTGGCCGCCTACCAATACCCCGGACGCCCGTTCGCGCTCCAGCTCGAGCTGAAGTCCTTGGCCCAGGGCGAGACCGTGCAGCAGGTCGTCGACCGCGCCGCCCTCGAATCCCGGATCTCCAAGGAGGGCGAGGTGGTGACGCACGCGCGCTATTTCGTCAAGAGCAAGGGGCACTCCCATTTCCGGCTCACGATGCCCGAGGACGCCCGGCTCTGGGAGGCCCGCGTCCACGGCGCCCGTGTCGTGCCGGTCGCCGATGCCAAAGACACCCTCATCCCGCTGCCCACCCATGTCGATCCGAGCACCATCCTGCCAGTCGAGGTCTGGGTCGCCGCGCGCTCGGCCGACCGCAAGCGAGTCACGGTCCGTCTGCCCGTCCTGGCCAGCGCTGTCGTCCTGAGCGAGTGGAACCTCATCCCCGATGAAGCCCATCGGCTCATCTATCGCCGAGGCACCCTGGCCCCGGCCGATACGCTCCGGGACAACTCCGGCTTTGCCTGGATCCTGCACCGGATCCGAGGCGGATTCGATTCGGACTGGGCGATCCATGTCGCGTTGAGCCTGGGGGCCCTGCTGGCAGGGGCGCTCCTGCTGCGATGGGCCTCGGGTGCGGGCGCCTATCGCTGCAGCGCCCGGAATCTGATCGGCACGGTGCTCGGGGCGGCCGCGATCGTCGCGGGCGTCTTTCTGGTGGTCCTGTGGATGAAGTTCGCATGGGTCCATCCGTTGAAGGTGGATCCGCAGCTGACGCTGGCGGCGCCGATCCAGGCGGCCGGCCAGGACGTCTCCATCGAGATGCGCAATCTCCCGCTCAAGGATTTCGAGCCCTCGGCGTGGTCGCTGTGGCCCGCGCTGCTCGGCGGTTTGCTCTGGCTCTACCTCTCGTTCAAGTTCGGATCCGGCTGGGCCCGATTCCTGGGAGCCATGGTGGGGTGGGTCTTTGTGGCCTGGGCCGCGCTGCGGCTGCCCAACGGCGCGCCCTACCTCGGCGGCCTGGTTCTGCTGTTTTGCGCCTGGTATGTGGTGATCCCCGCGGTGCGCGCCCAATGGACCCTGCCGCGCCGCCCCGCCCCGCCGCCTTCTCCCGAGCCGCCGCCCGAGCCGGCCCCTGCCGCCGGCGCCGTTGCAGCCTTGTTGGCGGCTGGATTGGGGCTGGCAGGAATCGGCGCGCCGCCGGCCCAGGCGGCTGAGGCCCGTCCGGGACAGGCCGTCATCCAGGTCCTCGAGCAAGATGCCCGGGTCATCGACGGCCATGTCCAAATCAAAGCCCGCGCCGAGATGACCGGCCTCGCGGGCGCGACGATCGATCTGCTGCGCGCGCCGGCCGTCCTGATCGGGATCGATTATCCGAAGGCCTCGCTGCAGCTGTTCGAGGCGCGGCCCGATGGCCAGGCCGCCCATCGGGTGGCGTTTCGCCAGCCCGGTCGGTTTCAGGTCGAGTTCACATACCAGGTCGATGTCACAGCCGAGCCCGGCACGAATCATTTCGTGCTGCCGACAGCCGGCGGCCTGGTGAACCGGCTGGCGCTCGAGCTGGATCGCGCCGAAGTCGAAGTGTTCTCGCCGCGGCTGGTGGCGGTCCGGACCGGCCGGGTTCAGCGGGAGGGCGCCGAGGTGGCGCGGGCCGAGCTGGTGCTCGAGCCGGCCGGCGGGGCATGGATCGGTTGGCGGCCGCGCGGCCGCGACACCCAGAGCGAGAAGCCTGTGTTCTACGCGGAGCTGCATCAGCTCTACATCCCAACCGCCGGCGCCATCGAGGGATGGCACGATGTCCAGATCCGCCTGGCGCAAGGCCAGCTCAGCGAGGTGGCCTTTCAGGCCCCCACCGGGTTGACCATCGCCGATGTCCAGGCCGATGGATTGGCCGGATGGCGGTTCGATCCGGACACCCGCGCCCTGCAGGTCGAGTTCCAGTCGCCGCAGTCGCGGCCGTTCGCCCTGCGGCTGCTATCCCAGCAGATCGCCACGCCCCTGCCCTACGAGCAGAACGTCGGCGTGATCGTCGCATCGAAAGCCGCTGGACAGGTGGGCATGGTCGGCCTGGCCACCGGACCCGAGGTCCAGCTCGATCGCACCCGCGAAACCAATCTGTCCGCGATCAACCTCGAGGATTTTCCCGACGGCCTCGTCAAGTCCGCCGCAACCAACACGGCCGGGCTCACGCTCCGGCGCGCGTTTCGCTATACGGACGCCGCCGCCCGGATCGCCATCGCAGCGGCCGCCGTCCAGCCCGACGTCCGAGTGGCAACTCAGGAGACGCTCTCTCTGGGCGAGGATCGGACGCTTCTGGCGATCCAGATGAATGCGGCGATCACACGGGCCGGGATCTTCAAGTTCAGCTTCCCGTTGCCGGCCGATTTCGAGGTCGAATCGCTCTCCGGCCCGGCCCTGAGCCATTGGACGGAGCTGGCCGCAGGCGGCGAGCGGATCGTCACCCTGCATCTCAAGGGCAAGACCGAGGGCGACCAGGCCATGGCCATTACGCTGTCCGGACCCGGCATCGCCCGCGGCGCCTCCTGGGAAGCCCCCCGGTTCGCCGTGCGCGAAGCCAATAAACAGAGCGGCCAGCTCGTCATCGTCCCCGAGCTCGGCTTGCGCCTCCACGTGGACGCCCGCGACGGCGTCACCCAGCTCGATCCGCAAAAGGCCGGCGTCCCGCAGAAGGGCGTCCTGGCGTTTCGCCTCCTGCACGCGCGGTGGCGGCTCCATTTCGAGGTCGAAACCGTCGAGCCGTGGATCGAAGCCGCACTCCTCGAAGACGTCGCCGTGCAGGAAAGCGGCCTGGTGATCCAGGCCCAGCTCGATTACCAGATCGAAAATGCCGGGCTTAAGGCGCTGACGCTCGCCCTCCCTGCCCAGGCCGAAAACGTGCGGTTCTACAGCGAGCATGTGGCCGACACACGGCGCCTCGAAAGCTCCGATCCGGCCATGGCGGAATGGGAGCTCAAGCTCCAGCGGCGGGTCATCGGCGCCTATCCGCTGCGGGTGACATTCCAGCTGCCGGCCGCAGCCGGCGCCACCAACGCCACGGTGCCGGGCCTGGTCGCCCGCGCCGCCAATGTCCAGCGCGGCTACGTCACGGTCCGATCGGCCGGCCGCCTCCAGGTGCAGATCCCCTCGCTGCCGGCCACCCTGCAGCGGTCCGAGTGGCAGGCGATCCCGCCGAGCCTGCGGGGCGGGCTGGCGGCGGCCGAGGCCAAAGAGACCTTCCGGGTGCTCGATCCCGCCTTCCGCCTGCCCATCCAGATCACGCGCCACGAGGTCGCCCCCTTGCTGCCCGCGCGCGTCGAGGGGGCCGAGCTGGCCTCCGTCGTCTCCGCCAGCCACACCATGCTGACCGAGGTGCGCCTGACCTTGCAGCCCGGCGACAAACGGCTCCTGCGTGTCAAGCTCCCCGCCCATGGCCGCTTCTGGTACGCTTTCGTGAACCAGGAAAGCGCCTGGCCATGGCAGGAGGGCGAGGAGATCTTGCTCAAGCTCGAGCGCAACTCCGATTCCGCATGCCCCACGACGGTCGAGTTCTTCTATACCTGCCCGCTCCCGCCCGATGCCAGCCGGGGCTTCACGCATCGGCTGCCCGGACCGAAATTTGACCTGCCCCTCGAGCGAATCCGCTGGCGCGTCTATGTGCCGCGCGATTGGGAGATCGAGGAATGGCAGAGCACGCTCGAACGGCAGCTCGACGGCAGCGCCGCCGCCCCTGTCCGGTTGGATCTCGAGCGATACCTCGAGTCTGAATCCGTCCGCCAGCGCGAGAAAACCCGCGCCGCGGAGACGCTGCTCGAACTGGGCAACAGCTACGTCCAGCAGGGCGTTCCGGTCCAGGCCCGCCGCGCCTACCAGGCCGCCTGGCGGCTCTCGCAACACGATGCGGCTTTCAACGAGGACGCCCGCGTCCAGTGGCACAACCTGAAGATGCAGCAGGCCTTGTTGGGGCTGAACGATCGCCAGGCCGGAGCAGCAGCCATGGGCGAGCGCGGTCCCGCCGCTGCCCTCCCCGCAGCCCCCGGCCTCGAAGCCTACAAGCAGGACCAGGTCGAGCAGATCCTCGGACGCAATACGCCCGAGGACAACGCCAACCTCCTCCGGCTGGCCGAACGGCTCATCCGCCAGCAGGAGGCCGCCGTTGCTCGGCCTTCGGCCATCCATGTCTCCCTGCCCGCCCTCGGTCAGCCCCTCCAGTTCGCCGGATCCCTCCAGGTCGATCCCTGGGCCGACCTGCAGATTCAACTGGATGCGCGCGTTCGAACACCGCGGCTCTGGTTCGGGCGCCTCGCCTTGCTGGCCGGGCTCTTCGTCATCTGCGCCATCCTGGCCGCCGCCGGCCGGCGCGTTGCCCGAGCCGCGTGACAATGCGCCAGCCCCTCCCGCCGCCCGAGCGCGCGGCAGCCCGCGCGCCCGGCTAGAAATGATGGACGAATCGCAGGTTGAACCGCTGCCCTTGCGTGCGGTTCTCGACGGCCGTCTCGAAATAGGCGTTGAAGAAGAGATGGTTGTTCTGGTTGAAATGCAAGACCGCGCCGGGCCCCAGCCCCAGCACTTCCTCCTGGCGATCCGTGCCCGTCCAGTCCTTGAAATCCTTCCCGTTCACCTCGGTGTCCGTTATCTGTTTGAGGTAGTAGCCGTTAAACCCCAGACGCAGCCGCTTCGGGATCAGCTCGTAATCAAGCGCGAAATTCAGATGGATCGCCTGCCCCGCCTGCGTCTCGGTCGCGAAAAATGGCGCCCCGATGAAGTCGCGGTTCGGCTCGTCGTTCGAGTCGTTCCAGAGATAATGCGCCCGCACCGACGTCGTCCATCGCGGCGCAATGAACCACGTCCCCGACCAATACGGGTTGAACGAGAAGAAACCGCTGCCCGGGTTCAGCTCGTAGTTGGATGAATACTGCCCCAGCGGCGCCACGCAGGTGAACTCGATCCGATGCATGAAGATGGGGCCCTTCTCGCCCATGATCGGATCCCACTGCAGATACGGGCCGATCCAGATGTCTCCCAGCCCGGACGGCTTCTCCGCCATCCCGCCCGCGCCCGTCAGGTCAAACCCCACGACCGGCACCATGACGTTCAATCCCCACTTGCCTCCAAAGAGGACCTTCTGGTCGGACTGGTAAATGAACTGCGACAGGCTCGCCAGCAGGTTCAGCCGGGGGTCCGGCAGCGGCATCTCATCCCCCCGGTGATCGCGAAAGGAGTCCGACGTGTAGAACTGGAAGTATTGGGCAAAATAGAGGCCCGGGCCAGCCGGCGGACCCCCGTCCAGAAAGCTCGTGAATCCCAGGTTGACCGTCGGCAGGTCATACCCGCGACTCGAAGGCGCCGCGGCTGGCAGCAGGAGCGCCGCCAGTAATCCCAGGCGCGCCGCGAAAAATAAGCATCGCTTGTGCATATTATGGCTCCAGGTTGTGCGCACAATTGCGCCATAACTCTTGTACATGTCAAGCTCTTTGTCGAACTATCTCCCCAGCTCGATCCCGAGCTGCATCGAGAACTCCCGCGCGCCCTCCTCATCCAGGTGGGTCGGGGTCGCAAACCGATCGTCCCCCCACGCCGCCGGCAGGCCCGTCAAAACCTGGTCCGCCTCCAGCCACTCGGCCCATTGGCGGAGCAGATCCCTTCCTCGCCGGTCGAGATCGCCGTCGGTCAGCGAGACAGGCACCGGCGTGAAGCCGGCCGCCAGCCGGATACCCCGCGGCAGTCGGGATCGAAACAGCCGGCCCCCCTTCTCCCAAACCGCGGCGATCGAGTATTCGGTGCTGCCTCGGATGGATCCCGGCTCGAGGCGGCGCGGATCGATCAGATGCCCGCCCTGCGCTGACATTGCGCGCCACAGATCCCGCGTGAAGCCATAGCGCTGGCCAAAGGCCCCCGGCAGCGGCGTCGGCCAGGCCGGGCCCAGTAGCCGGGCCCGGACGATTTCAAAGCCCAGCCACCGGTCGATCCCGCTCGAATGCCCGATGGGATCGCGGCGAGCATAAAAGTCATCCAGGATCGAGCTGGGCCATGCCGCTTCCGGCCAAAGCCGCAGGCTGGCCGGGTTCATCAGCAGCACCACGGTCTGGCCGCGGACAGGGTTCGCCTGAAAGAAACGCCCCAGCAGCCGCTGCTGGCCTTCGAGATCGAGGTGGCTGAGCGTCCCCAGATTCAGCGCCGGCCGGCCCGTCGCGCGCGCCACCACGCGCGGATCGACGTCCATCAGGCATGACGAATCCCCCACAAAGATCAGCTCCGCCTCGGACCGGACCTCGCTGGCGGCCGCCTGATGCAGCAGAACGGTCCGGTCCACATCGAGGGCGGGGATCGGCCGCGGCCAGACGCCGATCCAAACCCCCAGATGCAGGATGGCCGCCACGAGGGCCACTGCGGCCAGAGGCGGGGCCGCCGCGCGAACCGCATCGGCCCATCGGATCTGGTAGTCGTGGCTGCGCATCTGGCTAGAACTGGAAATAGATGAAAGGCGTTCCTTGCTTGCCCCAGAAAAGGCCGATCGCGGCCAGCTGAATCCCTTGAAGAACCCAACGCCATGCGCCCAGCCCAGGGCCGGCATCGTCGCTCGCGGCCCCGGACGCCTCCCGCCCCGCCACCCAGTGCCCGAGGATCACCGGCGCACCGAAGACCAGCAGGTTCAGCCCCAGGCTGCCGCCCCACGCCGGCCATGACCAATCCGCCAATCCCAGCGTGAGCGAGACTGCATGCCCGATCGATCCCGCCCGGAACAGCAGCCAGCCGTAGAAAACGAACAGCATCGTGCCCGCCCAGGCAGCCTTGCGCGCCAGGCGGGATTCGCTGCCAGGCCGGTTCCCCCGCCAGGCTCGATGGATAAGCAGGCCCGCCCCATGCCACGCGCCCCACAACACAAAATGCCACGCCGCCCCGTGCCATAAGCCCCCCAGCAGCATGGTCAGAAACAGGTTCACCCGCGTCCGACCCGGCCCGCAGCGGCTGCCACCCAGGCTGATGTAGAGGTAGTCACGCAGCCATGTCGACAGGCTGATGTGCCAGCGATGCCAGAACTCGCGAACATTGCCGGCCAGGTACGGCCAGCGAAAATTCACGCGCAGCTCGAACCCCAGCAGCCGGGCCAGCCCGCGCGCGATGTCCGAGTAGCCCGCGAAATCGGCGTAGATCTGCAGCCCAAACGCCAGAGTCCCCAGAACGATCACCGGCGCTCCCGGGTCGGCCACCCCAAAGGCAAGGTCGGCCAGAGGAGCCAGGTTGTCGGCCACCACCACTTTCAGAAACATCCCCCCCAGGATCAGCCGGATCCCCTCCGCCACCCCCGCCCGCGTGATGTGCCGCGTCTCGCCGAATTGCGGGAGCAAATGCTGCGCGCGCTCGATCGGACCCGCAACCAGCTGCGGAAAGAACGCGACATACGCCAGGTAATCGAGCAGCGATCCCGCCGCCCCCATTTGCCGGCGATAGATGTCGATCGTGTAGCTCAGCGTCTGAAACGTGTAAAAGGATATGCCCACCGGCAGTATGATCTGCCACGTCCGCGCTTGCGGCTCGAATCCGATCTGGGCCAGCACCAGCGCCAGCGAGTCGTAGAAAAAACCGAAATATTTGAAGAACCCTAGCAGCGACAGATTGCCCGCCAGGCTCAGGCCGAGCCAGCATCGGCGCCGCCCGGGCGACTCGGACCGCATCAAGGCCCGCCCCACGCCAAAATCGAGCAGGCTCGATCCCGCCAGCAGGCTCATCAGCCGCCAGTCCCACCACCCGTAAAACGTGTAGCTGGCCGCCACGATCAGCCCGTTCCGCCAAGCCAGCCGGCCCCGGACCGCGTAGTACAACAGCAGGAACCCCGCCAGGAATACCAAGAATACGTCGGAATTGAATAGCATGGCTCCGGCGTGCCGGCCGGGCCGCGGCTCGCAGACCGCTGGCGAGCGGAAAGCGATCGAGGCAGCGCGCGCTCCGCAATGCGCACGCCACCCTCCCCGCGCTCCCGCCCGCGCGAGGCATCTAAAAACGCGGCAATCCCCTGCCGCTCGAGATTCGCAGGCCAGCTGCGCTCAGTATTCGCGCTCGGTGACAATGCCGGGCTGAGGCGCCGGATAGCGGCCTTTGGCATCGAGCTGGAGCGGCGCAGGACCCTCCGGCGTCAGCTTGGCAACGCCCGGCGCAAACTCGTGCGTGCTGTTGAGGATCTGATCGAACGTGATGACCTGGCCCGTATGAGCGGCCATGCGGCCCATGGACGTCACCAGGCTGGCCTCAGCGCCGCGCCGGACTTCGTTATACGGCTGGTCGTTCCGGATGGCCTTCACCAGGTCCATCCATTCGTTCCGATACGGATTCTGCTCGTCGGCGTTGACCTTGGACTCCCAGACCATGGCCGAGCGTTCGGGTTTCTGGCCCCGGTAGATCCGGGAAGGCAGCCCGCAATCGCCGCTGTTCGACACGATCGCCATGCCTTTGCTGCCATGGGCGTAGCTGGCGTAAATCTCGCTGCACCCGGTCATGCACCGGCCGTCGAACATGAACGAGCTCCCGTCGGCAAATGTGTATTCGACTGCATACACGTCGAAGTTCTGATCCACATAGGTGACGCCTTCCGGGCTGGTCCGGTAATGGCGGCCGCCAAGGGCCATGGCCTTCACCGGCCATGCGTTCTTCATCCAGCAGAGATGATCGATGATGTGAATGTAGAAGTCGCTGTAGTTGCCCCCGCTGGCCCAGAGGAAGCTGTGGAACCGCTGGATCTGGTACATCACCTCGCTGATCCCCGCCGGCCGCGGCGGCGATGCAAAGCTCCCCACCGGCCCATGCACCCGGTAGCCCCGCTCCAAAATCAGATCCCCAATCTCCCCATCGTGAATCCGTTGGGCCAGCTCCTGCAGCGCCCGGCTGTGGCGCGACATCAGGCCCACGCCCATCTTGAGGTTCTTCTTCGCGCCCTCCTCCGCCAGCTGGATCATCCGGCGCGTGGTCGGCCCGTCCACTGTGACCGGCTTTTCCATGAACACGTTCAGCCCCTTCCGAATCGCATACTCCAGATGCACCCACCGGAATCCGGGCGGCGTGGCGAAAATCGCGATGTCCCCCGCCTTCAGGCAATCCATGGCCTTCTGATAGGCGTCGAACCCGACGAACCGGCGGTCAGCCGGCACGTCCACCTGCGCTTGAGGGGATTTGCTCAACTGCGCGTAGCTGCCCCGCAGGCGGTTTTCAAACACATCCGCCATCGCGACCAGCTTGATCGGACCCAGCTTGCTCGTCGCCAGCGCGTCGCCCACAGCCCCCGTGCCGCGCCCCCCACAGCCAATCAGCGCCAGCTGAATCGTGTCGTCGGCCGCCCCATGCACAAACGGGACCGTCTGCGCCGCCAGCGCCGTTGCCGCCGCCGCCGTCCCCGCCGTCTTCAGAAATTCCCGCCTCGTCGTCCTGGTGTCCATGATCTCTTTCATATCGATCTTCATCCAATGATGGTCGGTGGCCTCGAACTTTACGGGGCTTCCGGCATTTCCAGATATCGCCTCACGGAATTCCATCGTGTTCGGACCCGTGATGCGGCGAGGTTGACCGATCGGCGCCCCCAGTTCAATCTCGAAATCGTTCGTCTGCCGAAGCGCGCGGTGGCTGCCGCCCATCGGCCGGAATCCGCACCTGCCCGGCCAGGCCGGGCTGCCCCTCCGTGGCCGCCCCTCGACCAGGACCGGATCAACAGGATCCACCCCGCCTGTCCGCTGGCCAGTGGCACCAGGCTCCTGCAACCATGCCAGCCCCGCGACCCCCGCCGTCTTTCATTGCCTTCTGATCCGCGACCAACTAAGTTCTCACAAGGATTCCGGGTGGCCGCATGAAACCCAAGACTGTATGGCAGGAGTTCTTTGACGCGCACGCGCCCCGTTACGACCAGAATGTGTTCACGAAGAACACGGCCGCAGAGATCGAATTCCTGATCGATGTCCTGGGCTTGAGCCCGGGCACCGCCGTGCTCGATGTCGGCTGCGGCACGGGGCGGCACTCGATCGAGCTGGCCCGGCGCGGATATCGCGTCACGGGAATCGATCTTTCCGAGGCAATGCTCGATCAGGCCAAGGCGAAGGCGCACGCCGCCGGCGTGCAGGTCGTGTGGCGGCACGACAACGCGGCGACATTTGTGGCTGGGGACAGTTTCGATGCGGTCATCTGCCTGTGCGAAGGGGCGTTCGGACTGCTGGGAGCCGGCGACGACGCCCTTGGCCAGCCGCTGGCCATCTTGCGCCGAGTGGCTGCCGCCCTGCGGCCGTCGGCGAAGTGCCTGTTCACCGTCCTCAACGGATTGGCCATGGCCCGCCGGCGCTGCGGCGACGACGTCGAGCGGGGCCTGTTCGATCCGCTCAATCTAACCGAGATTTCCGATTGCACGCCCGACATGCCCCTCGGCGGCTGCCCGCTGCGGGAACGCGGATTCGTTCCCACCGAACTGGCTCTGTTGTTTCAAACAGCTGGGCTGACCGTCTTGAATATCTGGGGAGGCACGGCGGGCAACTGGGGTCGGCGGCCTGTCGACCTGGATGAGATGGAGATCATGGTGTTGGCCCGCAAGTGAACCCAGTCCGGCGCGCCCCCCCCGCATCTTCATCCTGGCTTGGCAAGCCCTCCATCGCAGGATCAGGATCGGGTAGCTTCCAGCTCCGCCTGAACTCCCTGCACGCCTCCACTCCTCGGCGCCTCACACAGCCCCGGCTCGATGGAATGCGCATCAGACTCCCCGACGGCGCAAGCCTGCTCGCCCTCAGGGCACCAGAGTCGCACGAGCCGATCTCACCCCACGGCATCCACCCGCAGATCCCTCATCGTCGCCAGATCCCCCAGCGCCTCCACTCCCCGCATCGGCCGCGCCCCGCTCCGCCGCCTCGGCCCAAACC
>Ga0209507_1000588_pt1 | contig 38097 bp, 31 predicted proteins | sample AD_UKC028_MetaG_FD_184414 | JGI IMG/M metagenome (GOLD analysis project Ga0209507, IMG submission 184414) | Active sludge microbial communities of municipal wastewater-treating anaerobic digesters from USA - AD_UKC028_MetaG (SPAdes) (version 2) | ecosystem: Engineered > Bioreactor > Anaerobic >...
ACGTATAATTGACTGGCGTGCTAATCAAATATTGAACGTATTGCTGTTTGGTTATCATGTCGAGATTATACCAAAACAATCAACAACCTGGAACTCCAAGCGAAAGTCCTGAATTGAAGAAAAATATTGAAAGAATTCGCTCATTTTTCAAGCTTCCCACGACTCAGTATGCCAATCTCGAAGAGGCCCCTGTGTAAGGTATGTCTGGATATCTATTGGATAAACTACGGTACCGTCTGGGCCGGCACCCACTACTCCTGCGCAAAGATCATGCTGATTCTGAGAGGATTTACCCAAGGGATTCCCACGTTACAACTCGCTGACGAATTATAATGTGACTATGGAACATTAATAAACTATCGTTATCAGATCCAAGGGGCAGCGCTGCGAAACTTGGACCGCTCGCCTTTAGTCGATACCGTCACCGAAGGAGATGAGATGTTCCAGAATGCCGGTGAAAAAGGGGATCCACATTGAGATCCAGCCGATCCGCCCCGCACTCGCGCCCATCAACAGCGTGGGCGTGGCACGATGGCCAACGACCGTCCACCCATTCAGGGCGTCCTCGGGCGGGAGACCGGTGAAATCCGCTGGACGGTTTGTGAGGATACCCGGCCAGTCACCGTCCAGCCTGAGGTGGAGTCCAAGACCCAGGAAGGTGTGATGCTTTATAGTGACGAATCCTCCGCTGACAACCCGGTAGAAGCTTCAGGACGGCCTCACAGCACGGTTTGCCATTCACAGCATGAGTACGCACGCGATGAGGATGGCGATGGCGTCCGTGAAGTGCATTGCAACACGATGGAGGGAATTTGGACCGGGTTGCGGAATTTTCTACGGCCTTTTCGAGGGGTCCACAACGGGTATCTGGCGCAGTACGTCGCCCTGTTTGAGTGGGCACATCCTCTCAAACGAGTCACTCACGGGTTCCTGCAAATTCTGATAACGCCTCCCTTCATCCAATTACCAACATGAGCGAAGAATTTTGCATCAATGCCGGTCGCCCAAATGCCGTTATTCGCATTGCTTGCTGCGAACTGGAAAGTTTCTATTTGGCCGATCTGGCGGCCGTCGAACAGGGGCTGGGCATTACCGGGATTGCCAAGCGCCAGACCCACCAGAAATTTCGCACTCCAGACCGGTTGGGTTCCCCATCACAGGAATTGAAGAAATTGACCAAGGGGCAGTATCAGAAAATCAATGGCTCGCGTGCTATCGGACTCCATCTTGATACCGAGAATACCCGTTCCCATAGCTTCAAGATGCTGGTCGAAGCCCTACGACGAATCAACGTTGAAGAATAAAATACCGCACCATCAATTCGTAAACCGTGCGGGCCGTTTCTGCATGGCCGCCGCCACCGCCTCGCGGGTATCGTCCGACAGCAGCATGGCGGCGTTCCAGGTGGCGACATACTCCAATCCGTCGGCAACTCCATGGTCGCGGCTATAATTCAGCACCTGCTTGATGCCGCGCACCGTCAACGGCGACTTGGCGGCGATGCCCGCAGCAATGATTCGCACACTCTCCCCAAGCTGCGCCGCGTCGGCGAACACCCGGTTCACCAGTCCCATGGCCTGCGCTTCGGCGGCGTCGAACTGGCGCGCGGTGAACGCCAGCTCCCGCACCCGGCCCTCGCCGATCAGGTACGGTAGCCGCTGCAAACTGCCGACATCAGCGACGATAGCCAAATCCGCTTCTTTCAGCGAAAACGCCGTATCCGCCGTCGCATAGCGCATATCACAGGCGGCGATCAAATCCAGCCCGCCGCCAATGCACAAGCCCTGAATCGCCGCCAGCACCGGCTTGCGGCAGGTTTCCAGCGCCGTGAATGCCGCCTGTAAATCGAGAATGATCCGCCGCAACCGCTCCTCCCGCCGCCCCGGCTTCATCTCCCCGACTTTGTCCAGCAATTCACCCATCAACTCAAAATCAATGCCCGCGCAGAAATGCCGGCCTGCACCACTCAATACCGCGACCCGCGCTTCCGGCGTTTCATCCACCCAGCGAAACGCCTCGCCGATTTCCCGCCAGAGCGTTCCATTTAACGCATTCGCCTTGTCAGGGCGGTCGAGTTCGATCTGCGCGATATGGTCAGTCAGGGTCAGATTCAGACCGGCAAATTCCGGCATGGCAGTTCTCCAACATCAGGATCGGAACGATTTACCGCGCAGCCACCACGCTTTCACCAAAGCAACCAACTTGCGACTAAGGTTCTGGCGTTCATCCGCCATCATCTCCAGAAAATCGGACAAGGCTTTGGACTTGTTGATGGTGTACAGAGTCAAGGCGGTGGACAGCGCGAACATAAACGCGAACAGCAGCAGGCGATACCCACCCGGTTCGCCCGCATCATCAAACAAGTTCATGCCCAGAATACCGGTCGTGATCGTCCCGATCATGCCAAAAGTGGTCACCACGGTCAGCCGGATGACGGTATTGGCTTGCCGCCGCAGACCGTCGCTATCCAGATATTGGTGCATGTCATAGACCGATTGCCGCACCTCAGTAAACAGGCGCGGCGTATCCAGATGCCGGACGCACATTTGATAAAGGTCCTTCATCTGCATCTGGTTGGTAATTTCGTGGAACCAGTAACGATGGGTAAAGCGCAGGAAGATTTCCATCGTGTGGCGAATTTCCCGCTTGAAATGCTTGACCGATTCCAAATTGCCGATTTCCAACTGGCTAAGCGCCACCACCAGCCGGTCGGACAGCATGAGCAGTGCGGTCTTGTGGGTATGGGCGATCAGGAACAGCAGGAAATACTGGTGGCGGAAATGACTGAGCAGGCCGCTTTCGGGATCGGTGAAATAGCGGTCGCGGGCGTTGCCGACGAAGATGAAGGCATGGCCGCAACAGATGGTGCGCGTGTCGATCCAGTCGAGACCGTCACGGTCTTCGCGGTAGCGGTCGTAGCAGTAGCGGGTTTCGAAATCCTCCAGGAAATGGGATGAGTACGGCAGTGTCCGGGAATCGCCCGGCCCGGTCGCCAGCCCCAGCCGTACATAATCGCCCCGGGTCAACTGGCGCAGATCGTCGACCGCCAGATACCCCATGATCGGCATACGGTGATACTCAATCTGCCGATAGCGCAACGGACCTTTCCTATCGGAAAAATGCAGCACCATCGGCTGCAACAAATATTCCCAGTGCGCCGCCAGACGCGGCGTGCGGTGCTGGCAGGCGAAACTCAGGAATTTCTCCCGATTCTCGTAATCGGACGCCGCTAGCACTTCCCCGCCCGGCGACAACCATTCCACTTTGCTGAAACAGCGTCCAGCTTGCCCGTCCGGCTCCCAATGCGGTGGATAGGCGCGTCCAAACCGGAACAGCGCGTCCTGAGCCTGCTCCAGGCACAAATCGCTGGCGTAAACCTCCACGACCAGAATAGCGATGTCGAGATCGAAGAAGAAATACAGATCGACATGGGCGATGTCGAAGAGAACGGGCATTTCACCCCGGTTGAACGTGACTCGCGCCTGGGCGACATCTGTACGGCGGAAGACCTTGATCGGCGATTCCCCGTAGCCCACATGGTCACTCGCGCCGCGCCCACTGCCCTCGCCGTAGAGAAAGCGCTGTACATAGGGCAGGAAGGTGATGAATTCGGCGTAATGCCGCTCCTTGAATTCGCTGGGGTCGCTGGGAAATTCGTCGGCTAATTCTACCCAGGGATTGTCCGGCGCCAGCTTCAGCAATTCCCAGTGCTGCTGGATTTGCGAACTCTGGAACGGCATCAGTTGCAGCGGCCAGAGCAGGATTTGCCGAAAGTGTTTAATTTGAGCTGGCTTGTTTTTTTCGATGTCGCTCACGGGGTTCGACTCTCGCTCAATCCGTCACTAATGGGCAGGACCGCGCGATGCGGTCCTGCCCGGTCTTGCTGCTTAAGCGGCTTCCACCACCGGAATCTTGCCGATCCGGGCTTGCCACTCTTTCGGGCCGGTCTTATGGACGCTGGAACCCTGGGAATCGACCGCCACGGTTACCGGCATATCCTTGACCTCGAATTCGTAGATCGCCTCCATGCCCAAATCCGCGAAGGCGAGAACCCGTGCGGCCTTGATCGCCTTGGAGACCAGATAGGCCGCGCCGCCGACCGCCATTAAATAAACCGCCTGGTTGTCCTTAATCGCGTCGATAGCAATTTGCCCCCGTTCCGACTTGCCGACCATGCCCAGCAGGCCGGTCTGCTCCAGCATCTGCCGGGTGAATTTGTCCATGCGAGTCGCGGTGGTCGGGCCGGCGGGGCCGACGACTTCATCGCGCACCGGATCGACCGGGCCGACGTAGTAAATAAAGCGGTTGGTGAAATCGACCGGCAATTTCTGGCCAGCGTTGAGCATGTCGGTCATGCGCTTGTGGGCGGCATCACGACCGGTCAGCAATTTGCCATTCAGCAATAGCACCTCACCGGTTTTCCACGTTGCGACATCGGCGCGGGTCACGGTGTCGAGATCCACCCGGCGGGCGTTGGTCGGCGCATAGGTCAGCTTCGGCCAGTCGTCCAGACTCGGCGGAACCAGCTTGGCCGGGCCGCTGCCGTCGAGATGGAAATGGGCGTGGCGGGTCGCGGCACAGTTCGGCACCATCGCAATCGGCAGGTTGGCGGCGTGGGTCGGATAATCCAGCACCTTCACATCCAGCACCGTGGTCAGGCCACCCAGCCCCTGCGCGCCGATACCCAGCGCATTGACCTTCTCGTACAGTTCGATGCGCAACTCCTCGGCGCGATTCTTCGGGCCACGGGCGATGAGTTCCTGAATATCAACCGGAGCCATCAACGACTCTTTCGCCAGCATGAACGCCTTTTCCGGCGTGCCACCGATGCCGATGCCGAGAATGCCGGGTGGACACCAGCCCGCACCCATCTGTGGCACGGTCTTCAACACCCAATCCACCAGATCGTCGGAGGGATTGAGCATGGCGAACTTGGATTTCGCTTCGGAACCGCCGCCCTTGGCCGCGCAGATCACTTCGACATGGTAGCCGGGGACAATTTCGTAATGCACGACGGCCGGGGTGTTGTCTTTGCTGTTCTGACGCTTGCCGGCGGGATCGAGCAGCACCGAGGCGCGCAATTTGTTATCCGGGTTGAGGTAAGCGCGGCGCACGCCCTCGTTAACCATGTCCTGGACGCTCATCGTGGCGTCCCAGCGCACGTCCATGCCGATTTTCAGGAACACCAGGGCAATGCCGGTATCCTGGCAAATGGGCCGATGACCTTCGGCGCACATCCGGGAGTTGATCAGGATTTGTGCGATAGCGTCTTTAGCGGCGGGCGATTGTTCCCGATCATAGGCCGCCGCGAGCGCCTTGATGTAATCAACCGGGTGGTAGTAGCTGATGTACTGGAAGGCGTCAGCGATGCTCTGGATAAAGTCGTCCTGGCGGATGGTGGTCGCGATGCTGTGGACCAGATCTTCTTGGCGGATGTTGGTCATGGGGTTACCTCACGGGCAAGGAAGGGCGCAGCGCTGCACCCGGAAGTGATAATACGAGCGATATTTTAGCAGTATTCCGGTGGGCGGCGCTGATCTGGTCTGCGCCGGGCGCTGCTGATGAACGTAGGTTAACGCGACCCACCAGGAATTGACCTTGCCGAATTTGCGCCTCGTGTAAATTTTCCTGTAATGACGAGAGTTCGGGAGGTTGGGGTTCCATGATGCGGCGGATCACAGGAAAATTTACCGGAGGAATTAATGCTGGCGATGCCGGCCCAATCGGTGTTCTAAACGTCGGAACAGCCGCGCCAAGCCAAAGCACAACAGAAAATACAGCGCCGCCACGGTCAGCCAGACTTCGAACACCCGCCCGGAAGACACCGCCAGCTCTGTTCCGGTAAATGTCAGTTCCTGAATGGAGATCAGCGAAATTAATGACGAATCCTTGATCAGCGAAATGAACTGGCCGGCCAGCGGCGGGATCATCTTCTCTATCGCCTGTGGCAACACCACGTTACCCAGCACCTGGCCAGAATGCATCCCCAGCGCCTGGGCGGCTTCCGACTGTCCTTTGGGAACCGCCTCGATGCCGGCGCGGACGATCTCGGCCACATAGGCACCCTCGAACATCGCCAAGCAAATCAGCCCGGACAGGAAGTTCGGCAGCAATTCCGGCGGGCCAAACAGCCAAGCCAGAATCCTCAAGGTTTCCGGGTCAGTTGCGGCGATCCGCTCTTCCACATTCAGCACCGGCATGATCTGACCGCTGATGAAAAAATAGAAAATGAAGATGAACACCAACGGCGGAATATTGCGGATCAACTCGACATAAACGCGACTGATCAAACGCAGAAACAGGCTGCGTGCGACCCGGCACACCCCCACGACCCCGCCGATCAACGCCGCCAGCAATCCACCCCACACGGTCAGCCGCACGGTCGCCAGAAAGCCTTGACCGAGCAGATTCAGTACCCAGCGCCCCGAATCGGCATCCTGGCGAATCAAGTAACCGGGGATTAATTGCCAGTTCCAATTGTAATGGAAATGGAATTGCGCCCGATAGAAAACATAACCGACCAGGCCCAATCCAATCGCCAGAATCAACGCATCCAGCCAGCCAAAACGCCGTTTTTGTAGCGGCATGATTTAATGTCCGGTGCCAGGACTGGGCAAACGGCGCTCCAGCCAATTCACTACCAGCGACAGGCTGGTCGTCAATGCCAGATAAAGCGCGGCAACGGTGAACCACAGCTCAAAGGTCATAAACGTGTCGGCGATCAGATTGCGCCCCTCGGTCGTCAAATCAGCGACGGCGATGACGCTGACCAGGGCGGAGTGCTTGATGAGCGAAACCGCCAGTCCGGTTAACGGCGGCAGCACCAGACGGATGGCCTGCGGCAAAATGACGAAGCGATGAATCGCATGGGATGACAGACCGAGGGCGCGTCCTGCTTCCCATTGGCCACGGGGAACCGCTTCGATGCCGGCGCGGAATATTTCCGCAGCAAAAGCGCCCTCGAAAAGGGCCAGCGCCAAGACTGCGGCGACAAAGCGGTCGAGGTCGAGGATCGGCGCCAGGATGAAGTAGACCAGATAGAGCTGCACCAACATCGGGGTATTACGGACGATCTCGACATAGAGGCGCGCGGCGGCATGGCCGGCCCAGGATGTGGAGCGTTGCAACAGTGCAGCGGTCAGCCCAAAGAAGACCGTCAACAATAAACTCCAGCCGGTCAGTTCCAGCGTGACGCCCATCCCGTACAACAGCGGGCCTGGATAAAATGCGCCATCCTCGATGCGGTAGAGATACTGGGGAATCCGGTACCATTGCCAGTTATAGTGCAGAGCGCCGGCGCCCTCGACGATCAACCAGCTCAGTCCCAACAGGACCGCCAGAAACGCCAGGGTATCGAACACCCGCCGCCAACGGCGTCGACGCCGGCACAAACGGTGTATCGTGGTTATGCTCATGGCTGGCAAGGATACCGATCCCGTCCACGGCTGTCATGGCTGGCGGCTTCTTGCTGGTTTGCGCCGGGATTCATGATAAATTCCAACCAAAACAACCAGTCTTGGTGTAAAAACCCGGAAAACCAAAAAACATCGCGCCGTCCTGGGCGCAACCACCGCGCGAGGCGAAAGAACTCCCATGCAGGCTTACCAGAATCTTTACCGCGATCTGCAAACCTTCATCCCGGCGACACGCCTGATCAACGACCCGTTGCGCACGCTCGCTTACGGGACCGACGCCAGCCTGTACCGGCTGATTCCCCAATTGGTGGTGCGCGTGGAGAGCGAGGAGGAGATGCAGCGCATTCTAGCGCTGATTCACCAATATGGAACGCCGGTCACTTTTCGCGCCGCCGGCACCAGTCTGTCCGGGCAGGCGGTCAGCGATTCGGTAATTCTGCAACTGGGCGATGGTTGGCGCGGTTGGCGGATCGGCGCGGATGCGGCGACGATCAGTCTGCAACCGGGCGTCATCGGCGGCCACGCCAACCGCTATCTCGCCCCGTATCAGCGCAAGATTGGGCCGGACCCGGCGTCGATCAACGCCTGCTGGATTGGGGGCATCGCCGCCAACAACGCCAGCGGCATGTGCTGCGGCACGACGCACAATAGTTATCAAACCTTGCAAAGCCTGCGGGTGATGCTGGCCGATGGCGTGGTGCTGGATACCGGCGATCCCGCCAGCCGCGCCGCCTTTGCCGCCAGCCACAGGCCATTGCTGAGCCATCTGGCTGAACTGGGTCAACGCACCCGCGCCGACGCCGCACTGGCCGAACGCATCCGCACCAAGTTCAAGATCAAGAACACCTGTGGTTATAGCCTCAACGCGCTGGTCGACTACGACGATCCCTTCGATATTTTGCAACATCTGATGATCGGCTCCGAAGGCACATTGGGCTTTATCGCCGAAATCACCTATGACACGGTTGAAGAGTACACTCATAAAGCCACGGCGCTGATGATTTTCTCTGATATTCAAACCGCCTGCGAAGCGGTGGCGGCGCTGAAAAACCAGCCGGTCGCGGCGGTGGAATTGATGGATCGCGCTTCGCTGCGTTCGGTGGAGAACAAGGCCGGCATTCCCGACTATTTTAAGACCCTGCCGGAAACCGCCGCCGCTTTGCTGGTGGAGACACGGGCGATGGACCCAGCAACTTTGCAAACCCAGGTTGCAAGGGTTACGGACGCTATCGCCGCTCTGCCCACCCTCTTCCCCCTGCAATTCACCGACCGACCCGAAGAATTCAACCAACTCTGGGCAATCCGCAAGGGGCTATTTCCCTCGGTCGGTTCGGCGCGGGCGACCGGCACGACCGTGATCATTGAAGATGTCGCCGTCCCGGTTCCTCAATTAGCCGCGATGACTGTGGATTTACAGAAGCTGTTTGACCGACACGGTTACAACGGCTCGATCATTTTCGGCCATGCGCTGGAAGGCAATTTGCACTTCGTTATCACCCCGGACTTCGGCCAGTCGGGGGAAACGGAACGCTATCAGCGGTTCATGGATGATGTTTGCCACCTGATCGTCGAAAAATACGACGGTTCGCTGAAAGCCGAACATGGCACAGGCCGCAATATGGCTCCCTTCGTCGAACTGGAATGGGGGCGGCAAGCTTACGAATTGATGCGAGAGATCAAGGCGCTGTTCGATCCACATCACCTGCTCAATCCCGGTGTCATTCTCAATGACGACCCGGAAGTCCATATCAAGAACATCAAACCCATGGCCGCCGTCGATCCGCTGATCGACAAATGCATTGAATGCGGATTCTGCGAACCCCACTGCCCCTCCCGCGCCCTCACGCTGTCGCCGCGCCAGCGCATTGTCGGCCTGCGCGAACAGGCGCGGTTACGGGATTCGGGTGAGGACCCGGAGCGATTGCAGGCGCTCGGCGCGGCCTATGTCTATCAGGGTGTCGAGACCTGCGCCAGTGACGGGCTGTGTGCGCTGGCCTGTCCCGTGGGCATCAATACCGGAACGATGATGCTGAAACAGCGCGAACAGGGACGCGGCGCGCTGGCCCGCACCATGGGCCGCCGGGCGGCGGGGGCGTTTGCCGGAGTCGCTTTCGCCACCCGCGCCGGTTTGACCGCGGCTGATCTCGCCCACCGGGTCTTGGGCAAAACGCTATTAGGTGGAGTGACGAACATCGCCCGTCAACTGTCCGGCGAACGGATTCCGTCGTGGCATCCTTGGTTGCCGACGGCCAGCACCCTGCCGAAATTGAAGAAAATCGCCGCCGACGCCGACCGTCCACGGGTGGTCTACTTTCCCAGTTGCGCCAGCCGCACCATGGGGCCGGCCCGCAATGATCCCGAGCGGGAGGCGTTGCCCGTGAAAACTGTCGCGCTGCTGCGCAAAGCCGGCTTTGCGGTGATCATGCCCGACCCTATCGCGGCCCTCTGCTGTGGCCAGCCGTTCGCCAGTAAAGGTTTGCCGGAACAGGCCAACGCCAAGCAGCAGGAACTGGAGCAGGCGCTGCTAGCCGCCAGCCGCGATGGTCAGGATCCCATCGTGTTTGACACCAGCCCCTGCGCGTTTCGGGTGAAGCCGCAGCAAGCATCCCGGCTCAAGGTCTATGACATCGCCGAATTCATTCGCGATGTCCTTTTAGAGCGGCTGACGTTGCGCAAGCTGCCGGAAACCGTCGCCCTGCATTGCACCTGCAGCAACATCAAGATGGGCTTGCAGGACAAACTGCGCGCTATCGCCGAAGCCTGCGCGGAACGGGTCATCATCCCTGACCACATCTCCTGCTGCGGCTGGGCCGGGGACAAGGGCTTTACTCACCCGGAACTGAACGCCAGCGCCTTGCGGGATTTACGGGCGGCGTTGCCGGACGATTGCCCGGCCGGCTATTCCACCAGCCGCACCTGCGAAATTGGCCTGTCGCTGCATGGCGAACGCCCTTATCGCTCCATCGTCTATCTGGTGGATCGCTGTTCACAGGCCAAAACTGACTGATCTATCGAATATCCTTGCCTGACACTTATCACTCTTCGAGGCTGATCTGATGAAAAACCGTCTATTGACATTGCTGACAACGATTGCGCTGGCGCTGCTCCTGTCGCCCTTGGTGAACGCCCAGAAATTTAATCAGGAACTGGCCACGGGCAGTGTGCTGGAAGTGATCAAGAAACGCGGCGCGGTCAAAATCGGTATGTCCACTTTTATCCCTTGGGCGATGCGCGACAAAAACGGCCAGTTGATCGGCTATGAAATCGACGTCGCCACGCGACTGGCTGAAGACATGGGCGTTAAAGCCGAATTCGTCCCGACCGCCTGGGACGGCATCATTCCCGCACTGCTCACCGGCAAATTCGACATCATCATCGGCGGCATGTCCATCACCCCGGAACGCAATCTGACGGTCAACTTCACCGCGCCCTACGCCAATTCCGGTACGCAAATGGTCGCCAATAAAGAAGTCGCCGCCGGTTTCAACTCCCTGGACGATTTCAATAAACCCGAAGTGGTGCTGACGGCGCGGCGCGGCGCAACTCCAGCGACTGCCGCGAAACGATTGATGCCTAAAGCCACGCTCCGGCAATTCGATGAGGATGCACTGGCTCTGCAGGAAGTATTGAATGGTAAGGCTCATGCCTTTGTCACCAGCACGCCGACCCCAGCGTTCGAGGCGTTGAAGCATCCTGACAAACTATTTCTGCCCATCGCAGAACCGTTCGTTCAGGGCGCAGAAGGTTTTGCACTGCGCAAGGGCGACCCCGACGCGCTGAATTTCTTCAATAACTGGATTCTGTTGCGTCAGCAGGACGGCTGGCTGAAGGAACGTCACGACTACTGGTTCAAGACCCGCGACTGGGCCGGGCAGGTGGTCGAATAGGAACAGATATTCAGTTACGAAGCCGCGATCCAGGATAAACACGGCACCCGGTTGAAACTGCGGACTCATGCTGTGGTGAGTATCGATCTGGCGCGTTTGGTGTGGGAATAAGCCGGCAGGATGCCGGCTCTACGGTTTGGGAAAGTCGACTAGGAAAACGCAACAGTGCGTTTTTCTGCGTTGCTCTGCACAGCTAATTCAATGATGCGGATCGTATTTCGCGCTTCTTCCGGTTTGACGATCAGCTCGGCTTCTCCCCGGATCGCCTGGTAGACATTCTCATAGTAGGCCGGATAACTCCCCCGTGCCGTTTCGATTTTTCCCTGAAAATGCAGGTCGCCGATCTGGGTATTGAGGGTTCCCCACGCATCCTCCGGCTCCATGCCCCACTCTGGCTCCTGCGGCGACCGCCCGCCCTTTAGTGCGTCTTCTTGCGGATCAACCCCGTATTTCACGAAAGAGCCTTCCGTGCCATGCAAGGCAAACCGGGGACCGGGCTGGCGCACCAGCAACCCGGCCTTCAGGGTCACTTTCAGGTCGTCATAATGAAGGATCAGTTCAAACTGATCGTCAGCTTTTCCGGCGTCTCGTTGACTGCGGATATCCGCGGTGACCCTCCGGGGCAACCCGAACAACACCTGCGCCTGATCAATGAGATGCGGACCGAGATCGAACAGGACACCGCTTCCGGGCCCCGCCGTTTCCCGCCAGGCGCGCTCCGGGCTGAAATAGTTCCGAAAGCGGTCGAAATGCGATTCATACTCGACCAGCCGCCCGAGATAGCCCTGTTTCACGATCTGGCTGACCGTCTGAAAGTCGCCATCCCAGCGCCGGTTTTGAAAGGCGCTGACGACTTTGTGCTGTTGACGCGCCAGATCAATGAGTTCCTGCGCCTGCGCCGATGTCAGGGTAAAGGGTTTGTCCACCACGACATGCTTGTCGGCCAGAAGCGCCTGGCGAGCCAATTCAAAGTGGGAGCTGCTGGGCGTGGCGACTACGATCAATTCGATCTTGTTATCCGCGAACAGGGTAGCGGCTTCGCTGGCAACCTCGACCCACGGATACCGCTCACGCGAGGTCTGACCGCGCCGCTCCACGACCCGGCTGAGTTGTAAGTGAGGAACGGCCGTGATCACCGGCGCATGAAAAACCCGTCCGGCCATCCCGTACCCAATCAAGCCTACTTTCATCTCGTGCATGGTATTTCCTCCGCCAGCAATTTCATGGTCCGCAAAAAACGATAGATGGTCGCCTTGGGCATGGCATGGCAAGCCGTACCGAGAGTTCGGAGATGTCCGCGGGCAGGATTTTACCATCTCGGGCACGATGAACTTGTAGATCGTGCGCCGGTTGCTGGTGTTATCACGATGCTCCAGGGGTCGACGACCTGGGTGCGACCAAAATTTTTGAAACGACGTTTACACTTTTCAATACGCTATTCTATAGTTTAAAAAATGGTTTCGATTGGGTACGGATATTTTTTCAGCATACCGCTTTTCCGAAACTCTAACCCAAGAAATCCAGAGCGTATGGAAGTTCCGTCACGCGCTGAATCTGCTCGCTGTCGTACCACCTGCCGCGCATCGCGCGGATCGACTGAGGTAGTGAGGAATTATGATGACTCTCCGCATCGGACCTTGGACTGGAAAAAGGTCGCATCGCCGCAGCGATAGACTTCCCACGCCCGTTCCGCCGAAATTCGACGACAAGCTCATCGCTAACGAGGCTTGCCCACACTGCCAGCGGGATTTGACTGAGTATCGATTCACCACCGGCGATGGCCTGCCCATCATCACCTATCATTGTGCAGAACACGACGACGTGATCCCCATGCATGGCACCATCGTGCATGACCTATAACGAGGAGGAGAAACTGTGGAAATAAATCGTGATCTGGATCCGCTGGAAACCCAGGAATGGCTTGACGCCCTGCGAGCCGTTCAGCAACACCTAGGCCCGGAACGGGCCAACTTTCTGGTCGACAAGCTGGTACAGGAGGCACGACGCGAAGGCATCTATATCCCCGCGTCGCTGACCACCGCCTACCGCAACACCCTGGTTCCCGAGAAAGAGGAACGTTCTCCGGGCGACCGGGACATCGAGCACAAGATCCGCTCCGCCATCCGCTGGAACGCAGTGGCCATCATCCTGCGCGCCAATAAAGAATCGTCCGAACTGGGTGGCCACATCGCCAGTTTCCAGTCATCCGCGCTGCTCTACGACATCGGCTTCGGCCACTTCTGGCACGCGCCGACCGAGGACCATGGCGGCGACCTGATCTACTTCCAGGGCCACATCGCACCGGGCATCTACGCCCGGGCGTTTGTCGAAGGCCGGCTGACCGAGGAACAACTGCTCAATTACCGCCAGGAAACCGAAGGCAAGGGCATCTCCTCCTACCCGCACCCGTGGCTGATGCCGGAGTTCTGGCAGTTCCCCACCGTCTCCATGGGGCTGGGGCCGCTGATGGCCATCTATCAGGCCCGGTTTCTGAAATACCTCGATGGGCGTGGACTGGCCAAAACCGAAGGGCGAAAAGTGTGGGCGTTCCTGGGCGACGGCGAGTGCGACGAGCCGGAATCGCTGGGGGCCATCTCGATGGCGGGCCGCGAAAAGCTGGACAATCTCATTTTCGTCATCAACTGCAATTTGCAGCGTCTGGACGGTCCGGTGCGCGGCAACGGCAAGATTATCCAGGAACTGGAATCGGTATTTCGCGGCGCCGGCTGGAATGTGATCAAGTCGGTCTGGGGCCGGGGCTGGGATCGCCTGCTGGCCAAGGATCAGACCGGACTGCTGTTGAAGCGCATGGAGGAATGCGTCGACGGCGAGTACCAGGACTTCAAGTCCAAGAACGGCGCTTACGTCCGCGAACACTTCTTCGGCAAGTATCCGGAATTGCGGGAACTGGTTGCGGACATGACCGATGACGATATCTGGGCGCTGCGCCGTGGCGGCCACGACTCGACCAAGGTGTTCGCCGCCTATGCCGCGGCGGTGAAGCACCAGGGTCAGCCGACGGTGATTCTCGCCAAGACGGTCAAGGGCTATGGCATGGGCGAGTCGGGCGAAGGGCAGATGATCGCCCACCAGGCCAAGAAGATGACCAGCGACGCGCTCCGGCAATTTCGCGATCGCTTCGAGATCCCCGTTACGGACGAGCAACTGGCGGAGATCCCGTTCATCCGGTTCCCGGAAGGCAGCCCGGAACTGAACTATCTGCGCGAGCGCCGCCAGGCGCTGGGCGGCTATCTGCCCAGCCGCCGGGTCAAGTCCACCGCACTCGAAATTCCGCCGCTGGCGAACTTCACGCGCTTGCTCAAGGCGTCGGGCGAACGCGAAATCTCGACGACCATGGCCCTCGTCCAGATGCTCGGCACGCTGGTGCGGGACAAGGCCCTCGGCAAATACGTCGTGCCCATCATGCCCGACGAGTCGCGCACCTTCGGTATGGAGGGTATGTTCCGGCAACTCGGCATCTATTCCGCCGTCGGCCAGCTCTACAAGCCGCAGGATGCCGACCAGCTCATGTATTACCGTGAGGACAAGTCGGGCCAGGTGTTGCAGGAAGGCATCAACGAGGCGGGCGCCATGTCGTCCTGGCTCGCGGCGGCGACGTCCTACAGCACCAACAATCTGCCGATGATCCCGTTCTACGTCTACTACTCGATGTTCGGCTTTCAGCGGTTCGGCGACCTGGCCTGGGCGGCGGGCGATCTGCGCGCGCGCGGCTTCCTGATCGGCGGTACGGCGGGCCGCACCACGTTGAACGGCGAAGGTCTGCAACACGAGGACGGCCACAGCCATGTCCTGGCTTCGACCATTCCCAACTGCGTCGCCTACGATCCAACATTTGCCTACGAAGTCGTGGTCATCATCCGCGAAGGCTTGCGCCGCATGGTGCAAGAGCAGGAAGACGTCTATTTCTACCTCACTGTGATGAACGAGAACTACGCGCACCCCGAAATGCCGGAGGGCGCGGAGGCGGGCATCGTCAAGGGGATGTATCTGTTCCAGGACGGCGGCAAGTCCCAGGCGCTCCGCGTGCAACTGCTCGGCTGCGGCGTCATCCTGCGCGAGGTGATCGCTGCGGCGGAGCTGCTGCGGGAGGACTTCAACATCACCGCCGACGTCTGGAGCGTCACCAGCTTCAACGAACTGCGACGCGACGGTCTCAGCGCCGAACGCTGGAATCTGCTGCACCCGTCGCAACCGCCCCGGAAGAGCTATATCGAAACCTGTCTGGAAGGACACACGGGGCCGGTGGTCGCGTCCACCGACTACATGCGCACCTTCGCCGATCAGGTTCGTGCCTACATCCCGAGGCGCTACATCACCCTGGGCACCGACGGCTTCGGTCGCAGCGACTACCGGGTCCAGTTGCGCCGCTTCTTCGAGGTGAACCGGTACTACGTTGCCGTCGCCGCTCTCAAGGCGCTGGCCGACGAGGGCCAGATCAAGGTCGAACAGGTCGAGGAAGCCATCCGCAAATACGGCCTCGATACCGAGCGGCCTGATCCCTGGACGGTTTGAATTCATCAGGATCGCCCAACGCCTCACGAGGAAGAACTAATGAGCCAAACAGTCGAAGTCAAAGTCCCGGACATCGGCAACTTCACCGATGTGCCGATCATTGAAGTGCTGGTCAAGCCGGGTGACACCGTCAAGGCCGAAGATCCGCTGATCACGCTGGAATCCGACAAGGCCACCATGGAAGTGCCTTCACCCGCCGCCGGAATCGTCAGGGAGATCAAAGTTCAAGTCGGCGACAAGGTGTCGGAAGGCACACTGGTGTTGCTGCTCGCCAATGCGGATGCCGCCGCTACGCAGCCGATTCTGACCATAGCAACGGCGCCCGCACCGGTCAGCGCGCCGGGTGGGGTCGCCGAGGTTCGCGTCCCGGACATCGGCGATTTCAAGGATGTGCCGGTGATCGAAATCCTGGTCAAGCCGGGCGACACGGTGAAGGCTGAAGATGCGTTGATCACGCTGGAATCCGACAAGGCGACCATGGACGTGCCCGCGCCGTTGGGTGGCGTGGTTGGAGAGATCAAGGTGCAAGTGGGTGAGAAAGTATCGGAAGGCACGATCCTTCTCACGCTGGCCACTGGCGCTGCGGGTGTCGCGATCCCACCGGCGGTGGCCAGCGTGGCTCCAGCCGCTCCCACGCTCGCGGCGTCCGCGGTGGCCGCGCCCTCGACTGGATTCGACGAGGCCGTTTTCAAACTGGCTTACGCCGGACCGGGCGTGCGCAAGCTGGCGCGCAAACTGGGCGTCGATCTGGGCAAGATCAGGGGCAGCGGCAACAACGGCCGCATTCTCAAGGAGGATGTGGAGAGCTTCGCCAAGGGCGGCGCAGCGGCAGTCGCGCCGAGTGCGGTCGCCGGTGCTGGCGCGGGTCTCGACCTGCTGCCGTGGCCGCAGGTGGACTTCAGCAAGTTCGGGCCGGTGGAAAGCAAGCCGCGCTCGCGCATCAAGAAGATCTCGGCTGCCAATCTGCATCGCAACTGGGTGATGATTCCGCATGTCACCAATCACGACGAGGCCGACATCACCGATCTCGAAGCGTTCCGGGTCCAGCTCAACAAGGAGATCGAGAAGAGCGGCGTCAAGGTGAGCATGCTCTCGTTCATGATCAAGGCAGCCGTCGCAACGCTGCAGAAATTCCCCGAGTTCAACGCCTCGCTCGACGGCGACAATCTGATCCTCAAGCAGTATTACCACATCGGCTTTGCCGCCGACACGCCCAACGGCCTGGTGGTGCCGGTCATCCGCGACGCCGATAAAAAGGGTGTGGTGGAGATCGCCAGGGAAATGGGCGAACTCGCCAAGCTGGCGCGCGAGGGCAAGCTCAAACCCGATCAGATGCAGGGCGGCACCTTCACCATCTCCAGCCTGGGTGGGATCGGCGGCACCTACTTCACCCCGATCATCAACGCCCCGGAAGTGGCGATCATGGGGGTATGCCGGTCCTACTGGAAGCAGGTATCGCCGGATGGCCAGCAGTCGGCGTGGCGGTTCATCCTGCCGTTGTCGTTGTCTTGGGATCACCGGGTGGTCGACGGCGCGGGCGCGGCGCGCTTCAACGTCCATTTCGCTAACCTGCTCGCCGATATGCGGCGCATCCTGATCTGAGGAGAAGTAACCATGGCAAATCTCGTCGAAGTCAAGGTACCCGATATTGGCGATTTCAAGGACGTGCCAGTCATCGAGATCCTAGTCAAGCCAGGCGATGCGGTGAAGGCCGAGGATGCGTTGATCACGCTGGAATCCGACAAGGCCACCATGGACGTGCCTTCGCCCGGCGCGGGCGTGGTCGCGGAGATCAAGGTCAAGGTCGGCGACAAGCTCTCCGAAGGTTCGCTGATTCTGATGCTCGATGCGCAAGCGGGCGCTGGCGTGCAAACCGTGGCGCCCGCTGCCGCCCCGCCCGCCGCGCCAGTGACCGCGCCAGTGGTCGCGCCCGCTGCCGGCGCTTATACGGGCAGCGCCGACGTAGACTGCGAGATGCTGGTGCTCGGCGCGGGTCCAGGCGGTTATTCCGCCGCGTTCCGATCCGCCGATCTCGGCATGAAGACGGTGCTGGTGGAGCGTTACGCCACGCTGGGCGGCGTGTGCCTGAACGTCGGTTGCATCCCGTCGAAAGCGCTGCTGCACACCGCGGCGGCGATGGACGAGGTCAAGATCATGGCGCACCACGGCATCGAGTTTGGCCCGCCCCGGGTGGACATCGACAAGCTGCGCGGCTTTAAGGAAGGCGTGGTCAAGAAGCTCACCGGCGGACTCGCAGGCATGGCCAAGGCGCGCAAGGTCGAAGTGGTGCGCGGCGTGGGCCGGTTCCTCGATCCGCACCATGTCGAAGTCGAACTGACCGAGGGAAACGGCCAGGACAAGACCGGGGCTAAAAAAGTTGTGCGCTTCCAGAAGGCGATCATCGCCGCCGGTTCCCAAGCCGTGAAGCTGCCCTTCATGCCGGAGGACCCGCGCGTGGTGGATTCCACTGGCGCGCTCGAACTCATGGGCATCCCGAAACGGATGCTGGTGGTGGGCGCGGGCATCATCGGCCTGGAGATGGTCACCGTCTACTCCGCGCTCGGCGCCCGCATCGACGTGGTGGAAATGCTGGATAACATGATGCTCGGCGCTGATCGGGATCTGGTCAAGGTGTGGGAGAAGATGAACGCCCACCGCTTCGACCATGTCATGCTGAAGACCAAGACCGTGTCCGCCGAGGCCACTCCCGAGGGTATCCGGGTGGGCTTCGAGGGCGAGAAGGCACCGAAGGAGCCGCAGGTTTACGACCTGGTGTTGGTGGCGGTAGGGCGCAGTCCCAACGGCGGGAAGATCGCCGCCGATAAGGCGGGCGTGGCGGTGAGCGAGCGCGGGTTCATCGCGGTGGATAACCAGATGCGCACCAACGTCCCGCATATCTTCGCCATTGGCGACATCGTCGGTCAGCCCATGCTCGCCCACAAGGCAGTGCACGAGGCGCACGTGGCGGCGGAAGCCGCCGCCGGACACAAGGCCTATTTCGACGCACGCCAGATTCCCTCGGTGGCCTACACCGATCCGGAGGTCGCTTGGGCAGGCAAGACCGAGGAGCAGTGCAAGGCTGAAGGCATTAAATACGGCAAGGCGGTGTTCCCGTGGGCCGCTTCGGGCCGCGCCATCGCCAACGGCCGCGACGAGGGCTTCACCAAGCTGCTGTTTGACGAGGCGACGCACCGTTGCATTGGCGGCGGCATCGTCGGCACCCACGCCGGCGATCTGATCGGCGAAGTCTGCCTGGCGGTGGAAATGGGCTGCGATCCGGTCGATATCGGCAAGACCATCCATCCGCATCCGACGCTCTGCGAATCGGTCGGCATGGCCGCCGAGGTGTTTGAAGGCGTCTGCACCGACTTGCCGCCGGCGAGGAAGAAGTAGGGTACGGGAACCAGCTTGCGGACGAGGATCCCCCGCAGTCCGCGTCTGGATTTTGACGAGGCATGCAAACTGTATGTGAGGGCTGATGATTCTTTGGTGGTGACAACGTGGGGCAACGAGTCCCACCCTCCTTCCCACGGCCAGCGCAAATGCCGTCCGTGGTTTTTTTCATAAATTCAAGCGAGGTTGTTCCTCATGAAGGCTCAAAAAAACATCGCGCTGGTTGCGCACGACAACCGTAAGAAAGACATGATCGAATGGGTTGAATGGAATGTTAAGATTTTGCTACACCATCGTTTAACGTGTACGGGCACGACCGGCAGACTGGTTGAGAAAGCCATTCAGGGAAAACACACGGATTTGGAAATTCCCGATGATTTCACGATTGAGAAGCTCCGCTCCGGTCCTCTAGGGGGAGATCAACAATTGGGCGCCCTGATCACGGAAGGGAAAATCGATTTGATTGTCTTCTTCTGGGATCCGATGCAGCCTCAACCCCACGATGTGGATGTCAAGGCACTGTTAAGAATCGCGGTGTTGTACAACGTCCCAATCGCCTGTAACCGCTCGACGGCGGATTTCATCATTTCATCACCCTTGATGACCGAGGAATATATGCCCACTTTGAGAAGTTATGACGACTATTTACAGAGAGAATTCTTCATGGATGAAGGCGCACACCGGAGAACCGATCTTGCCGCTAAGAGCGAAGTTGTCAAAGACGATAGCAAAGTTGAAATCGTAGCCGATGAGGACAAAGCTGACATTGCGGACAACAACAAGGTCAACATCGTTTAATGTTATGTTGAAAGATATCGTCAATCTACCCCCTGGCGGGTCGAATTCGCAATCGGGGATGATAGCTGATGAAAATCGCCGTGTTCAGCAGCAAATCCTACGACCGCCAGTCGCTGAAATGCTATATAGGTCGCCTGTTTAATTGATTAATCCAGTTCATAAAAGGTGAATTGACCATGACCGAGTACATCAAAGCATGGCAGTGCATCGGCTGTGGAAAAGTTGACGTGCCGCAGCCTCCCTGTATTGGGGTCTGCCAGGATCGCAAGGTCGAGTTCGTGTATGCCTCCGAACACGAGGAAGCCCTCGCGCGGGCGGCGCTCGCGCTCCAGCGAGCGCGGACTCTTGAGGCGCTGGTGCGGCGGATGGCGTGGACGATGCCGCGCGATGGCGAATGGGAACGCTCTTACCGAGTCTTGCAGGACCAGGCGCGACAGACTTTGGCGACGCTTGCAAGCGAGGTTTCAAACCTCGACTGCTCCGTGGTGGCTGAAGGCAGGGCAGGGGCGACATCCGTCAGTTAAGCGCCCAAATCCTCAATTTACCCGAATGAACGCTTAACGTATGGGACCCAACCAAGGAAGGCTAGCCTTCGTCGAGCGGATAGGACGGGCACCCCAACTCCAACGAAACCGCGCGGCCGGCCGCGATGACCAGCGCGGCATACTCGTCCTGCCGGGCCGGATCGAAGCGAAATGCCGGGAACGAGACGCTCAACGCGGCCACGACACTATTCCAGTGGTCGAAAATAGGCGCCGCCATGCAGATCATGTGCTCCTCGAATTCTTCATAATCCAGGCCGTACTTGCGCTCGCGGGTGCGCACGAGTTCCTCCAGGAACTGTGTCGGGGTGGCAATGCTGTTCTCGCGAAACCGGGTAAAACACATCCCAGCTATGATGGCGTCGCGCCGCTCCGGTCTCTCCCAGGCCAACAGCGCCTTGCCTAGCGCGGTGGCGTGGACCGGCGCGCGCCTGCCGATCCGGGAATACATGGCAAGGCTGTACTTCGCGTCGACCTTGTCAATGTAGATGACCTCATGATCGACCAGAACGCCGAGATGAACGGCCTCCCCGATTTGGTCAGACAGAATCCGCATCTGATGTCTGGCTAGCTCGGTCAGGTCCAAGTGCTGCATCGCCTGGGTCCCCAGCTCGAACAACTTCAGTGTCAGGCTGTAGCGCTCGCTCTCGGACTCCTGGCGGACGAAACCCAGCTCTTTCATCGTCTGCAGGAAGCGGTAAATGGTCGCCTTGGGCATGGCCAGTCGTACCGAAAGTTCGGAGATGCCGGTTTCCTTCCGCTCACCCAAGGCCGCCAGGAGACCAAAAACCCTGAGCACGGCGGCGACGGGTTCGGGTGGATTGCGATGATGGCTATCTTCATCCATTTGAGTTTCCTTCCTTGATTCTGAAAAGTTTGATTACCGAATTCGCGCCGCTGACCGTCGCGGCGTCACTCACGCCAGGGGCCACTCAGCGCGCCAGCCAGCCGCCGTCCACTGCAAGCGTGTAGCCGTTCACATAGTCCGATGCCGGCGAGGCAAGGAAGACCACCGGACCGGCCAGATCTTCCGGCAGGCCCCAGCGGTTCGCGGGAATGCGCCCCAGGATTTCTGCGTTGCGCTGCTCGTCCGCACGTAGTGCCGCCGTGTTATCGGTGGCCATGTAGCCGGGCGCAATCGCGTTGACGTTGATGCGTTTCGACGCCCATTCGCAGGCGAGCAGGCGGGTCAGCCCCACGACCCCGCTCTTTGATGCGGTGTAGGATGGTACCCGGATGCCGCCCTGAAACGACAGCATTGAGGCGATGTTGATGATCTTGCCAGGCGAATCCCGGGCGATGAACCGGCGTGCGGCGGCCTGGGACAGAAAAAACACCGCCTTGAGATTGAGGTTGACGACATCATCCCAATCTTTTTCCGAGAAATTCAGCGAATCCTCGCGCCGGATGATCCCGGCATTATTCACCAGGATGTCAAGGCGTCCGAACGCCTGGCAGGCTTCCTCAACGACGGGCTGCACGCACGAAGTATCCGCCAGGTTGGCGCGGATGGCGTGGAACCCACGCCCGAGGGCCGTCACCGCCGTGGCTGTCGCGGTCGGCGCCGAAGTGTTGACGCCCACAATGTCTGCACCCGCCTGGGCCAGCGCGACCGCCATGCCCTGCCCCAGCCCGGTACTGCATCCGGTGACTATCGCCACCTTTCCAGACAAGTCAAAGAGTTTCAGCATTCTGTTTACCTCCACATCAGGAGAAAAGGGGATCCATCAATAGAGGTCGGTCATCGCGACCGGGTCCATATCGTCGAACGTCTGGTTCTCACCGACCATGCCCCAAATGAAGGTGTAACTCCGGGAGCCGACCCCCGAGTGAATCGACCAACTGGGGCTGATGACCGCCTGCTCGTTCCGAACCACGAGGTGGCGCGTCTCGTTCGGCCTGCCGAGGAGATGGAACACCACCGCATCCGGCGCCATATCAAAGTAGAAATACACTTCCATCCGCCGTTCGTGAGTATGACACGGCATCGTGTTCCACACGCTGCCCTCGTCCAATACGGTCATGCCCATGGTCAGTTGGCAGGACTTGACCACCTCGGGCACGATGAATTTGTAGATCGTGCGCCGGTTGCTGGTGTTGGCGTGCCCCAGGGTCGTGGGGAAAGCCTGTTCGAGCGTGATCTTGCGGTGTGGAAAGGCGCAATGCGCCGGTGCGCTGTTGAGATAGAGCCTGGCGGGATGGTTGGCGTCCACGCTGCGGAAGCTGAGTTCCCTCGCTCCAGCGCCGACATACAGAGCCTCGCGCGTTTCCAGCGCGAAGCATTCGCCATCCACCTGGACCTGGGCCGGCCCGCCGATGTTGATCAAACCGAGTTCGCGCCGGGCCAGAAAATACTCCGCGCCGATCTGCCTGGCGATGCGGGTGTCGAGCGTGACAAGCTGGCGCACCGGCATCACGCCGCCGACGATGATACGGTCTATGTGGCTGTAGGTGAACGAGATCTCGTCGGGCATAAACAACCCCTCGACGAGAAACTCACGGCGCAGCCCGCCGGTGTCGAGGGTCCTGAAATGGTCGCTGTGGATTGATTGTCTGACTTCCATCACGATTCTCCTGGGGTCAGCGATCTGTGCGCCACCCAAATTTTTGAAACGACGTTTACATTTTTCAATACGCTATTCTATAGTATAAAAAGCTGATTTCGATCCAGCAGGCTGATTTTCTCAGCGTACCGATTTTCTGGAACTCCAACCGAAAAAAGTGATGTATGAAAGACTGCTTTTACGAGGATGCGCGGTGCCCGTGGATCGACATTGAACCGGGAATCCGCCGGAAGATCGTCGGCCACACACCGAACCTGCTGGCCGCCGTAGTGCTGTTCGACAAAGGCGCGGTCGGCACCGTACACGGTCATGCCGGGCACGAGCAGATCGCCTATGTACTGGCCGGCGCGTTCGAAGTGGAGGTGGAAGGCGAAAAGCGCGTCTTGCGGGCGGGTGACGCCTTCATAGCGGATAAAAACGTCAGGCATGGCGTGGTTGCGCTTGAACAGGGCAGCCGGTTGCTGGACGTCTTCTCCCCCCGGCGGGACGACTTTATCGAATGAATTGAGAGAGGTTGCCATGTTCGCGCTCAACCGTTCCACGCTGCCCGATCCGCCGAGGCCGACTGACGCTCCACCGAAGACCGGGGTGCTGCAAATCGGCGATGGTAATTTCCTGCGCGCTTTCGCCGACTGGATGATCGATATCGCCAACGAAGCCGGCGTACTTGACGCTGCCGTGATCCTCGCGCCGCCACGGTCCGCCGGCATCATCGACCCGCTCAATGCCCAGGATGGCCTGTTCACCGTTCTATCCCGTGGCGTGGTAGCGAGCACGCCCACCACGTCGGTGCGGATCGTGCGCTGCGTGACGCACGGCGTCGATCCGCGCCAGGATCCCGCAGCCCTGTTCGCCGGCGCACGCGACCCGAAGACGCGCTTCGTGATCTCCAACACCACCGAGGCGGGTATTGTCTATCGCGAACAGCCGCGTTCTCCCGGCGAATGGCCGCGCAGCTTTCCCGCACAGGTCGCGGCGCTGTTGTTCGAGCGGTTCCAGGCGCTGGGCGGCCAGCCGGAAACTGGACTCGTGTTCCTGCCCTGCGAATTGATCGAAGCGAACGGCGCCACCCTGCGCGACATCGTGCTGCGGCATGCGCGCGACTGGGCGCTACCCCAGGAGTTCAGCGACTGGGTCACGCGACACAATGATTTTCTCAACACTCTGGTCGACCGCATCGTGCCGGGTTATCCGGCGACCGAGGCCGATAAGCTGTTCGCCGAATTCGGTTACACCGATGCCCTGCTGGTGGCCGCCGAACCCTTTCATCTGTGGGTCATCGAGGGGCCGGAGCGCCTCGCCAACGAGTTCCCGCTCCACAAGGCCGGCCTCAACGTGGTGTGGACCGACGACCTGCAACCCTACCGTGCGAGCAAGGTGCGCATCCTCAACGGCGCGCATACCGCCAGCGCCTTGGCAGCGTTTTGCGGCGGACTGGACACGGTTGGCGAAATGATGAACGACAGCGTGACGTCACGTTTCCTCCAACATGTGGTGTTCGATGAGATCGTACCCTTCGTGCCCCTGCCCGAAGCCGAACGTCGGCGCTATGCCGAGAGCGTACTGGAACGTTTCGCCAATCCCTACATCCGCCACGAACTGCTCTCGATCACGCTCAACTCGGTGTCGAAGTGGAAGGTGCGGGTATTGCCTTCGCTGCTGGACTATGCTCATACCCATGGCCGGGTGCCGGCTGGACTGGCGTTTTCGCTGGCTGCGCTGTTGTGGTTTTATCGAGGCCGGTTCGACGCGGCGGGTGAATTCGTCGGCCAGCGTGAAGCTGGGAGCTATCCGATCCGCGACAGCCACGACGTGCTGGACCTCTTCGACGCCGCCTGGCGTGACCCAGCCAACGTCCGCCCAACCGACGCGGCACCGGCGCTACTCGCCGATGCGCGGCTGTGGGGCATGGATCTTAATGCAGTGCCCGAACTCGCGTCGCGGGTCGCGAACGCGCTCGACCGGATCGAGGCGGTCGGGATGCTGCCGGCGCTGGCCGAAACGCTCACCCGCTGACCCACTGAAAAACCAACCCGGAGGCTGGAATGACCTCACTCCGTCGAATCGCGCTGTTTGGCGAATGCATGATCGAGCTGCGCGGCCAGGTTTTCGGCGCGATGCAGCAGGGCTTCGGCGGCGACACCCTGAATACCGCCATCTATCTGGCCCGGCTGTGCCGCGACCAGGACATCCGGGTTTCCTACGCCACCGCGCTGGGTATCGATGTTTTCAGCGACTACATGATCGCTGCCTGGCAGGCGGAGGGCATCGATACCTCGCTGGTCCGCCTGCTCAGCAACCACCTGCCTGGCTTGTACGCCATTCAGGTCGATCCCTCTGGAGAGCGCCATTTCTTTTACTGGCGTGACACCAGCACCGCACGCAGCTATTTCGATGCCCCGAACACCCCTCTGGAGGATGCGGTCAGCGAGCTGTCGGCGTTCTATCTCAGCGGCATCAGTCTGGCGATCCTGCCACCCGAAGGCCGGGAGCGGCTGCTGGCCACGATGGCGCGGGTGCGCGCCAACGGGGGCATGGTGGCGTTCGACAACAATTTCCGTCCCCGCTTGTGGCCAAACCTCAGCGAGGCCCGGACGCTCTATGACCGCGCGTATGCCCTGAGCGACCTGGTGCTCATCACGCTGGACGACGAGATGGCGCTGCGGGGCGAAATCGACGCCGACCAGGCGCTGGCTAATGTGCTTGCACTCGAAGTCCCGGAAGTGGTCATCAAGCGCGGCGTTCAGCCCACCCTCGTCAGAATCGCCGGGACGCCGCCCCTGGCCGTCCCGGTCGAAACCGTCCCCCGCGTCGTCGACACGACGGCGGCGGGAGATTCCTTCGCCGGCGCCTATCTGGCCATGCGCTTGACCGGAACGCCCCCCGCGACCGCCGCTCGCGCCGCCAACCGCATGGCGGCGGTGGTCATCCAACATCCCGGCGCCATCATTCCGGCGGAGGCCATGCCCACCCCAACCGTCCTTCTAACTACCGAAGCCACACCCCCTGTTTAAGCCTGTCCACCCGAGGAGGATACATAATGAAAATGTCATTTCGATGGTACGGTGATTCCGATCCAGTGTCACTGGATTACATCCGCCAGATTCCCGGAGTAGAGAACATCGTGTCCGCGGTCTACGACGTACCCGTGGGCGAAGTCTGGCCGGTTGAAAACATCCAGGCGCTCAAGGCCAGGATCGAATCGCACGGCCTGCGCTTTGAGGTGGTCGAGAGCGTGCCGGTACATGAAGACATCAAGCTGGGCAAGCCCAGTCGCGACCGCCTGATCGAAAATTACTGCCAAACGCTGCGCAATCTGGCCCCCTGCGGCATCAAGGTGGTCTGCTACAACTTCATGCCGGTGTTCGACTGGACCCGCACCACGCTGGAAATGGAGTTGCCGGACGGCTCGAAAACGCTGGGGTTCGACATGGCGACCGTCAACCAGATCGATCCCTCGGAGGGCATCCAGTTGCCCGGCTGGGATACTAGCTACAAGCCCGACGAACTCAAGGCCCTGCTGGCCGAATACGCCAAAATCGACGAAGAAAAACTGTGGTCGCATCTCGAATACTTCCTGCACCGGGTGATCCCGGTCGCCAAGGAAGTCGGCATCAAAATGGCGATTCATCCAGACGATCCGCCCCGCCCCATCTTTGGCCTGCCGCGCATCGTCAAGAACCGGGATGACCTGGCCCGCCTGCTGGCTATCGAGGACACCCCCGCCAACGGCCTGACCTTGTGTTCGGGTTCGCTGGGAGGCGATTTTTACAACGACATCGCCGCCATGGTGCGCGAGTTCGCTGGCCGGGGCCGCATTCATTTCGCCCACCTGCGCAACGTCAAGGTCAACGAAGCCGGCGACTTTTACGAAACCGGCCATCGTTCCGAGGATGGTTCGCTCGATATGGCCGAAATCGTGCGGGCCTACTACGAGGCCGGCTACGAGGGCTATGTCCGCCCGGACCACGGCCGGATGATCTGGGGTGAAACCGGCAAACCCGGCTACGGCCTCTACGACCGGGCGCTCGGCGCGGTGTACCTGAACGGCCTGTGGGAAGGCATCGCTAAAGCGGAAAGCCGCCAATAAGCGTGGAGAATCCAATGAAACTGCCATTCAAAATTGACCTGAGCAACAAGGTGGCCGTGGTAACGGGCGGCAGCGGCGTGTTGTGTTCGGAACTCGCCGCGGCGCTGGCGGCGAACGGCGCCAAGGTCGCGGTGCTGGGTCGCAACGCCGAGGCGGCGGAAAAGACTGCGGCTCGACTAAGAGAGTTCGGCACCACTGCCATCGGCATCAGCGCCAATGTACTCGAACGTGGGGAACTGGAAGCTGCCGCCGAACGGGTGGCGAAGGAACTGGGTCCCTGCGATTTGCTGGTGAACGGTGCCGGCGGCAATAATCCCAAGGGCACCACCAGCAGGGACTGGTTCGAGCCGGCAGATCTCTTCGATAAATCGCTGACGACCTTCTTCGATCTCGATCCCAAGGGCGTCGAATTTGTCTTCAACCTGAATTTCCTGGGCACGCTGTTGCCCACCCAGGTCTTCGCCCAGCAGATGATCGGCCACACTGGCTGTTCGATCATCAATATCTCGTCCATGAGCGCCTTTTGCCCGCTGACCCGGATCCCGGCTTACAGCGGCGCCAAGGCGGCGGTCAACAATTTCACCCAGTGGCTGGCCGTCCATTTCTCGAAAGTGGGCATCCGGGTCAACGCCATCGCGCCCGGCTTTTTCCTGACCGCGCAGAACCATAAGTTGCTCATCGACGAAGCCACGGGCGAGTTCACGGCGCGCGCCAAAAAAATCGTCGAGTACACGCCGATGGGCCGCTTCGGCGAATCTCACGAACTGGTCGGCGCGTTGCTCTGGCTGGCTTGCGAAGAAGGCTCGGGTTTTGTCAACGGCGTGGTCGTGCCGATTGATGGCGGGTTCTCCGCCTACTCGGGCGTCTGATCCATCGAGAATTCTTTTTTTACCCCCGACATAACTAATCCAAAGGAGAATCCATCATGCTTCGTCCGTTATTGTCCAAACTTTGTGTGTGTGCATGGGCAGCGGGTCTGATCGCTGCCCCGGTCATTGCCCAAAGCGCCACAGCCTTCAAGGCCGCCGATGTCCATCCGAAAGGCTATCCGAACGTCGTGGCCGTCGAGAATATGGGCAAGAAGCTCGATGCTGCCACGAACGGCCGCCTGAAGATCCAGATGTTCCCCGGCGGCGTGCTCGGCGACGAGAAGGTGATGATCGAGCAGACCCAGATCGGCGCGATCCAGATGCTGCGGGTTTCCCTGGGCGGGATCAGTCCGGTCGTTCCCGAAGCCAACGCCTTTAGCCTGCCCTATCTGTTCCGCAACCAGGAACACATGCGCAAGGTGATCGACGGTCCGATCGGTCAGGAACTGCTCGACAAGATCACCGCCAGCCCCGGCAAGCTGGTCGGGCTGGCCTGGATGGATAGCGGTTCGCGCAATGTCTACACCAAAAAGCCGATCAAGACCCCGGCCGACCTGAAGGGCCTGAAGATCCGCATGCAAGGTAACCCAATGTTCATCGACACCATGAACGCCATGGGCGGCAACGCCATTGCCATGGGCTTCGGCGAACTCTACAGCGCCTTGCAGACCGGCGTGGTGGACGGCGCCGAAAACAATGAACCCAGCTATTTCACCCAGAATCACTTCACGGTGGCCAACGTTTACTCTCTCACCGGCCACCTCAGCATTCCCGAGATCCTCGTGTTCTCCAAGCCCGCGTGGGACAAGCTCGCCAAAGAAGATCAGGAACTGATCAAGAAGCTCGCCCGTGAGGCGCAGATGGAACAGCGCACCCTCTGGGATCAGAGCGTCGCGGACGCGACCACCAAGCTCAAAGCCGCCAACGTGACCTTTGTGGAAGTCGATAAAAAACCTTTCATCGAGGCCACCGCTCCGGTTCGCGAGAAGTACGGCGCGCCCTTCGCTGACCTAGTCAAGCGTGTCCAGGCCGTCGAGTAACAGCGTTTAAAAGTTGTTCACTCCCCTCTCCCGCCAGCGGGAGAGGGATAAGGGTTACAGTCTCAAAGGCTACACCCTAACCCTTTCCCCTGCGCCAAGGAGAGAGGGGACTGAATGATGACTTCTGGATCTGCTCAAAAGGATTCCAAAATGGTCGAGAAATTTATACGGTTTTTAGACTCTGTCTATCTCGCGTGCATCTGGATTTCGGGCGCGGCCCTGTTCACGATGACGATTGTCATTCCCTGGGGCGTTCTCAATCGCTACGTTTTCGGCGCCGGTTCGGACTGGCCGGAACCGATGGCGATTCTATGCATGGTCTTGTTCACGTTCATCGGCGCCGCGGCCAGTTACCGCGCCGGCGCACACATCGCGGTGACGATGTTCACCGATCGCGTTCCAGCCTCCTGGCGTACCCCGCTGATGTGGATTGTCGATATCTTGATGGCGCTGCTGGCCCTGTTCATCATGATCTGGGGCGCCCAGTTGTGCATCGGAACCTGGCACCAGTCGGTCGCCGAGTTCCCCGTGTTGAGCGTGGGCTTCACCTATCTGCCGCTGCCGATCGGCAGCGCACTCACCCTGCTGTTCATCATCGAACGGATGATCGCCGGCCCGCAGACCGGTCGGGCCGTGGTCCAGTTCGATCATGATCAAACGAATGTCGCCGCCGATTTGAAGGGGGAAATCTGATGGACGCCTTGGTCTTGCTGGGTAGTTTGTTCGTGCTGGTAGCGATCGGCGTTCCGGTCGCCTACGCCCTCGGTCTGTCCGCAATCGTCGGCGCGATCTGGGTCGATCTGCCGCTCGACGCGGTGATGATCCAGATCGCGAGCGGCGTCAACAAGTTCTCGCTGCTCGCCATTCCGTTCTTCGTGCTTGCCGGCGCGATCATGGCGGAAGGCGGCATGGCGCACCGGCTGGTCTCGTTCGCGGCGGTGCTGGTGGGATTCATTCGCGGTGGCCTGTCGCTGGTCAACATCATGGCCTCGACCTTCTTCGGCGCCATTTCCGGTTCCTCGGTGGCCGATACCGCATCGATCGGCAGCGTGCTGATCCCGGAAATGGAGAAAAAAGGCTACCCGCGTGCGTTCGCCACAGCGGTGACGGTCAGCGGTTCGGTGCAGGCGATCCTGATTCCGCCGAGCCACAACGCCGTGATCTATTCGCTCGCCGCCGGCGGCTCGGTGTCGATCGCCAGCCTGTTCCTCGCCGGGGTCGTGCCCGGTCTGCTGCTCGGGTTCACCGTAGCGATGCTCTGTCTCTACATAGCCCACAAGAAAAATTACCCGAAGGGTGAAAAGATCCCGTTCCAGCAGGCGCTCAAGATCGCCGTCGATGCCCTGTGGGGCCTGATGACCATGGTGATCATTCTCGGCGGCATCCTGTCCGGTGTCTTCACCGCCACCGAATCGGCGGCGATCGCCTGCGTCTGGGCCTTCTTCGTCACCATGTTCATCTATCGCGACTACAAGTGGAGCGATCTGCCGAAGTTGGTTCACCGGACCGTGAAGACGGTCACGATCGTCATGATCCTGATCGGTTTCGCCGCCAGCTTCGGCTACATCATGACGATCATGCAATTACCGGATCAGGTCACAACCTTCTTCACGACGATCTCGGACAACAAGTACGTGATTCTGTTCTCCATCAACATCATGCTGCTGCTGCTCGGCACCTTGATGGACATGGCGCCACTGATCCTGATCCTGACGCCGATCCTGCTGCCGGTGGTTAAAGACCTCGGCGTGGACCCGGTGCATTTCGGCATGATCATGATGGTGAATCTGGGAATGGGTCTGATCACTCCGCCCGTCGGTTCGGTGCTGTTCGTCGGCAGCGCCGTTGCCAAATTGCCGATTGAAACGGTGGTTAAGGCGCTCTATCCGTTTTTCGTCGCCCTGTTCCTGGTACTTATGCTGGTCACCTATGTCCCGGGCTTGTCACTCTGGTTACCGCGCGCCTTCGGACTCTGACGTGCGCCACCGAATGATTCGAACGCATTGAACCTACCCACAACAATATTCAAAACATTTTGAGGATCGCAGCGTGAAACTCAAAGGCATACGCTGGTACATGGTGGCCCTGCTGATGGGTGCCAACATCGTCAATTATCTGGACCGCAACTGTTTGTCGGTGGCGGCCCCCACCTTCATGAAAGATCTCGACATCAGCAAGATCGAGTACTCCTACATCGTCAGCGGCTTTTTAGTCGCCTACATGATCAGTCAACCCGTCATGGGCCGGTTCATGGACTGGATCGGCACGCGCATCGGCTTCATGTTCTCGGTGGGTTGGTGGTCCATCGCCAACATGCTGCACGCCTTGGCCGGAAGCTGGGTCTCCTTCAGCTTCTTCCGCTTCCTGCTCGGCATCGGTGAAGGGGGCATGTTCCCAGGGGCGATCAAGACCATATCCGAGTGGTTTCCGGCCAAGGAACGCACCGTCGCCACCGGCTTCATGAACATGGGATCTTCCGTGGGCGGGATGATCGCGCCGCCCCTGATCGCGTTCATCATCCTGACGTGGCACTGGCAAGCGGCGTTCGTCATCACGGGCGCGGTGGGCGTCGTCTGGGTCGCGTTATGGTTCCTGTTCTACCAGCCGCTGGACAAACACAAACATGTCACCCAGGAGGAAGCCGATCACATTCGGGCCGGACAGGCCGACCAGCGCGCGGCTGAGCAGGTGACTGCCCAGGACAGCAGCGTGTGGGGGATGGTGCTGCGCCAGCGCAATTTCTGGGGCATGGGTATAGCCCGGTTCCTCTCCGAACCCGCCTGGCAGTTCTTCGTCTTTTGGATTCCCGTCACCCTCATGGACACACGCGGCCTGGACCTCAAGGGCATCGCCATTTTCGCGTGGATGCCGTTCCTGGCCAGCGACCTGGGTTGCATCTTCGGCGGCTACCTGTCGCCCTTCTTCATACGTCTGGGCATGCCCGTGCTCACCGCGCGCAAGGCGGCGGCCACCGTATGTGGCATCCTCATGATGACCGCTATCTTCATCGGTACGGATCCGCCCGCCTGGATGGCGCAGATGTTGGCCAAGCCGCAGGCGACGGTAACCAGCATTGACGCATCCCGCACCTTGGTGGGAATGCACCTTAAGGATGGAGGCATGATTGATATGGCGGTAGCCCGCCCCGGCGCGACCGCGACCGCGACCGAGCGGCTGACTCTGTCGCAGGATCAGTTGGTGGCCAAAATGCAGGAGCTGGCCAAGGACAACGTGGGCAAGGTAGAGGTGGGGTTACCGTCTGGCGATAGCACGCGGAATTTACGCAAGCTGCTGGATGATAAATCCCTCGCCGATGCCAAACTCCATATCACCGTGGTGCCGGCTAAGTTCCTGCCGCACGTGGCGAGCGCCGACTCTCAGGCCCAGGGCAACGCGGTCATGCTGGTCGATGGCCTGCGTCAGGATGCGCTGGGTTCCATGGTCATGCTCTCGGCCGGATGGGCGGTTTTGTTCTTCTGCATCGCGGCTTTCACGCATCAGGCGATGTCGAGCACCCTGCTCACGCTGCCGGCTGATCTGTTCCCTCACCGCGCCGTGGCTACGGCCTACGGACTCGGCGGAACCATTGGCTACATCGGTGGCTGGCTGTTTACCCTGATGGTGGGCTGGCTGGCCACGAATGTTGGGTATGCGCCGATCTTTGTCACCATTGCCTTCCTGGATTTGATCGCGGCGGGAGTCCTCTGGGTCTTTTTGCGTGCGCCACAAGAGATGGCGGCTGAAGCAAGCGGGATGGGCGCGCCGGTCCTGCGGGGCCACTAAACAGGAACGCCATCAGCAACCTGAAACTTTCCCGCTGCCGGAGTACTCGGCGGCGGGATTCCACTGAACTGGAGGGCAACATGGCCAAGCCGTTTATGGACGAGGATTTCCTCCTCGAAACCCCGACTGCACTCACGCTGTACCACGAGTACGCTGCGCCGCAACCGATTCTCGATTACCACTGCCATCTCCCACCGGCGGAAATCGCTGGAAACAAGCAATTCCGCAACATCACCGAGATCTGGCTCGGCGGTGACCATTACAAGTGGCGCTTCATGCGCTCCGCCGGGGTGCCCGAGGAGTTCATTACTGGCAATCAGCCAGACCAGGAAAAATTCCGCCGTTTCTGTGAAGTGCTGCCGCTGGCCGTCGGCAATCCGCTTTACCACTGGTGCCATCTCGAACTGCGTCGCTTTTTTGGCCTTGACACCCTGGTCAGCGCCGAAACCGCCGATTCGCTGTGGGACGCCTGCAACGCCAAGCTCGGCACACCCGAGTTCTCTACCCGCAGCCTGATGGTGCGCGCGAAGGTGCGCGCGGTCTGCACGACCGACGATCCCATCGACGATCTGGCGAATCACCAAGCCATCGCCGCCGACAGCAGCTTCACGGTCAAGGTACTGCCCACTTTCCGCCCCGACCGGTCCTTCAACATCGACCGCGCCGAATTCGCGGATTACATCGGCAAACTGGGCGACGTGAGCGGCGTCAGGATCAACCGCTTCGCTGATGTGTTGCGGGCGCTCGATGCGCGTATGGACCACTTCGCCCGGCACGGCTGCCGTCTCTCGGATCACGGCGTGGACGTGACCTTTTTTGCCGAGGCGACCGAAGCGGAACTTGATGCCATCCTGGCGCGGCGGCTGAGCGGCGAGACGCTGACTCCGAAGGAAGTCGAGCAGTACAAGACTGCCGTGCTGCTGCATCTCGGTCGCGAGTACGCGAAACGCGACTGGGCCATGCAACTGCACATGGGCGCGCTGCGCAACAACAATACCCGGATGTTCAAACAGCTCGGCCCCGATACCGGATGGGATTCCATCACTGACAGTCTGGTGGCGAGCAATCTTTCACGCTATCTCGACGCGCTCGACCGCGATGGCTTGTTGCCCCGCACCATTCTCTATTGCCTCAACCCGGCCCAAAACGAAGTGCTGGGCACCATGATCGGCAATTTCCAGGATGGCCGCGTGTTCGGCAAGATGCAGTTCGGTTCCGGCTGGTGGTTCAACGACCAGAAGGACGGCATGATCCGCCAGATGACCGCCCTGGCGTGCCTGGGCAATCTGGGCGCGTTCGTCGGCATGCTCACCGATTCGCGCAGCTTCCTGTCCTATACCCGCCACGAATACTTCCGCCGGATTCTGTGCAACCTGATCGGCGGTTGGGTCGAGAACGGCGAATACCCGCAAGACTGGGCGCAACTGAAGCGGGTGGTGGAAGGCATTTGCTACGGTAACGCCAGCCGCTACTTCGGCCTCGGCACTGACTAGGAAGCTGTATAGATGTAGGGCGGGTTAGCGGAGCGTAACCCGCCTTTAACGGGGATTCGGCCCATGGCGGGTTACGGCTCACGCCTAACCCGCCCTACGATGGGTCTTTGCAAAAACCAACCTATTGATTATGCGAGATAGGTAGGGTACGCAATGCGTACCCTACTGCTCTGATCCTTTGAGGAGGAAATGGATATGCATCTCTATGAAGAGCAATCCCTGGAAAATGCGCCCGTGGACCCATCAGGGATGCCTATCTCTCCCGTTATCCGGCTCCATCCCCACGATGATGTGGTGATCGCGCGCCGCCAGTTGGTCGGCGGCACACGCATTCCCGAGGAAAATCTGGTGGTGGCGGGTTTGATCCCGCCGGGTCACAAGGTAGCGACCCGGCGCATCGCCTCGGGTCAGCCGGTACACCGATATAACCAGATCATCGGCGTCGCCACCCAGGATATTGAAGCCGGCCAGCATGTGCATACCCACAACCTGGCAATGGCTGAATTCACGCGCGATTACGCCTTCTGCGCCGACGTGAAACCCACTGACCCGGTTTCCGCGCCGGCGACGTTCATGGGCATCGCGCGGTCCGACGGGCGCGTAGCCACGCGCAACTACATCGGCATTCTGAGCAGCGTCAACTGTTCCGCCACGGTGGTGCGCGCCATCGCCGACTATTTCCGGCGCGATATTCATCCGGAGGCACTGGCCGCTTATCCCAACGTGGACGGCGTGGTCGCGCTGAGCCACAGCGGCGGCTGCGGCATCGATCCGCAGGGTCCGGGGTTGGCGCTGTTGCGCCGCACGCTGGCCGGCTACGCCCGCCATCCCAACTTCGCCGCCGTGCTCTTCGTCGGCCTGGGCTGCGAGACCAATCAGATCGGCGGCATTTTCCAGGCGCATGGTCTCAAGGAAAACGAACGTCTGCGGGCGTTCACCATTCAGGATACCGGCGGCACGGCGAAAACGGTGGCGCGCGGCATCGAAGCCGTCCACCAACTGCTGCCCGAGACTAATACCGTAACGCGCCAGCCGGTATCGGCCAGCCATCTGACCGTCGGTCTTCAGTGCGGCGGCTCGGACGGTTATTCCGGCATCACCGCCAATCCAGCGCTGGGCGCGGCGGTGGACCTGCTGGTGCGGCATGGCGGCACGGCGATTCTGTCGGAAACGCCGGAAATCTACGGGGCCGAACATCTGTTGACCCGCCGCGCCGTCTCACGCGAAATCGGGGAAAAGCTGATTCAGCGCTTGGACTGGTGGGAAGAATACTGCGCGCGCAACCACGCCGAACTGAACAACAATCCTTCCGCCGGCAACAAGGCGGGCGGGTTGACCACGATTCTGGAAAAGTCGCTCGGCGCGGTCGCCAAGGCCGGCACCACCAATCTGGTCGAAGTCTACGAATACGCCGAACCGGTCACCGCCAAGGGCTTTGTGTTCATGGACACGCCGGGCTATGACCCGATGTCCGCTACCGGCCAGGTGGCGGGAGGAGCCAATCTGATCTGCTTCACCACCGGCCGCGGTTCCGCCTACGGCTGTCAGCCGTCTCCCTCGCTGAAGCTGGCGACCAACACCGCGCTCTGGCAGCGTCAGGAAGAGGACATGGACCTCAACTGCGGCGAGATTCTCGACGGGACGGCCACGATTCAGGACGTCGGCGCCCGTTGCTTCCAGATGATGCTCGACTGCGCGTCGGGCCAGCCATCAAAGAGCGAGTTGCACGGCTATGGACAGAACGAATTTGTCCCCTGGCCGATTTCGGTCGTGACCTGACCAGGCGCATTCATCATCGACGAAAGCTGATTTTGTCGTTAACCGTTCACACCCCCTCCCCCCAACCCCCTCCCACGAGGGGAGGGGGTTGGGGGGAGGGGGTGAATGCTTATATTTTGTCTTTACCAAAAAGAGAGAAACTCCATGAACGTACTGGACGTCATGCGCACTGGCCCGGTCATCCCGGTCATCGTCATCGAAGAACTGGCGCAAGCAGTTCCCTTGGCCAAGGCGCTGGTCGCCGGCGGGGTGCGGGTGCTGGAAGTGACCTTGCGCACCGCCCCGGCGCTGGAAGCGATCCGCCTGATCGCCCGCGAAGTGCCGGACGCCATCGTCGGGGTGGGCACCCTCACCCGTCCCCAGGATTTCAAAGATGCTCTGGATGCCGGCGCCAAGTTCGGTGTCAGCCCCGGCCTGACTCCGGCGATGATTCAAGCCGCTCACGAAACGGGGTTGCCCCTGCTGCCCGGCGTGATGACGCCATCCGACGTGATCGCCGCCCGGCTGGCCGGATTTAGCGAATTGAAGCTGTTCCCCGCCCAGCAGGCGGGCGGCATCGGCATGTTGAAGGCGCTGGGCGGGCCGTTCCCGGATGTGACCTTCTGCCCGACCGGCGGGGTTTCGGTGGAAAACGCCCCGGATTTTCTGGCGCTGCCCAACGTCGCCTGCGTCGGCGGTTCCTGGCTCGCGCCCAAGGCCGCGCTGGTCGCTGGCGACTGGGACAGGATTACCGCGTTGGCGAAAGAAGCGAGCGCCTTGAAGGCGCGTTGATCGCCCCCACCCCAACCCTCCCCCGCGAGGGGGGAGGGAGCCTGAGGAAAAGAAAATGGCTGAATTGATGATCAAATCTGCGGCGGAAGCGAAGTGGGACTGCGTATCCTTCGGCGAAGTGATGCTGCGTTTTGATCCCGGCTTTGGCCGGGTGCGCAATGCCCGTTCCTTCCAAGTCTGGGAAGGCGGCGGCGAGTACAACGTCGCCCGAGCCATGCGCAAGTGCTGGGGCAAGCGTGCCGCTGTGGTCACGGCCCTGCCCAAAAATGACCTAGGCTGGCTGGTGGAAGATTTCATCATGCAGGGCGGCGTGGATATGTCCCATGTCATCTGGCGCGATTTCGACGGTCTGGGCCGCAATACCCGCGTCGGCCTGAACTTCACCGAGAAGGGCTTCGGCATTCGCCCGGCGCTGGGATGCTCCGACCGGGGTCACTCCGCCGCGTCGCAAATTCGCCCGGGGGAAGTGAACTGGGAAAAACTCTTTGGTGAGGAAGGCGTGCGCTGGTTCCAGACCGGCGGCATTTTCGCCGCGTTGGCGTCCAACACCGCCGAAGCCGTGCTTGAAGCGGTGCAAGTCGCCAAGAAGTACGACACGGTCGTCGCTTATGACCTGAACTTCCGCGCTTCCCTGTGGAAGAGCCAGGGCGGCAAGGACGGCGCACAGCGGATCAATCGGGAAATCGCCAAATATGTCGATGTAATGATCGGCAATGAGGAAGACTTCACCGCCTGTCTGGGCTTCGAAGTGGAAGGCGCTGACGAGCATCTGACCCAGATCCAGACCGAATCCTTCGCCAATATGATTAAGACAGCGGTCAAGGAATTCCCGAACTTCAAGGTCGCCGCCACCACTCTGCGCAACGCCAAGACTGCGACGATCAATGACTGGTCCGCCATCGTCTGGTACGACGGCCAGATTTATGAATCGATGAAGCGCGACAACCTGGAAATCTACGACCGGGTTGGCGGCGGCGACGGTTTCGCCTCCGGCCTGGCTTATGGCTTCCTGGAAGGCAAGGGTCCACAAGCGGCTGTTGAATACGGCGCGGCCCACGGTGCGTTGGCCATGTCCACGCCGGGCGATACCTCCATGGTGCGCGTGGAAGAAGTCGAAGCGGCGATGAAGGGCAAAGGCGC
>Ga0209507_1000591_pt1 | contig 37977 bp, 26 predicted proteins | sample AD_UKC028_MetaG_FD_184414 | JGI IMG/M metagenome (GOLD analysis project Ga0209507, IMG submission 184414) | Active sludge microbial communities of municipal wastewater-treating anaerobic digesters from USA - AD_UKC028_MetaG (SPAdes) (version 2) | ecosystem: Engineered > Bioreactor > Anaerobic >...
TCCGCCTGTTCCGTTGCCCGGCCGGGCATCTTGCGGAGGTCAATATACAACTGCGGATCGGATACGACACGGAGCCCCTTCACCTCCTGCGAGAACTGAAAAACCCCGACATCCTGCGGGACGATAAGCAACAGATTCTCATTCTGCTCCACCGGATACAGGCCATGTTGTTCCGGGGCGTCGGGTATCCGCTCGACGAAGGCCATCCATTTATCGGGGATCCCATACGGCGCCCGCAGCAGTGCCCCACTCCATCCGGTAAAGGCGTAGGGGATCTTCAGCTCGCGGAATATCTTTCCGAGACGATCAAGCCCCTCCTCATAGGTCGTCGCATTGAAGGCATAGCGCAACTGCTGATGACGGTCGAAGCGGTAATGTTCCGCCCAATCGGAGAGAAGCCGTCCATGATCTACCACCCGAAGCTTTCTTTCCTCAACCCTGATGTAGCCGGAGCGCTGCAGTACCTTCTGCTGAATGCTCAAGTACCCCTGCGTGACGCCGGTAGCCTTCGCCAGTTCCACCTGACTCCAATCATGGTCAGGCTCGGAAAGAAGCGCACGCACGATGCGGGAGGCCTTCATAGGGAACGGGGTGCCTTTGACGGCCGGGCGCCCCTTGCGAGTCTCCTCTATGAATCGTTCATACCGGAAGCCCGGTATGCGGATGAAGCCGTTCCCCTTCCCGTCAAGGACATTGATCCCCGCCTCCCGGCATTGATCGAACAGCCCCCGGGAGAGATTAACCGGCACCATGATCGGGTGAATACCCTCCGCCTGATGCGGTCGGAGAAGAGCGAGGATATCTTCGCTCAGGGAAGGGATCAGGTATGATAAGGAAAGGAAGTTGATGGTGATGTTCGACGAAGGGACACGGATAGAGGAAGAAGACACCTGCTCAACGACAAGCCCCTCCTCATTCAGCAACTTGCCCAAGAAAGATTGGGCGGTTAGGATGGCGGCATCCCCGTTCTTCATGAGTCGATTATATGCAGATGGGCAGCATTTGTAAATAAAAATGTTGCCCACAGAGTAATGTTTGTGTGCCGACAGAGGCGATACGGTCAAAGTGGCCATCCGTAACGGTTCAAACTGACCACCCCTACTCCACCCCATAGAACTTGACACCTTTCTTCAAATCATAGAATATATCCAGAACCTATGGGGACCCGCATGAACAAATCAGACCTTGCTAAGATCATCGCCGAGAAAGGACAGCTCAGTACCCGCAACGCCGAGACCTTCGTGAACCTCGTTTTCGACGCCATGTCGAACGCCCTCATGAAAGAGGAACGCATCGAGATACGAGGCTTCGGCAGCTTCACGATACGGCATTACGACGCCTACGAAGGCCGCAACCCGAGAAGCGGAACACCGACATCCATCCCTGCCAAACGCCTCCCCCACTTCAAGGCAGGCCGCGACATCACCGATCGCATCAACAACCGATAGAGGCACCCATGTCAATGACATTTGCCTTCGTCACCAAGAACCGTGTCGGCAAGCCCGACGAGAAGCAGCGCGCGGCTCTTGCCGCCTTCATGACCGCGCACGACATCAAACCAGAGATCATCGAGGATTCCTACTCCAAGAAGAAACCGTGGCGCCAGAGAAAGGCACTCGTTGCTCTCGTTGAGAAGACGGCCGCCGGCGATACCATTATCTTTCAGTCGATCGAACACCTCGGAAACAACACCCCCGACCGGATAGCACTCCTCTCCGAACTCATGAAACGTAAAGTCATCGTCCATCTCATTGCCGAAGGCCTCGTACTGAAGAACTTCTCCGATGAAGGGATAGCCCTCTTCGCTCTCTTCTCGGCGCTCCTTGCCCCCGAGAAGAAGACCCCCGGCCGGAAGCCCGGCCGACCAGCGAAGAAGAAACGCGGTCGTCCCGCCAAGAGAAAACCCGGAAGGCCGCCAAAGAAGAAGCCCGGCAGACCGCCGAAGAAGAAACGGGGCCGCCCCGCGAAAAAAGAAAAACCGATCAAGCCCATCAAGAAGAAGATCGGTCGGCCGAAGCTGAAGAAAAAACCGGGTCGTCCGCCGGCGCGCAAAAAACGGGTGAGCAAACTGCAGCAGCAATTCAATGAACAGGTTCCTACCATCCGCACCTATCTCAAAAACCATTTCTCAGTCAAGACCATTGCCGATATGCTTGAGATGCCCTACATGCCCTTGCTCAAGCTCATCCACAAGCACCCCACCCTTTCAGGGATCGTGAAGAAGAGAAAATAGTTTCTTCCCCTCCCCTACTGCCGGTCGCCTTAACTCGTAGCGACATGAATCAACAGCGGCGGACGCGATGCCCTACAAAAAAGACAAAAACAGAACAAACTGAAGATTTGTCTTGACAAGGCTATGCCCTACAAGTAATATCCAAACCAAACATGATGAGGAACGCCATGTACGAACAGATCACACAGATCGCGGAACAGGAGCGAGAAGAAGCGAAGGCGCTGGAGAAGCTCCTGCATGACCGCAGTTTGAACTGGGCCGAGGAACGGACCAAGAGAAAGGAACTGCGCATATTGAAGGAGGATATCGCCGTTCTCGAAACGGCCCTCCGCATCTACCGGAGAATGCGCCATGCTTAGATACTCATCTCTCACTTGGCTCACGGTACAACACGATCAGTGGTCCGAAACACTCGACATCTACGAGCGTCGTCTCCAGAATGCCGTTCAGGGATATGTCTCATACAAACGGCGTAACGGGCATATTTACTGCTACCTGCAAAGACGGGCCGGCGACAGGATCGTCTCTTTATACCTCGGCATGCAGGGAGATAAAAAGGTGCTCGATGCCCGGCGGGCGATCGAACAGCGCAAGGAATGGGAAACGGCATACCGCGAACTCGACCGCGAGGTCGCGATACTCCGCAAGATTATCCAAACCGTCGTGGCTCGAATCGAGAAACGCATCGCCCGACGGAAAGACCGCTCTATGAGCGAATACGAAACACACATTCTGACACGATGGGGACACCATGCAACAGAACGCGCAGCTTGATAAAGACCTCTATCCGGTCCTCAAGGAACTTCAGGACCGGAAAGCACTCGAACACCTCGTCCTCATCGGCGGACAGGCGTTCAATTGCTACTATTATACTTTTAAGGAAAGTACACTGAGGCCGAAGAGTACCACCGATGCCGATTTCTTAATTCCGCATCCGCATCGAAAGATCCGCGGACATGTCAACATTCACGATATCCTGACCGGCATGGGTTTCTCGGAAAGAAAGACCGACTGGCACCATCGAATACTTTCGTATGAGAAGGACAAATTCGATGTCGAGTTCATCTATCCCGCTTTCAAGGAAAGCCATGGCCGCACTGAACCTATCCCGTCGCTCGGCATCAACGCGGTGGCGCTGAACTACCATCAGGGCTACAGCAAGTACCGGATGGAGGTCACCTACCGCGAGGTCCGGTTCTTCATACCGGAGCCCGAGGCCTTCCTCTTCGTGAAGTACATCACCAGCCAAGGGCGGAAGAACATCGAGAAGAAGATGAAGGATCTCGACACCGCGCAGTCAATGGCGCAATTCGTCGCCGCATCCAAGGAACGGATGAACCGACTTGTCGTGATACTCAACGACACCGAGGTCATCCCCTACGCATGGAAGAAGAAGTTCTTCGGCATTATTGAGAAGCAGGTCCCCGACTTCCATAAGAAGGTGCTACTTTTGGACAGCGAATACGCCGCAAAACAGTACGGCGAAAAGATCGGCAAGCAGTTCAGTGCAAAGGAACTCCGCGCACTGGCACAGGCTGAAGCGGCGCTTTGCAAAGGCCACTTCGAGAAGTACCGGGAACGGATCTACGAAGCGGTCCTTGAGGGGAAGGATGTCTCCCGGATGTCCCTCTTTGTCAACCACGAACTCACCAACCAGCGCCGGGCGAAGGCCACGAAGATCAGTAAGGAGAAAGGAACACCATGAAAAAGTTAGAGAAGCCTGTTATGAAAATGGAAGCCAAGATGGTCAAGGTCGGCAAGGAATTCTATCTCATTATTCCCCCAGAGATCATCAGTAAGATGGACTGCGATACCTTCGACATGCAGTGGGACAAGGAGAAAAAGGTGTTGACCTTCACGCCGGCGAAAAGCAAAAAGGGGAAAGACACTTCCACTAGCAAGAAAAAGAAAATGTCCAAAGCCGAAGAAAAACAACTACTCGCCGACCTCCGTTCGGGGAAAGTCGGCTTAGTGGATGATCCGGAAGAAGAGGCGGAGCTCCTCGCGGCCTTTGAGAGAGGCGAATTCAAGCCGCTCTCGGCCGCTGAAAAGCGCAAAGCCATGCAGGCTGCCGCTGAAACAGTGGCTATAATGAAAAAGAAGCCGCTGTTGAAGTACAAGGGATACCTTGGCACCTATAAGCACGATAGGAAGGCCAAGATGTTTCATGGCGAAGTGATCTGCATAAGGGATGTCATCACCTTTCAATCAGCCGTCGAGACGGACATGGAGAAAGCCTTTCACGACTCCATTGACGACTATCTTATCTTTTGCGCCAAGAACGGTCACAAACCGAACAAAACCGACAAAAAGATTTGGTGGGAGTCTCTGACAACCGCTTCCGTAGACTTCATGTCCAAACGAAAGCAGCCGGGCCTATAAAGAAAATCATATCACCTCGCCTTCTGTAGATAAAAGAGAAAAAGTATACTTAAATAAATAAGTATGTATTTACATAAATACTATAAACGCTTTTTCGTTGTAGAGCAAAAATGCCAATATCGCGAACAACAATATTTATTTACATACATATTTATTTATGTACTTATGTACGCACGCACATGTTTACATAAATACTTTTACAGAAATCTTGACATTTATTTACATACATATTTAATTATGTACATGCGTATGTGCGTATTTACATATTTACTTACATAGCTGAGGGAGGTAAGCGGATGATCATCACTGTGGGAAACACCAAGGGCGGGACCGGCAAGAGTACCATTGCCACCACACTCGCCGCCCTCTATGCGGGAAAGAAAAAGAAGACGCTGCTCATTGATGCCGATGTGCAGGGCTCCAGCATGTTTTTCTCGGAAGCGCGAGCGGAGGATCTTCCGGCCTTCTCCGCGATGGCAAACACAACCAACAAGATCCACAAGGCCATTGGGTCGTTCGATCACGATGTCATCATCATCGACGCTGGCGGCCGGGACAGCCAGCCCTTCAGAAGTGCTCTCATCGCTTCTGATCTGCTCATCATTCCCGTTACCCCGAGTCCGGTCGATCTCTGGAGTACCGAGGATGTATTCAAGATGCTCGAAGAGCTGCGAACCGCCAAGGATATTAAAGCGGGGATTCTCCTTAACATGGTGCAACCGGGCGTCAGCATCACCAATGATGTTCTTGAGATTCTCGGTGAATACGCGGAAAAGTATTCACTCTTCCTCTTCCAGTCCATGATTTATTTCCGCATTGGGTTTAAGGAAGCCTTCGCGGAAGGTTGTTCGGTGACCGAGATGAAAGGGGAAAAATTCGCTAAGGCATCAGCGGAGATACTGGACTTTTATAGGGAGGTGAACCATGCGGTTCGATAAAAGCAAGTTGAAGCGGCCCCATGCGGACAAGGCGTTAGAGAAGTTCATCCACAATGCGACAGCCGATGCCGCGCTAAAGCCCAAGAAAGGGGAGGAGAAGAAGGTAAAAGCTAAAACTGTCAAGAAGCCGGTTGCGCCCAAAGCTCCCGCGAAGCCTAAGTCGGCACCGAAAGCAAAGCCGGAGTCGAAGTCAACACCGATCCGGAAGCCGTTGTCCCAACAGGCAAAGCCTGAAGTCAAGGCTCCATCGTTAGCACCTAAACCACTGATCGAACCGCTTCTGCCTCCCGTCGCTGTTGTGCCGCCGGTAACGGTCACTTCTATGTCAATGGAAAGCCCGCTCATCCTTCAGAACGATATCAAAAACGCAGTTACCTTAAACCTATATCACAATCTCTTTAAGAGCTTCAAGGCACGCTGTCAAGAACGGGGAAAAACGCCTTCGGACCTTATCAATAAATTCATGACAGATTATCTCGGCGCCTGATTTATTTACATACATATGTATGTATAGTATCCAGGGGAGCTATATCTAAGCGGTTCTTCGTCTTTCCTCAAACACCTTGACCCGGTTGGCCACGATAGCTACACCCATGACCTTTTGGGATAGCCCTGCGGCCTCAGCCATCTCAGCGGCCCGTGCATCTACCGTAGCTTTCTCTTTTTCGGAGAGTTTCTTCCACCATTCATCAAAAGCCTGACGCTCTCGATCGGCGGTCGACTCTTTCTCTTTCTCCTTCAGCTTTTTTGCCCGAAGCAGTTCTTTGGACTGTTCGTCGGCCGTCCGGGAAAGACGAAGACCCTCACCGAAGTCCTTCAGGAGTGCGCTAGGCAGCATTCCACCGAAGTCTCGGGCATTCTTTCGGCAGTATTCGATGTTGGAGGAAACATACTCGGCCCCTTTCTCTTTCAGGTAGCGGGCGACGAGCGCCTGTATCGACTTGGTCCGGCTGACCGCCGGTATGAGATCCATAAGTCCCGTCAATTCTGCCGGTCCATCGAGGGGAGGGGAGTCCTTTGGCTCCGCCTTGGCATCAAATATCGTTGCCTGCCGATCGTCATAAGTCACTTCGATGATCTGTATCTCCTCATGTCCCGTTTCTTGTATCTGTTCTTCGTTCCGTTTCCGTATCGCCTGTACCCGGGCCGATGCGGTCGCTCCTTCAAAGAAAAAGATGATGTCGGTATCTTTAACGCCGCCGCTCCGGCTCAATTGGAAATCGCCGATGAGCCCTTTTATCTTCAGTTCCTGTGCCGCCTTCTCGATGGACTTGATGGAGCCGGAGACATTCTTGTCCTCCCAGGAGAGGGGGATACGGCTTGCGATGAACCGACAGGAGCGCCGGATGGTGTCGCTCTTTTCCCGACCGCGCCACTTCTCGATGAGGAGGTACATCTTGCGGGCCGTCGCGTTCGCGATATCTATGAGCTTCTCGGCGTCGTAGTTGAGATAGCCTTTGGAAAGGATGTTCCGCTCGATGAAGTCCGACAGCTCGACGATGACCACCTCTTTCATGTTCGCCTTGATGCGTTCCTTGTAGTCGGCGCGGTCTTTGGTGCTGATGTTTTCGACCTTCACGATGCGGGCATACTGCAGGATCTTTATGAGCTGAGTGTCGCTCATCCTTTTCCGGTCCTCGGCATTATAGAGGATGTTGCTGCACTTGATGCTTGTGCCCTGCAACCGGAAGATGCTCTCCTTCACGCGGTCATAGTCCTTGGTGGAAACGCCAGCGCCGGCCAGCTCCAGCAGTTCGTAGATGGTCGTTACGATGCGTTTGCGGTCATAACGGCGATAAAGACGAAGGATGGCGTAAAATATCTTCTCGTCGAAGTCCTGCGGTATCTTGTGGCCTGACTCCTCTTCCTGCGAGGGGGTCACCTGCATGTAACTCGTCCCGGAGAACGAGTACTTTTTGGAGACATTCTTCCCGATACGGTCGTCCTTGGTGAAGAAGGGGAGTTCGATGAAGTTGAACTCATACTTGATGAGCGAATCGTCCTTCTCAAGATTGTAGCGCTCCTCTTCGACGACGATCTTGGGAAGCTTGATGGACTCGGCCTTGTAGCCCTCATCCGGCTTGGTGACGGGCAGTTTCGACTCGGTCTCTTTTTTCTTAGCCATCGGTTTCCTCAACTCACGGGATATCGGGGTTCCAGCCGATACGGCGAGAGAGCCGTTAAATAACAAGCAGTTATGAGATGGAGCTTTCTGCGAGACATGAAATGCTTCCCCCGTTCTTCAATGCACTCTATCGGGGTTCCATCCGAATTGCAAGTTTTTTGTCGGGTATCCAGCAGAAAAGGTCGGGGTTCTATCAGAAAAGAGGGGAGGGATACCGTGGTTCGAGCCGAAAGTATCGGGTCTCCAACAGAAACACTATCGTGTTTCTAGCCGATCCGCGCGAGACCATCGTGGTTCCATCCGGCAGGTATCGGGGATCCATACGAGAAGCATCGGGGTTCCACCAGAAACAATGTCGGGGATCCAGCAGATGAAGTATCGTGGTTCGTCCCGATAAAATATCGGGGGTCCATCCGATGCTCTCCTACTATATAGTAACTACATTAACAATCTAAAGAAGAAAGAACAACTACAACAAGGACCCTTCTCTGGCGCGCGCGAAATTTAATTTAATGCCGGCGGAGCCGGCGGCCGACCCAGCGCGAGGATCGCGCTCGGCGCCAACGGCGCCAGGAGATAGTTCTCCCATCTCCCATGGCAAGGGCATAGGTGCGTGGCATTCGTCGCGTAGCGGGGAAATACGAAGACCAACAGCATCTTTGTTCGCCTGCGAGCCGTAGCTTTAGCGAAGGCTCGCGCGAAAACAGAAACCCCCCTAATTCGGATAGGATCGCGGCTACGCCGCTCCTATCCCCAACCCACCTGCTTACGCTAAAGCTACAGCAGGCACATATCTCCTACACCCATCCCAAAGAACCATACCTATTCAACCAACTCGGATGGGATCGTGCCTGCGGCACTCCCATACCCAAAACACCTTGACCTCGCTACGCTCGGCTCAAGGCACTATCTTCATGAACTACCGGAACGCTTCAAAGGGCCCACAAAAATAATTATCACAAAAAGGGAAAAAACATCCTCAACTCTACGGAGCGACGATGCGGGGCCGACGGCCACGCGATACCGTGATTCCACCCGATGCGCCGACCGCTGCAACTCGCGGCCGGCGAGGATCGAGACTGTTCAGGAGGGTGGGGGACCGATACCGGACCTCCATCCGATCCCGAGCGACGAACCTCAGTCGGCAACGCCCCGGAACCCGGAACTCCATCCGAACCAGCGCGCCGGTTTGGGTCCTTCCCCGATACCGGCACAGAAAACCCGGACATCCACCCGATGGATCGATGACGCGGCCAGTATAGCGATCCTGACCGCGCCCTTTTCACGGATATCAGAACATGCCGAAAACACAGAGGAAAACACCGTTCTATAACCCGACAAAACAACCCCTTTCCGACTTCGATGAAAATGGAATCCGGTCAAGGTGGCCACCCGTTCCGATCAGGCTGGCCGGATGTTCCGGCCCAAACTGACCACTCCCCAACTGCACAAAAGGACAAAATGTCATTCAGGAGTTCGGATAACAGTTTATAATCTCAAAAGAAGTTCTGTTTTTCAACCTCCCATTTTTCAGGATGGGAACCTTACCGTTTATGCCCGATGTTCAGGATCGTGGCCATGCTTCTTGGTGGTGACCGGTAGGGGAGAACAGCGATTTGCCTTTTCAATCCGCTCCCGCTATACTGCCCCCGGATTGGAGGAACGATGAAGCCCCTGCTCAAAGACATCTACCAGCGGATCGATCGCGCGGCACTCCTCGCCGAACTCAATCCCGAGAGCGCCGGCGACCATCTCATCCTCACCTGTCCCGGCTGCGGAAAGAGGGAAGCCTTCCTCTACCTCAACTCCCACATCATCATCTGCAACCGCCAGAACAGCTGCGGCTACAAGAAGAGCCTCTGGGACTGGACCGCGGCCCGTTACGGCTACGGCCAGAAGGAGACCTTCGCGCACCTTGCCCGCCTCGCCGGCATCACCCTCGACGCCGACACCGGCGATTCCCGCGACCCGTCGCTCCTCCTGCGCTCCACGCAGAAAGCGTGCGTCAAGGCGCTCTACGATATACCCAACAACGCGGCGCTCCATTACCTCCGGGAGACACGCCACTGGAGCGACGAAGAGATCCGCGCCTCCGGCATCGGGTATCATCCGGGGCTCGAAGAATTGAAAGCAGCCCTGGCGACCGATCATTCGCCCGAAGAGATCTCTGCGCTCCCGCTCATTGCGACCAAACTCTTCTCGACCCACTACCGGCTCATCATCCCGTACCACCAAAACGGTACCATTGCCGGCTTCATCGGGCGCCTCATCGAGGACCAATCCGACCAACCCAAATATCGCTTCCCGAAGAACGCCAAGGTTCCGCTCGTCAACTTCGAGCCGGCCGCAGAGGTGACGATCGTCGAGGGGATCCTCGACGCCCTCCTTGCCCGCGTCCGGGGGATACCAAATGTGTTCGCCAGTTGCACCAATAAGTTGAGCGGCGTTCAACTCGACACCCTCACCGCGAACCGGAACACCGTGAAGCGGATACGGCTCCTCTTCGACAACGACCCCGCCGGAAAGAAAGGAACATTCACCTCGATCATCAAACTCCTCGGTGACGGCTTCACCGACATCAGAGTAGGGCAGCTGCCCCCCGAATACAAAGACCTTGAAGAATATCTCTCCAACACAAAAGCAATCACCCTCGACGCCATTCCCTTCTTTCCTTATTATGAATGGCTCGCCATCCACTACCCGGTCAATGGTCCGACACAAAAGTAGGGAAGAGGGATTCATCCCAAAAACAGACGCGCACAATTTTTCTTGAAATCCGTTCGGTAACAGATTAGCATACGTCGAACCCGATCTTCTAAACAACGGAGGCCTACATGGTTAAGTACAAATCGCCCACCATCGAGACAGCCCGCATTTCCTTTGAGATCAGCAAAGAACTGTTCGACATCATCCAGCAACAGAAGACCGAGATCAAAGAAAAAGACTACCCCTTTGAACACGACTGGGAAGCAGCAATCAAGAAAGAAGTCGCCGCTATGAAAAAGGCGATCTCTGTTCAGAACGGCGAAACCCCGAAGAAGAAAGCCGAGAAGAAGTAGAGTAGGGGATCCATGCTGAAGCCGAGTGACCGTCACCACGCCCTCAAGACCATGCGCAAGCATTATTTCTCCAGAACAAGATTCGGCTACAAAGGAACCGGCATCGGCTTCTTCAGACAACACCGTAGCTATTCATGCGGACACCCTGGATGCTTCTGTTGTACTTACGAAGCCGTCCTGAAACGCAAGAAGATCAAGAAGACCCGCGTCGCTTCCCGCAAGATCATCGACCGCGAACTTGCGGAGGCAACGTGATGAGAACGCCTGCGTGCTACGCACTCGGCTCTATGGGGTTAGGAACGGTCGCATGGTCGACGCTTTGCGCCGACCTGCTCCCTCGGGTCCAAATAGTGGCGGCGGCTCGGCCTACCGGCCAACCCCCCGCCCCATTTAGACCACACCTGTTGCGACGCTTCGCGTCATATCCCTTAGTATTCCAAGTTACTGTGATTAGGTACCGTAGTGTCATAAAGGCGCATATACGACACTATACCGACACAACACTAGCAAAATGGAGTTTGTTATGGCACTCAAGAAACAACGACACAATATTTGGTTGACGGCGACCATATCCGATGTAATTAAGGCGCGTGCCGATGCACCATCGAAGAAATCAACGACGATAGAAGACCTCATACAGAAAGGCCTTCGCTGGGAGAAAGAGCATGGAGACAACGCGACATTAAAGGTAGCGGCAACAAAGCCTGTCGATCTTGAACCGATACACCAAGAACTCGCCCGAATCACCACGCACCTCGTTACCATTCAGGAACAACAGAAACAAGCGGCGGTAGTAAAAGAAACGCATAATACAATACAGGAGAATGCAAACAGAACCATCATAGAGGCTACCAAGACAGCCAATAATAATATCTTTGTCATGCATCAACGGACCGAACGAATGGAGAAATATATCCTTGATAAGATACCTTCTATATTGAACTCACAGTTCTTATACACTATCTACCTTTATCATACGTTTATTGAACTGCAAATGAAAAATAAAGTGTTGACTCAGAATGAAATAGATAAAATAAAAAAAATTGTAGAAGAAACATATGACACAAAGAGCATACCGCCAATCAGAGAGAAACCTGAAGAGATAAAGAAATCATAGAAAACAAACAGAAATGGTAGTCTCCATCCATCGGGCGCGCTCAGGAAGTTACTACGAGAAAGACGCCTATTATGCCAAAGAATACGAACAAGCGGAGTTCCAAGGAAAAGGAGCGGAAGAGATCGGCATAGCGGGGGCCTTGTACTCCGAACGACTCTATCAGAAACTCTTTGAAGGTGAATTGCCGGACGGCACACAGATCGCCCGGAAGTTCAGAATGATTGAAGAGAAAAAGGCACCGAACAGTAAAAAGAATCCGGTCGACAATAGCACTGCAGAAGAAGCAGATACCGATAAAAAGAAAGGAGAACTCGTACATGCCGGAGGGCAGGATATCACCTTTTCCGCTCCTAAAAGCGTGAGTATCCTTGCCTTTTGCAGTAATGATGCTCGGGTCAGAAACGACATGCTGACCGCTCACAAAGAGGCACAACGCGAAGCGATCAAATGGCTTGAGAAAGAGTGCGCCGCTGTCAATATCTATAAGGATAGAAAGATTGCCGATACCCAGAAGACCGGGAACCTCATCGTCTCCAGTTTCACGCATGATTCCTCCCGTCCCGTCAAGATGCCCGACGGCACCATCAGCATTGACCCGCAACTACATACCCATTCCATCGTCCATAACATTACCAAGGACAACGAAGGTAAATGGCGCGCCGTCGCCTTCCGCGATTTCTATACCAACAAGATGCTTGCCGGAGCGATCTATCACAACGCCCTTGAACGCAACCTGCACGAGAAAGGCTACGCTACCGAACACAATAAAAACACCACCTTCGAAGTGAAAGGAGTACCTACCGAAGCGATAGAAAAACATTCGCAACGCCGACATACGATAGAGACCTATGCCAAGAAGAACGGCATCGATCTCTCCAACGCAAAACAGATGGCCGATGCGACAAAGAATACCCGTGTCAGCAAGAAAGAAGTCGATACCGATAAGCTGCACGCCGCATGGCGGGAAAGCGGCCGGGAACATCACCTTACCCGGGAGATGTTGACCAGTGATCGCCCCTTTGGGCCGGCGATATCGAGTCAAGAAGTCATCAGACAGGCGACCGACCATACATCCGAACGGAAGGCGGTCCTTACCGAGCGGGAGATCCTGCTGGAGAGTATCCGGCAAAACGGCGGTCACCACACCACCGCAACACTCGAAGCCGGCATCGAGGATATGAAGAAGAGGGGAGAACTGATAGAGACAAGCGACGGCAGGATCGCCACCCAGAAACAGATCGAAGCTGAATGCCGCCTGCTCGCGGCGGTCCGCGACGGCAAAGGAGCGGTCCCCCCGCTCATGAAACCGGAGCAGGTCGATTTCAGCGGGTACCAGCAGCAACGGGGCTTTGAACTCTCCTCAGGGCAGAAGGCCGCCAGCGAAGAGATCCTCACCACCTCCGATCGGTATATCGCCATCCAAGGCTATGCCGGCGCCGGAAAGACCACTTTCCTGCAACACAGCGCCGAACAACTGGCAGCGCGGGGCGACTGTACGGTCCGGGGCTTTGCGCCGAGTGCGGCGGCGGCGGCGGTCCTAGAAAAGGAAACCGGTATAAAAAGTCAGACCATCGACTCGTTTCTTCAGGAAGCAAGGAACCTGACCCCGGAACCGGGCCACCGGGAAGTATGGATCATCGACGAAAGCTCGATGCTCTCCTCCCGCAAAGCGGCCGAGGTGGCCTCCATCGCCGACCGCATGAAAGCGCAGGTCGTTTTTCTGGGCGATACCAAACAGCTCTCCTCGATCGAAGCGGGGAACCCCTTCGAGCAGATGCAGAAGCACGGTATCCGCACGGTGGAAGTCACCGAGATAAACCGCCAGCAACTCTCGGCGCGTGACGCCGCCAAGATGGAGAAGGCGGGCTACTCAAAAGAGGAGATCGCCGAACGACAGGCAAAAGCCGAGAAATATCAGGAAGCCGTCTACGATGTCTACAAAGGCGACATGAGAACGGCTCTTGAGAAAGTCGACATCGTAGAGATCCGCGACGCGCGGGAACGCGGCGAAACACTGGTCAAGGACTACTTCAAATACCGGGACGCCGATAAAGACGACCCCTCCAAATCGAAAGACACCCTTATCGGCACGAGCCGCAACGACCGCATATCCGAACTGAACGGCCATATCCGCGACGAGATGAAAAGCTGCGGCGACCTGCAGGGCGAAGAACAACACTACAGTACCCTGAAGAGCAAGGGACTGACCGATGTGGAAGCCCGCCAACCCAAGAACTACCAGAACGGAGACATCGTACAGTTCCGGGCGGCCGACAAAGACAACGGCATCGGCCGGGGCGCCTACGGGACCGTGACCGGCCGCGACGAGAAAGCCGGAACCATAACGGTGCAACTCAAGAGCGGCGAAGAGACCACGGTCTCTTTGACCGTGAAGGAAGTTCATACCCGCGATATGACCCCGGAGAGCAAGCGGGACGCCGCCTCGTACCGTGCAGGGGAGAGCCTGACCTTCAACCGCAACTATCCGAGCATCGGCATCGTTCGTGGCGACTCCTTCACCATACAGGCCGTGCAAGGAGATACTGTACATCTGGCAGATAAAGAGGGCCACCTGAAAGAGTGGCCCCCGTCCCGGGGACCCGTCGGCGGCTATGCCGTCAGCGTGGGACAGGAGAAGAGCCGGGCGGCCCCCCTGTCAGTCTACCATAAAGAAGAGATCTCCCTACAGGCCGGGGACCGCATCCGCTTTACCGAGAATATCGGCAATACCGTAAAGACGGCGGTCGGCATGACAAAGACCCGCGAGTTTGTGAACGGTACCAGCGCCAAGGTACTCAAAGTAGGGGAGGGAAAAGCGCTGATCGAGTACGAAGGCCACCGCCGGACCATCGACCTCACGGACGAGAAATACCAACATATCAAGTACGGCTATGCCGCTACCTTCCACGATCTGCAGGGGCAGACCGGCAACCGCATCCTCATGGATGCCGACACTCAGAGAGATAGGATGCTCCTCGGCGAGAAGACCGGCCTCGTCGGCCTCACCCGCGGCCAGCACGAAGCCATCGTCTACACCGACGACCGGAAGAACCTGCCCGAGGCCCTCGGCAAGAAACAGGGACAGGAATATGCCCTCACCGTGAAACCGGTCCCGGTAAAAGAGGCGGAAAAGCCGCGTCCCGTCGCCATACCGCCGGACTACCGGCAGTTGGCTGCCGGGATGAAAGAGATCGAGCACTCAGCCGATCATAAGTACAACATCGACACAGCCGACATGAAAACCATCCAACGAGTGGAGTACCGGACAGTCGCCCCGGAGACACCGACGGACCTGCGCAAAACGCTCGAACGGATGGATTCTCTCGTCGAACGGAAACAGGAAAAGACCATACCGATGCAGGAAGCCAAGCCATCCCCGCCGGAGCAGTCGGGAGAGAAAGAGGCGAAAGAGGCGGCAGCCGCAGCACAGAGGCTTCTTGAGCAGCAGCAGGAAGAAATCAGGACAAGGGAACAGAACGAACGGTATCAGCTTGCATTGAAGAAAAAGACAAAATTCAATGAGAAATTCAAGCCGAAAGAACCAAAGAAAGAGATAATACCCAAAGAAGACTTAGAAATAACGAAATCTGGGGGGATAGAGCGATGAGCGATGAAAACAAAGAGATCCTCATTGAACTGGTCAATGCAACGGAACTCATGTCACGAGTGGCCGATGCCGTCAATGAGGCGGTAGACTCCCTGAAAAATGTCCGACGAGACACGGCCGCATCTCTACAAAAAAGTGGAGCGGATATAGGGACAGCGGCGGCAACAGCAAAAGCGGCGGCGGAAGAAGCGCGAAAGGTGGTGGCCAGCGCCGCAGGAGAGATGAAGGCTGTGGCTGAGAAAATGGAAAAAGCGACCAATGCACATATCGCGGCAACCAAACACAAGCCGCCGATCCACAGAAGCACATGGGTGCTCGTCGTGGTTCTGTCTCTGCTGGTTATCCTTCATGTGGCTCACCTTATATTCACGCCCACAAGCTCTGGGTCGAACGAAAAGGTTGCTGTTTATGCTCCGGCACCGTTCGATTGCATGCAGGTACAGTGGCGTTGGGACGGCCCGTGGGGTCACATAGTGAAAAACTCATGGGTAGAGGACAAAGACGAAAAAGGCAGAAAACTTGGTGATGGTTGGGGAAAGTTCCTTTGCATGCCGGGTTGTGAAGAGCTCTGCAAGCCGTGCCTCAAGAAAGATGCTGATGGTTGGTGTATACCCGCTGATTCTCAGCAGCCATAGGAAGCCTGAAAAATTAGAGGTGGCCGAAGAGGGGAGATCGGCCTCTTTTCATATCTCTTGATGTCCTCGTCAGCAACCGCTGTCGTAGCAGTCGCCGGTATCCCAAGCGGTGCAGGTGCTGTTACATATCGCCGTGCCGCTGTCCCACTGTTGCGGATCGAGTAACGCACAGTCTTCGGTGTTCCCATCGCAGAATTCGCCCGGCTCGATGATGCCGTTACCGCAGACGCTCGGCACTTCATTGTTCGTCGAGAGCTTTACCTTGTTCCCGTCGGGGATGTAGACCCAGCCGTTGTATAGGTAGTTCTCCTGCATCTCGCGCATGTCGCCGTTGAGCTCGAAGTAGTCGAGATCGGTGTTCGGCAGGCCGACGAAGCGATACTCGTAGCCGTCGCAGGAAAGGTAGAACGCTTCGTGATCGGTCGTCAGTTCTCCGGTCGAGCAGTACGGATAGTCCCACGCCTTCCGGGTGAGGGTGGCGGCGTCGCGGATGTCTATCCCGGAATCCCAGAAGGCATCCCAATACATCGCCAGTTCGCCGTTTGCGATGGCGAAGTCCATGGTCGAGCCGATGTTCACATAGGCGACGCGGGCAAAGTTGGTCGTACTGCGGATGTTGATGCCGTTGTCGTCACCGACATAGAGATTGCCGTTATAGAGCTGGATGCGGTACTGGTAGTTGTAGGACCCGGTGCTGTAGAAGGAACCGATGATCGAGAGGGTGTCGGGATTGGCAGTGTTGAGTTTGTAGAGGCCCTTGCTCGTCGCGGCGTACATGATATCGCCATCGGCTATTTCGAGGTCGTAGACGATCCGGTTGCTGGTAGAGAAGGTCGACTTGAGGACCATCGCGTTCGGGTCGGAGATGTCGTAGACCTTGATGGCGCTGCTCGTCCCGACATAGAGCCGGTTGCCTTTGCCCGCTACGCTGTAGACGGTTGTGCCGATGGAGTACTGCTTGTACCACGGGTGGGTGAAGGGAGTGCAACCGCTTACCATGGTGCCGCCCTTGATCGTACCGTTGTCTTCCAGCAGACAGTAGGCAACTTCATATTCGATCCCACCAATATCGGGAACTGCGATTTCAGTGATCGTCGGTTGAGATTCTGTAGCAAGGTTAAATTCCATAGCCGTAGTTGTCTTGGCTCCCTCCTCAGTATATATGTTGTACATCATCAGAATGCCATCAATCTCGCGCATTATCAATTTGGCAGTATCCGCTGTGGTCAGGTCAACTTGGATCGTTGTCCATGTGGCGTTCTGCGTGTCGGCAAGATTGATCCTGCGCATTTCCTTGATTTGAGCACCATTTAAACTTTGTCCCCCAATTAGATAGAGCGTATCATCTGAAACATAAGTGTTGATAATCTGTCGTGCGGCAGGTTTTTGATCTATGGGTATCACCAATTCAACAAAGGTATTGCTGTTGGCCTCGAAGGTGTAAATATCCATTTTTCCTGAATCGTTGTTGGTAAGGATTATTAGTTTCCCAGCAACAGAAACGAGTTTAATGTTGCCAATATCCGGCGGAATGATAGCGACTTGTTCCATATGAAAATTGCGTCCGTTCTCGTTTCTAAGCAAACGATATAATTTGGGAGCATACATCGGCCCATCTTCGACACCGGCAAAATAGATCGTATCGTTATGGACCGTAGCTGTAGAATGATCCAGAGAAAAAGCTGCATAGTTGTCAATCAATCCGAGTTGATGCCAATCGCCACTTTGTCCAAAGTTGACAGAAAAAGTAGTTTCGCCAGGCAATGTATGATGGATGGCATAGGTAACTCGGTCATCTCGTTGAATGAGTTGAGTTGTTTCTTTGGGTAGAAGTTTTCTAGCGGCATAGAAAGAACCTTCGGGGGTAACGCCCGTTCCCATGACAAAGGGGGTCTCCGTACTATAATCAACAGCCTTGACTACTGACGGAGCCGCATTTGCCCAATCGACTTTTATTCGTAGTCCGACATCTGTCGTAAGGGAATCCGGACTTATACCTATGTAACGAACCTCGATGGCTTTTTCTGTTAAACGAGTTGAGCGCGCATACTGATTGTCTCGATTGTAAAAATAATTTGAATTAATTTGGTCGCCTATCATATATTGTTGTCCATCCATCTCTGTGACGAAATTGGAAGAAAGGGTGTAGTAAAAAGGGCTGCCTCCTGCTCTTTTCAGCGAGTTGCACAAATCACTTAATGGCGTGGGATTACCACATTGGTACATTGCCCAAGCATCTATACGCCAGTTCCAATAGACTTCTGGAACAGCCACAGAGAAAAACTTCATTCTCGACAACTCGATGGTGTCGCGATAACCCGCTTGTTCAAGTTCGGCAATCGTGTTTTTAAAGGTAAGATTTTTCGCTTCTTGCAAGTTGTCTTTCCACGATACATGTTGCCACATTTGACGATTGAGAACCTCATTGTATGGATAGAGGTCACCTCCATGACTGTATCCAAAGGTTACCGGTTCCCCCTCAACATTAGCCGTGCCATTTGTGCAGTAAGCATTATTGCCCCAATTTATTGTATTGGGATCACATTCGCCGGTATCGGGATCAATCGCACAATATTCATTTTGATCAAGTCCACAAAAATGAACCCTATGATTCGAAGCGTAACCACCAAAGGGATTTGTACCTACCATTGAACTCTTATTCCACTTAGCTCCATTAAGTACAAGGTCTTGCACCACTCCCTTCACAAGTTCTACAGCAAATATTTTTTCATTGTACCATGTTGTGCTCGTTGTATAGCCATGTTGTGGCGATGAAGAGTTCTCTGAATATTCGTCACAGGCATCACCTATACCATCTAGATCTTGGTCGGGTTGCCAATAATATTCGGACTCTACATTGCCAATGTTTTCCCAGTAACCGTTTCCTAGCACTTGAGCACCCCTAATGATGAGTTCTGAAAGGGGATAATAGGCCCACTCATAAGGGTTTGCCACATCGGGGCAATTGTCAACAGCGGTATCATCGGGACTTGCCGGCACAAAAGACGATAGCTCCAAATCTGGATTTTCCAAATAGGCTTCTGAAAAGTTCTCATATCTTGCAGCAGTATCACAAATATTATCTTCGTCTTTATCAACGCATAAGACCTTTAATGGATAAAATGTCGCGATTGTTGGCGCATAAATCTTTATAAGTTTAGCGACATTGTGGTAGATCGTATTGCCGTTATTGTCGGGACTTGTCTCAATTGTTGAGTATTTGTATGGGATACTTGAGGAACAACCGGAAGCCATAATAGTTGAGAATGTTCCCAAACAAAATCCTTTACCAAAAGGGCATAGAGGCGTCATGCCTCCTTCTGCGTCGGGCTGATGAACAGCGCCCATCAAGTGACCGATCTCATGAGCTATTACATGATTCTTCATATCAACATCAAGGCTTATAACAAGAACTGCTTTTTCGGAGACATTTGCCGGGATCGCGTATGCTTCACCATTGGTTCCGCCCAGGTTGGTTACAAACAAGATCACTATATCAGCACCGAAATATGATCTCAAGTCTTCTACAGCTGGGATATTCTTATTTTTCAGAGCATCGAGTGCTTTTGTACGGTGGTCATTATCATCAAAGGCGGGTTCGGGTTGATGGTAATCCAATAATTGTGGTGGCATGAAATTGAACGAGTGTATTATTCCACTGTTGTTCAAGTACTCGTTCATGTTGGTCTGAACTGATACCATAAACTCGCTAATGCTCTCATAGTTGTTGTCACAGAAACTTGCAGCTTCAACAGAAAAGACGGGAAGAATAGAAACTGCGCTACCCTTTGCCGGAACAGAGGCCTCGCAATCAAAATTCATACCACATCCCGGCCCTGCTGGGTTTCTTTCGCAAGGATCCGACAAGGGAGTGTTGAGCGGTATGAAGTATGAGGCCAAAAGACTCTCCCATGAAAATACAGAAAGGAAAAAAATCGCCACAATCATTGCTTTCATAAAACCCTCCCCTTCCTTTGATTTAAGACCTTTTAGTATTACGCCTATCATCTCAAGCCCACGCTTTATATGCTCCGCTCTCTTTAAACTCGCTTTACACATGTTCTGGCCTCCCCCAAAAGGTATTGATGCTTAATATTGTTTCCAAAATTGCCACCACGGCACACTTTTCATGCGATTCGAAGAGCGATATTCAGGAAAGGGACAATCTGCATCACCCTCAACCTGACAGTAGCACTCCATATCGCGGAGATAAAACCCCGGAACAGTGTATCCCTGCCATAACAGATATTTGCCTTCCCATGAACCATAGCCTTGCAGGCCGCCATAATTACCGTATAAGGTTCGCTTCTTACTACAGTAAGTTTTTTCTTCATCCATACGATAGAAACACAATTTCTTATCATACTGGGTGCCGGTCTGGTTCATGAATTCTTCACTATAAAAAAGGATAGTCCCATCGTAAGCAATGGGAACCATCTGCCGCGTGAAGGTTGGCTCAGTCGGGGAAACGGTGAAGCTCTTTTTAACCGTGAAGGGAGTTGTTGAGATATCAAGTATAATATATTCAGTGCCCGGCATTTCCTCTTTGAAAACCCAGTAGAGAACTTCATTCGGGTTGGTACGATTGAACAGGGCAAAAGTTGCCACCTCGCCCTCTCGGCCTAGTCGGATGCAGTCGGTAACGCTTTTAGGTGTTTTCGACAGGTCGCACAGATAGCTTTCCTTCGTTGTTCTATCATAGAACATCGCCTTGTCGCCTACGATGGCGGTGTTGTTAATATATCCTTCGCTCCCTTCAATTATGACTTGCCATTTTCCATCGGAAAGGCTGCCATAACTGGTCTTAAATATATCAGGATTCACTTGCTTTCTTGTAATGATGATCGCCCACCGATCACTAAGGGCAGGAGTCCCTGTAATAATATTGCCGATCTCTCCCTGAGGCGGGCTATAGATCGCATCGTAATGAGCGCCGGATGGACCGTCCTCCAAAGATACTGTGTAGATGCTATAAGAATCGCCAGCGTAATATTGTCCAAGAAGTTTATCGGATGCCATAGCGAAAATTCTCATTCCCATTCCCAGAACCTTATACTTTTTTTGTTGAATATCGTATTGTACATGCCTCCCCATCGTTCCGCCGATTTTATCGTTGATATCATTGTTGAGTATATACATACCCACTTTGCCTTGACTCATGAATACTTGTTGTGGCCCGCTGGGGTATATATAAGGCCATCCATCGGGATTTAGCCTAATATCGCACTGATGTAACTCGGGATCATCGGCAGGCGTGGTTGGTTTCACATTCCATTCACAGGGGTAAGGATAACATTCATTAATGTTCTGGTTATTTTCAAATTCTCCCGCCAGCCAAAAGTCATATATCTTTTTATTCCAAATATCCCATAATGCGCGGACACAATCCGGATCAAAATCATCCACAGGAAAATCGCAAGGACGGCAATAGTGTACAGAACCATTCTCGCGGTAGTAGGGATACCCCGCCTGAGCGGGCGGCGGGCAAAACATGTCAATGTCCGAATCTGGAATCAACACATCGTCTATCGCGGCACCCTCGTTCTCGATAAGAACGGCGTCATCGAAAACAATAGTTTCTGCTTCAGTCACAACGATGTCGTCCTCGGGAGTCACGATATCGGCATCGTTCTTCGTGGTGTCCTTATTGCAGGAAGCGCCCGCTAGAAGCAGGAGCGAGAGCAACATGGCCATCAAACGATATTTCTTAATCACGGTCTTTCCCCCAGTTTTATGACGAACAATTAAGCGATTATATCGTATGTAAAAAAAATTGCAAACAGAATTTCGAGGCTTTTTTGAAGGGCAAAAGACGGGCATCAGCGCGGCTGTTATTTCCTCAAGGCTACATAAAGCAACTTATCTGAAAGAAAAAAATGATCAGCGGATAACGCGCTTGGCGGCCTGTCGGTATATTTCCATGTCCTCGCGTTTTCCGATGCCGACGATCACCACGACAAGCACCGCTTTTTCTATCCGGTAGACGATGCGGATCTGTTTTTTGTTGACATAGAGCTTGCGGTAGCCGGTCAGATCCATGCCCGCTTTGTTGCCGAGTTCTTCACCGAGCTGCGGGCGTTCCTTCAGCTTCTCTATCTGCTTGTAGACCATCTTCTTGACGCTGCCGTCAAGCGACTGGTATTCCCGATAAGCCTCGGGATCGAATTTGACCGCGTAGGTCATGGCGCCGGTATTTTATCGAAATCGATGTAGCTGTCGGCAGGGGTCTTCCCGCGCTCCGTGACCATCTTGAAGACCTCATAATGCTCGAAAAGCTCCTCTATCTCCCGCATACGCTCATATTCCGCTATCGGGATGATGACCGATTCGAGCGCATTGTTGCGTAGAAGCGCTATTTTTGAGAGCTTCTTCAGCTTCAGCATATTGAGAAGAGAACTCAGATTCCGCACGACTGTCGTTACCGGAATGATCTCTTCCTTGGCATACAAGACACTCATTGAACGCCTCCACAGTACATACACATACATTAATACATATAATTATGTGTATGTCAAGCATGGGATAAAGATACTGGTGAAACTAAAGAAGCCTTCCGGTAAGGATCGGTCAAGGGACACCATTAAGCTGTCATTAAAGCAGGGTTTTTGACCGCAACAGTCCCTCGAAGATCGATCCGGCTACGCGATCAGGGAACTCGGCCGGAAGGGAGGTAGAGACCTCGGAAACGACCCGGGGAACCTGTTCGACAAGTTCCGCGATGATCTGTTCAATATCCTTTGCCGCATTGCAAGTCGCGGCTGTGGCGATCCAATGCCGGCGTTTGATGCGCGACCACTCGTAGTGACGATTCTTTCCGGTGACCGCCATCGCCATACGCAGCTTCTCGGGGGCGAACTGACCGGCGCCGTGTCCCATAACGGGATATGCCGAGAGGACATCATAGATCGGCGTCAGGGAATACCGGCCGCCCGGTTCAATGAAGAGGCTGAAGTTCTTTGCGTGCCCATCGGTCGCCGCAAGCATCCAGAAGAGGATCTGCGCTTTTAGGAAAGTCCGCCGGTCGGCAAAAGCGGTGCGTGCACCGAACAAGAGCTTCATGGTTTCTTCGATCCCCGGACCGCCGTCCGATTCATACTTCGCCCACGGCGATCTGCCGGTTGCCTGACAGAGATCTTCCACCGGAAGGCGTAGCCACCATTTCTTATCCGCCGAAAGCCGCCGGTCAAACCGTTCGACGATCAACGCTTTCTGCTGTCCGAAGTTGGCTATCTCGGTATGGGCAACCGCTATGCCGAAGGCTTTGACGATACGGGAACAGAGCCATTCATTCTCGATGGAATGGCTCATGTCGGCTTGCATGGGACCAATAAGTCCGAGCGGCAATTTGAATAGATGCGTGGTCGGTGTTACCCCGAGCGGACGGCACCATTTTCCCTTATGAAAAAGGAGTGCGGTCTTTTCCTGTGCGCCGGCGACCGAGATGCGGAATTGGTCCTGCTCCTTTTGCCCGAGAAGCGGGGTGGCCGTTACCGAGCGTAACACCGCTTCGACCCCGGCATCGTCGAGCGGCTCCGCTTTGATCGATCGGATAGTATCGGGAGTCTTGTTCTCGGGAAGAAGTTGAACAGCGCCGACACAGTCACGGCCTATTTCGGCTAAGAGGTCGAACGGCGCGGTAGACGCGGTGCCGAATCGTTGCTGTATCCGTCGCCGGATATCGGCGTTATCGGGAAGCAGGTTATCGAAGAAAAACTCAACTCGATCGCCAGCGTAGATGGTCTTGGCGGAAGCAAGCGGAAGGGAAAGCGAAAGCGGCCGGGCGGCGGGGGAGGTGAGCCAGGAGTCGTCATAATGGAACTCCTGCCGGCCTTGCGCCCCGATGGTCCATGTGCCGACCAATTCGCCATTCATCCAAACGGAGAGCTTCCGAGTTTTTGAGGTTCGTCCCATGTTACCACTCCCCCGGCGAACCGGCTTTTTCATTCTTCGGTCGCAGGACGAGCTCCAACTCCATTGCGGCGAGCAACTTGAAAAGACTTTCGATACTGCTTCTTTCCGGATCGCTCTCCAGCCCCGATACCGTCTTGGGCAACAGCCCCACGCGGAAAGCGGCCTCTTTCTGGGTGAAATGCTTCTCTTTACGCCTACTTTTCAGGGCGTTGGCGAGTTGACGCGCGGTGTGAACAAGGTATTCCATATCATCCCCCATAGGGTATACAAACGCAATATACCTTAGAAGGTATAAAAAGTCAATATCCCTTATAGGGTATTTTCTCAACAAAGAAGAACGAGGGGATTTGGAGTCGGTAGGGGAGGTGGATAATTCGGTGAAACTGGCCACCCGTTTCGGGTAAACTGGCCACCCCCTAGCGGGGATCATCCAAACAGCACTCAGAATGTGCCTTGAAACATCTTCTCAGTCAATTTTCTCTTGAGTCTGGCCTCGTTCTCTGTTCTTGTCAGCACCCACTCTGATAGCAGTCACCGGTATCCCAAGCGGTGCAGGTGCTATTACAGATTGCGGTGCCGCTGTCCCATTGAGTTGGATCGACCATCGCGCAATCTTCGCTGTTCCCGTCGCAGAATTCGCCCGGCTCGATGATCCCGTTCCCGCACACGCTCGGCACTTCGTTGTTTGTCGAAAGCTTTACCTTGTTCCCGTCCGGGATGTAGACCCAGCCGTTGTACAGGTAGTTCTCCTGCATTTCCCGCATGTCGCCGTTCAGCTCGGTGTAGTCGAGGTAGGTGTTCGGCAGACCGACGAAGCGATACTCGTACCCGTCGCAGGAGAGATAGAACGCTCCGTGGTCGGTCGTCAGTTCACCGGTCGAGCAGTACGGATAGTCCCACGCCTTCCGTGAGAGGGTGGCGGCATCGCGGATGTCGATGCCTGATGACCAGAAGTCGTCCCAGTACATCGCCAGCTCGCCGTTCGCGATGGCAAAGTCCATGGTCGAGCCGATGTTCACATAGGAGAGGCGGGCAAAGTTGGTCGTGCTACGGATGTTGATGCCGTTGTCGTCGCCGACATAGAGCAGGTCGTTATAGAGTTGGATGCGGTACTGGTAATTGTAGGAGCCGGTGCTGTAGAAGGAACCGATGATCGTGAGGGTGTCAGGGTTGGCCGTGTTGAGTTTGTAGAGGCCTTTGCTCGTGGCGGCGTACATGATGTCGCCATCGGCAACTTCGAGGTCGTAAACGGTCTTGTTGGTGGTGAAGGTGCTCTTCAGCACCAGCGCATTGGGATCGCTGATGTCGTAGACCTTGATGGCGGTGCTGGTGCCGACATAGAGGCGATTCCCCTTCCCCGCTACGCTGTAAACGGTCGTGCCGATCGAGTACTGCTTATACCACGGGTGAGTGAAAGGCTGACAAGTTCCCGCGTTAAGAGTTCCAGCTTTAAGAAGCTCGTCCGTTTCGTTGAGACAGAAATCTTTTTCGGTGAATGGCAGACCTTCCACGGGGTATTCTTCTTCCGTCACACTGCCATCGGGAGCGATCCGCACGCCGGATATTTCCGTACCGCCGAAGGTCAGTTGTTCAGTCAGAACGATATCGTCCCCGTCGAAAGCAATGAGCGGACGGAACATGAATATATTGATATTGCCCGCGATCTCCTGCCAACCGTTCGTCTCGTCGTATCGCCATAAGTCCTTCTGTTCGGTTACGACATCGTTCTCCACCGAACCGCCTCCCGCGAGGTAAAGAGCGTTGTTGCGCACGACGACCGTGTAAAAGACGCGTGCCGCCGGCTTCAAACTAAGGGAGACTTCCTCGAAAACATTATTCGCGCTCATGCGGTACAGGACTATTTCATTGCCACTTCCTATCAGGTAAAGGGTGCTTCCCAGCACCACGGGTTTCAATCTCTCCGACCCGGTTGGAAGATCGGCGTATTTCTCGAAACGATAGGTCAGAGAGGTTGTCGTGTCCTTCACGACGGAATACAGAGCCGCACCACGGGGGACATGGTAAGTCGTCGAGCCTTGTCCGATGTTTGCAGCCAAGGCGATGAAGTCGCGGCCATACTGCACGCCGTCAAGAATCGTGAAGCCGCTTTCGTTTCCTTCGATAACGCCGATAGGATGCCAATCGGCCGGATGTTGCGGCATGTTGAGGTATATCCTCATTGTGCCGTTGTTCGTTGTCTTCCCGATGCCCAGATAACCGATGCCGGAGATCGGAAACACAGAGACATCCTTATTCGGCAATATCCGTTCCGAGGCCGAAAGTCGCGCCCCATCGAACGACCAGATATTGATGCGGGAAGGATCGACAAGATTGGATATGGCGCAATAGGAACAGGTGTTCTCGTAGAAGCGCAGAGTGTCCGTGTAGAGGGCTTTGACCAGATTCAAACGGTGAATCTCGATGGGTGCGACAAAATTGAAAATCGGCATTGTGAAGGTGTAGTAATTCAGAGCGATTCCTATGTCCGATTCACGGAAACTGCGGATATATTCATTGGTCTCCGCGGCCGATGCTGTATGGTTCGCCTTTCTGAAGAATGCGGGATTAACCGCGTCACCGAGAGTATAATCGGTGCTCGTACCCCGAACGCCGGTCGAGAGGGTGTACCGGATAAAGGGATCGGGTATGACCGGCGGTGCAGCAAAAGGCCATGTGCCGATATCTGGTGCCTCATCAATAAACACTTGTTTTAGCGTGGGATACTCTACTTCTAGATTTCCTATCCAATTCCAATCGAAAAATGCGATTTGAGAAGACGGTGGTGCCGGAATGTCATCGGAGGTATTTACTCCTTCGGGAACTTTCCATGAAGGTATACCTCCGCGCAACGGTATCGGATCCGAACCATGTCCATTTCCGAAGGAAAGAAAATGGGGATCGCAATCCGATAGAATATAACCTGATGCGTTTGAATTGCAGGAAGAATTTTCCTTATACTCCCCGCGGGTACAGAAACCGTCAAGGCCCCAATCCAAAATTCGAGTCTCTTCTAACCAACAATACCTGATACTGCTGGTCTCTTCATCGGTGTCGCCGATGGCGGTATGGGCCAGATCTATCGTAGCGTTTACCGTCACATTGGTCATGTTGTCTTCTTGTATGCCTTGAGGACGCGGTGTCGAGGTGGTCGTCGAGTAAACAAAACCGTCGCCGATTTTCGTCTGTCCGTCGGTGGCGTCAATGAACTGGAGCCCGGCAACATCACAGACATCGGGGATGCCGTCGAGGTCATGATCGGAGGACCACGAGAATATCGGCGCCTCGATGGGGCCCCACACCGTCGGTCTCACGAATTGCGCATACCGGCCCATGTTCGACAGATAACGAGCGCCGCAGTTGATGCCGATGCAGGAGCCGGTTCCCTCAACGGAGTCCAAAACGGCGTCCGCATTGCCGTTGACGAGTTCGTCATAAGCCGAATAGGTCACGGTGGGGTTACGGTACTTCCACAGATCGGTACTTGGTGTCCCCGGCGGCGGCAGACATTTGTCATAACGGTCAGCCACTCCGTCGCCGTCAATGTCGCTGATTGAGCGATTTGCGGGATCGGCCCAGAAGAGCGCTTGGGCAAGATGATAGTTCTCATCGCCCTGCCGGGCATCGATATAGGTTGTCGGAGTTTCCCCCTGTTCTCCATACCAATTGTTCGCACGATACACCACATAGGGCCCGGTCGTTGCCCAGACATATCCTTCGGAAAAGCCGTTCCAGATATCGAGAGTCATGCCCGCAGTGTTGAACATCCGAAGCATCAATTCGGTCTGAAGATGCCAGAAATCAATATCGCCATAGACCATAGGCTGGATCCGCGTCCACTGTTCATCGTTGAAGCCGGGAACGGCGGTCGCGATGAGCGGCAAGCCGGTACCTTTCCAGTAACCATAGTATTGATACGCATTCCGCAGGAGCGCGACATCGAAGAAATCGTAGGCTAACCGGACAAGATTGCCGTTATGGATTTCGTAGCGGATCGGATCGGTCGTTACATTGAACGGGTTGACGGCAAGCAGGCTCTCGCTGCTTAGCAGTTCTTCCGGAGAAAAGGAGAATGTGAGAAAAGGCCGCGAAGAAAAAGAGGGCTCGTTGTAGGAACGCCATTCCTGCTGGTTGTAATCGTAATAAATGGCGGGCAACTCGCCCTGAGACGCATAGTCCGCATCATAGAAATCATGGAACGGCCGCTCATTGCCAACGATGTTGTCCAGATAGGTGTGATTGTAGAAAGGATCGCCTGAAAGAGAGGGACCCATCGGCGAAGGGTCGATCATGAACCCCACCGGAACCCCCGCGAGATAAGAAATTTTGGAAGAAAGCATATCCAGCGCCATTCCGAACTGCATATCCGGATGCGGATCGCCGTAGGCGAAATCGGAATGCGGCAGATTGTAAAAGAAAGGATCGTCATCAATGAAGTTATTTCCCCGATGCACCGCGTCGAGAATGTTGATCGCGTAATAGGCGGTACCGTCTTTATTGTAGAGTTTCAGCCAGTTCTGGTAGGAACTAGGCGGGTATTTCTCGAAAAGCCGAGCTATCGTGTTTGCAAGGTGATCAAGGTATTGTGGGTATTCCTTGTCGAAACGGAAGTGTTCGAACACGATAACCGGCACCACATACATGTCGCGATCGGCGGCTGCCCGAAAAACCTGTTCATAGACATCGCGCGTGGTTTCTTCGACAACACCTGGAAGGTCTAGACAGCAATCGGCTGTTCCAAGATTTCCGGTTGGTGTAATAATGTCACATATGGAAAGGTCATCCTTTCGGACTGCATAATAGGGCCAACGACGGCACTTGGGATAACAATATACCGTATCCGTAAGACTCGACTCATCTTTCTTAAAACGGGCTACCTCTTCTTCTCCAATATTGCACAATTCCCGATCGTTCGGTTTGCACACCAAGATCGTTATGGGATTGTCGTCATTGTCAAGAACGGTCTCTTCCTGCCATGTGCCGTCGACACCATAGGGGAACACCGGATATTGCGTCGCTCCGGTGGAATCACAGGGTTCTCCCAACGGCTTAACCCCTTGACCGACCGTGTTGATGCAAATGCCGGGTGTTGAAAAATCGCTCTTTACGGTTGTTGCCTGTCCATGGAGGTTGAGATCGTAGCAAGTATAGCTCGTCGCGGGTGAGGTCGTTGTCTCGCAATTTTCGTATAGAGCCGGTGTGGAGAAACCGAAGGCTATGCCGAAGGTCCCACACAGTTGATAACGCCGATGGTTCGGCGCACAGGCTTCGTCCTTTTCATTCACCAAGAGAACGCCGGTATTCAAGTCGAAGGCTTCAATGGCGTAGTTGCACGACTTCGGGTCGCATTGCTCGGAGCAATCCTCGAAGAAATAATTGTCGCCGTCGAATTGAAGTTGAGCGCATGTGAGGACACCCGTGTCGACGAGATCCTGCCGTGCCGACATTTTCAGGTCGTATTGGCAGGAGGTGTTATAGGTGACAGCGCTTCGGAGCCAGTAATTGAAGGGGATCGACATGAGGTTGCCCTCGTCGTCAAAAGCTTTCAATGTATCCAAAGGATCTTTTACATGATTATAGACTTGAAATAAGGAAGTTTCCGATACTTCGTCGAACTCGTCGCCCCACCATGAAACCTTTATCGTATTGACGCCAGCAGCCTGAATTTCGCCCATAATCGTGTCAAGATCACCTTGGCTACGCCATTTCCAGTAATCGAAATGGGGACGAGTGCTGAGCATTTCATAGCCGTACTTTTCACCCGGTTGGTTAAAGGGACCGCCGTAAAAACAGGCCCCCTTCAGCGGTTTCCCCTCGTCGCCGGTGTTCGCGATACGGCCCCATTTCGTTGCCGAGGCGGCTCCGGCGTTGTATATGAATGCCGTGCTGGTAAGCAGATCGTTCCAACTTCCAGTAGATGTCTGCCAGTTCTGAAACACGGCTTTGACATTACTGCCGTAGCCGGTAATGGGAACTGCCTCTGTGTAGAAGTAATTGCTCTGAGTATTGACCTGAAGTAGTGGATTAGGAGAAAGAGAATAAAGAACCAGATCGGGCGGCTCGATGGTTGCGAGAACATCGTTGGTGGCGGCGTCCTTTATAATTAGTTGGAACTGAGTGTTGTCTCCCGCGACATATCTTCCACGAACAACAACCTCCGGTACCGCAACCGCCCCGCTGATCGGTTCGGGCGCTATTTCGATGTAAGGAATTTCGAGAAGATACTGTCCCGGCAGATCGGGGGGCGTTATCACCTGTGGCGGTTCAACTCCTCCCGCCGGACTGAAACAACACAAAGTCACAAGTGCCGTCATCAGGAAAAATCGTGTGTTCTTCATTTCCCCCTCCCTTTTATAGCCGATACCTTTTTCTTCAATGTCGCAAACGGACAGACGCCTTCTTTCTCGCAATAGCAGTCCATGTCACGGTAGTAGGTGGCATAGTCGTTCCATGCCTGCCATACTAGATGGTTGGTGTCGAACTCGGCATAGCCATAGGAATACTTTATCGGCAATAAATCGCCATTGTTATATCTGTCCATGGGCTTCATGCAATATGATTTCTTTTCCGATACTCGGTAATAGCAGAGTTTAGAATCGTATTCATAAGGCAAATCTATCTTAAAGTTATTACGATACAAGAGAATGTCACCTCGTACTTGCAATATCGGAATTTGATATGTTGTCGGCTCCACTTCCTGAAGGGGCAGTTCCGTATATTCCCACGGGTCCTTGCCGAGATCAACTTTATATATCCGGTCACGAACAGTCGTATTCTCGAAGTAAATGTAGTTGTTGTTTTGTTCATCCGGTACGGGGAATCGGATATCTTCTTGATCTCGATTGATAATCAGACAATCGTCGATGGACTGAGGTGATAGAGAGAGGTCGCAGACGATGCCACGGAAATTGCTGTCGTAAAATACCAGTCTATCGCCGACGAGGTAGGGTTCGTTGGCGGTGTCGTCACCTAGATTCGTCCATTGCCATTCCCCGATTTTCGCGTACATCATATGGTCGGTCAAGCCGTCGTTGATGTTCGCGAAGGCCCATGTTTCGTTCAGGGCGGGGGTGTAGGTAACTATACGAATCGGTTCGTTGTAAACGACCCTATAATTTTTGTTATCGGATACATAAACCAAATATCTTGTAGTCCTTGCTCCCGCGGACGATGTCGTAAAAAGAGAATTTTTCCTGTAGTAACCATACATATCACCCGACACAACACCGAGGGAAAGGTACTGTTGCACGGAGATGCCGTACTCAAACGCGCGCCAACTTGAAAAGTATGTAGTATTATTTGCATATATGTTGTTCATGCTAAAACCGATATGGTTATCGCTCAGATTGAAGTGCTTGAATGTGGCGATGCCGGTCAGCCAGCCGTTTGGGTTCTGCGGATTGAGTTGCAGATCGCATTCGTGCATCGGCGCAACAAGAGGCGCCGGTTGTTCCCCCGGCTCCGTTGGACGGAGCCACGGCATCTCGCAGGGATAGTCCCCGCAGTCGTATTGTGGTTTCTCGGTGCAAAGTTGCTCGTTCGCATCGAGCCACAGGTTCCGTACGCACTGCGGGTCGTTCTCCCGGACTTCGTCGCACTGCCGGCAGAAGTGGATCGTGCCGTCGGTATCGTAGTAGGGGAACTCAGCCGATGAGAGATCGGGACATAGCTCATTCCCGGTGTGGGTGTTGGGAATGTAGACGATGTCGGCATCGGGGTTCTCATCGACGACGCAGTATATCGCATCGTCGTCGTCGGCATCGCTTCCGGGGTCGTTCTCTTGGTCAACGACATCGGTTTCGGCAGTATCGAGGTCAGATGTATCGGTATCGGCCATGACCCCGTCGTCATCGGTGATGAGCGGATCACTTTCCACCGTATCGCTATCGTTGGAGATGTCAGATTGGTCATCTGTCGGGGATATCTTATCTTGATCGAGGTTGATAACATCGTCGGCTGAGGCGGTGTCGCCATCGGGAGTCACGGTATCAGCGTCCTGCACCGTTTTAGATGAGTTACACGCAACGGTCATCATTACCACAAGCACGAGTACGGGGGCGGCTATGCCGCCCCCGATAGAAAAGAAATGTCTCATCCTCAGCACCCGGACCAGTAGCAGTCACCGGTGTCCCACGCGGTGCAGGTGCTGTTACAGTATGCCGTTCCGCTGTCCCACTGTTGCGGGTCGAGTAACGCGCAGTCTTCGGTGTTCCCATCGCAGAATTCGCCGGGCTCAATGATGCCGTTACCGCAGATCGAGGGGACATTGTTGCTTGTCGAGAGCTTCACCTTGTTCCCGTCAGGGATGTAAACCCACCCGTTGTATAGGTGGTTCTCCTGCATCTCACGCATGTCGCCGTCGAGCTCGAAGAAATCGAGGTAGGTATTCGGCAGACCGACGAAGCGGTACTCGTACCCGTCGCAGGAGAGGTAGAACGCTCCGTGGTCGGTCGTCAGTTCACCGGTCGAGCAGTACGGGTAGTCCCACGCCTTCCTTGTTGCGAGGTTGTCGACATCGCGGATATCGATGCCCGATGACCAGAAGTCGTCCCAGTACATCGCCAGTTCACCGTTGGCGATAGCGAAATCCATGGTCGAGCCGATGTTCACATAGGCGAGACGGGCAAAGGTGTCCTTATGGCGGATGTTGATGCCGTTGTCGTCCCCGACATAGAGCAGGTTGTTATAGAGTTGGATGCGGTACTGGTAGTTATAGGAGCCCGTGCTGTAGAAGGAGCCGATGATCGTGAGCGTGTCGGGATTGGCCGTGCTGAGTTTGTAGAGACCTTTGCTCGTGGCGGCGTACATGATGTCGCCATCGGCGACTTCGAGGTCGTAAACGATCCGGCTACTGGTCGAGAAGGTGCTCTTGAGGACCAGCGCGTTCGGGTCGCTGATGTCGTAGACCTTGATCGAACTGCCGGTACCGACATAAAGCCGGGTCCCCTTTCCCGCTACGCTGTAGACGGTCGTGCCAATCGAGTACTGCTTGTACCACGGGTGGGTGAAGGGGGTACAGTAGCCGCCGATGAGGGTGCCTCCCTTCAGAGTAGATCCCGTTTCGTTAAGGCAGGTGGCATCAGCAAGGCCAAGCAAATAATCGGGCGACTCTATCACCGGTATGCTCGGATAAGAGATGGTTTCGTCGGTAAGGTTGAGGGCAATGGCGCTATGGACCGTCTGGTGGAATTCAAGCATCGGGTTGGCCATGACAAGTTTGCCGTCTATCGGCTCGATGACAAGTTTCCGCAGGTCTCCGGTTAGATTGTTGTAAAGCTGGGTCCACTCTTCAGTATCGGTGTCAAAGGCCCATAAATCTTTCGGTTGATCGTCATTTAATTCAAGGCCGCCGGCGAGGTAGAGTTTATTCTCGGTGCCGTAGATATTGTAGATCTTTCGGGCGCTCGGAGCACTGACGGTAGCGATAGCAGTAAAGGCGTGGCTGAGGGGATCGAGTTTTCTCAGGGTGGTGACGGTATCGCCTCTAGTGAGGAGATAAAGGGTATTGCCAACGGAGATGAGTCGTTTCCCAGTGTAAGCGTCGAGGCCGGTCGCGCCGAGAGTGGTCAGGGTGTAGGCAAAGGTAGGAACGGTGTCATCCCCCTGTTGTGTGGTACCGATCTGGGTTGAGGTAAGGACATAGAGCCTTTCCACGGGAGCGGTGGCATTGCTGTTATCCTTTCCGATGATAAAGAATTGGTTCTCTACTTGCGTAACGGCAATGAGTTGACTCATTTGATCTCCGCCAGTCAGAGCACCGAGGTCATGCCAGTCAGGATCATTGCCGGGATAACTGCTCAGGAAACGATACTCGTTGTCGGACTGGACGATCATGTAAAGCATATGATCGGCTCCTTCAAAGAAGGCGCGGGCGTTGGCGGGAGCGGAGAGTTTGCCGGAGACGGTGAATTCCACTTCGCTGCCGCTTTGGTGGAGAAGCCACTGACCCATGTAGCGGGAGGCATCGTAAGGGGCAGGATCGACATTGGTTTCCGAGGGGAGCACCCCTATCGGTACCTTGATATAGCAGGAGGGGCAATACTCCATTATTGGGAGATCAAGTGGTGGGTTGGGGGAAAATCCTCCTTTTTGGTGATAATTGAGAGTGAAGGGGTCTGTCGAAACGCGGTGAGCTCGGGCATATTTTTGCTGATTGAAGAAATACGCGGAATTGATGATGGTCGTGTTGCGTTCCGTCTTGAGGTAGGAGCGGTTCTCGGTGGTGTCGGGGTAGCTGCCGCTGGAGAGGGTATAGTAGAAATTGTGAGCCTCAATATACCCGTTCAGTGGAGTTTTTAATCCCTGACAATAGTTTGCGTTAGGCGCATCGCCACACAACAGTCGTTCCCACCAATCGCGGCGCCAGTTCCAGTAGCGTTCGTTGCCGGAATTTATAGCTAGAGGTATCAGACTGCGCGGGGCATCACCGGTATAATTGACATCTCCCGCAAAATCTCCTGCGGCCGAACCTTCATCAAGGCTCCAGCTGATCCGCATATCCCATGGAGAACGTCCAAAAACTTGGTCAATACTCATCTCATCGGTACCGTGGGAAAAGCCAAAGTCATAGGCAAGCTTGTTGGTGTATTTGGTTTCACTGCCGTATGCGGTGGTACATTTCCCGTTTTTGCCCCATAAGCTACGGAGGTCTTTGGTAACGCCGCAATAATGGGTAGATGTCTTATGTCCCGCGGTGTAGGATTTTTGGTTGACCTTCACATAGACATCGAAGTAGCTGGGACGTGACAACATTGTGCTTAGGTAATCGACCGGAGTCGGGGGCAACATTTCGCTGTAGGCATACCCATCCGCCGTGATTGTATTTCCATGTCTATCGACGAAGGTTCTTCCCAGGATATCACAGGTATCACCGATACCGTCAAGATCATGATCCGGTTGCCACATAGCATAGGGCTGGTTTGCTACACCGCGTGTGTAGATCGCATAGCCCAATGCGACTGCGCCACCGCTCCCCCTAAAGACGCTTCCCTCTCTTGGAGCCGAGATCAGTTCAATGTAGGGAGAACCATTCCTCGCTATCGAGTTGGCATCTTCGCGGCAGTTGTCGCATGTGTCGGCAATTTCATCGTGGTCAAAATCGGCCAGATAGTTGCCGGAACTATCGATCCATGAACTTATGTTTGGGTCGATCGGACAGGGATCGCACAGATCGGGAGTTCCATCATGATCGGCATCAAGATACTCCCTGTAACGATAGTCTTTTTCCACATTGTAGTGCAATGGGCAAATATCGCATAGATCGCCAAAACCATCGAAATCCCAGTCCGCCTGATCAGGATTTTCCGTTACGGGACAGTTATCAATCAGATCGGGCATATTGTCCCCATCTGCATCAAGCATAGTGACAAGGGCCGGGTTGCTATCATCTAAAGAAAGAGCCAAGTTATCGTTGCCTGTGAATACAGTTTTGTCGGTCCATGCGGTTATTTGTTCCAAATATGCTTTTTTCATGGACCAGTATTCAGATACTTTTTCCGGACGCGGAAGGTTGACACAGTTCTGGAATGGTCCACCGTGATCATTGTCTGGACACGCGCCGTAGGGGCGGAAGGAGAAGATATAACGTGTGGTGTGATCGTATGTTGGCGAAGGAAGAAGATGGTATTTGTCTTTGGTCCTGTCTGGTGAACGATCGCCCCAACTGTTCCGTATGATATAAAAAAGAGAATCGGGCCGTCCGTCACTGTTTTCATCCGGCCCAACAAGATAGCCTACTATAAGCACCTGATGCCCCCGCATACCAAAAGCATAAATGCGATAGGGATCGGCCGGAGTTCCGCCCACATCGAGTGCCGCCGGATCTAGGTTCCAATAACAATCTTGCATTTTGTCAAAAGCTGGCGGCGACACTCGGTGGTTACAAAATCCGTCATTTTTGATGCCGGGTTTTATTTCGAAATTTGATTTATCCTTTGCCCGCACAATGGTAAAATCGATCTTTAGGTTACCAGGGGCAAAGATCGTTAAATCATTAACTGCTTCGTCGCGTTTATCGTTCCACGGTATGGTTATCAACACGGTGTGGCCTTTTTGTATAGCGTCCATGATCTGTCGGTCGATTTCCTGCCAGTTAACTTGTAGGGTATCAGGAATCCAGTTCCCGAAACCATCCGGATGTCTTCCGCCAAAAGCCTCATTGCCGGCGCCAGTTCCCCCCCAAGGGCAATCCGTCACACACACGGGAAGTTCGAGACGAAGATCGCAAGAGAAGTTGGGGGGACAATCGTCATTGCTTAAACAAGCGTCTCCTCCAGACATGCCCATCACGCAGTTTGGCCAGATATGTGGGGTATAGGTACCATAGTCAATGTCGTTCTTCGTTGGTTGATCGTCTGGGTAAAAACCTACCACAGGAAAAGGTTTGGTTTTGACGATATCGGCCATACAACCACGCGCCAGCCAATAATAATAGTTTGCGTAACATGCTATTTTATCATCGCAGGTGGTTTTCGTCACACAGTTGAGATTTGCATTGTTCTCAAAATCGGCGAAGGCTCCACAGGCCGCCGCATGGGACACCTGATACTTCGTGGTGTAGTGATCGACTGCAAAAAGCAACCAGTTCATGTACTCGGTTTCTGCTTTTGTAGGATCGGCAGGGTCGCAAGTAGGTAAATATCCGTCTTGGCCGGGAAAAAAGAAGTAGGAGAAAAGTTCCTCCACAGTTGCCTTATGGTATGTTGTGCTCAGCCTATCCCAAGAATAGTAGGTGACCTCTGAAAGATTGACGGTCGTCGGGGAAAAGATGTTTTGTCCTATATGACGATAGAGATTCTGCGGGTACCGCTTATATAACTCAATAGCGGTTAGCGATTCAAGCGAACCAATTTCCGATGAAATCATACAGATGCCGTTATGGTTTTGATTTCGTACCGGTGAAAGAAAATTCTCGGGACAATTCATGAGAGAAAACATCGTGTAGTTCTTGATGGCTCCTCCGCCTTTACTAAATTGCACCGTGACGGGACTGGCATAACAAGAAGCTGTTGCATCCAACTCATCAAGAGGCGCCGGAAGAGGTGCATTGACTGGAAAGGAATGCAGCAGAATGTAACGATTTTGTTCTTCGAGCGACATCGGAGGAACATAGCTGCCCGCCAACCCCTGACGACTACCGAGAACCAGAAAAAGAAAAAGCAGGAGCAAGAGCAATCCACTGCCTTCCCGTACTCGAATGTTGATGCGGGTAGAATCCAGAAACGCTGGGACCATTCGACTTTTCATGTAACCCTCCCCAAATATTATGCACGCCGACCGTTCTCCCGAATGATCGACACCACAAGATGGCTTTGGCCTTGGACATTTCTCCACTTCACTTCATTCCCTCATAGGGGCATATGCCCTCTTTCTCACAGTAGCACTGAATATCGCGAAAACGAGCAAGTGGCCCAGCGGGCGTTTTCCAAAGCTGATAATTGCCATCGAAAGAATTATACCCCATGTCATAACGACCACCTGAAAAGGCTGGCTTGGAAGGACAGTACTGGGTTTTCTTGTCTACACGGTAGAAGCAGGCTTTGTAGTCGGCGCGGGAACTGTCTTGTGGGATAAATGACTCCGCGTATAGGATAAGGTTGCCCCTAAAATGATCGGGGCCCATCCCTGCCACATTGGGGTCCGATGGCGTTACCGGCAAAAGAGTGTGCTTCGGTGTTCCGGTCGATATGTCCACAAGGGTCAATCCATACTCCCCCGCGCCCGCGAAATAAACCAGTTGGTTCTTGTTTTCTTCATTCAGCCACGGTTGCATGGCATGTTCTCCGGTACGATCTATCCGTGTGCAGTCACTCAGTGCCTTAGGGGTCTTTTCAAGGTCGCAGACATAGATGTTGTTGCCGGGGGCGGCCAGCACCACATGGTTATCGACGACATTACCTTCACCAACCTGTCCATCGATCAACTTCTGCCACTTCCATTCATCGACTTTTGAGTAGAGAACTTCCTGCTTCTTG